>ERZ650304.39-NODE-39-length-85450-cov-6.459734_pt1 | contig 85450 bp, 72 predicted proteins | sample MGYA00376240_ERZ650304 | MGnify/ENA primary metagenome ERZ650304 (study PRJEB26733, sample SAMN07839271) | wastewater metagenome | biome: small river; feature: stream; material: water | place: USA: North Carolina | collected 2016-03-01 ...
ATTCCCAACGAGAAAAGTGTCGAGAGGGAGCGTTGATAATCCCGTTCCACCGTTAACTACGGGAAGAATGCCAGATAAAGAACCAACTGGCAGTGGTCCCCATGCTGCGGCCGTTGGACTTGAAGCCACAAGGACAGTTCCTGGCGCTGCCGCTCCTGAAACCACAACAGTTCGGATAGATGTTGCTTCGACGATATTCGAGCCGGAGTTAATAGTCTTGTTAATTAGCGTTTGGGTGTCCGTGGTTCCCACAACTATGCCAGCTGGCACTGCTTTGAGTGTTGTCACGGGAGAAGTATTATTACCAACGAGAAAAGTGTCGAGAGGGAGCGTTGATAACCCCGTTCCACCGTTAGCTACGGGAACAATACCCAATACAGGACTAACAGGATCAGCCCAAACAGCATTCGTGCCATCTATGGCAGTGAGTACTTGATTAGCCGTTGGTGCACCTACGCCTACGACCACCGTCCTGACCGACGTTGCTTCGAGAGTATTTCCACCGGCAATTGTCATTGTTTTGTTTGACAGTACGCTACTATTATTTTCTAGCGCAATGGTGCCATTAGCATTTGGTAATGTCCATACTCGGTCGGCCGTCTGTGTGCTGGCATCGAAAACATTATCAAACCCCGCACGAGTCCACGATATGTTGTTGTTGGAATTACCGAACACGGTAACTCCTCCCGCGGGTGCCGCGGTAGGAACTGTAGATTGGCTCGCTAAATGAAGATAGCCGTTACCTCCCGTACCCTTCACAGCGAGAGAAATCGCCGAAGTGTTCGTGTTTTTTGTCGTCGTGAAACTTGTCGACATCGTTCACGTTTACAACTATATACGGGGACCCAAAAAAAGGGAAGTATGTCAATTCGCGGGTTCAAAAACTCTGCGACGTCAACACGACTTTACTCGTCCACGACATGTTTGTACCTGCAACGCCTTGCACGTTCACGTTTAAATTACCACCTCCCGTCACGGATATTTCCGCGAGTGCAAGAGAAGCATCCACAATGAATGTATGTTGCACTTGACCCGATGTCGTAAAAGTGCCACCTATTTCTTTCGCGCGAAAGGTAAACCAGTGACTTGCGATATCTGTATTATTGGTTGTATTTACCGCAATTATAGCCGCTTCGCCAATGTAAGCCTTATTGCCTGATGCGCTTGGAGGGATAGAGAGTATAGGTGTTATCGCGCTAGTTGTGGTAGCCACGCTAGTTAGATGTTGTACCGTGGCCCCTCCGCCAGGCGTGGTTTGACTTGTTATAGCAGAAGCGCCACTGCTGTCGATGGTGAACACGGGGACCCCATCTGATATAAACTCAATCACTCCAGAAGCCGGATTATGAAAACCCGTATCTGGATCACCAGCAAATGCAAGGGCTGGCACACTAGAACTGCCCTTGGGTAAAAGTATAGGTTTACCTAGCGTCAACCCAGACTGTACAACGCCGAGGATTCTAGCATCTCCCGTGATATGTAGCTGTTTCGAGGAAACCAACGGACCTTTGAAACTGTTAATTTGCGCGTTACCCGTCGGGGAACTGATTCCAAACCCAGTCGCAAGAAGTTCGTTCAAACCAATTACGAGCAAATCGTTCGTGTTCACTTCCGATGACATGTTAGAGTATTATAACGAAAGCAACAAAATCCTCGTTCTTCAATTTCTCGAATGAATATCCGTGGGGGTATACACTAGACAATCCCGCGGGTCTGATCGAGCGACTATGTCTTTGAATTCAATATCCCGACGAATAACCGTGTCCGGAGTCTGCAAATGAATGTACCTTAATAACCGTAATTTTTCTGTGTTGCCAACGAACATGTTCTCCAAAATCTTATATATGAAGTATGGATAGTACGGCTTATTGCCGGGGCAGTCGTACAAGGCTATAATCTTTACGAATAAGTCCTGATGTCTTTTGCTCTCGTCCGCGGTTAGCTGTGGGGGCGCAGGGCCGCCCATTAATATAATTAGCAATGACGTGTGATCGTTCAAACGAGTAGCGTTTACAACGTTGTCGCTGAGGATCTCGCGCATTCTTTCACAGTCAAGATCCTGCGGGTTATCCCCGTCGCGGTGGATCACGTACTGAATTTTAGACACAATGTCCGGAGGTATTATTTTATCTTCGCGCGCTTGTATTCGCGACATCCAAAAGCAATAATGTCGCATAATGGCATTGCGGTTTTTGTTTTTTGTGTTTTTTACGCCAGTCGCGCTAGATATGTCAAACACTACACCTTGTAAGTATTTTGTCCTGAAACACTGAGGGCATTGATATTTCGAGAGCTCGGGAATGATAACATATTCCTCCCCGCATTTACATACGTTACGAGCAGCGCGTTGGTTGCGATTCTCTATAACAATGTTCTGCGCGGCAGAGAGCATTCTCATAACCGAATTCATTTTCACAGAGACTTGCCCATGTAAAGGCCCGTACTGCGCGGCGTAGCTCATAATGTTTGATATTTCGGCGTCGGCGCGCTGATTTAAGTTGAGGTTGTTAATGATGTCGTACACTTCCGGGATGTACTCATCCATGCTCGAGGTAGGGTCGTTTATCATTTTTGCGAGGAGTGGCGCGATCGCCAAGTTATACTCCTCGGATAGTTTAAGTATGCCGTACAATACGCTCGCGGACTCCGAGGGTGATGTTAAATCTAAGAGATGCCCACGGGCGTTTACTATATTATCAATCTTCGAGGATATTATCCTGCACAATTCCATGAGGTATTAAAAGATTCAAGTAGTGGTTTATTATACGTCACATGGATACACTTACCGCGGACCAACGTCGAGAACTTTTACAGCAGGTCGTAAATCAGCCATCTCTCATAGATAGCTTAGATATTGGTCAAATTACCGAGTTACGAAAAGACATTAACGCAGTAACGCCAGTATTTACCGAGGAGGCATGCTTTGCGAATATAACCCTCGTCAATAATCGGGATTCGTATTTTCGAGCGCTTCACACGACGGCCCTAATTGGTTTCTTGTTCAGGCAAGCCCATACGTATGAGAACGAAGCACAGCGTACCGCGGAAATGCACAAGTGCACAAATCTTTTGAAGGACGTGGAACCAGGCACCGAAGAGTATGCCACAACGTTAAAAAATAGGGATACCGCGATTGAAAACAACAATAAAATAGCTCGCGACCACGTTATGAAGTTCCTGTTACAGGTTTTCGCTTACGATCCTGACAGGCATGTTCGCAGCGCACATCTTAGTGACGCGGGGGCTACAATTCTTAACCAACGCGAAAAACAAGATAAGTTACGCAAGCGAGTAAATGTCGCTTTAACGACTGCCCCGGAAATAGCCGAAAGGCTAAAGTCCTCCGCGGAACCCGCGCACGTTTACACCAAACACGCCCTTATGAGCGGGTATAATTACATCACCGAGGCTAGTTCACACATCGTGGCAATCAACAATGCAGTGTGTAGCGACCTTCCTTTGGACGACCAGCTGGGTATCTTGGTTAAGAATCACGCTGGGCTAGAGGCTATTTCAGCGGATCTCAAGAAATTAGTGGAACCGCTGAGTGTCGCCGATACCGCAGCCTCGCTGAGAGTTCCTCCTTCCGCTGAAGTATTTTACCACTTTGACCGTTATCTTCAAAACAACTACGAAGAGTTACGGACAATCACGGATGTGATGTACCCTTATCCTAAGGATATCGAGTTCAGCCTAACCCTGCATAGCATCCATAATGACGCAGCGGAGGCCGCGGAGTATGTTGATCTCAATAGCCAATCATTCAGTCTACCGATCCAAACCATATCCTCCAACGGTACGACACTTTGTGGTCCGTTCAAACAGAACCGCGAAAAGATTAAATACTACGGTAAGAACACCCAGATTCTCGAGGAAATGGTAAAAGCACAAGAAGCCGGAGCAAAGCTGGCAGCCGACATGGTTAAGAAGACTGTTTCGCGAGAGAAAAAGAAAAACATCGAAGAAGCAGGGGCCGACGATCCAGAACTAATGCAGTATCGTAAGGTCATGTCGCAAGCCGTGACCTTGGGCGCTAAAGCAGCTCTCACCGAAGAGGAAAAGAAAGAACTCGCCGCGGCAAACAAAGAAGCCCTTGAAATCCGCGAGGATTATGAAGTTCCTGAAGATGCGATACAGTTCCGGATTTTCAAGCCCGAGGAAAATCCAGAGGGTGAGTTAGTCGGCATTAAAAGCGAGGTTGTTTACACACAAGCAGAAATTCCGTTACATATGGACCCCTCGAACGGAGAGGAGTACCAACCCGTAAGAGCACCAGGAGAAAAGATGACCGATTCGTACGTTAAGAAAATCGTGAACGTCGACGGTCAAAAGAAGATTGTGACAGCCATAAAGAGCAAAAAATAAACGCGTGAAAATTACACCAGATCCCTGTAGTATTTGTTAGCGCGGGTATCTATGACGTCGTCGTCCGTGTTGGTAATCGCGTCACAAAGGATCCATAGTTCGTCGGACCCAAAACGAAAGTTCTTCCTTGGTACGGCCGTGTACTTATAATACGTGTCCCGCGGCTGCGAGTATACTAGTTTTTGATGCTGGTAGACCGGCGTAAACGACTCGTGTGCGGCGGCAATCGCCCTTGCTTTTTCGTTCTTTGACAACCCGGAGGACTGTCGCTCAAACGCGGTCACGGCAACGTTTTGGCGAGTATATATTGTGGTAAATATATTTTTTTTGATTTCTGGGTCCAGTGCTTTGTCGCTATGTAACCCAAGAATGAGAGTGATCATCGACCACCGCCCTTGATAAAAGATGTTTTGGATAAACTTACTGTTCTTCATGGACTTTAGAATGTCCGTGCAATCGTCGAAAATTACCACTATCCGCGGGTTGAAATCCAAATTCTTCAACGACAGTTTTTCGGACATCGTCAAGGGCAACGAGAACAAGTATTTTGCGTGATCCGCAATATATTTTTTGTAATACCGCACTTTGAATTCATCGAAAGTGCCACGAGCTGCGTCGATGTCCGATTCTTCTGTCATCTTGGAAATCATCTTTTCTACTTTGTTGGCATACGCAGCGAGAAACTGCGTAGGCTTGGGGTCAGGGATGCGAGAGAACAGTCGAGCAAGCACCTCTGGTCGGTTAGCCTGGGTATATATTGTTACAAAGCTAGACTGTCGCTCCCATAATTCGTCTAGTATTTCTTTGGTTACGGCGTAATGTATGAACGGCCTAGGTACAACCCCACTTCCAAAGGTGTTGTTTTGCTTATCCATCGGAGAGAAAACAATGACCTGATCAACGCGTGGTTTAAGATGGTACAATATATCTACTATTATCGTGCTTTTGCCTGAACCAGAGGGTCCAAATAAAACTGTGCTTCGGTCCAAAAAAATATCCGCCGAGGCGCTAAACTCTTCCAATGGCATAATATACCTTTGGCGTCAAAGTTTGGGGTGTTAATATATATATTTCTGCCATTTTGGTTCTTCTACGAGTTCGTTCTTAGGTTCGTCCTCAGATTCTTCGCCTTCGCCGACAGCGCCAAGTGAAGGCACAACCTCAACGTCAGGGACGCCTGACATATCCTTAAGATTTTCCTCTCTATTGAAGACGCGCGAATACTCCGAGGATTTTACGGCTTCGGAGTGTTCGTTTAGCAAAACGTGATTATGTAAGCACATAATTATAGTGGTCCCTACCGCGGAAGCCACCCACAGTTTAGCCATGCTTTTGAAGCCCCCCATGGAAGGAAGAATTAACCAAGCCACGAAAACAATGAAGGTCGTGATGATTATGGCGGTGTATATAGGGTTCTTCGCTACGGTTTGCACAAATTTCCCACGAAGAAACCAGTCGACGGTTTCGTTATAGGCGCTACCAACGGCAAACGGCATTCAGTATATTATACGTGTCCAAGAACACGTCGCGGTTTATATGCCAAAACCGTTATCTGCGTCTTCATCATCCAAGAAGAAATTAGTTTCAGAAGACGAAGAGGATACCCCTTTATTTTCTTTTGTGCCTTCGGTCTCAGCGTAATCCACGATTTCTTCGACGGGTTGCTCGCGAGGCCAAGGCGTGGGCGAACGTTGTCTAGACGGACGGTATCGCGGGGGTTCTTCTCGACGAGCATGCTCTTGGGTTTCAACGCGAGTGATCCCTGAGTCGCGGATTTGTTGAATCTGCGCCTTGAGTTTCTCGTTTTCTGCGCGGAACGTGGTCGCGCTTTGTACGACTTTGGTAATAAGTGTTTTTGCTTTTTTAAGTTCGCGCTCAGCCGCCATTCTTTTTTGTAGTTCATCGGCCAAGCTAGTGCGGAGTTTGTTAAAGTTGTCCATATCAATGTTCGCTCCAGGGACCTTTTCGCGAATAACCTCTTGAGCGAACTTGGCATAATACTCATCGCGCCTAGCGCAAAGAATGTCATGAACGATACGTTGCAGAGCCATGACATTGTACTGGTTGTTATGATCGTCTATAATCTTACGAATCATAGCCGGCGCGATTATTTGTTTGGCTAGCTCGGCCACGGTCTTCGTCACAATTTCGTGCAACGTCCTATCCTTGTCAGCGCCAGTGAAAGAAGTGTAAAATTCGCGAGGGATCATCGCACCCAAAAAGTAATCCTCGAACTCTGCGAACGTGGTAGCGCCAAAGTGGTTGTGCTTATTGAAAGTCTGGCTCATTTCGTATATTTCGGAGGCCCTATAGCGTTCAGTGTTTGCCATTGCAATAACATAATCCTCCACGGCCTTTCGATAAGCGTCCGTAATAGATGCAAACTTCCCTCCGCGGGTATCCATTACGGCGCGGCGATACAAGGAATTATAAAACACACCTATCAAGTACGTGCCTGCTATTTCAAATACCTGCACCAGCTCTCGACTATTTTTAGGCATGATCGTATAATTGCCCGAGGACATGTTTTTATATATTTGCTTTATATACCTTCTAACGTTTCTTCCCCGAACAACCCTTGGCTTAGTGATCCGTGATCGCTATAGTCTATTTTAGGTGACCCGCTCGAAGTAGTACGGCGCTTATGGTACATCTTTGTGTTCCGGAACTTGCCGGTCATAACCCCGGGCTTGGCAGTTGCGCCGCCGGGTTGGGCCACGGAGGTCGTGAAAATCGGCGTCATTTCTGAGCTGGAAAAATCCGCAGAAACGGACACGTTTTGACCAAACGACTTAGGTGCTCGCATAACTAGCCCGGAGTATGTTTTTGTGTTTTTAGAGTCTTTGGTTTTTTGGTCTGCGACCACCAAAGGATTGGACCCACCGCGGGACTGTGTTGTGTTTACCTTTCTAGAACCCACGGACTTATCCGCGGTCTCTGGTGCGCTTATAGTAGTTATAACTTTGCGGCGAATTTGCGCCGTGTCTTCTCCTGGTTTCAAGGACTTATAAAATATCTGGGCGTTATGCATGACATTGTCCAGTATTTGTTCGTGTTGCGAATAAGCGCCGGGTTGAAACGTCTCTGGCATTTTTTGGGTTGCAGGGCTCCAAGAGATAGACTCGTACCAGTCGTTAGTTGGCTGTTGGTATGATACCGCGGCAGATATATTGTAAGTTGTTTGGGCGTGTTTTCTAGCGAGGTTAGGGTTTGACTCGAAGAACTCCCTATCAGAGCTCGCGGCAGTACTGTGTTTCAATGCCCTAGCGCGAACAATGTCCGAGGCGCACTGTGCAACTGACTTATACCTGGTGTCCGTAGCATACCCTTCGGTGAAATTCTCTCGCACGGCCGTGTTAAGCTTTGACGCAGGGGTGGCAGGCGCTGAGGCTTTTTTTAGGTTGGTGTAAGTAGCCACGCCTAACTGCTGTGACATACATTTATCGAGGAACGCCCGCGCCCGCGCGTCCACGTATGGTTTGCCTGCCTTTCGCGCCGCGTTTACAGCCACTAGGTCTTCGATGCGATCGCCGTACGGGCTGTCGGTGCAAACCTTCTTTACGAGGCTAGCATGCGCGTATGGCCCTGCGTTACTGTAAATCATTCCTTCGAGTTGTCGGTCGTAGATCTTAAGGCGGGATTTGGCGTTTACGCGATGTGTTAACTCGTCGGACACAACGCGTGCTTCTGCGCGAGGACCTTCTGGTTTTTTCATGGGTAACTCGGCTCCCCATCGTTGAAACCTAACTCGAGAAATACTTTCATCTCGTATTTTTGACATGTCTGGGTCAAGATTAATCCCCCGTGGGTCGGCATCTTCAGGTCCTGCAAACCCATAGAATTCTTCGGGGCGGTAGGGGTCTTGAGCGAAACCTCTATGTCCGTTTGTTCTTTCATTAATTACGCCAGTAGAATGATTATCGGACCTAGCAGGATCGGCGTCGGTGAGAAACGGGGTGTCCGGGCCAAAATCTGCTAATGTTTGTCGGCGGTCCATTTCGATCATATCGTCTAGATCATCGTCGTCCCCAGTTTCATACTTTGATGCAAACAGCGCGTCAGGTATGCCCCCAAAGGGTATCTTGTACACATTATTGTCAATGTTGCGCTCGTAGTTGATGGTGTAATTCATGACCTGATATTATCGCGGGCCTTATACTTTGACCCAAAAAATAAGTTGGCGTTTCAATCATGTCCTTCACGAAACATATTTTTTGAAAGCTGTGTAGTTAACCGCGAGGACGAGTATTACCACGTCAAGAATAAGCGCTAGCGCGACTGAGCCAAAGGTCCCAATGTCCGTAGCAAAGGCAAATATGAGGAATAACACCACGAATATGCCTATTTGAAATGGAAGTATTTTTTCGCTTGGAGTTATGGCGAGGGTGATTGCGTCGCTAAGGCTGGAATCATCGTAATGTAACGATGCGGGCTTCTTGAATGGTTTTGCGTTTATTTTAGGTGGCGATGACCTAAAAGGGTAGTTGTCGCGGTAATCGCCTTCGTACTGTGCCAACGTCTTCTCTTTGGGTTTGATGTTTTGCATTTTGGGAAGATCTTCCTCGGGCATGGGAACAAAGAAATTAGACATAATAACGTATAGGTTCGCGGGTAAATCTTGCCGTGATTAGATTAAAAATGTGCCTTGAAAAACAAATACGTTCATGGAGAACACACCTCAAAGCTGCGAGCTAATTATAGATAAGGGTCGCGAACAAATGGTATCGCGCCATGCCCACGAATTTGAGAATATTCGGTGGAGTGAGAAAACTATAACGACTGGCGATTATGCCATCGTATCTCCCGCGGGAAGGTTGTTGGCTATTGTTGAAAGAAAGACACTCGACGACTACGGCGCTTCGATTAAAGATGGCCGACACGCCAACAAACAAAAACTATTGGCGGCCAGGTTACAAACAGGGTGTCGCATTATATATATAGTGGAGGGCACCGACCCTGTGACATCTCGGGATCCTTATGGCCTCAAAGCTAGATGCGGCGGGATTCCCTGGACAACGATCGAATCAAGTATTATACATTTATCCTTGCGCGACGACATCGCACACTACCGCACCCGCGATTCAATACATACTGCTAAGATGCTTGCGGGGATGGTAAGGTTCTATAATAGCTTCCTTGAAAACTCCCACGACTTCCCAGCGCCGTCACCGCACGCAAAAGAAGGTAGCGCCGAGCCAACCGAAGAAGAATCGCCGTCGACCGCAACCCACGAACTACTAACGCAACGCCACGAAAAAACAACGCACCAAGTAGTTCGCGAAATGTGGGCTTGTTTTCAAGGGATATCCGCAGAGTCCGCCGACGAATACATGTCCAATTGGAGCATGCGTCAGGTGATTCTCAGCGAAATACCGCGAGAGTCGCTTACTTCTTTTAGACTTCCATCAGGGAGAAAACCATCGAAGAATGCGCTTAACTCCATTACTGGAGTGACTCGCTCGCTAGAAGGACGCATACTTAAGGTCGTACCTGGGATCTCTCAAGTGACCGCCTCCGAGATAACCGCGAAGTACTCCCTTAAGGATTTTATAAACATGCCCGTCGAGGAAATCGCGGCGGTCAAAATAGGGAAATCTCAACGAGCCCTCGGAGAAGCACGCGCAAAAAAGATAATCGAGTGTTTCGATTACTGTACTAAGCCACTCGTGGAAATAGCAGTTGCCGAGGTAGCCAAAAACTAAAAAACAACTCGACGAGTTCTCTCTTTTTTTGCGATCCGACGGCGCCCCGATTAGGTAGGATTATCATCGAGCCACAGTTTGTTAATGTAATCTTGGATGTGTTGCGGGTAGTAATTTGAGTTTTTAAAGTCCCAGTTACACCCGTTCGTGACGGACCAAGTAAGTATATCAAGATACCCAAGATACGCGGCATAGTTGCACGCGTATTTAAACCAAGGGCAGCCCTCGGCAATCACCCACTTTAAGACTTCGAGATGCCCGCTGATTACGGCGCCACTACAAGTGGTCTCGCACCACGGACAGTTTTGTTCTCTTAGCCATTTCAACACGCTGAGATGACCCCCGGCCGCGGCCATCGCGGATGTCTCAGAGTCAAATATAAAGGACCGTGATTTAGCCCACACTAAAACATCTAGGTGTCCAAGACGAGCGGCTCGCAAGCACGCGTTCTCGGAACGATGTCCGCATACAAACCCGAGCTCACAATAACCCACGTTACCATTTTCAACGCCGAACTGCAGAAAATTCACTCGTGCTGGTTTGATGAGTTCCCTAAAATACTCGCACGTGTGCCGACACGCTTGTTGTTCTTCGGGGCTAAGCCAAAGCATGATCTCCTCGTGGATTTCTCGCGGAAGGGTAAACATTGTTACGCTATTTACCCCGGCTGTTCATTTTTATTGTCGCTCGTTGGCGTAAAAAAAGAAACACTCAACGACATGCTCCTAAAACATACTCCCGGACGTGTTGCGGGTACTGGTCAAGGTTTGCAACAAGTCCCCTGCGAGGGCAATCATTATCTACCGCCCACCGAAGGATTTCTAAGTGGCCGTTCCGAGCCGCGTAATCGCATACTCGAGAATCCCAAGGGCATCCTGATTTTCTCGCGTACTTTAGGACTTCTAGATGGCCGTTCTGAGCCGCGTCGATACAAACGCAAACATCACAAGGATATCCCGACGACCGCACGTACTTTAGGACTTCTAGGTGTCCGTGTTTCGCGGCGTACGAGCATGTCCATATATCGCAAGGGCAACCGGCAGACATTGCGTACTTTATGACTTCTAGGTGTCCGTGTTTCGCGGCGTAATTACATACCCATTTATCCCAAGGGCAACCGGCAGACCTCAAATACTTTAGGACTTCTAAGTGGCCGTTCTTTGCCGCGAGCATACATGCCTTCTCCGAGGTATCACGTCTAGAAAGGCCAACCGAACAATACTCTACGATACCACGCGTTGCACCAAAATCCAAAAGATGAACGCGGCTCGGTTTGATTATTTCCAAGGCGTGTTTGCTGACCAGACGATACATTTGTTGTTCTTCGCGCTCCAAGTAAGAAAGTATTTCATAGTATGTCTCTCGCGGAATAGACAACATCAGCATTTATTTACGAGGCCCTTATTTTTTGAACGATTAACCGTCTATTGCCACAGAACGAAAGTTTACTACTGCTTCGTCGGACATGTCGTCATCGGGGTCAACGTCCACATCTAGGGCGGCGATAGACATGGGGTCCTTGTCTTCGGTTGGGTCGTTTTCCGTGGTGTCTTCGCCGTATATTGTTTTTGTTTCTTGTGTTTCTGGGGTTTGCTGTACGCCGAACACTAAACCCCAGTTAAAATATCCAGGCTTGGACAAGACTTCCTCGGAGTTCATTATGTAATTCACCATACCGCGAACGAATGCTTGCGCGACGGCCGAGTCGCTCCAAACGTTCAATAGTATCGTACATAGCGAGTGTAGCGCGAACTCCAACGTTGTTTTGGGCGACCTGTTGGTCCGCACCCATTTAAATTCCGCGAGATAGTCTGTATTTATCGAGGGTAAACTAGAAATCTCTTTCTGAAGAGAGTCGCCCGTTAGCTTCGACGCGTCGACGATTGATTTAACTAACCACAGAGGTTTAATGATCTCGAAATACCCACGGAGCCCTAAGTATGACGTAATAATTTTCATCACGTACGCCGACACACGGTATGCCCGAGAGTCATACATGTATTCTGGCTCCGGAAGATCGTCGACAAATTCAGGCATTTCTTCGAACGTGTGTTTCTCCATACCTCCTAGAGAAAGCAGGTACTTGGCGTCAACGCTCACTTTCTCGGCCAGCTCCAAAACCGCAGTCGTAGAATATACCCATGTCTCGAACTTACTCGAGAAATCCGCGGGAGGGGCTATCTGACCGACAATTCTAATAGTCTCGGGGGGTTTTAACATTTTCTTTTCGTCGTCCCACACTTCCGCGTACTTGGCGTAGATTTCCTTAGCGGGAGTGTTGTTACTATTCGTGAACATGGACGTCGACATGTTACACTTCTCACATATTCCTTTCGCGTACTCGTGAAAGGCGCCCTCGGGACATCTAAATTCGTAAAAGCGAAAGAAGTTCCCGATCACCGTGGCCTCAGCGATAGCCTCAAGGACTACCTTAGGGTCCAACGATTCCACCTCGGACTTTAAAATCCCACACGTTGAACATTTACTGTCGAGTATTTCTTGAGGAACAGGAACCCCCAAAGTAAGGTTTTTAGCTATTTCCGCCCGCGTAGTCTCCCCTTTCTCTGTTATGATAATGTCAAATTTGTGCGGGCGACCCTCGGTGTCGTAAAGCCTACTTATAGAACTTTCAACGTCTGGTTGCTTATGAGGTGCTCGGTATATATTGCCCGTGGGTTTTATGTTTTCCCATTTGCGCGTAGTCAAGTATTTGTTTTCCGCGGCTATAATCGGTGCCACGGCGTCTAGTTGTTCTTGTAGTTGTTTAGTGAAAACGGCGCCGTGCATGAGCCAATGAGCCTCGCGAAATTCATCCGCCGCTAACGATTCTTGTCCGTACTCCTCGTAGCTCCCTCGTTGTACGTACTTCGCAAAATATGCAAATGACTGCTTGGCTATCCACGCTTTCAGCGACGCGCTCCCCGCGGAATTAGTGGGTTTGCCTGGGTAAACCAGCGGGTATTTTGCTTCGGGCGGGTTACTCGTGTCAAGTTTAGGTATGTCTATTTTACCAAACACGTTTTTTGCCTTTGCTAGTTTATTCTCTGGGACCCCGAGTAGTTTGTCGATCCACGACAGCGGGTTTATTTTGGACACCGCCGACTTGTTAATCTTCCCCGAGGAAATGTCTTGCACTAAGTGATACCTGAACAAGTAGTGATATATTGGGTCGGTATCTAGAATATCCGCAGAAGTCTCCGAGGATAGCCCTTCGCCGATGGTGTGTTGCGGTAAAGCCACGAGTTGGCGGTACGCGCCAACTATGTTATTCATGATGTTTTCGGAAGTGATGTCAGGCATCCCGCGCAATATAACGTTTTTTGCCGTGAGTATGCGACCTACGGCGTATTTAATTGCTTCAGGGACACTCGCGCCTTTTTTAAAGTCCCGGAAGTAAAATTGCGGGTTGGTCTTCATGAAGTGAATCACGTACGCGTAGGCGTAAATACTAATGTATAGTTGTCGCCTGCCGGCTATTGCCTCCGCGGAAGAAGTGCGTGCCTTTGCTAACTGTTTGGTTATTTCATAGATCGCCGGATAGCATTTTCTAGTTAGCGCGCCAATGAACGATTTAACGTTGAAGATGCCAGACGCGCTAACTTGGTTCAGAACGTGATTAGCCTCACCCCATAACTCCGAGCGCAACTCATCGTTCATAACTCCCGAGGAAGCCGTCATGTCTAAATCGTCAGACTCGATCTGACCCGTTAGCGTCTCACCGCAGATCTTACAAAAATAACCGGCGCTTGTCTTCGTTGAAGTGTCTATATACTTGGACATTCGATTGCGAATAGCACTAAATGATTCACGGTCGGCGTCCGCCTCGACGAGCTCTACGACGTGGGGGCATAGAATGTCTAGATGACACGCCGAGCATTCAATCATTCGCGACGGTTGTTTCTGGGCGGACTCTTTCTCGAAAAAATCTGAAAGCGTTTTCCACAGTTCACGGGCTCTGTGCTCGTTGGGGGCACGACGGTATTTTGAGAGAACCGCGACGTGTGGGCATTTATTTGTAAGCACGGCGGATATCCTCTTTTCGCGGCGGTCGTATTCTTCGGCGATAATTTTAGACTGCACGGCGGGTAACAAACTCATGAGTTCTTTGAGGCTTGTAGTTTTGGAAGGGTTCGCGCTCACTTGATCCTCAAAGTCCCTCAATGATTTTTTACCAAACTTTTGTTCTATGATTGCCTTCACCGCGGAAATTCTAGCTTTCTCCAGGATAGCCACGGCCTTTATTTTTTGCACGAACCTCTGCGTGGCCACTACGTGTTTTTGGTATTCTAGGAGTTCGAGAGTTCTAGGCGATGAAAGACCCGAAACAACCATGCTCCAATAAATCTCTGTTAACCCCGCGGATAGTACGTCTGCCTCGAAAGCAATGTGATACTCTGTGGCGAGTTTTTTGAGAGTTAGCGTTTCCAGAGCCTCGACGATTTCCTCAAGGACTGATATTTGCGCGGTGGTAGGTGACCATGTTGGGTTTCTGTCGTTGATTATGCCCCGCAGTTGTTTGTTTGTTTGCGTTAGCCACGCGCTTATTTGTGTCGCCCCGCCAGAAAAGCGAGCGCGCCAATAAGCCCATAAGGCATCTTCCAGGATTGTTATGTTTTCTCGAGTAAGTTCTAACAATCGCGGGCCTGTGAATGCAAGCCCCCGTGGAAATATAGTAGAACACCCCGAAGATAAAACATCGCTTGGATTAGTGGAACCAATGACCTCTCGCGCGGTCGCGAACACCCGGGACATTTCCGCGGCGGGGAACTTCGAGCAATCCGCCACGGCAATGTTTATAATTTCCGTGGGTCTTTCTGCGGGGGCCATATGTGTCGTGGGTGGATCGTCAATTGTCTCGGTGCGGACGTTTGATATTGGCTGTACAATCATACTTGCGGGGTGGTCCGTTTTTAGCGGTGGCTGGATGATGTATAATGACGACCCGCCTAGTTCCAGCGCCTGCCGCGCGGAGAGTTCTAAGAGTTCGTGTTTCTCCGAAAGGGAGCTCAATCTATGGCTCTCTAGTCCTAAATATGTTATGGATGCATCTATGGCTTCAGGCAAATCCAAGCTATGTCTTATTGCCTCGAGATATCTCTCTCGCTCGGCGGGTGTCATCAGGCCAATAGCATCTGACCCTTGAGGTATTGTCGTGATTTCAATCTCCATTACGGGTCGTTGGATGTGTGAATATATATGTATGGCGAATAGATACATATATTAAATGATAGTAAATGGCAGTATATCTCTACAGGTTTGAGAATGAACGCAATAACGCTCTCTGAACTGCTATTAGCCTTGAAAGACGATTTGTCAGATTACCCAACCTTGCAAAAACGACCCGCGGTTTCGAAAAACCAAATCTTCCTCAAATTTCCTAACGACCCAAGGATGATTATCTCCACGCAAAAAAGTACAAACCTACCGCTGGACCGCGAGGCGTCGGGGGTTATTGTGGATACCACCGACTGGTCAATTATCGCTCGTCCCCCTCACAACATTCATAAAGTGCTCACGACTTCGACGATTGATTCTATTGAGTCACTTCAGGATTATGACGCGTATGAAGTGCGTGACGGGACAATCGTTACTCTCTACTGGTATGGAAACCGGTGGGCTATAGCAACCAAGAAGTCTCTTAACATGTTTTCAAACGTGTGGATGGGTCGTAAACGGTACAGTGCTATTTTTCGAGAATGCTTGGCCGCAGCGATTCCTAAGGCAGGTCAAGTATCGGCGCCCTTCGACATGTTCGATAAGGGTTGGTCTTATACTATTGGATTCTGCCACCCAGAACATCATCCCGCGGAAAACGCCCCTGCAGCATGGTTAATTAGCGCATACCGCCGCGAAACACAGGACATCTTCTATGGAAACACACTCAGGGACGAGAGCGTTCCTAATCCTGGGTTACCTATCTACGAACCAATAGATGCAAGCGTTGACGTTATATCAAGGCATGAGCAACTCAACGGAACGCCTGAATACTGTGGTTTTATTCTTCGTGGGAAAGACGCCTACGACCCTTTGGTACCGGCCATAATCTGCAAATCGGAGTCTCTTATCACACGCGAGAAAATGTTTTACAATATCATTGGTTGCATGCCCAACACGCAAAAAATAAAATACGCCGCAGTTATGTCCCTTCGTGAACCACGAGGAGCAGAAGAATTCGTGAAGACGTTCCCTAAACTTGTTCCCGCGGTGAAAGCGGCTAGAAAGGCCATAGATAGTATTTCTAGTGATATTCACTCTCGAATGGTCCTTCACTCAGGTTCGTCCGACGGATTCGCCAGTGACATGGCGCGAGAAATACTCACGTCCAAACAAATCAACCCCGCAGGTACAAGCGCCGTAAGCCTTATACGCGACATAGTCATCTCTAAAATACAACACCGCCACGTGCTTGACTTTATCCTAAAGTGCATGAATTAATTGATGACGCTCACCCCACCACATATTAAAAGAGTTTCTTGAAGAAGTTTCTCTTTTTTAGCCCACGTATATATTACGACATGAGTTTTGTGGATGACGTTAATGACGCATATGTACGAGAAACAAGTGTGAGAAGATACAACCCACACGCCTGGGCTGGCCCGCGATCTCTCACGGCAATGACAATGTACACCTCAAGTGACGGTGATGGCCATACGGGTAATGTTATGTCACAGTTAGTAGGCGATAATAGGCGAGCATACCCACTTATAAGAACTATGGATCAACGAGCCAGCGGTAGGAACAAAGTACACGGTTACACCAACGACTCATTTTGGTATAACTAGTGAGCTACTCAGTTCCCGCAGCCGATCGTTGACTTCCATGATCGACACGCGTAATTCGCGGATGCGAGCGTTGGCCTCTTCCAGTCTTTTATTTTTTTCTGAGAGAGAAATCATAATCATGGAAAACTCAATTTCACACCCAGGGGCGTATTTCTTCCAAATCTCACTAACACCGGCGAGTTTTTCGCACCATTCGGCCGAGGATCTTTCCGCGTGAATCTTAAAATTCGGGGTGCCATCAATTTCAAAGATCCCCGTAATCCTTCCGCCGTATGTTTTCTCGGGAGCGACGGACCGCACATATTTAATGACATCCCCGTAGCGCAGTCGCCCCCACATGTCCGAGGGAACACGAAAGTATCCCGCGCCAAGAAGTTCTTCGTCGGTGAGCCTCTGCATACTTGGTTGTATATTTAAACACATGTCAATTCTCCAGGTCAAAAAAAAAGAAGGCGACTGCCAAACTATTCGCGCCGCGATAAGGTCGGCGCGTGTTCGAGAGTGTGTTTTTTAGATTGATGGTAATTTCGGTGTTTGTTGTATTTGCGATAATTGTTGTATTTGCGATAATTGTTGTATTTGCGATGATTGTTAGTGTAAAGGTCCCCAAGACTGAGCTTGGGCTTTACGTGTTTGGTGCTTCTTTTACGTTAAAACACGCCGGAGCCAGCAGTGTCGGCACTACCCGCAATATTTCCATCGTCGTCATTATTCAAACGATCGGTGTTGGTCCTGGTTCCGTTGGTTGTCATGGTAAAACAGTGTCTTATTCGCTACACCCCATGATATACGCCGCGAGCAAATCAATTTTTTACGACTATATACTGCGTTTGCAACATAGTATAATGAACTTGAACAAACGGACACCTGAACTATGGGCGTATTGGGCTCGAGCGTGGTGGACTAAGCTCGGCGTTAAAGAACTTTTACCCGCAAAACCGTCTCTTGCAATAGGTTCGAATGTATTCAACCGTTTGGCCGCCATGATTAACACGCAAATATCCACAACGCGCCAAATAGTCGCAACCGTTAGATTTACGGTATTTTGGAAAATGGCCTCTCCCACTTACGCGGTTGCACACTATACAAGAAATGCGACACCAACGGATGACAACCCCGCAAAGTATGCACTACTATATGTTTCTTGGGGCGGTGCGTTAATGTCTTCCCGCGGGGAGTATACTTCACACGTACGCAGCTACTCCACGTTAACAAAACATGATGCTTGGAACCGAGCGTCTAAGGTCATAGAAGAACACTTTGAAGAACACTTACAAGCAGGTAGCCTCGGTTTTTACCAGCAGATATTCTTTGGAGAGGACGTTTCCGCGCAGACTCGAACAGAGTTCTACGATTTCATACTGACGGCGGAAACGTTACCTATGCACTTATTCGCGTGCGCGTGGTTCGAAGGGTACTTCCAAATAGAACATGGCTTAGCTCCGAGCAACCTCTCTTGGGATTTTCGCGCGGTTATGCATCACCCCGCAGATCACGCCCTATACGAAAGTATCGTGGAAATGCTGGCCGAGCCATATTACACGATCGTCCCAACCGGACTTGTTCCCGACGGGGCCCCAGAGGACCCTAAAAAATACAAGCTCCTGAGGAAAATCGCGCGAAATCGCAATTATTTCTTTGGAGAGCCGCGCCTGTACACTACAATTGATCTTATATATTGGCAGTATATGCCCGTCCACGAAGAGAGGGATAGGTATCGGTATCCTACTCACGAATACTGCCAGAAAATGATCCCACTCACTCGCGAGGAGTCCGAGGATCGAGGAGATATTACTCGCGGGGTCTGGAAGGAAACACTGATGTCGCGGCTATGTACAAATCTATGTATCAACCATATTACTCCGGGTGTTTCACTGAGTCCTGGGTGGTTTTATATTGGTGGAGGTATGGGACTATACGAATCCACGGTTATTCGGGATAGGTACTTATTTTCTGAAACTGGGAAACACATCATAGATCACGTCAACGACAACGATGGCCTTACCGTAAATATAATGGACGATCCCGCGGAACTAGCGGCGGTTTTCTCAACACTTCCCGTGGCGCAGAAGCCAGAGAAACTCCAAAGAAACAACGCGGCTCCTTGTCCGGACTCCTCTGGAGAAATGAGTAACGTGTCCGTGGTGATTATCTATGAAAAAATAACTTCGACGCTGGCCGATTTGCCTGCCTTTTCGGCGAGCGGGTCTGCTCCTCGGCCTATAGTGGATATGTTTGGCATATATGGTTACACGTATATGATGCACGCGGTGTTTGATTACCTATGGACAATTCAGGCCTTCGCAGAGAACTACTCGTCGGCACATACGCGCATCACCGTGGAACACTTGGGTTTGCTAAACATATACGGTCCAACAGACGCGTTAGAATTTAAAAAACAAGTCGTGCGACCCCAAACGCTCATGTTCTCTCGTGACGCCTCGTACTTATTTCCCTTTCGCGGGATACATGGCGTTGTAATTGGTTGGGGTGGTGCGATTATGCTTGACCGCGCCCGAGCTGTAAAGGCCTTTAGTCATAAAGCTACCCCAGAGGACCTCGCAGACGCCTACTTATCTCGAGAACTCCGCAAAGCCCGAGAAATAATACAAAGAAAGCTCGCCTTCTACAACATATCTATCCCTCGGAACTTGGACACCTACGAAAGCGCGAAGGTCTTGGACGTACTGTGTTCTCTTGACGCTCTAGACATTTTAGGAGTTGTCGTGGGGTATCTCACTGAAGCAGTAAATGAGCTAGGTATAAACGTACCTCCAGGCACTATAGAGACTTTAACGGCCGCGAAAGCCTTTGCCGCAGAAGAGGTCGACCGTGCGCTCGTTAGACCAAATACTACCGACGCCCCTGGCCGATTGACCGCCGTGTGGAACATATTCACCAAGTTCTATTCGAGTTACACGTTTGATTCGTCGTGCATGTTACAAAAAGACCCCGAAAAACATTGCGCCATCTCAGAAATATATAGTACTCTCAGTGGCGTCGACTACGAGTTCCGCGAGAACTGGATTACTATACCCGAAGAAATAGACACGCCTATTCCTCTCAGTACTTAAATAGTGCGGTTATTTTTTGCATACGCGTTATAGTATGAGCGATAAAACACCTCGTGGCGACGTCAAATATGTCGCGGAGTATTATGCTCAAAACAAATGGAAGGTAATCACCGCGCCAAAGGGCTCCCTCGTGGATCTGATTGCCTCGAAGGGCTCGAGGATGCACTTCGTAAAAGTTCTTTCGACTAGCGGTACGTCATACTCCGAGGGGGTAGCTAAGAATGACTACATACAAAACGCGTTCTCCAATATGGCCATTCCCGTGTTTGCCACGGAAATTTCAGAGTCCCCGCGGGTTTATAAATACGTTAACATCAACACCGAAACGTACGTGTCCGTTCGCGCTTCGCAAAGTAAAACTCACCATAATACGCTTTCAAAAAAATGAATTGCTCGCACAATATAGTAACCCAATGCATTTCTGCAATATATGTGGATCGCTAACAAACATCAACATTACCTCAGAGGGTGTGTCTTATGTGTGTGGTTTATGTATGAACGTCATGCCAGGAAACGACGACGACTCTCTTATTTCCGGGGACAACGTAAGGGACATAGTTGGGAACAATGCCCACCAAATTCTCCTTGAGCAGATATCCCGTGACCCTGGGAGTTTTAAGGTTATGCGCAACTGTGACTGCGGTATGGATTATATGACGCGGGCGTACATCGGCGACGACATGCATATATACTATGCTTGTATTTGTGGTCGCATCGAAGAACCCAAAAAATAAGTCGCGGTGAAGCGCCGTTCTTTTTTTACATCGGGTGGGCCATCTCGTTCGGGCTCCACGCTTCTTCGAAAGCTTCTGAGCCTCGACGTCCAACTTCCCTAACGAGTAGTATGGGACATCTTCGTTCTTGTAGTTCTAAAATAGCTAGCTCTCGCGCCGTGAGCGCTGTAGTAACGGCGAACGATTTGCCAAACGCCTCTATTTGTTTTATGCGCGTACTAAGTACCGACGAATACTCGGCGAGAGACATACGCGCCTGGGTCCTTCGCTCTTCTCGAGGAACTCTAATCACTCGCAACACTAAGTCTCTTGGATGCTTTGTAGGCACTTCAGGTATTAGTTCTTCGGCTTCTGCCTCCGCGGCGGTATCTCCGACCCCCGAGGTGTCCTCGGCGGCCCCGGAAATATGACCTGGGGGAGCCCCCTCTTCCGAGGCGCTGTCCGCGTAATCCATAAAACTGGCGTCGCCCGAACTACCCCCCAGATCTTCAAGATTCTCTGCGGATTCCTCGTGCGATGAATTCTGTGACATTGTTATACAACTAATCCCACATTCATTTTTTTCACGAAAAATAAATAACAGGCGCGGTTTTACCGCTACAACGTTTTAAAATCTACCCCGATATGTATGCATCCTATTAGCTGAACGGAAATGAGTGAACCTACGGCCTATTTAGATTTTTTCGAGGAGTTCGACGAATCTTTAACCCTAGACACCATAATACAGCATAAAACATCATCTGCCTTACGAGACCTAGAAAAATACGTGGGCTCAATGGTTACAGAAAAAGGGTCACCCACTACGACTATTTCTAACGTGATAGAACGTAAGAACTACGCGATTACGAATAAGGCCGTGAGTGTGTTTTTTGAGAAATATGAAGCGTGTCGGGCATCAGGTGTGTCTCTTCATTATACCGAGAGGCAGTTTCGCGACGACGTCCCGCAGTCAGGCATTATGATAGATATTGACCGCGACCAGAATGTCATCACTCCTCAGATAACCCAGCAACATATCGCAAGTATGACCCGCGCACTCTGTAAGGTTTTAGTGGGTTGCGTGGATTTTGGGCGACGCTCGAAATTCCATATTTTCTGGATACGTAAGCCCAGGATAGCACTCAACGAAAAGGCATCTGGCGAACAACCTCCTTACCGCGACGGTCTCCACGCCCTCATACCCGATGTTTGGATCGAGAAGCCGCTAAAGCTACATCTGGTCGAGAAGTTTAAGGAGTACATGGACGATATTTTTGAAGATGTAGTTAACGCTCAGCCACCAAGTGAGATGGTGGATTTCGGGTGTGTTCGTAATCCGGTATATTTCTTGGGTTCGTGCACTCCCGGTAAATCCCCGTACGTTCTAGTATCTGCGACTCAAGTAGAGACCCACGGGGATGACGTAGAAAGGGAGACTCTGCGAGTCGAAGATATTATGTCACGTTCGTACCTCGCCCACGAGCTCTCCTTGTCATTTCGCCTAGATAGCATCGCGGGGGTTCCTGTATGGCTTCAAAAGAAGGATTATTCAGCCACTACCAAAGTGGCCGAACTGCTTCGCCAGCAAAAACCACAAACTCCCACGACAACCAGCAACGAATTATCCCAAAGTATAATGTACCTCACGAGGGTTAACCCAAGCGCGAGAGAAGTATATAATTTGCTAGAAATACTTCCCGCGGAGTACGCCCAAAGCTATGGTCTATGGCTTAAGGTAGTCTTTGCGATAGCTAGTTGTGGCCCACAGTACAAACCTTTTGCAGTGTGGTTTTCGCAAAAATGCCCAGAGAAATGGAACGTGGCCGGTTTTGAATCCGCGTGGAACTCGGGGTTGAGCTCCCAAGATAAGGCCGGTGGCGTCACGTTAAAAAGTATACATTACTGGGCGCGGACAACCGCGCCGGAGCGCTATGAAGAGATGCAAAAAAACACATACAGTACTATACTTAGCCGCAACGCCTTCAAGTTCGAGGGGCGTATTGACCACGCCATAGTCGCAAGAATTGTCAAGGCCATACTTCAAGACGTGTTCATTACAGATACCGATGACTCCGAGGTGACTCGCGCGGAGCCGCTATATCACTGGTACGAATACATGATGGAAGTGGAGGATTTGGAGCAACCAGGACAGCGGTATAAGTGGGTTCGTAGGGCCCAGCCAGAAGGAATGATGCGCTACATTGCGGACTCTCTCCCTGACATATATGAAACCGTGATTTCTTTGGTTAAGCAACGCCTCGAGGGCGCCGAAGACAAGAACTCGGCGAAGTACTTCGGGGGAATATATAAGACGTTGAAATCGTACCAGGCCAAATTGACGAACGATGGTTTTATCCGCGGGGTATGTTCGCAGGCCAAAATACGTTTTCGCTCTCCGGGGTTTATGAAGAGTTTAGATAAAGCCCCACATCTCATGGGTGTTGGTAACGGCGTGCTTGAACTCTACCCGCAACTGCGCCTTCACGAGGGGTTCCATGAGTTTCGCGTCAGTAAGTACACGAACACTACGTGGATGCCTTTCGACCCTGAGGAACCACACATTAAGAAAATCCTTAGGATCCTTCGGGATATCTATATTGAGCAGGATATGCTTGACTACGTGTTGTTTCATACCAGTACGGGTCTTGACGCCGAGGAGGCCGCAGGGGTATTACTACTTATCGTTGGGGCGGGTAGCAACGGTAAGTCTTTCACTTCTAAGTTCGCTGCGGAAACCATAGGTGACCATTACGCCGAGCTAGGAAAATCAGGCCTGCTTACGGACCCCACGGAAAACTCAAATAGCGCAAATGAGGCGCAGATGCACATCGCGGGGAAGAGATACGTGTACTTTGACGAGTTCAACCGCGAGGAACAACTCAACATCAAACGTATAAAATCTATATGTAACCCAGGTAAGCAAACCGGGCGAAAGAACTACGGTTCGCAGACATCCTATAGGAATATTTGTAACCCCATCGCGTTATCCAACTACGATTTCAAGATACTGTGTAAAGACAACGGGACATGGCGAAGGATTCGCTACTACCGCGCCAAGGTCACGTTTAGTAACAAGCCCGACCCAAACAACCCGTACGAGAAACTAGTAGACAACGATATTTCGCTCAAGATCGCTCATGATCCTGCCTACAAACAGGCGTTTCTAAGTATCCTCGCGCATTACAGGCATAGACTGTACGCCGAGCATAAAAACAATCTCGTCAACGTCCCGTGTATGACGCTTGACCGAGAGACGTCGGCGTTCCAGCAGCGACAGGATAACGTTCACCGATTTATTATGTCTATGGTTTTGGTCTCTGAGGGATGCACCGTGACGTTAGACGAGCTAGCGCATAAGTACGTGGCGTGGTACCGCACTCTCTTTGGCCGCGCGGACATTGGTATAGACATTATTAGCAGCGAGCTGGAGAACTCGTGTTTAGCCTCGGAGTTTGTCAACGTGGATGAGATTCGCACTTTAAAAAATTACAGAGTCCGCGAGTCCACGACGGACATTATTCGCGCTGGAGAGAAGCGCATTAAGATCCGAGTTAATTCAAGGTAAAGCACAAAATTTCAAACGCTCTTTCGGGCTGCCCTCCCACCACTTCTTCGCGAGGTAGCCTGACTCCGGTATCCGTTGTAAAGACGGCAGAGACGCCCGATAATCCGCCAAAAAGAGCATTGATAACCCCCGCAGATAATTTTTTGGTTTGGTGAGTTCGACCGCCGTTGGCCACGGAACATAAACGATAATAACTGGTCAGAGAATCGTTTTCCATCACACATATACTTATGGCTCGCATTTACGTAGACGTAAATTATGCAGTAATGATCATACCATGCGCGATGAGCATCGCCGAGTTTTTAGAGCGCACGTACGTCGGGGAGGTCATTACTGACGGTGCGCCAAAAGTCGGGGATCTTCGCATTGTAGATCGCGAGGTCCTGAATAAGTTCAAGACGGTGGTGCAAATATGTACTTCGGAGGCGACCCCGGACGGTTGGGTGTTGTCGGGTAATCCCGCGGCATTTGAGGACCTCGGATATGTCCAAGAGTTCAAGTCATCCAAGCCACCGACGACCGAGGCGCGGTGCACAAACTGCGAAAAATACGAACGACTATATTTGAACCTCAAACACGGCGTATCTCAACCGAACAAAAAAGCGAGGTCGTAAAATTACTATAAATATTTACGCGCGTACAAGCAGATACAATGCCTGATAGCGTATTAGTTATTTACGACGGTTCGCGAATTGCGAGCGTGTGTGATGTACCCGCTCAGTATGCTCTCGGAGATATCATGGACTATTTAGAGTTATGCACCAGCCGCGGCGACAAATATACTTACTTGGATGACGGCGCGATTCTATTCGAGAAATACATCCCGCGATACTCATTTAGTATATGGTCAAAACATATGCCTGTCGCCGCTCTGTACCCCGTTAGTCATTCTATTGGGTATGCGCCTGATCCCCTAGAGGAGACATCTTCAAAGGGACTGCAGGGCACCATCACGCCCTCTGAAGAAAACAAGGAACAAAACACACCCGGGGAATCCTCGATCTCCGCGTCGTCCGAAGAGCAACTGAGACAAAACACACCCAAAGAATCCTCGCCGAATGAAAAACAACCTGCTCCGGAGAGTTCTGTAAACCCTGACGAGTATTCGTACATTTGGACTCCCGAAAACTCCTCGGACTCCTCCTCCTCGTCGTCCGAAGAACAACTGAGACAAAACACACCCAAAGAATCCTCGAATGTTTCTTCGTCCGAAGAACAACTGAGACAAAACACCCCCAAAGAATCCTCGGACGTTTCTTCGGACGAAGAGAAACAAAATACCCTCAAAGAATCCTCGAATGTTTCTTCGTCCGAAGAACAACTGAGACAAAACACACCCAAAGAATCCTCGTCGGACGAAGAGCGAACTGCTCCGGAGATTGCTGTAAACCCTGAAAAGTATCCGTTCCTTTGGAGGTACACGTCAGAGTATCTATATTAGCCGCGGTGGTGGCTGTTTACTTTTTTGTTACAAAAAGCGAACGCGCGGCGTCGATCATATGAGAAATGACAGATCGCAGCTGACGAACCCATCCATCACAGATATATTACTACAAACTACGGAATATGTGTGTTCTTTACGGTGTTGCTTAAGTGATAGCGCGTCGTAAATCACATATTTTGGGGACATCTTCGCGATCGCTCCGAACGGGCCCGCCGCAAATTTTTTAGTGTCTATCTCTTTGGGGATAATTCTGGGAATGGTAACGGGTAGACCGCTCGAAGTATAGTATTTCCCGGCTTGTCGCACCAGCAAGTTCTGCCGGAAACCGTCATAAATACAATGTTTTAGTCGCGCGATAATAGTGCCTAATTCCTCCGCCGACGCGTTCACGAGCCGGTTGTTTGCAAACGCGAACATGTTGATTTCCGCGGTGAGTGCTTGTTGAATAAACACTTCGCGTAAACCCACGAAATTCAGTACCGACACGTACGATATATTAACCGAATTACACCATTCTTTGAGGTCTCTCTTTGCCGCCACTTTTCCAAGAGCCTCAAAAAGAACAACGCCGTGAAGAAAGTCATCCGCGGCGTAAGCCCTAAACGACTCGTACGCATGTTTAAATATGCCAAAACCCACGGCGTATATTTCGGGCCACTCAACGGTGATTTGCAATACTTCGTCTTTTGGCTGTTCAATGAGCAACCCGCGACCTGTAGCTACCGATAAATAAGCGGCTATGCTAGCTATATCCAAGGGAGACGCCCTCCAACAAAAGGCCGCCAGAAGCATTCTAGTTATTCTTGGGTGTTGCATTGTGAACTTCGTGGCGAGTTCCCCAAGGGGTGTTATATTATGACCGCGGAAATCTACGAACCCAAGGGCGTGATGTAACTCTAGAGCCTCATGTAGAGCATCTGATGACGGCTTGTCAACCATATCAATGTCCTCTATGCGAAAAATAGGGTCGGTCTCCCCTGCGAGAGTCTTAGCTCGTAGTTGTTCCTGCATTATGTCTAGGTATATTGCCGACACATCACCGAGGAGGATCTGTGGGAGTTGGTTTTCGGGGAGGGACTTAAAAGTCTCCAGCGAATACATAGGATAAAACACACCTGGAAATAAACGGCCCGAGCGCCCGCGACGTTGTATAATCCGTGACCGTGGTGCTGGCTTTGATATAAGTCCAGACAACCCCAGTATCGGGTTATATTCCATCTCCTTGTTATACCCGGCGTCTATCACGTACTTGAGATCGTCAATGGTCAACCCTGTCTCGGCGACGTTTGTAGATATAATAACGCGGCGCGTGGGTTGGTATTCCGCGCCGTCTATTTTTAGAGTTTGACCAACCAAAGGGAGAACGATCGCTACGAGGTACTCGTGAGTTGATATGGCTACCGAGCGGGAGTCCAACCTAAGAGGATACACCGGACTTATTCCTCCCGCGACTAATTTTTTGTTGAGACCGTGAATGCCTTTCCAGGTTTCTGTTATTTCCGCGATCCCTGGCATAAATATCAATATGTCGGCTCGCGAAGGCCCCTCATTAGGATTCTCGCGGACAATCTTCTCAACACAGTCAACGGCCGTCGTGCAATAGTTTGTAATAATCTTAGGTTCGTACCAGCCCCAAGAATCGGTGAACCCAGCCGCTTCTCCTCGGCACCAAATATAATTCGTCGCTTCGGGAACACCGAAGTATTCAAGGAACGATTTAGGATCGAACGTCGCGCTCATGATCACGACAAAAGGACATGCCTGTTTGTGACTGTTGCGATGTAAGAAGTTCTTCAGCATATATATTGTCATGTCCGTTTGGAGGTCGCGCTCGTGCGTTTCGTCTATGAGTATAAACGCGTACTTGTCCATGACTTCTTCGTCCGTCATTACTTTGAGCTGTTGCGTTAACGTACCTATCGTGGCGCTGAGGAGTCCGAAGGACCTTGGGCGGAACTTATTGTATTGGGTGCTCCAACCAATGTTTTCACCTAGACGAAGCTCCTTGTTCCACGGTATAATCTTCATTACGTTTTCCACGGCGGTGAGCACGCGAGGCTGAGTACATATTAACCCGGCTGATTTTGCTAAGTGCGTCGCCGGGTGTCGCATAATAAACTCAATGTAGATTTTGGGAGGCAGTAGTGTTGATTTGCCGCTTCCTGTCTCGGATTTTAGTATTAGGACGCGATCCCCCATACCGGTTCTCCCACGGCGAACTCTAAACCACTCAAGAATATATTCGTAAGGGATCCATTTGTCAAGTTCTGCCTGTTCAGCAGGATCATTCCGCGGCGATCTAAGAGCTCCTCTTTTTTGTAAGGGAAGCATGCCAACTATGTTTTACAGAGCTTGTTTGCAACGGGTAAAAAATAAAGACACCTCGGGGTCTCCGTAAAAACGACAATCAAGTACCAACGAGTATTCCTCTCGCGAACGCCGCCGGTTAAATTTAACCGACTATCGTGGGGGCCGTCGCCCACGCTAAGATATCCGCGGAAGTCCTTGCTCCTTCGTATCTATGTCTGTTACCCCACTCGTCGGCTATAGTTATTGTCGGGTACTTTGTCACACTCGGCGTGGGTGAGACCGTCTCGTTGTTTTCGACGAATGACAATCCTCGGATATTTGCTCTGGTTTTCATTTCGTCCCAAACCGGGCGGAACCGAGTACATGCGCCGCACCATGGTGCAAAGTGAAATACTAGCGTTCGCGACACGCCCCCGGGTAATGCTCGCGGTTCATACATATTAGTTGAACCGCCGACTATCACTCTAGGTAATTCCGAGGGAGTGCCTGGAAGCATACCCTCCACGGTATATTTGAACATGATGAACAACAAAAACAGCATTAGCACGCACACAAATATAGTGACCGTTTCCATGATATATTCTCAAGGACGCAAAAAACAACGCGAAAAAAAGGTGGCTTCTTCACGAAGTGGGCTTCCATGCTTTTTTGCCACGACCAGAATAAGCACAACCATGTCCGCCAGTAATCATATACTCCGCGGCCGTGACGGTCGTACTTTCTTGAGGGATATGTACTGATAACAACGGTCTCCCGTACAAATCATAGTCTCCAAATTCAACGTGTAGGCACTTGCCTAGAATGGCATTCTCCAAATATTGTTTAGCGCTAACCGCACACGCCTTTTCTTCGGCGGTATCGCCTTTCATCTCCGCGGAATTATATCCTGCGAGGCGGCATCTCTCTCTTACGAGCGACTCCGCACCGACACCATAGCCTGGCATAGAGAACACAAAATGCGCGGTGTCCCCGTCATAAACACGGACGCATTTTGCTAGGGTTTTTAATCCTCGAAGGGTGAATTGAGGAACCGCTTCATAGGTTGATGATTCCAACGAATCAGGCGGTGGAATGTTTTTAGCCATGGTTATGTTTCTAGTGTGGGGCTTTCTCAAATTTAATAATGTCCCATCTTGGGCGATACGCCGCTTTCTTTGCGGGGGTATAAGTGGCAGGAAAAGTCGGGGGTTTTGGCGACCTGTACGGATCGCGTTCGTGATCCGTACTCATCTTCGACATTTTTTCGGCGGTTGTTTCGTTGAGATCCCCGTAGTATGAGGGTAGCCAAGGCGCCAACTCGGGAACATCATTGCCCTTGAGGGTTACTAATTCGCAGAGAGCCATATATTCCTTCAAGTACACGTCCGAGGAAATATCCAAACGACACACTTTAACTTTGGACTTCATAGCCCACACGTGCGCTATTAACCACCAGAGAACATGTTGTACCCCCGCGAGGACTACGGCTATGCCATTTACCCGCACGATTGCTTGTGGTATTAGTTTACCAGCCACCGTTGCGGTAATCACGCAAAGATCTTTTGGTATAATTTGCTCGTGGGTGTCCGGGGTTAGTTCCGAAAACCGCCTGTAGCTTACCGCGGGGATATCAACGGACAGTCTTTCTATAACCGGCGCTGGTAAGAATACCTTCAGTCCGCCGCGAACGACAACCGGCGCTATGGTAGGGTCTCCGTACAATCCGCGATAGATTCGGGAGGCTACAATACCCGTGAGCGGTCGGGACAAATAACTTAGAGGGATAACGTGTGAGTTTTCTGCGGCAGGATCCCCCAAAAGAAATTCGGACAGGCCCGACGTCGGGTAGTATTTATTGATGAGGTTAAATCTCGCGATGTCTTTGGTGAGACGGTTAAATATAGCCTCGCGCGGAGATTCAACGTATGGAAGAGATAGCGCGCGATGTACGTCCGTGCGTTGGTACGAAGGATGTACTCCTCGAATTCCTTCATGAATAATAGTTGGCATGTTCTCGAAGAGATCCCGAGGGATATAGCTCAGATCAGCCACGAAGTGATTAGCCCCCGCGTCTACTCGCATTGTACTAAAATGCATACCGCGTAATGCGCGGGCTTCCTCAAACCCCGCGGCATATAACGTATCAGCGAGATCGTACGCATCCTCTACGGTGTTCGCAGAAAAGAAATCATAATCGGGTATGGTTCCTTCGGCATACAGAAAACTACCTAGTTCGCGAAGAGCACCATCTATTGCTTCTCCGCCGTATAGTATCAAACCACGCTCTCGAACAAATGATTTTACGATTTCGTTGGCTTCCTCTTGTTTGTCAAACATTAAATCTTGCTTAGAGGCAATCGCCTCGTAAAGCTTACACTCGGAAAAAAGCGGGTCGACAAGTTCAAATGAGCCGCTGATGTCTGAACGCTGCATTATATTCTATTATACGTTACTGTCGAAGATTAACTGTTAAAAAAATGATGTAATAGTACACACACATAAACAATGTACGCATTTGGAGACGGGTTAAACATAAATCCGGACATCCTCGAAACTATGGGTCTGGCCAACGTCTTTTTGGAGGATCAGGTGTTAGAAGAAAACATATGCGAATGCGGCGAGGAAATGCAAGAAATATCCAACGTTTACGTCTGTGGTAATTGTTCAAAGCGTAGAGATGTACCTACATCAGAAGAACGCAGTCAGTCCTCTCGCACCGTGGTCGTTGGCTCCGGCGCAAAGCGCAGACTCTACAACATCCCTGCTAACCCATATGAAACTAAGAGACTCGCCGTCTTGAACGAGTTAAGAGCGCGCAATCACGCAGTCCTTCCAATCCTTTGCATATCAGACGACATCCTAGTGTTGGTAGCGGAACACTATAGCGACGCCCAAAAGAACAATAAATGTACTATTGTTCACTCGGAAACAGAAGAACCACTTGGTGAGGCCGCGTGGGTACATCGCGGATCTATAAAAGACGAAATACTTGCGGCTTTGATTTACTTCACGGCGCACACCCTTGGAGTCGCCAAGAAAAAGAGGGACATCGCCAAATTCATGAATCTTCAAAACGAAGGGTTTTCCCGCGGCGAAGACATGGTTCGTAAGCTCGTCAGCCAACAGGTTATAAACGTTCAGATAGACATTGAAACGCCGAACATTTTTGCGGTTAGGTATCTCGAAGCGCTCGGCCTCGAGCATGATTGGCATGTGGATTTTGTAGTTGAAGTCGTTGAGTACGCCGCGAACAGTCACTGGTGTTTAAACTGCCAGCTCTCTTCTCGAGTCGCTGGGGCTATTTGGATGCTTGTTCATGGCGTACCTCTTAATAGACTCGCGGGTCAACGCATCACGGACGACCAAATCGAGAAACATACCGACAACACCAAGAAGAACACTTTTCGTAAAATCATAGATGTTGTAGTTCAAAACAACGACAGGTTCAAACACATTTTTGAAAAGTACAATGTGGCGTTTCCTGCTCCTCTTCGTTCTCGCGCTAAGAAGAAGTAAAAGCGTAAAATTCTTTTTTTTGAATGTGTGTTAACGCGAATTCCTCGAGGTAGTATATTGATATGGAACCGACGACAACCAGCTCAAACTTCCCGGGGTGCTTAGGGTCAAAGATAAATAACTACACTTTGGGGGAACGCGTAGGGCGAGGTAGGACTTCAACCGTATATGCCCTCGCGGAGACCTCCTCTCCCGCGATAATAAAAGTGTATCGTAGTAAGTTAGACGACCCAGCCGGGTACGCCGACGAGTGGAGAGAGGAGATTAATTACCTGTCGAAGTTTCGAGGGACTTGTTTTCCGGAGCTTATAGATGTTTCTGCTTACGCCGAGTTTAAGAACGACCAAACGCGGTTACACTTGTGTGTTATTATGGAGTACGCAGGTCTCTCCGTGGCGCGCATCCTAAAAAAAGATGGGCCACTCCCGGAAGGCACGGCTAACACAATAGCTTATGACGTGTGCCGAGGGCTCGCCCTTATACACGAGGCCGGGTTATTTCATTCCGACATTAAACCAGGAAATATATTTTGGAACGGGGAACATGGTAAGATTGGGGACCTCGCGGCGATAGTGGATCCAAACAATGAAGAAAAGGGAGCCGCAGGAACAACCGCATATTGGGCACCAGAATACATATACTCTAACCCGCTGAGTCCCTCGGTTGACATGTGGGCCTTGGGAGTTACGTACTTTGAAATGTTAACCCGCGACGCTCTCTTTGATGCTTACGGCGACACGCAAACTATATATGGCGGGGACCTCGACGAGTTTGGGATTTTGAGTATTGAGGAAGACTCGGAGGATTCAAGTATTGAATCGGTTGACGAGACTGCGGATTTTCTTACGAATTTTAGGCTATCTTGTTTGTTTCATCGTATCCTTGGAGCCCCTCCCGAACACATAAGGTGTCAGATGCGCGGGCATTTCGATACCTCGGGGTGTCCTCGAAATAATAAGCTCCAAGAGTCGGTGTTGCTCGCAGAATATCTGTGTAACTGGCCGGACATAAACGTCCCTAAGGTAATGCGGGTAATAGATGGATTAATCTGTTGGGACCCAGAAGATCGACAAACCGCAAAAGAAGCCGTGAGATTATTCAAGGACATACCTTCGAAACCAACAAAAAAACCGCGAAAGCCAAAAACCGTCAAAAAAGTTTTCCGTGGGCCAGAATGATAATTTTCTATAAAAAATGAAAAGCATCGTCCGTATACATACTCAAATGTACGCATACGTGACTCTTGTGATGCTCGGCGACAACTACGCGAAGGGGGCTATGGTTCTCGCTCAGACACTGAGGGACGTAAACTCTAAATACCCTTTATGGTGTATGGTGACAGAGGATGTCTCGGCGCAGGCGCGGTTAGGTTTGTCTTGTGTGTTCGACAAAATCGTGGAAGTCCCGCTCATCTCAAAATCCTCAAAAAAACTAAGGACGGCCAAACAAGAAGAAATATACGGCGGGTGGATAGCACATAGTTACACGAAATGGAACGCCATCGACCCCACGATCATGTCCGGCATTGACAAGTGTTTGTTCATAGACGCCGATGCGATAGTCCGACAAAACATCGACGAGCTCTTTGAATTTAAGGGTCCCGCGGGTGTGTTTGGGACACCTTGGGCCGTGCCCTTTACTAAAGGTGCCTCGGCAATACCTAACTTTTACTTGGACAAACAGCGAAACCCGCCAAAACACGAGCAACTCATTACTCACGATCAGATACGTCGTGGGTTAGCTGGTGGATTCGTGGCCGACGCTAGTTTGGTACTACTTTATCCCAACAGGCAAGCATTTCAAACGATCCTAAGGAAACTTAACACTATCTCTGATTACGGCCATCCAAAATGCTACTCTGGTTCGGACGAACAACTCCTCGCGGACATGATGATCAACATGACTAGCGGACCATACACCCAAGTATATAACATTCATCAGTCATTCAGCTGCCACATAGGCAAAGAATCTTGGGCTGCAGGTAAGCCAATACGTGTTACTCAATACTACAACAGTAAACCGTGGGATAACATAGTCTCTCGCGAGGATCTCCAGCGCGTTTTAGGCGAGACTCAGTGGGAGGATATAGCAAAATGGTGGGAGATGGCCGAAAAGGTTATTGCAAACAACCCAGCAACGGAAGAAGTGTATTTTCCTGGAGTACGTGAGGGTGCCGCAGAAATGAGCGCCGCGAGCTTCCTTGCGGACATATTAGGATGAGCTACGCGAGCGAGTTCTTATTTTTTGCGCAAAAAATAAGGCCGGAAACACACTGCGCGATAACACGCATTATGCCCAGCATACTCCTACGACAGCCCGCAAATACATGTCGGTTAGAATGAATTATATGTTCCTCGTGTTGTATTGGCGCACTCGCGTGTTTTTGATCAAAACTGCACTAATGCCTGAACGCGGTTTTCAGCTCGACCAACGAAAGAACATACATACCCGCGGGCGTACGTTTAGGTGATGTTTAGACAAGCCGCGGTAGTCGCGTTGTCGCGGGAGAGCACCGCCACTAGTTCATCGGTAGCGTCCGTAATGACCATTTGTCCTCGCGAGATATCAATAGTTATTTTTACCGGACCTTTCCAAACGGGGTCGTCCCCAATACCAAGATCACTAGGAATAATTTCTGCGACCACCGTGTATTTACTTGCGAACGGCCATGCCGATCCAGGAACATATTTTAAGTCAAACGACCCACTATGCATGTTATCCATAATAACGAGATGTGCGGGCCTAGTAACAGAGGCCCACGGATTCCATCTGTTCGAGGATCCTGCGGGGCCGATGGTTAACACCATGGCATCTATGTCCGCGGCGGCGCAATACTCATCGGATATCGCGGACCAAACACCTTCTATTGCATCCTCGAACATTTTTTGATTGCAGACGCTGGCCTGCCACACAAGTACAAGCACAATAATTATGACCACTACCACGACGAGTGCGTTCATATCAGACACTATATTTGGTGCACTAGATGTATAAAAAGAACAATGCCCTTAATCAAGTTCGCAAAAAAAATAACGATTGTTCGGCGACAACTTAATTAGTTTCTTCGGACTCACCTTCTGACTCAGTACCGACGACGGTTTCCTCGTCCAAATCAAGTAAGCCTTGTAAGCTACTCACATACTCCGCGGAAGGTGTCGTGATTGGCGTGCTATTTGTCAAAGCGTCGACCACTTTCAAGACAGTATCGGTTTTCTTTTTTGTGGTCTTTGAGGGTCTTACTGGTTGCAGCGCAATGTAGTACTCTTGGTATTCAGACGCGATTTTCCTAAGTTCAGAATCTTTCGTTTGAAACGATTCCATGATATTTTCAGGTGTCAGTAGTTTTCCGAAGATGAACAAGTGCCTGGCGGCCCTCTTAGCGCAAATCCGTACGAACATCGCAACGACCTGTGCTGCGTTGGTAATATGTACTGCCTTCGAGAACAAGATGTCACCCATTAACGCGTTGTAAGCAGTGACCAAATTGTCAGGGCCGAGGTTAACAATGTCGTTGTTCGTGGTTTCATGGTTAATGATAGAAGACATAATAGCGCGAACGGTGCCTGAAATGTCGGTGTTTTTTAGTGCATCGCTAGGGTTAGCAGTCGTAAACGCGTTTGTTTGACGAATGACCGCCGCGAAGGAATCCTGGACGTACTTTAAGAAAGTTCGTAAGGAAGTAGTGACTGTAAACATCGTCTTAAGCTTGAGCATCCCCTTCGTTTGTTTTACGTTGATCGTGCTAAAGCTATGTACGGAATCGTCCATTGCCAATCTCTCATGTTGTTGAATAAGACCATAGTAATAGTAAGTAGCTGTGGTGAAGTATTTAACGATGTTGGTTGTTGTGGACATTTTCGTACGGTTGTTGTTTATGTGGGATGGCTAATCATTTTTTTAACTCCCTATTGATCCAAAAAGTAAAACGCCGCGCTTAACCCACTAAAACGGCAGCCACGTGAGGGACACCTCGCTGGTCCGACTCTTCCGCGGTTAGCGCAAATAGGTCATGAGGCCAAATTATCTCATAGGAGCACGCGCCGCCTCGCACTTTACGAATCTTACACGCGTACATTTCCCCAATAATTCTGTTGGTGATGCTCATGATCTTGGCGGCCATCTTCTCCACGGGGTCAATGTAAACTTGGCGAGGCGCGTAAATATCCAGCGCCATAGAGGCTTCCTTGACACATCGCCAAAACTCCTCTGAACGGTCGGAAACACCAGAGCATATTTGCATTGCGTGTAACTGAGTGCGGTCTCGTAAATGAGCCCAACCAATTATCGCAAGGATCGTGTGAGCGTATTGATGGAGCATGTAAACGTATCTTCTATGTAGATCCACGTACTCCATGTCTAGGCCGTAGGATGCAGTGCGCTGATAAGCAGCCGTTTCTAGTTGCTTTATACTGTCCAAGGCTAACGCGCTCGACGCAAATCCTTCCAGTCTGCATAAGTTTTTGTAGGCTCGCCTCTTTTTTGCCACGTCGTAAGTCAGTACGAATTTGCTACTTATCTCCCCTCGGTAATTGTAAGCCATGCGAAGCTTGTACCGGTCATACTCGCGCATCTCTACCGCGGATATGTCTGTTTGGGCTAGAACGCACTCTTGTAATCTAGCTGCGGCTAGTTCATCTATGTCCTTGGCGTCCGCTATTTCAATGGCTTTCTCGGTCATGGCCTCGGTGCGAGAACTCTTATGCGCCGCCAGAGCCGCGCTAACACAGGCGCTGAACGCTTCGTCGGTATACATTGGTACCCCAAATAACTCTTCGAACGTCTCGGAATTTATGGCCATTTGTACGGCGCCGGACTTTCTCACCACGCGCACCAACGCAGCACATATATCGTTCTTCGTCCTGTTGCGGGCTATCATGTTCTCGGCCCAAACGTGAAAATACGACGATTCATATAGTATGACGCCACGGCCGTTAACGTCGTACTCCATTTCTAAACCATTGTAATCCGCGAGGTTATCCCCTTGCGTGTACGCCTGGCGAGATTGAAGTACACTGGCGCGAACGTCCTCTATGGTCTCGGGTAGGTTTGCGCCGAGGGCCGTCACGAAGATGTGGTACTCTTTCATACCAACGTTCCGAATTCGGCCAACCATCTGAATACATGTTTCCGCGGGACAGCTCATGTCCGAGAAATAACCAAACACGACGTCGTAGTGTATTTGTTCAAAGGACACCCCCGCGGAGACGGTGGGCGTATAAACTAGTACGTCGTAGTTCTTCCAAAACTTATTGACATCCGCGAAGTGACTTCTCTTTTCGCTCGGAGACGTCTCCGAAGAATACATGTAAACGCGCAATTTGGGGAATTCGCTTTTTAACCCATTTACGATTCCTCGCGCCTCAGTCAAGCTAGATATAGGTATTACCACGCGTTTACCATCCCCTAGGTACTTTCGAAGGCCATACGCCCACGTTCCTATTTCGGTGTGATAGTACCATTTGTCCGAGGTGGCGTTTTGGTGTTTGTTCCAATGGATAGTTACGCCCGGCGCTAGTCCGCGTATATCCCCGGTAAGCCTTGCCTTGGAATTGTTTTCGGGGCGCATTTGCTGTAAGGTCGTAAGTGTTCTCGAGGTGATGTGGGCATCCATGCAAATTACTTGTCGAGAATACCCCGCGAGCCACTTGAATACCTTAAGGCATTCACCAAACTGCTTAGAGAGGTTGCTACTCATTTGACCGATGATAGACTCTGACTCGTCGCACACCAATAAATCAAAGGGTTGAGCGCCGATAGGCATGGCTAATCTATGTAAACTCTCAAACTGCACAATTATTCTGCGTTGCGTGAGGGGACCCATCGCCTCGTTATATATCGTAAAATCTGGGAAAGCCGCGGAAACCATCCCCGTAAATGTTTGCCTGAAAGAAATAATACACACCGACGCGTCGTGTAGCTTAGTTGGTTTGCCTTCGTCCGTTAATCCAGGATAGTACGTCGACACGAAATCTTTTAACATTTTCGTTTTGCCCATCTTCATGGCTGCTTGCACAACCAGTGTCTCGGCGACTTCAAACGGCTTCATGATTTCCGAGGTATATATGTTCCACTCCGCGTTCTCGCAATAGGTATGGGTTTGAGGAAAGCTGACATCCTCTGAAACTTCCTCGGCAAGTACCCGAGCCAAGTTCCTGTCGATCCTTCGCATTGTCGGGCCTCCCTCAGTAGGGACATTGTTGGCGATTGACCCAATAACCCAGGATCTTTGGCTGAACGGCTTAGATTTGTGTCCCGGCTGATTATCGTAGTCTCTACAACCCACGCGGAGAACAGTGTTCCCAGGAAATATGGAGACCTGCACATATAAGTTATTGTCGGTGGTGTGTTGCCTTTCGCAGATCTTGCAGTAACACGGACGTATCCTGTCAAAGTATATAAACCCGCGGTGCGCGGAACGATACTTAAAGCTGTCCAGAATTCCCGCGGCCTTACATGCGTCTAGGTATTTAGGGATCTCCGAGAGATTATTGTCAAAGGCCTCATACTTATCCAATATTTCTACTGTGGATATGTCCGTGAGGGGTTGACAGCTATCTATGTTGCAGATTATAGTGCATTCTTTGGGCCAATCGCCTATGACTCGTTTTACTCGCAGCGAGTCTTTTTTATGACACCCGACACATCGAAAATTCTGAATGTTGGAGTTTACTCCAACGTCCAGGAGAACGCTAATACCTGGCTCTAGAATGTTAAGGACCCGCGAAGTAAATTCTCTTGCCTGTCGAGCCCCCGACACGTAGTAACCGGGAACAATAATGTGGTTACTGTATTTTTCCACAGGACAGCCCTCTGGAGGAGCACTAACACACACTAATAAGGGAACGTCAATGACTCCCCAGCATATGTAAAACTGTTCTTGTATAGCGCGACAAATTTGAGTGAACACCCCTCGATAATACTTACAGGCATCCTCTGGGGTAGCGCCAACCCCGGCCAAACGTAACAAGTCTGGGAGTTTCGCGTCGACGTCGAATTTTAGTTTTTGTGGGCCGTCCAAAATAACTTCGTGGTAAACTCGCGACTCTGCGGGCTCTTGGTCCACCATTGTTAGGAACTCGCGAACACCAGGGAACAGATAATACCCGTCGCATTCCTTACGAGTCAAGAATTTACTGCCGAGGTCTTCTCGGGTAGGGTACGTAGCTTCTACGCTGTTTTCCCCTGCCTCGGTTAAAAGATAGCTAAAATGTTCAACGCTCATAGTAAGGAATGTTGAGTGCCATTCATTTTTACAGTCTTAGACTCGCGCCCGCGCCGATCATATACATGAGTAATTTTACCTCAAGAATCCCTGGGCTCGTAGAAAAGGCGTGTTTAAACTCATTAGCTATCGCACTCCGCGACGCGGGGCACACCGAGCTATCCCAAAAAATAGCGAAGTATATCCCCGCAGAGGAACCAGACTATTTAGAGCAACAACTATGCTCAGGACCAGCAGGATATGACAAAGGTCCCATACTGCGACTGGTTTTAGCCACGGTACTACGTGGACACTACCAAGAAACTGGTTTCAACAGCGTTGAAGATGCTCATCAATACGTGAGGTCAAAGATAACGTTGTTAAAGGCGGCCCAATCGTGGGTCTCCGCCTTTTCCGCGGGTAGTCCTGAACTAGCCGGCGAATGCGCTAAGGCGTTAGGACAACCGCAAGAAGATGGAATATATAGTCTTTGTTTGATACCAACGGACTCCGACGAAGTCGCGTATGTCTACACTCTCAAGGACGACACGGAAATAGCGGTGTTCACTTACCTTATATTTCCCGATGGTAAGACCTACGTGCCACCCATAAAAAATAAACCACAGCCATCAATATAGCTTTCTTACATGCGACCACTTATTGTTCTGGAGGGTCTCGACGGGTCGGGTAAGTCCGTCCGCGGGAGAACATTATCTTCTGCACTAGGCATACCATTTATAGAATTTCCCCTGGAGAAAACTCGCTCGCTGGCCGGGTCTCACTGTTACCAAATAGAATGTCATAACGACAGAGTGTGGGCCGTAACGCATATGACCACGCCGTTCATAGCTGGGAGGTGGTCGCCTAGTGGTATTGCTTATTCTTTGGATAGGTGCGCTGCTCGCGACCGCGAGGACCGTATTCCTCCTGGGCTTTTAGAAGTGTATGTGAACACCCCGCCCGACGTGCGGTTGCGCAGGTTACAAGAACGAACAGCCACCGATGACTTTGAAATCCCACAAATGCAAGAATATGCAGAAGATGGTTATCACGAACTCATCGACTACAAAGATTGGTCACCTTTAATCGTTGGAGGCGTGGACGTCGAACAAGACGTCGCTATAATTTTAGAGGCGTTAGAGGAACTGCGTAAACGAGGAGAACACAAGATGTGAGCGAAAGAAAAAAGTTATTTTTTTGCACCCGCGTGTTACTCGCGGCAAACTCACGTATAAAAATGATTAGCCGTAATATATACAACAACATGTTGACAACATTCCACATACCCGCCGATTCACGTATCACTGCTTTTCCAATCGCCCGCCACGAAATCTTCGCGCTGTGGGAGAAGGCCGTGTCTGTTCATTGGGTCCCAAAACAACTAAAGTTTAACGAAGACGCGGCGCACTTTGCGCAGCTAGCACCAGATAGACAGCGCTTAATAAAACAATCGCTGGCGTTCTTCGCGTCGTTGGATACGTTGGTGAATGCTAATATTTTGGAGCGTTTCGCGCAAGAGTTCCACATCCCTGAAGTGGATATGTTTTTCGCGCAACAAGTACACATCGAGTACGTTCACTCTATTACTTATTCGATGCTTATCAACGTTTACGCCCCGAGCGATGCTGAGCGTAAGGAACTACTCGACGCCGTGATGACTAACCCAGCAGTACGGCGAGTAGCTGATTTTGTCAGAAAATGTATCAGCAGCGAAGAATCACTAGGATGTCGCCTGTTTAGAATGGCCTGTATAGAAGGTGTGTTGTTTGCGCGGGTGTTTGCAATTATCTACTTTGTTACCGACGGCGGTGAACTTCCGGGCCTCCGAGAATCCAACGCTCTCATCGCCAAAGACGAGAATTTTCACATGATCGGCGGCGCCGTCATACATAACACTATACTTCCCGCGGAAATGCAAGTCACCGCCGCGGAAGCATCGGCGGTTTGTCACGAGGTAATGGAAATAGCCGACGAACTAAGTGAAGACGCTCTACCTGCGCCAATACATGGTATGAAAGCCGAACATCTCCGAGAGTATACTGAAAACCAAAGCAATTTAGTCCTCGAGTATTTCAAGCTCAAGCCAATATACGGCGCAACAAATCCATTTGAGTTCATGGACAAGCTAAATCTCGAAACGAGGACTAACTTCTTCGAGGTGCAAGAGACAAACTACAGCGCGGTTCACGATAACAACTATGCTCCTGAGGGAATGGTAGGTCAAGCGTTCGTACCACTAGATGATTTTTAATCTCACCACCCCCGAGCGACTGTCCGTTCTTTTTTTTGTTTGTTCCGTTGGGAGATCCTTCGTCGGGGGGGGGGAGAAAGGCAACTCAAACCTTAATACCCTAGGGTAGGTATGTACGCGGCGAGTGTACTCGTTGATGTGAAATAAGTCTTGGCGTCAGGCGATCCCCTTCCGTGAGAAAGTAAATGTTCAAACACGCTGCCACACGATTCCCCGTTGGCTCCAAGTCGAAGAGTGAACCCGCGAACTTTCCACTCCGTGGAGCTTGCTGGAAAACATAAAAGCAACGCTGCGGGAACCGCCGAGTCCTTTAGATCAGTCATTATTCTGGCTAAAATTTGGTCGTGGAGTTCGTCAGAAATTATAGAAATGACTTCAACGGCGAACTCCTCGCCCGCTGATGGTTTCCATAATATCGTGGACGCGGTCGCAACTTTGCGGGCTGCGAGTGTTTCGTAAATAGTCTTCGCGGCGAGCCCAGCGGCAATCCAATCGCGTAAATACTCCTCGGCGTGAAGGATACTAGAGACTACTTTCGCTCCTGCTTCCTCGACGGTCATACCTAGTACGTTTATACCACGAATAATCTCGTTGGCGTGTATAGCCGCGACGGGGCACCCAACGGTAGGTGTCTTTGGCAAGCATGATAATTTAAGATCCTTAATGCGCGACGACGCGATTAATTCCACGTATTGTCGCGAGCCTAAATGCATGCCCGACTTAGGCAGTACGCTGTATATAAACTCCAAAGGATAAGATAGTGAGTGTTCCGTGGTACTATGATGTTCCCCGGCCACAAAGTATATTTTTTGGAAGCCGTGTTTGGTCGTTAGCTCAACGAGTTCGTCGCTTGCGGGGATATCCAAGAAATAAACGGTGGCGCTTGGGTGATCGCATAGACTCCAGAATTCTTGTGGGGGAGCCACCGGCGAAAGGACTGCTCTTTGTACAGCCCCCTTACCCGCGGCGAATACTCCTGATATAGCCTCACTAATAATATCCTTCGCGCGGTAAACTAATGTGTAAGAGTATGGCGTAATATACCCGCCTGTCCCATCAGGCCCGTAAGCAGGTGTATCTGTGGGTTCGTTCACGGGTTTCTTTTGATATGCTTCGAGTAATCTATGCAGTTCCGCGTTATCCTCGGTGGACTTGGCGGCCAATTCTTTTAACTCTTCGGGGACTTCCATAGTGAGATATGATTTTACACTGACCGAGTTCAAGAAAAAATAAAGACTCCTCGAGGGAACGATTATGAACTGCAAGACACACATCCTTCGGACATGGTACAGACGCCGTCGGTTTGTGTCGCGGGTATGCTTGAGCGCACGACGTTTTTCATGGTGTCCACGGTACGCATTCTCATGTAGTAAGAGATAGTCTTTAGACCCTGGCGCCAACCGTCGATAATGGCGCTAATAATGACTTGCCTAGATCCGTTTTGGAGGTGCAGGTTCATACTTTGCGACTGATCCACGAACCTCCCACGATGAGCAGCGCGAGAAATAATGGCACGTTGTTTAATGTCCCACACGGATTTATAAATGTCTTGCACACCCGCGGGAATGCCAGCGACCTTTGTAATATCGCCCCCCGCCAACAATATGTCCATCTTGAGTTTCTCGGTCCACAGCCCGAGCTCGATCATGTGTCTTTGGAAGCTTTCATTCACGACAAAGTAACTTCCGGTGTTAGTCTTTTTTGAATAAGCTATATCCGCAAAGGGTTCGAACGACTCATTGTTACCAAGAAGTTGGCTAGTACTTACCGTGGGCATGTAAGCAACACCCAGCGAGTTTCTCACGCCTGTTTTCATAACGGTCTCTCTAAGAGGTTCCCACGACCACCGAGACGTAACTAAATCAACGTCCGGGTGTCCTCGCGACGCTCGTTCTTCTGCCCATAACTCAAAGTGGAACCTTCCTCGGGCTAGAGGCGAAGTCTCCCAAGCAACATGGGCGCCTCGTTCAATGGCTAGCTTCGACGACTCTTCAAGGAAGGCAAAGTAAATTGTTTCCGCGATTTCTAAGTCCAACTGAGCCGCGTCGTCCGAATCAAAAGAGACCCTCGCACCCAAGAATACATTGGCGAGACCTTGGACACCCACGGCTATTGGTCGGTAGCGCCGGGAGTTTTCAGCACATTCCACTACGGGGTACTTATTGACATCGAGGATGTTGTCAAGGTTGCGAGTTATTTCGTGGACAACCTTTCGAAGAGCCCCGTGATCGAAATAACCCCCTGGTATCACCGTGTAATACTTTCTTTCAGGTTCGCGATCGCGCGGGAAGTCTCCGCGGGTGAAGAATTTTGGGAGATTGATACTCGCCAATGCACAACAAGCATAGGACTGTTTTGGTGGGCCCGTAAGATAGTCAGACGTTGTCCCCGACCATTCTATGATTTCCGTACATAGGTTTGAAGACTTAATTGTGCCGAGGTTTGACTGGTTTGACAGTCTGTTGCACGTGTCTTTTGCGAGAATGTAGGGAACCCCCGAAAGTTGCAGGCATTTTACGATGGCGTCCATGATTTGGACGGTAGGGACTACATTCACGGCGCGACCCTCTCGCGCGTAGCGGTTATACATATGCGTATATGCATCCACGCGCTTCCATTTATGCTCGCACGTTTCTTGCTCTCCAATTACCGCCGCTGGACGACCCTCATATCCCACAAACACCCCTCGGTAAACTCGGGAGTACGATGGGTTATAACAGTAGTCACACTTTTCACAAACCTCCATACCGTCGTAAACATCGCACAACCCTGGGGCTGTGTCGTCATTAAACAAACACCACTGCTCGCCCGCCAGGAACTTCTTAAAGAACAAGTCTGGCATCCACATCGCGGGGAATAACTTACCTCGAAGTGAATCTATTTCGTGGGGTAAGAATCGCCTCAGAAATTCTAGAATGTCCGAGTGTGTTGGCTCTAAATATATGGAAATAGCACCTGGGCGTTTGCCACCTCCTTGATTCCATGTCTCCGCGATGGCAGCATATATATCCAGTTGTTTGATGAGTCCGTTCGTTATCCCTCCCGTCCCTCGGATATACGCTCCTGCGCCACGTACATTATGCATGTGGATACCGAGACCGCCGCTCATTTTACTTATTATGCTCGCGTCCGAGGCGTTCTTCATAATGCCAGTGATGCAGTCGCGGGTACCCATTAAGAAACACGACAGCAACTGAGCGCTGACCGTACAGGCGTTGAAAAGCGTAGGCGTGGCGTGCGTATATAGTTGCTTAGACATGTTCGTATATACGTCCAACACCTCGGGAAGACAAGGGAACCTAGCGTTAACCGCGACTCGTAAATACATATGCTGCGCGTTATCCACAACTTCATATTTGTCGCGAGTAGTGCATCGAAAACCAATACCCCCGCGAACTATCATAGCCGCCCCGTCGTACGCTTTCTCGAAGGTCTCGCCGGCGCGTAACGCCAAAGGGGTATCTGTTTCTGTTTTCTTAACGCGAAGTAAGTATTTCGCAAAGAGCATCATTTGTGCCGTGTACGCGAATAATTCATTCCTCGAGTAACACACGGATCTATCCAACGTCTCGGCGTTGTTTTCGATGAATTGAGCATACTCCGGGAGGATGCGTTCGTTCACGGCTTTGATGGTTTCTGTGAAAGTGTGAGGGATGTTCTTACGATAGTTCGAACAAGCAATCCTTGCCGCGAATTGAGTGTAGTCAGGATGAGTTAGTATTAAGTCAGAGGCAATCTTGGCCGCGAACTCGTCAAGGACCGACGTTTTAATTCCACTTGTCATTCGCGCTATGACTTGCTGAGCCACGAAAACATGGTCGACGGCTAGTCCATCAGAAAGATATTGTAGTCTCGTGCTGACCTTGTCAAACTTAACATTTTCAATGGTTCCGTCACGTTTGATGATTTGCATGTTGGTATGCCATACTATACGGCGGCTTCATTTTTTATGGGTTATTTCGCATATAAAAAAAATGAATAGCCTTTTCATAACTGTAACAAACCTGACGATGAGCGTATCAGATAGTGAAATTCTTAACTCAGTTACATCGACCTTCAAAACACTCAGCACCGCTTTGACCGCACAAATCACCGAAAAGATGGATAAGATGCACGCAGATCAAAACGAGAAGCTAGATACTATGCAAAAATCCATTGCAGAAATATCTACTCTAGTGTCGAAGATGAACGCGAACACAGACTCGTCCTTTGACGATAAATTGAACTCGCACATGATGCGCCTACAGGCCTCGATAGATGCTCTTCGCGCAAAACTCGATGACGTCCAACAGACCACAACTAAAACAGCTACCAAGGCAGCACCCAAGGCCGCAGCACCAACCAAACAACCGGCTGATGTAAACTCCGAGGTGCAGAACGCGGTGTCCGACTTATTTGGTTCCACGATAATGCCACCTCTCACGCAAACCACCGAGACAAGCACCAAAACCGCCGCCCCTACTAAGACTTCAACAGCACCCACGGCGTCCAATGTTCTCGTGTATCTTAAGAAAATTGGCAGAGAAGATCCTGAGACCACTCTCAAGCTGTACTTCAACGAAAAACATACGCAAATGTACCACGATTGCAAACCAAAAAAGAACTCCAACTTTTGGATAACGACTAAGGATGGTGCAAAGGCAGTCCTAACGGAGATGAAAAACGAAAACAGTCCTCAGTATCAGGCGTTAATACAAGCGTACATTATTAACGCCACCTCGACTGATCCGGTGCTGACCCCCGAGCCAAACACCGACTAATCGATCGAATCATCGTCATCGTCCCCCTCGACTTTCTTTTTTTTGATTTTTGGAAAGTAGTTCTTAATCCGGTGATCGTCGGCCGTTAGTTTTTTGCGGGTGACCGCCTGTTTTTCGATATACCCGAAGTACAAGTCGCGAGGGAACACATTTATGGCAGTGTCCTTGAGTATACTCTCTCGCAGCGCGGCTGATATGTGACAGGTGAGTGCTTGGAACCTAAGCAACACCCAACTCTTAGCAACGTAGATATCATCTAGCTCTTCCGCGGGAATACATTCATAACTAGTAGAGTTATACACGGACACCACGTGATTTTTGCGGCCCGTCGCCACGAAGTTTGTTCGGGTTATTCTAAAATCGCCAAAAACGCCCAGCTCTTCGGATTTTGGCACTACATTATCGCCCAAAATCTTTTTCAAGCGACGCCTTATTTGACCGTCGGAAAGATCCGAGGCGATTGTTGTTCGCGTGTCTGACCAACCAACTAAAATACTCGAAAGGGCTTTGGCAATTTGTTTGGATAGTTTAGGAACGGGCGCAATACTCGCGGTGGACACGGCAGAGGTTGGGAGAATGTTAAAGAGTTTAGCTTCTGTCTCTAGGGCACTCACCCAATTACCACATTCTCCCGGAGAGTATAGTGTTTGATAGACCCTCGCGAGCTGAAACATGGTGGACACGCACATTATTTCTACGCCGGTGTACCAACCAATACCTTTTAGGTACGAGCCCCCTGCGTATTTTGACCAGCCTTGAAACTTAAAACACGTCTGCCCCCGAACAACTATGTCCAACTCGTGGTTTCGTATAATCGTGCGTAAATATACATCTTCAAATCCTTCCGCGAAAAGAACCTCCGTGAGTTTTTTGGCATCTGGATATGGTTTGTAACTATATACTTCCCACACGTTATTCAGTGGAAGGTCCTGACCTAAAATAATAGACAAACCCACGTCTCCGCCCAGGATCAAACGCTCCTCGGATATAAATATTTCTCCAATAGCGTAAACCTGCGCGCTTCTCCCGCGGAACTGAGCTACTATTTTCGAGGCCGGAGAAAGAATGTCTTCTTGTAGATTTAGATGTTCGTACATTCCGTCGTTTCGAGAGCTATATTAGCGGCGCGGATATTTACATAAAACATCTACACCAAAGGCAGTATACAGCATGTCTTTCGCGGATAGTATTACGTCGGGTTGTGCTCCCATTCCACCAAAAAATGAGACCGACGATGTCCCGGCGAGAATAGTGGATCATCTGTGGTTTCACAGCGGAGCAGACGTCCCGGTTTCGAACTTTGAAAGAATCCCTCAATTAAAAACCGATAAAAAAACTAGCTCGGAAGTCCCGCAAAAGAAATCCATCGCCGAGCGTGTTAAGGATATCATACTCGAGCACGTCGGTTCAAAGGTGAACCCCAAGCCTTATTATTACGGCGAGTTATTGGCTATCGCCCGTGATTTAATGTCGTTGCTCCCAGGATCCGCCTTCACAGACAGTAAAAAATTTAAGGAAACATACAACGGCCGAATGTCAGAGAGCGCGTTTTGTAACGACGCCAGGGATCAGCTGATAGACTTACTTGGAAAGTGCGAGTTTGAAAGCGACAGCTATATCACGTTCAAAGTGCGCGCTTACGTGAAATCGTTTATGTCAAAATATACTCACAAAACCGAGTATGCTCCTCGTGACATGTTTGATTTTATTGTAGAACCAGGGTATCACGGCAACAAGTCACAAACCGCGGCTCCAAATGCACCTTTTCGACTACCCGGGGAAACCGCAGTGGAACAACCAACGGCTAAATTCACGGCACCGCGAGTCCCTCAAAAAACAGCTCCAAACACACCTCCAAAGATACCTTTCCGACTACCCGGGGAAACCGCAGTGGAACAATCAACGGCTAAATTCACGGCGCCGCGAGTCCCTCAAAAAACAGCTCCAAAAAATATACCTCGGGCGAACCCCGTCCAACCACCAGCAAAATCTCCTTGCAAGCCAGCGTTCCGTCAGTTTAAACCGGCGTCGCAACAACCATTTCCCAGTACATGTTGGGGTCCGCTAGAGCGAATAAATGAAGAGTCAGTGAACACTGAGTTACTAAGAGGCATGAGAGACGGAGCATTCATTGAATTTATACAGCGTCAGGAACGTAAAAAAGTGGCCAAACACATTATCGACAGCCTCGTCGATTATTTGGTTGATTGATTACCAAAAACAACCTGACACCAACTCTTCGTTTTTAGATCCGCGGGGAGTTCTATATTTTTTGTTACGCGAAACGCCTCTCCAAATTCGTGCATTCCAAGGAGAATATGCGCGTCGGATACCATCGCTCGTGGGAAGAGAACTACCGCACTACTTTTTAGGAGCTTGATAGAAATTTTGGTGATTGTGTCAACAACCATGTTTTCCGAGATGCGCCAAGTGTCGGCAATTACGCCGTTCCGTGAACCAGTTATGATTTCTATTATCTCCGTGAGAGTCATGCGCAGTTGTGGGGTATAGTTAGATATCAACCCACACCGCGTTAACCGCAAGACAACCGCCGGTCCGGTCGTTGCCTCGAGGTAATTAGCCTCACGCGATGAAGCGATGGACTCCCTAAGTAGCGCCTCGGCGGAAGCTATACCGCACCCAAACCCAACTATGCGACTCACTATATCTCCTAAGCCTGTTTGCAACTCTACCCTCGCGCACGATAACGCAGACAGCCCGTTATGAGCGTCGGATAACTTCTCGTACGAAGGCTCGGCGCGTAACGCCATGGCCCTAATAAGCATCCTTGCCGCGACAATTATTTGTTCAACGTTACTCGCGACGACGTACGCACATGGTACTATGTTGGACCCGCAACACTCATAAACTAACTCAAAACTGCGAGTCACCGTCGAAATCTGCGAGCCTCCTAAGGAAACAAATAGACCCGCGGCGGAGTTTGTCGCTTCTAGGTCACGATGAAATTTTTTTACTTCTCGAGTAGGTACGCCCGACGAATAATTTTTTACTTCTGCGAGTATCTTATGCCCACCAACGAGCACGGACATATCGCCGGACATTTTATCGTGCGAGGTTATTTTAATGTCAGTGAACTCCGAGGTTAGCGCACCCAGGACTAGTTTCTCCCCTACGACACCTATTACAGCAGAAGGTAAAACCACCCTTGGTGCAAGTACGTCCGCGGGTTTATCCTCGCTTTGAGGGACGCAGTCGTTTACCACGATGTCTCCTCGGTGGGTATTTTCGGAGAGCTTAGTAACCATAGTAGTGGCCTTCTCGATGGCCGAGAGGCACTTTAAACGCGTTTCTATAACTATCCTTGCCGCGGCTATCCCTAACTCTATAGCTAGAGCTATGTTCTCCGGGGCAGAACTATCAACCCATTCTGCAGTAAGAGGTGTAAGATATCTCGTTATTAACTCCATGGCTCGTGTTGTTAAGTTTTGTGCGCGTACCTTTTAACGCGTTTCAAAAAAAGAACGTCGCCGTTAACGTCGGTCGCTCAGACAGTTTCTACACCTTGCGGAGTAGGTTTCCTCCCCGCCAATGCAAACCAGCGCGGCGTTGTTGGTTTTTCGAATAGTGTATGTCGCGGGAGAAGCACAGATATCACACCGCGCGCAGTGCTGAATGATTTTATCTGCGAGAGGGATGATCGTCGTCATGGCGTCGAACATTTTCGCGAGATAAGTTCCACTGAGTCCTGTAACAATACAGTTTACCCCTAGGTCCATAATTTCACGTATGCGTTCGGGGTCTGGTACAAATTGAAATTCGTCTATGAGAACGTAATTACAAAAAGTCCCGCGAATAACCGCCAGTATATCTGATATACTGGAATATGGCGTTGCGTCAATAGATACGCCGTCGTGAGTGATGACTTGTGTGCTCGAGTATCTGTTATCAAGAGCGTACTTAAAAGCCACGCCTACACCATAACACTCCCTGAACTCCGCAATACCCGCGCTAGTTTTTCCGGCGAACATACAGCCAGTATGTAAATGTATCCACCCGCGAGACAACTTCATTATACTATGCGATTACGACTATTCATTTTTTATCTGGAGAGCTTATTGATCTTTTCGATTAGTTTGGTCTTAGAGAGGCCGGCGAACGTGATCCCGCGTTGCTTTGCCATAATTTGAAGCTCTGTTAGTGACATACCTGCCGACGCTTGCGAGGACTTGGATGTATACCTGGACCGGGATGCTCGTTCGAGACCCCCTCGACGAGGTTTAGATCGCGACCTGGACCTTGACTTTGATTTCTTGGAGCGCGACTTGCCGGGCATCTTATTGTTTTGGCGATAAGTAAATTCGCGAAGACCAAATATTCACGAGTGTGGCAAAGAAAAAAGCTCGAGAGTGTCAAAGAGATATGCTCCCGACACAGCCGTGGTATTACCGCAAATCCCGCGGTAGCAGAATCCTCCTGGGCCCCATTCGCGCATATTTCTTTCTGCTTGTTTTTTCGTAGAACGAATTAGGGGTCCGTTAGGAACAAACGTGTAGTTTTTATTATCCAGCCACTCCACGATGTGGCCGTTCAGGACTATAGGAGTCTCAAAGAGAATGTCGGGCGTTGCGGTCGTGTACCCCTCGGCGATTAGTTCCTCTTGGGTTTTCAGCAACACGCCCCTTTCCGTGAAAAACTTCACGAGTTCATTTTCTGAGTCTGCCGCCCTTTCCGCGGTTCTTAGTTGATGGTCTCTACATGACTTATCTGAGGCGCACGCCTCGCGTAGTTGGTCGGCGTCCCTATCGGACAAATAGTCGCTCGCGAGGTTTTTTCCAGATATGATACCGTTAATGAACTTAGGTGCGACGCCGCGTAATGCAAGAAGCTGCTTAAATAAGCTCAAAGGAGGAACTCGCGCAGCCCTCGCAGCGGCGACTATTCCGCGATTATCGTACACATCCTGAATTTTCTGGGACGCTGCGGCCTTCGCCACGAATTCATGGGTGCGTATTGCTTCGAACGTTATAGCTTGACCTCGAAGATGCGCGGCGACTTCTTTAATTTGTTCCTCGGTTAATTGCGACGAGGACAACGCGTTTGCGTGTCTCTTTATTTCCGCGTCCGTTCCGCGAGGAGCAAATGTCCCAGTACTCCTGACGTCTTTGAGTATTTGCTTATACGCCGACACGGGTATCCGTGGTGGCTCTGACCATGTGACGGACGGCATCCATTGTGGTATTTTTTGTTGGGTTTCTTCTAACGAGGAATCCATGGTGGTATATATTTAGTCTCGACTAATCATTTTTTGGAAATCCTCGCGGGACAACTTGCGGTCGTTTGTCAAGGGCTCAAAAAATAAAACCGTTCTTCGCCCGCGAATTAATTGAAGGAACTCTCGGTGACGGGATACCTATGCGGTTCTAGGTGAATCTTAGTGCCGATGTTCATCGCCTCCAAATCTTCGATAAGCGCGTTCGTCGTGTAACTCGAAGATACCGAATGAATATCTGCGTACTCGCGACAATTACTACACGCGTACATGTTAGTCTTCTCGTTGGCGATTGCTCTCTCGTGGCATCTCCTACATATGTATATTGTAGTTCCGTCACTGTCAGAGTAAAACTTTTGCTGTAATGCGAGCATAGAGCCAACTCCTGAAATAACATCTTTTTCCATTTCTCCTATACGCATGCCTCCATTTCTAGCTCGACCGCGAACAGGTTGATTCGTCACGGCGCTAGTTGGCCCAGTGCGATTGGCGTAGTTTTCTTCTTCGATGAATTTGGCGTACCTCATGTAAGTAGTGGGACCAAACAGGACAGCCTCCATTCTTTCCCCGGTTTCTGGATTGTACATCACGCTCATTTCTCCGAGAGGTTTCCCGGCGGCGCGCAGACCGCTGATAATCTTTTCCACGTCGACGCTCGTAAAAGATGTACCATCCACATGTCTCCCGTACAGCATAGCTAATTGCGCTGCTACGCATTCCTGAAGCTGGTTTATGGCCATTCTCGTAGGTATGGAATGAGGGTTAACAATAATGTCAGGAACAACACCCTCAGCGGTATATGGCATCATCGCCGCTGGTAAGGATAATCCACAAATCCCTTTATTTCCTGTTCTTGAGCTATTACCCGTCCAAGAAGGGCGCCCTTCGCGGCGTACGTAGAATACATGGTTTGGTACCTCCAAACAGCAAACTTGTCCGAGATATCCCCGGACGTCGGTTTGTGACCGGGGGACTTTAACGCGGTCTTCCACGAACAGACATTTCGAAGCAGTATATGTTGCGCCGTGACCTGCTAGTATAGAGAGACACTGTAGTTGCCCTGCGAGTTCGGGGCTGACGATCATAGATGTAACCCCAAGTGTGATAGGACCACCCGCGGCTAGTCTTAACGCCATTCGCGCTTGGGCCCTAGAGAGCCTCCAACACCACGCAGGAAAAGAGACAAGAAGTATGTCCTTTTCTGCAAAGTGAGGGCTAAAGTTTAGTGTAAAGTACGACGACGGCGACACCATATCATAATCTTGAAATACCTTATCCACCCGTGCGCACATGCTAGTGTTGAAAGTGAATACGCTGCCGGACACCTTCCCGAACAGTATTGCCAGAGATAGCACCCTAAGCACGCCATGAGGTATAGCAGAGGAATACATAGGCACTACACCGCTTGAGCCTCTTAAATATGTTACGTGTGGTCTATCCACTAACTCCGCCGCGGGAACTAGAGAAGTCCCGTCTGCCCTAATTTGAGGTTCTACGATTAGCATTTTATGTTCCATTGTAACGGCGAGGTTGACCTCACCGTTCACCAAATACATATTTCCTCGATGCTCGAAGTGTGATGTTTCTGTCGGGTATTCCCAAGCTAGCGCGCCTGATGCGGTACGAGTTGCGACAAGATCACCCCCTGCGACCACCTCGTAAATGGGTATCCACCCCCGAGTTGTCAGCACTTCGTGATCTGGCGTCAAACAAAACTTATCGCCTTGTTTTGCGGGTTTCCAGTCGAGGATACGGACTCTTCCAAACGGCTGATCCTCGGAGTCCCTAAGTTTAGGTTGTACGTTCGAGATTAGCATGGGCTTCTCATTCGTATGTACGACGGACCTGTCAATATATGTTTTCTTACCCGCGGTACTCTTTGTGTCAAGCACCGACTTGGCAATAATAGCATCGCCCTTATGAACTATCGAGTTTTTGCGAGCAAAGCCTTTTTCAATGTGAGCGTAAGACACTCCTCGCTTGGGTATAGAACCTGTTGCGTCAGGAGCTGCGAACTGCTCGTTCTTCTCGAGCTTACTAGTTACGGAAGTCCCAGTAATAACCGCGAACATGCCCGCGTCTATGGACCCTTGGTTAAGAATCACCGAATCTTCCATGTTGTACCCGTTATAGATTAACATGGCGACCATGACGTTCTGTCCTGCAGACACGGTAAATAAGTCCGTGAACGTCGTGATCGTTGGGGTGTCCACGTAAACCATGAACTTGTCGTCTTTAGCAATACTGTGCGTAAAACTAGTCAATTGGCTTATCGCGCCTTTACGATGGTTAGCCGCATAACACACTCTATTTGGCTCGCTGTTATTACCCCACGGCGTAGCAAGAGAAAGAAGACTCATACTCGCTTGATCTATGTCGCAGTGAGTATACTGAGTGAGCGGGTTGCTTGCATTTGCGCGGAGAACTTCTATATTCATAGCAATATAACAGTTAGCTTGCTCCCCCGCGGTGATGTACTCTAGAACCCCACGATTCTCGAGGTCGTTCATCGTGGCCTTGCCAGAGTGTAAGTCTAACAAGTCCTGGTGAGTTAACTCGACCCACTGTCGGAATTCGACGGGAGTTTTATTTGCATCCTTTGGAACTCTCGAAGAAATGTACTCGTCTATGTTGTTGTAGACTATTACAAGTGGCCTTTTTGGGCGACCAACATCAAGACGAAAGTGAACCTCCCTAACGAGAAGTTTTTGAATAATTCCAGTGTCACCTTCTATCCTACCTAGGCGGCGCATTTTTCTATATTTTTGTGCGAAGGCATGCGCGTCCTTGCAACACCCTATTCTTTTGCCGCCCATAAACACCTGCGCAAGCTTTCTTGCGGAGATGTCCGAGGGGCTGAGTGTCGCCAGGGGTATCAATTCGGGGTCGCCAATTAAGTTCTCCATTAGTGTAAACGACATGCGGAAATCGGTGAATCCCGCGGAACACGCCGTTTGTTTTCGTGCTCCTACTTCCTCCCCTGTCTCTGGAGAGTAATACAAACACACAAGACCCCAATAGCTAGGTTGCACTCGTCTCATTATGTCAGCGCGTTCTGTTTGTTTGTTTGCGCTCGAAGATGGTGTTACAATAAGCGAAGCCACGGCGATACGGTATAGGTGGTTCTTATCGGACACCATTTGAGAAGACAATCTCACGGAGATAGGGGTTTTAACGCCCTTAATATGAATAGGTTTGCCACCGCTAGTAATTGCTTGAACCATACCTTTTTCTAGTTCCTCGCCATGAACGGCACCTTGAAATACTTCTGCTAGATTCACGGTACTGAAACTCCCTTTTCTAAACGCGGAACTGTACGCGGAACGAAGCTTTTGAGCCACGACATATCTAAACTGTGTCTTGAAAGCCTTGGCTATAGATGGTCCCGCGGCAAGAACGCTCTTTACGTCGTAGGAGTCGCGGTCGGTTGGCGCCAGAACTCCTATACTCGTAAGTAGCAGTTTGTTGATCAAATAACCTATAAACAACAGTTTCTCTATGCGCTGGCTTGAGTCCGTGCCAACGTGCGGGAAAACATAACTGTCGAAGATCGACAAAATGTTTTGGTTCAAATACCTGTTTGCGTGTTTACTCTTTTTTGCGCTCACCACCGTGGCGGCTGTTTCTAGTTTTCCATTGATAAACTCGATGATCGCCGCAGCGTTCGTTTCGCGGGATATAGATTCGTAATCTTTGCTGGGGGCTCTAAACGCTCTCTCAACGAGTTCAAGGAGCGTCTTGGTCAAATCATCCTGAGCGTTGACGCCGAAGACAATGCTGTCCGCGATTTCTTCATCGCTAGACATTCCCATCGCTCTATAGAGCACGTAAAACGGGAACTCAATGTTGGTTAGCTTACGCGTTGTTACATCTAGGGTGATCGCACGGTTCTCGTAAAGGCGAATGATGACTTCGTACGAGTTTTCAAACGCATCTCCTATTTTCGACATGTAGTTGAGACGGCATATTTCCTTGTTATGCCCCTTACTCATGTGTACGTGAGGTTCGTTGATCATGATGTTTTCCCCGCAGACTATCGCCCAAGGCATCCCTCGAATAATGAAGTAACCCCCGACGTCGTTAGGGTCCTCTTTTAGCTGTGACAACACCTCGTTGGATTGACCGTACGTGTTACAGAGTTCCGTACCGACAGCACAAGGCATCGCGGCTATCCTAAAATCCTTGATGGTCGCTATTTGTTCTTTTGTGGAAGACCCGTCGGTCATCGCGGCCGTTGCGGTAATTCTTGCATCCACATGAACGCCGCAACAATACGTGAGAGAATTATCTCTGGCCATCCGCGGCATCAACAGTTGTTCAACGCCGCTTATATATTTGCGAGTAGTAGGGCGAGATAATCGAACGTCAGTGATATCCACCTTGAAGAAGATATTACCTATGTTCCTATCTTCGTCAGTTTGCGTTCTCTCGTTTACCATCGTACCTTGGATTGTAAACTGATTAGTGACGATTTGCCTAATACCCACTTTGTAAAACGCGTTCATCGAGTCAATGTGGTGTTTAGCTAGTTTCTTTGAATTAATCTCGGCGGTTAAGAGCAACATCATTGCTCGCGCATCTATCGCGGGGTCTATATCTTTTACGGTTTTATCGGCTTCCGAGACGTCGTACGTTCCACGCGAATTACCAGAACCCGCAACGAAATTATCCAGCATAAACGGACTTTCTTGAAATTGGTCGTTACTGGCTAATTCTGCGAGCGCAAAAGATTCGAGGTTGGAAACTTGTAAATCGGCTTTAGAGTCCATGAAGGCTATAGAAGACTGTCAGATGTATATAATGTAACAAATAATCATTTTTGTAGAAACGCCCTGCCACCACCCCGCAGACTTAACGCGAGTAACAAAAAATAACCGGCCGGCGCTCGACCATCTCACGTCGCGGCCACCGAAACAATCCAGCCAAGCTTAACACCCTCGAAGTTTTCGCGGGAGAGTTTGCCTTGAAGGTATTCTTGGACATCGTCCAAGAACCGTATAACCTCGCTAAACTCGTACTGAAACTCTTCGACGTCCACACAAGTAAACGAGTACTGACAATCCTCCAAGTAAGGCACGGCGTCCGTTTCTTCGATCGTGTCGTCGAGGATTATTGCGGTGTCCGTCATTACTACCTTGCACTCGCCTACTCGATACTTCCCATGCTTTGAAAGCTCGCGGTATTCTATTTTTTCGTGTAAAGCCTTAGTTACTGCGGTTTTGGCGGTCTCCTTATACATTAGTCCAAACCTTGAAACTATGCGGTACGTCGGCCCCGTAGGTGGCAGGCACTCACCGTCTTCTATATCCATTGCATCGCACATCGTATAATCATCCCTTGATATATTTTGTTCGAAAAAATGATCGCCCTCGGGGGGTGTTTACGCGGCGAGTTGTGCTATTACGGTGCCGACAACCGCCGATACCACAACACTTACAATAACACCCGTGTGGGTTAAGGCCCAATCACTATTTATTGCGATCAGCGCGAGATGTGTAATAATAAACACAATAATTACCGCGGATGCGTTTATTGCAACCCATTCATAATGCATGACTCGTTAAGACGTATACTCGGCTAGCAAAATAAAAACGGATTAATTTGCTAATTTGCAATCCCAGCCCGGTTGATACTCGGACAGTTCACCCATTACGTAGATAATCACGTGTGACGCGTCTCGAGAAATTAGCAGTGTCGTGAACTCGGTGTTGTCCGAATATAGCCACTTAGTAGAGTATATTTCCGCGGTCGGGCCGTTAGAAAAAGTGATGGCGTTCTCGGCTTTATCCTTTTTTACCATTACTCGGTCTTCGGGCTCTGGCACTGGCGGAGGTTTGATGTTTTCAAGAATGTACTTGGTACATAAGTCGTCGCCAAACACTAGCGATAGTACCATAACTATATTTCTAATGATTGGCATCGATGGAGTGGCTGGGATGATAACTCCAAGTGCAAACATTAGTCCCTTGGGGCCGGCGATCATACATACTGCAGCAATATCATACAGAGTAGCGCGACCCCCCGAAAAATAACTGCTAAGTTCTTCCGCATCTTCGGGGTCTGGAGTAACCGTAGGGTCCATGTTTTTTAAGATATTCGCGATTCGAATGTTTTGCGCGCGACTTGGCATGTGCCGGTATATGAGGGATTCAGTTTATGGTCTAATCAATAAACCGCACGAGGGGACAAGCAACACATCATTTTTTATTGAGCATATTTCAGCGGAACAAGTATTAAAACATGTTTGGACCCGACGAATCAATGTACGACGTAGTTGCGTTCTTTGTGGAAAAACACGAGGAACTAAAAGACCGACAAAAAATAGACGACGACGTTTTTTGGCATCTTATAGTTGGGTCACTTACGCGCGCCGAAGAGTTAACGTTCATTGACCCGCGGGTGTGTGGGTATCTCGCCGCCAGCGTCATACAATCAGCTCCGGGCAAACTACGAAACATTATTTCTAACATTCTACCAAGGGTGTACTATATTGCGGAGGCGTATAAAGGCGTGACACTGCAACCCGAGGACATAGGCGGCCGCGAAATCACCGAAAAAACGTTTGACACGATTGTCGCGGAATACGTGACGGGTACTTATAAAATACTAAGCGGCGACAGCGACGAAGTAGAGCGAATCACTGCAAGCGTTATTTATATGTGTTTTGGTCATCGCGCAAATGACGCGTCGTCCAAAAACTACTATTTGGCATACCGTAACCAACAAAAAGCACAGCTTATGTGCAGATACTTAAAAAGGCGCGCAATTCGCCTTGGGCATTTGAGGGTTTTGGTATCCTTGGAACTCGCGGGAGTCGTGTGGTCCTTGAGTAACATTAAGCTTGCCCTTAGTATGGCCCTCGCCGCCACCGACGATAACAAGCAACACGCTTGGAAAGTGTGCGACTACTTGTCGTTTTGGTATCACTTTATGTCATGGCGCGAAATAAAGAGCTGTGGGAAAGTTATGGCCACTTACGCAACAAAGCTAAACAAAAAATAAAATTCGTTCGCAGGTAGCAAGGGAAAGTGCGATTTTACTTACGCGCGCGTTCTCGGAGTCTTGCCTTCGCAGCACACATATGGCATGAGTCGCCTATCGTACTGATGTACGCGGTACACACGGGGCATATATGTCTTCGAAAGTCATCTACCCGAGTACTTACGGTGGTGTCGGTAAATACGCTTGGCAACACCATTTTTTTGGGTTCTCGTTTTTTGCGATGAGTGCAGCCTTCATAATCAGGACATCCGCATGTCAACGGTTTGATTCTACCGGCGCTATTGAGCTGTACCGTGGAGGTTCGGTTGAAGAACGAGAGCAAGGAGGATTGTTCTTTTACCTGCTCGGGTTTCTGTTCGGGTTCCTGTTCGAGCTCCTGTTCGGATGCAGACGCAGTTTCGGGTTTACACGTTGACTCTGATGATGAACTAGATGAAGATTCGGCTGCGGATCTTGCCGTCGGGCCTTCCAAAGACGCGATCACATCTGCGGTCGGTAAGCTGTCCGTGGATCCCGCCACAGTTTCGAGCGCCGTGGTACTTAAAGAGGTTGTTGGTGTCGCCACCGTTGAAGTGTCGAAACCTTTAGGGGTCGTGCGGTTATCAAAGGTGCAACTGTCAAAGTTAGACCATAATCCTTTACGGCTCAAGTACACATTTCCTCGCTCAAACCGAGCAATAACTTCTTCGGGGTCCGCGGTAACGAGGGCGTGTGCCGGACATTGTTTACGGATTTGCCCCAAGTAATATACTTGCTCGATACCCGGGGGGAGGTTGGAAATATGCGTGATGATGTGGTTTGAGATGTTCTTCCACACACATTCCGGGTTGGCCGCCATATCCGCTATAGTTTCTTCGACCAGTTTACGAGTTTTTGGGTTAATCGAGGCGGTGTCCAACACCGAATAGCCTTGCATTATTGCTTTCAAGTATCTTTTTGGAATCCCTTGGATGCTCGCGGTTATGCCAGTAGATATAGCCACGGAAGCTTCTGGGGTAATCAAGAAACCGTCGCGGGTGTATGCTGTTTGGATATAAGACATATCAAAGTCATACAGCACGTCAAGAGTCGAGGCAGTGTCTTTGAGAATGACAAGCTGTATAACTCTGTGTTCCGGAATGTACACGTCTATAGCTCCGGCCCGGAATGAAAAATACGCCTTTGGAAGCCCACGAATAATGTCATGGAGTGTCCGAAGTTGTTCTTCTTCTGGCCCGGTTATGAAAATGTCAATGTCCGAAAGCACTTCAAAAGGAGAGTATTGGGCGGTTAGCGCCTTTTCAACGATCCCTCCCGCGACACACACGTTATCGTACTTATGAAGCCATTCAAAAACCATCGGGCCAATGTACCAGTATATCGCAGCAGTAGCATCTTCAAGTGGTGCGAACCCTTTTCGGGGGGTAACACCAATCATGGCAGGGCTAATCCAAACAGGGGCTTGTCGTGCGATTTCCATAGTTGTTAGTACTAGTCGAGTGGCGATCATTTTTTTATGCCAAGCAACTCCAAGGAAAGCCTACGTATAAATGACCCTGTAGGACCTAATTCACGCGAGAGAGCCGTAATCGTGTTTTGCGTCGCAACGCCAATGAACGCTTTCCAAACTTGTCTTTTGAGTTCCGAACGACCCGAAACATAACCCCATAACCATATTAGCGCCAGCGCATTATTATCCTCTACGGCCTTAAGACATAGAGAGATAGCCGCGCCTAAGATTTCTTCCGCGGGAGAACATTGTTCTAGCCAGCACCATGAAGCAGAGCACATCCCAATAAGCATATGCGAGGAGGACGTCGGCTTATCTTCGAAGTCTAGCAAGCTCGAGTTTAGTTCTTTGTACGCCACCGCAAACAACTCTGGGGTACCTCGTGTCGTGATGGCCTGGTTGTCATTTTCAGCGTGGCCGTGCCTGGATTCGCGAATGATAAAGGCGAACTGTTCGCGACTTATCTCTTGGCGAATGCTTACCGTGATGGCCGCAGAAATGATTTTTGTTTGCGTTGTGTGGGTTTGTTCGCCGGATAAAACGCGGTTACATATTACGATCGCGGCAAAATACGCGTCTTCTAAGTATTTTCGTGGGGGAAGCACCTTAATTTTTTGGAGTTCATGGATTGTGGCTATAGTGTGGCAGTTTCGTAAGATACGCGCTTCCGATGCGGTTTGGATTCTACTATACACCCCGCGGAGTAGCTCCTTGGGAATCCAAACTAGCCCATCGTTGCGGATAACGTCACACCAGAAATCTTCCAGCGTTAATTTGTTCGACGCGTTTATAATAAGTTCGAGGTTACCAACATGATGACCGGCCAACCCGGCGCGTATTGTCTCGCGCGTTATGTTAGCATCGCACATCAGGCTATGTTTAAGAACTCTAGTGGAACCCGCGATAGCCGCATGTATTAGAGCGTGAGACCAATCCGCCCGCTCGAACATTTCTATGATTTCCAAGTAATCTAACCGAGCACATTCTTTTTGCCAGTCCGTGCGAATACCCCCGGTGATTACTTTTCGGCGATCATATAAGGTTTTGTTAGTCAACGCCCAACATATTCGCGACGGGATATCTAGGAACTGCGTGATTTCATATATTACATCCTCGTAAAGGTGGTTCATCGTTGTAGCTATATTTTCAGCGGTACCTCCCGCAAAAAAGAAAAGATATTACCAGCGGTTATATCATTATTCCGCTATTTGTCAAAATCGAAAGGTCTGTGGTCCACGACACGCCTTGTAAATGTATAGGACCGACTAAGGCCCCACGCGCGGAGGTATACTCGCTCATTGCTGTTTCTGCAGAAATTTGACGAAGGCGCTGTAACTGCATTATAGCGAGGTCTGTAAGTCCATCTCGCGCGGGGTAGCCGCATGACGCTAGCGCTTCACGACATCCTTTGCATACACTTAATAACCTGGTGAGTTTTCGGTACTTTCTCGTGGTGTCGTAGTCGTAAAGATCGTGGATATATAGTGTCCCGCCAGCACCACAGTATTCACACGCGCCTCCCGCGCGATCCTTTACAAAATTCTTTATTCTGTCCCAATCCACCGGACTCATACTTTCACGGAGAGTAGGTTTTGTTACGGGGGATGGTTGCGGCCGAAGAATAAGCGGGTCTGGCCTTGGTAACTCCCCGGTTATGCCGTTTAGCTTGGCTTTTTCTGGCCAGCGTTTAACTAGCTCGTCGGTGTTTTTCGAAAGGGAGGACGTGTACCATTTTTTATGTTGAGGGTCCCATTTAACGCCAAACTTTTTAGCTTCGTGGCGTTCGCCGTAAGGGATGTCTAAATATATGTTGTACATGGTATACGGGAAACAAAAAAGAATCTAAAACAGTTTTTTCTTCACATTTCTAAGATTGTCGTCGTTGAGTTCGCGAGTCTCTCGTTTGATTTTTTTGGGTTCTCTGAGGTTGTCTGGGAGCATAAGATACTTAAGCGTATCCTCTGGAATCGCGGGACCGCCTCTTACGCATAAAGATATACCGGCGATGTTGTTCGCGCGGGCATACATCTTTAGCATTTTGAGCCTGTCAAGAACCCGAAAATCAGAAAACTTCTTGCAAACGAATGGTAGCGTGTTCCCCTCGCGAGGTGTGAGCCACCACTCGTCAATAAGAAGCTTGAAAACAATCGCCTGTTCGTCTGTGGCCATGTGAATTTTAGGATTAGATGTCAAACATTCAATTTTTTAAAGTATAGCCATGGCAAAAATGCCAATAGATACCTTGGACGTAGCAAAACAGATTATCCGCAACGTCGATTGGGAGCGAGTGACTTTTATAACCACTGGGGCCGAGTTAGGAGTGCTGGAACTGTGTCGGATAGGACACCTCCGCGGAGAGACTTGCCCGGACATTTGTAGTATAGCGCTCGCCAACGGTCACTCGCACATTATAGAATGGGCGTTAGAACATGGATACACTCTCCCAAGGGAGCTCTAGGGTAGCTCCCGGCGAGTTTCTCGGCGTTTCTTTTTTGCAACCCAAGGGAAGGTTCGCTCTTACGGGTGCTACTTGATCCTTTTGCGGGCCGGCACACGCGCGGGCGCCGAGAGAGTGTGGGTAATAACCTTAGTCCCTCGAGATATTTGCCCTCCAACATATAACGCGCGTATGTTTTTTGTGCTTGTGATTGTACTAATTATCATTGCGGCTCTCCTAGTAGCGGATATAGTCTTGGGCCAACCGTGTTTGTTGGATAAACTGGCAGGTCACGAAAAGAACGAGGTCACCCCCGACACATACCCGTGGATTCACCTACAAGGAAAGGATGTACATGCCGCGCTAAAGGTACTCTCTGCCTCGGAATTATCTTTGGTTACTCGCCGGCCGTACTTTATTAGGAACCTCAAACTCACCGCGGCCGATATGTTGTTCGACGATTTCATTAAGTTTATCGCGGTTTCCCCCAACGCTTACTGGTCGACTGGGTGGCTGTCTGATCAATACAACGAAGAATGCCGCGTGGATTGTCGCCGCTATGATTCAGATAGATCACTAAGACAGGCGTGGGAACGACACGGCCACGAAATAGTTAAAAAACACCCAAAAGACCACCGGGCTCAGTTGGACGCCCTTTATGCCATAGAATTTGGATGTAATGCGTTTCGCCCAGACTTAGTCGTGGGTATGATAAAGTTTCTTAACATCCGCCATTTGGGTCGCGGCGAGAAGGCGCTGGCTTATCCCGCAAGGATGTTAGATTTCTCTGCGGGTTGGGGCGATCGTCTTATTGGCGCGATAGCAGGGGGAATAGAATACGTTGGGGTTGACCCGAACCCGTGCGTTCACAAAGGATATGCTCGAATAATTAAAGATCTAGGAGACCCTGAGAGGCATAAAGTTATAGAGGCGCCCTTTGAAGAAGTACCAGAAAAAGATTTGGGTAAGGTGGATTTCACCATGACATCCCCGCCTTACTTTGACCTTGAGGTCTACGCGAACACCGCCGGGCAATCCATTATTAACTTCCCTTCGGAAAAGAGGTGGCTCGAAGGTTTTATGTTTCCTACTTTGGAAAAATGTTGGAAGGTCCTCAGGCCAGGAGGAACTATGATTATCATCATTAACGATAAGTACGCCCCCTCAAAGGGAGAGACGGGTTTTACCATTCCAGTAAGAAACTATGCTACTAAGAACCTCACGAACGCGCTATACCGCGGCATACTTCCTTATTCCAAGGAGATTGCCGAAAAAACAGTAAACGGAAAACACACCCCGAAAACTTATCTCCCGCCTCAACCCATGTTTGTTTGGTATAAATACCCCACGCTTGGTCCAAGCGGGTGGTTTTCTAAAGAGTACCTCGAGGATACCCCCGCGGAATGGCTCGGCGTAGATCTCCAAGAAGCACTATGGGGAGCGCCCGACACTCTGGCCAAGGAGCTTGTTGGCGATAAAGGCTTAGATCGACTAAGAAACTCTCGACCGCGCGAGATAACTTGGGCGGCGCCCGTAGAAACATATAACCGAGCTGACGATCCAGGCATTACTCTAGGGAAGACATTATTACTTGGACGCACCGTGACTTTGTCGGCGTACGCCCCGATAAAGGTCCTTTTAAATCCCCCGTTTACCGTCGAGAACCACAACGGATTTAAAATTATTCGCGACGATTTGCTACCTGGGGGCACGAAGCAGCGAGGGCACAAGTATATAGAAGATATACCTGGTGACGGGCCTATTGTTTACGCTGGAACGTATGGCGGGTTCTGCCACGTGGCGATTGGAGTTTCGTGTTGGTTTCATAAACGACCGTTAGTGGCGTTTCTCGCGAAAAACGACTATCCAACGAACATAATAGCTAAGAGATTTGGAGTAATAATCTTCGAAATCGCCGGGGCTACGTACCCTGCCTTGAAAAAGTACGCCATGGAGTGGGCGGAGTCCCACGGCGGGACCTTCTTCCGTGGGTTTTACGATGATGAATATGAAAAACACTTTACCGATGCTCTTCGAGTACATACTCTTGAAGGGCATAAATTCGACGACCCGCTAGTGTTTTGGTTAGGCGAGACGTCTGCGGTACTTGCGAAGGCGCTGTCGGTGATCTACCCTCGAGCGTTCTTCAATTTGGTTCATCTAGGAAAACAAGGTTACAACGAAGATTTACCCGCGGAGAAGACCCGGGTGTGGTATCCTGAGGAGGACTTCTTGGAACCCGCGAGAGATCCGCCGCCATACCCTAGTGTAAGTCTCTACGACGCTAAGATTTGGGCGATAGCTAAGGCAAATGCTTCCGCCGAGGACTATATTTGGAACGTTGGCGCAGAGTAGATGCAAAAAAGAAAGAAACGAAAAATCACTGGGTTGTGTAAAACGGGGAAAAGTCAACGTCTACCACGCTGATAGAAATTGTTAGGGTAGTACGTGGGTTGGTACGTGGGATAGTACGTGGGGTAGTACGTGGGATAGTACGTGGGCTGCGGTAAAGGGTAAAATTGTGGTTGGGACTGCGGCAGCGGGTGAGGTTGGTGTTGTGGTTGAGACGGTGGTTGAGACTGCGGCAGCGGGTGAGGCTGGCGTTGGTGTTGTGGTTGAGACGGTGGTTGTGGCAGCGGGTGAGGCTGATGTTGAGACGGCGGTTGAGCGCGCGCCATCGGGGATTGTTGTATACGACACATAACCGTGTAAGCTCCCTTGCTGCCGGGGATCTTTGCGTAGCTGGGATACTCTTTTATTCTATGCTCTTCGATGTTCGGCGTGGCAATGTCAAGAATTTCAGCGCCTGCAATCACAGACATGTCTCCGTACGTGACTTTAAAACTAGCTTTTACCCTGCTAAGAGTAAACGCCGCGGTGTTACCACCTTCGTCTTGGAACTTTAGGGCGTTCTTCGACGTGTAAAGTCCGGCACTTCGCGAAGTTTCTGAGTATTGCAACGACTGATTGTCTATGTTAAGAATTACAAAATCGTGTTGGAGTATGGGTTCTACTCTCAAAAGTACACCAGCGATAGTGATTTCCTTAATACGAGTTATAGAAGTTACAATGTCAGGCTCGTTCATCATGTCGGTCTTTGTGGTGGAGATAAAGTCATGTATTAAATCACAAAGACGTTCGTGGATCACGTGAAAGTCAGAGATATGAGGATTAATAATGAAACCACAGTCATTATCTCCACCATACCCCAAAGTCTTTAAGACCTCAGAGGCGTGTTGGGGGTATTGTTGCGATAACACTCTTTTTTGAGCCATACTACCTTTACCTACAAACACAACCATACGAGTCAGTAGCATCGGACCAATCACACAGTCGTTGAGTAACTGTTTGAGTAATTCCGCGACGTAAGTACACGTCGTATTATACACCGTGTCGTCGTGATTGATTGCCTTTGTTAGCTCGGCCGAAATAGCTCTTCGGACTTCGATATCCATGGGGTCCTTAGGCTTGTCAAACACCGAAAGCTGTTGAACGTCTGAGTCATTCGTTAAACAGTTTGTGATAAAGTACGCGACTACATTATCCTCAGATAGGTCCGCGGTATTGAAGGAGTTAGGCAACCTAATATCTTGCATAATTTTGCGGAAGTCAAGACCTTCGAGATCACAGAACGTTTTGAGTCTCTGTATGCGCTTTTCTTGTTTGGAGCAAGAGTTGCGCAGAAGATATTGGTAGTCGTGAATAATATGGTCGTACGAAACACAAGGTAAGCAATCCACGCCTTCATCATTTTGGTAAATCATAAGTGCTGATTCCACAATCTGTGAAGGTGTCATGGCCGATAGTTGGTTGAGTGTCATTTCGAGGTTAAACGCGGTGAGAGCGTCGGGGATGGTAGCATTAATTTCTGTCCTATAGTAATTAACTATACGGGAGCGAACGTTGAGTTGATCTTGTTCTGACATATGCGATATTACTAAAATATCGAGATACACTGAAGGAGATAAAGACATTGTGCGGCAAAGAGGAACGAGAAATTAAGGCTGCCAGGGTGAGGTTGGGCGTGCGAAAATCATTTTTATTACTCCTCGCGTGGCCAATGAGACTCAGGCGTGGATTTCGCTCGAAACCTCGCGATCCCGGCTAAAATATTATTTTACACTATGTCTCTGAAAGTGTCGCAGGTAAGAAATACATTTCCCATGGAATCGTCGACCATGTTATACTTGTTCGTGGCTATTATCGTCCTTGTCGTAATTGGATATGGGCTTTATAGCTACTATGGGAGCCACCACCCCGCGGGTAAGGTCGCAGCGTTCGAAGGTTCGCGACAGAGAGAACTCCGCATTTACGCTCAGGAACCTTGGTTCAAAGAAATCCAATCAGGTCGTAAAATAGTAGAAGCTCGAGTTGGCGGGCCAGAGTACTACCAAAAGAACATTGGCAACCCCGCGGTAGTCATGGTGCCCGGAGGTGAGAGTCACAAAACTCACATTGTTGCAGTACGACACTACCCAGACTTAGACGCCTTCCTTGAGAAAGAGGACCTCAAAAAATACGCGCCGCATCTTAAGACACGTGGAGAAGCCAAGGCAGCATATTTAGCCACGAAGGATCGCGCAGGCACATCTATTTTCGGGGCGGAGCGAGTCGCCGAGAAAGGAGGTATCACTGCCGTGGAGTTGGGAGCACCTAAAATCTAAACCCGTCAAATTATTTTGGCCGTTCTTTTTTGATGCCGGGGTGTCGCAAAAAAGAAAGAAAGAAACCGTCATTTATTTACGGTGAGCGCGGCGAGGAGCGGCGCTATTGTTGGGGCGTCCTTGTTGCGCCTCTGGATCCTGAGATCTTCCGGCGTTTCCTCGTGCAACGCGGATTTTTTGGTTGTTCTTCGCGGTGGTCGCCGCGGTATAGTCATCTAATATCTCTTTGGTTCGAGAGACGATAAGATCGGGTGATGTGAGACCCCAAATGTTAATAGTGTGTACTTTGGCTAGAGGTCGGCCAGTCGCGCTGTCCGCGAGACGTACTAATTCGTGGATTTTAGACGCACGCGCTTCCTCGTCGACATTCAATATGGTACAGTAGTCATACCATATCCGCGCCTCGAGAGAGCAGTCCGCGCAACAGCAGAACTTAAGATCCTCGTTAGCATAATCGTTGTTATAGCAAGACCACGATCTCGCCACCGAGTTATAGTAACAGAATAAGTTGTCCGTGGTGTTCGCGTCGTATTCAACGATGGTATCAATGTCAGAACGCTTAACGAGCAAGCGTGATTCAGTAGAAGACTGTGGCGACCAACATTGAAGGTATAGTTCTCCCAGCGGCATTCTTGTTCTATTGCATTTGTAGTCTTCGCAAAAGTTAATTTCAGGCATCGACTTGTCAAATTCGGACGTGACGTAGTTGGGTATTTTGTAGTTCTTGGGGTCCGCGCCGAACAACATTCTAATCTTAACCATAGAAATCACAGGGCGCATAATACACATCCAGTTATATACCATAGAATTGTTCCACGCTATGTCGATGTCCATCGGGTAGCGGGCGTTCGTAATGTTAGATCGAACGTCGGATATAAAGTCCATCGGGAGGTCCTTAAAGATTTTGGCAAGCTCGTTGGTCATACATGTCTCGAAAATGAAGATTCGGTACGGAGAATTGACAATGTAGTTGACAAGCCGGTTATTAGGGACGTTAGCGCGGTTGGACCTTGTGGGGTAGCCAGACATTAAGTGAACAATGTGCGGGTGTGGGCGACTGCGGTGCGATACGCCGTCAACTTGTAGATTGAACATATTTGGGTCGATAAGAATGAACTTCTTTGTCGGGAACAACTTCGAGAGCAAATATGTTTTATGTCCTGGGGCTGACCCGGCATAAAGCACGTAGTCGCAAGTGGATTTGTTAAGGAATTGCACCTCTGAAAGAAGCAGTTTACGCTGACCGATGTGTTTGTTGAGTTTTTTGAGGGTGCTGTTTTCAACGTAGGGGAGTTCGCGAGGAATTTGGTATACTTGTTCGCATACGGGTTGAATTGTGGAAACGGCTTCCGCGAAACAGTCCATGTATATGTCTTCATGAGGGTATCCGCCCATAAGAGTAATCATGGAGTCGCACGGTTGACGTTGGATATCGGACATCTTCTGAGATATCCGGCTACAGTTAGGTGCTAAGTATTCATTTTTTAACGTATATATACTCGCGCCACCCCGCGCCAGGAACTATTTCTATTATAAGTCAAAAAATACGCGCCATAATATACGTATGCTCGCAGACATCCCTACAGATATACTATTTTGCGAAATATGTAAGTACGTGGGTTCCGCAGGGCGTCGAATGCTGGCGCTTACATGTAAGACATACCTCCAAACACTGCCTGGAGCGTGCGGTCGTAAAATAGCCGCTTATCGGAAATCCAAGTATAAATTGATGGGCGAGAAGGACGATTTCCTACGTATACGTCCAAATAGCAGAATCACGGCTATATGTATGATATATGCCGCGGCAAGGTGCGGAAAAATACCAAAATGTTTTTACGACCCTGCTTTCTCGCAATTAATAGACACCTTAAGCCCAAGCGACGTTTTGTTCGTTTCCAAAATAGCATATCGCCGAGGACACACGGATGTGGTAAATAGATTACGGTTGACTCGCAACTACGGGTGGCCTCTCCTCGCAATATCGCGGGGACATTATCAAGTGGCTAAAGACTGTGGCTTGTATAATACCTCAATCTACGCCCACGACTGTGACCACATAACTGAGCCAGGAGTTTTTGAATATGTGTTTAGGGAATGCTCATGGCTCCTATCAGTTAATAAAATACATGGGCGCCTAGCCGCGGTGGGAGGTATAAAACAACTATGTGTCATTGATAAACTCAACGTGAGTATCAAGTACCACGACGTCGCGTGCGTTGCCGCGCAGCATAAACAATGGGATACCGTCGACTACGCTTTGTTGAATATGATCACAAACAAATCGATCATTCGCATTCAGAACGTGGTTTCGCTACTAGTATGTGGCGCGTGCGAGCGGGTCGCGGCTATATATCCAGATCTTTTGAAGGCCTACACCTACGATCAATACGTGCAGTGTAGTAATTACTCGAACGTTCCATTCAGCGCAAGGCTAAGCATGTTTACCGCGGCGGCCACCAAAGCGCAGAGTTTCGCTCACGCGCTTGAAATGTGGTTCGACTGCACGTCTATTTTGAGACATATTGATGTGATTTGCCAATATGTCCGTGATTCCCCCGAGGAGTGCGTCGTACCGTATAGTATTATATCATTGGACGTGCTATTGCCGCTTTTTAAAGCGGGGGCCAAACCAGCGGACGACGCGTACGCCAAGCGAATCTATTCGACCTGCCAAGAAACGTTCAACCCGGCGTTCGAGGAAATCGTTGAGGTGTTTAGATCGCAGGATATACATACTATACCCGTGTACGTGTCGGCGGCGATAAAGCAACTGGAAAAAAAGCCAGACTTAAGTACGGACACACGCAGCCTTTTCATAAAAGTAGCATACCTGCTAGATAACGTGGATTTGTTAGCGGCGACGATAGGTACGTCCAAGAGATACCCGCACTCTAAGCACTGCCATTTACTTTCTTCCAATTCGCGGATTCAGCAGTGGCGACAAATTCGTAAAGGCTTAGATCAGGATGCTACTCGCAGTCCTCTCGCGGCAAAATATAAGTGTCGCGCGGTAAACCCTTCAAGATAATATATGGCGGATGGATGCATTTTACTCAACACGTCATCGCACTTTGGAAAGAAATGAAGTAACAGGTCGTCCGGGCCAAACTCAAGAGCAAGGGACACGAAGTACTGACTACCGACGTCTTTGTCAGAACTCAATATTTTATACAACGCCTCAGCGGAGTACTGCGCGGGTGACTTGTTACCCCAAGGACATGGTGCGCCTGTGCGCACATACCATAAAAGGTTGTTAGATGACATGTTGATTTTTCCAGCGCTGAGAAGCCCCGATGCGCCATCGCGTTGTTTTTTATTGGTCCAAGGTGTCTGCTTGCGACTAGCTCGTTTGTCGTCGATTGGCTTGTTACCCGCGCGTAGCCATGCATCGACTAGTTGCCGCGAGCATGGTATATTGTACCGTAAAATAGCATTCCACGATAACCGGGATACTATTTCTTGTTCTACGTCGGTGTAGCTGCGAGTTATTTCGTACCTGTAGCACCTTACGTCGTCGACGTGTTTGATGAGAGTCATGCCTCCAAGTAAATACTGCACCGTGGGTAACTTTTTTGCACTTGCGAATGCAGCGTATTCCTCCGAAGCTTGCACCACGGTATAATCCTTGAAAGTTCTCCGTCGTAAAACAGTTTGTGCTGGCCCGAGATAATCAAAACCAAAAAACTCGCAGTACTTTTTGGGGGATGTGATGTGTTTTGACCACAGCGAGGACCTTCGAAAATAAGTACATGTCCTAGACATTGCGGCCATGCTAGCGGCCGGCAACCAAGAAATCAGTTCTTTCACGCAGTCTTCCGGTAACGCATCCAACATTCTAAGTTTATGTCTTTACAGTCTTCCGCACGGCTTCAAAAGGAGTAAGTTTCACGATGGTCCGTCCGGCATTGCTGGCGTTTGTAGTTGAGTTTGGCATCCCGCCGTGCTTTATTTTTGACCGCAGCACCAAAATGTTTAAGGACCGCCTATGGTAGGAAGGGTCGCAAAAAAGTAAACGATTACCTCTCCGCGTTTAGGCCCTCGGCGCACTCGAGCCCGTGTGAGTGAACTGAATTACGCTCGTCCCTCGCGGAGATAGCGGCCTATGCGGGGAGAGCTTGAATATATTAAATCCATACACTACAGCAAATATGCGTAAGACAATGTCCGAATTGGTTCACGTAACAAAACGAGCTACAGTGCAAGCCATAGAAGATATAATGTTTGATAGGATACCCGTTCTTGACCATGGCTTCGTGCGAGTAATAGACTACATGGGTGATGATACCGCGGTAGTGCAAGCCGCAAGAGTCTCTTACGGCGCAGGAACTAAAAAAACATCACAGGACCAGCAACTAATAAACTATTTAATGAGGCATCGCCACACGACTCCCTTCGAGATGTGCGACATAAAGATACATGTGAAGCTACCTATTTTCGTGGCTCGCCAGTGGATACGTCACCGCACGGCTAGCGTCAATGAGTATTCCGCGAGATACTCTCTAATTTCCAACGAATTTTATGTGCCGGACAAAGCTCAATTAGCCCCGCAGTCCTCTGTAAACAAACAGGGTCGAGCCGAGGACCGAGTGTCGGAAAACGTGTCCACTCGCGTACTAGAAATTATTAAAGAAGACGCGATTAAGTGCCACCAAGACTACTTACAAATGATGAATGGCTTCGAACAAGGAGAACCAGGCATCAGCCGGGAGTTGTCGCGAATAAACCTAACCTTAAATCACTACACTGAATGGTATTGGAAAATCAACTTACATAACCTTTTACACTTTCTGGCTTTGCGGGCCGACCCTCACGCCCAGTACGAAATAAGAGTCTACGCGGAAACCATACTTAACATCGTCAAGAAGTGGGTGCCGTTTACATATAATGCATTCACCGAGTATCGTCTGGGTTGCTTTATTCTTTCTAAGTCCGCAGTGGAAGTCGTACGCGATATGATCCGCGGGGAAGTCCCTGACAGATCGACTACAACTATAGGCACCCGGGAGTGGGATGATTTAATGGCGGCGCTGACTTAACAAGGGGGGCCAAAAAATAACAAAACTTTCGGCGCCTATCGCCTAGTTTCTAACCATTCAACCATCTCCGTTGAACCAAACGAACCCGCGTAATGGATTAAATCCTCCAATGAAACCGTCAATCCTGCGAAGGATTCTCTTTTTTTCCACAGCCATCGAACAATGTGAAATTTTTTGGTTCTAATCGCCTCGCGTATCGTGTAGTTATTCAGATCTTCCCCGACGCTGTACAACCACTTTAAAATATGCAAGTGCCCACAACGCGCGGCGATACCTGGGAGCAACATATGCATGATACCCTTAGAGTGCAAGTATTTCACGACATTCAAACGACCATGTATTGCTGCATTGCGACACAAAGCCGTGCCGTTCAAGAAGCCAACATGCGCTCGTTTTACGATATCCAAAATACCCATTTCCGCGGCTAGCTGCGCGATGCGAGGACCGATTTCGAGGCCAGAATTAACACACTCTACTAACACCCGATAGTTTCTTGCAGAATACACAACATCACCGAACTTATCCGGGAAAGCATATCCTTGGGAAACACCCCAACGAATCACCGCACAGTCACCCCTGGTGACTGCATGTTCGTAAAACTTGCCTGTCCACTCACACCCGATAGACAAACTATAATCCAATAATCCCACATATCCGCGGGAAACACTGTAAGATAAAACATTGCATGTGTCGTCGTACGATATTCTTTTGGCGAAACCAACAGAAACACGCATTAACAACTGTTGTGTAGTAGCATCCAAATAGCCGCCATGCATAATCAAAGGGGCAACATCAGAGAAACCATCGGCAAATAGAGAAGAACGATCAGCACAAACTTCTATGACGGCACCCATGTCGCGTGGTGTTATAATTGGACGCGGGCAAATCATTTTTTTTGACCTGTCCGAGGCGCAAAAAAGTAAGACCGCCTCATAAAGAAGCACTAACTGGTTTGTCCCGTAGAGCCGAACCCGTTCGATCCTCTGACCGTGTCACTCAACGAAGATACCTCGTTTAAGACAACGCGCTCGTATTTAGCTAGCACCATCTGGGCGATTCGAGCGCCTCTCTCGACGGTAAAGCTTTGCGATCCGTGGTTAATTAAAATCACCTTGATCTCCCCGCGGTAATCTGCATCTACAGTTCCTGGCGCGTTCAACACCGTAATTCCAAAGTTAGCGGCCAAGCCAGACCTTGGTCTTATTTGTGCCTCGAAGCCTTCAGGAAGAGCTAGCGCTATCCCCGTAGGTACGACTACAATCTTACCTGATCCAATAGTGATGGGCTCGGTGACCGCCGCAATCAAGTCCATACCGGCGCTTTGCGCCGTGGCATAATAAGGAAGGTTTAGTCCTTCGGCGTGATGTAATTTTACGATACTAAGCATGTATAGTCAGTTCTCGCTTTATTTTAAACACGCGTATGTACGGGGGAACTTAACCAAACACGTACGCGCCAGCGCCATTTTATCTTTTTTTACCACGTGGTGACTATCCCGTTAAGAACGCACTCAAAAAAATGATCGCCGCACGCCTACATATAAACAAACATGGATTCACTACCTGTCGAAACCCACAAAGAGATAATTCAACGAACGCATCCAATCGTGCGACAAGTACTAAGACTCACTAACAAGTATTTTTACAGTCTCGTGATGCCCGCCCAAGTGAAATTCCTAAATTTTGGGGTTACTCACGGATACCTAAAATACTGCGCGGTTGGCTTAAACCGCGGTGAAGACAACCGCAACGCTTGCTATTGTTCTGCGGAGAGTGGTCGCTTGGAAGTCCTACAATGGGTTAGATCACAAGGATGTCCTTGGGATACGTGGACATGCGTACGAGCTGCGGCGAACGGTCACCTTGAAATCCTAAAGTGGTTGAGAGGAGTTTTGGATCTCCCCGGTTTGAACGAAAACACAGTGTGTCCGTGGGATGCATATACATGTTCTCTAGCTGCGAGAGGCGGTCACTTAGAACTACTAAAATGGGCCAGATCCCAAGGATGTCCATGGGATTTATATACTTGTTCTCAAGCTGCGAGAAACGGTCACCTCGAAGTCCTACAATGGGCTAGGTCACAAGGATGCGAATGGGATAAATCAACATGCGCAAACGCCGCATCAAAAGGTCACCTCGAAGTCCTCCGATGGGTTAGGTCACAAGGATGCGAATGGGATGTAGATACGTGTATGAACGCGGCGGCTGGAGGCCACCTTGAAATCCTAAAATGGGTCAGATCTCAAGAATGCCCCTGGAACGTAGATACGTGTGCGGCAGCCGCGAGATGTGGTCGCCTTGAAGTTTTACGGTGGGCAAGAAAACACGGATGCGAATGGGATGAAAGCACTTGTGCAAACGCCGCGTCAAATGGTCATCTCGAAGTCCTTCAGTGGGCTCACACCCACGGATGCCCATGGAATAAATATACTTGTGCGCACGCCGCATCAAGTGGTCATCTCAAAGTCCTACAATGGGCGCGTACCCAAGGGTGTCCCTGGGATAAATATACTTGTGCGTGGGCTGCGGAAAGCAACCAATTAGAAGTATTACAATGGGCTCGCGAAAACGGCTGTCCCTGGAACAAACACACATGCGAACATGCTGCGGCAAACGGCCACCTCGAAGTCCTAAAATGGGCTTACGAAAATGGGTGTCCGTGGAATCCCAAGGCTGATATTATTTCATGCTACTCGTCATGTATTCAGGATTATGCGAAGTCCCTTCGCGGCTAAGTGACTCATTTCTTTTTTGGAAACGTTAACAACTCGCTCAACCCCAAAAATAAATTCCTTCACACATTTCACGGTCACGCGTTATTTTTTAGGCGGGTTGGGATCAAAAAAAAGAAAGGGTCCTTCAGAGCAATTTTAAAGCCTCAATCATGTCAACATTCGGACATCGACATATTTCGCGACGAAACTTTTCGGGGTTTATCTCATACCCGCGCTCGAGTATGACACATAAGCCAAACATGTTCCCTCGTCGAATACACTCCGCGATAATCTCGTGTTGGTCGGACGGAGACATCTCGTTGTCCGCTACGAGGTCCCTAAAGAACAGGTTGTTCCCGTAGCGAAGGGCGTACTTTGCCGCGTGAACTACGCAGTTAAGACTAACCTGCGAATACTCTCCTCCGGCAGCCACATATAGGTTCATGTCCCAAGGCGACAGTTCTGCGCGAGCCGCTAAATATTCTTTACCGAAAATCTCAATCGCGGAGTGAGCCATTGATACGTACCCACACATGTTAACGTATTGTCGAGCCGAGTTCAACGCCGTTTGCGCACCAAACAAAGTAACGATTCCAGAGAACATGAAAGAAAACATACTGGCGGACTTGCACGCGAGGAGATCGCGGCAACGAAGTGTTTTACCGTTTAACCTCGGAGTGAAATCGGCCACGGTTATCTTCCACTTCGCGGGAATTAGTGACGCATACTTAATGCTGTCACGTGACCACCAAAGATACCCCGAGTCCGCAGCGTCTTTGTATACGTGTGTGGGCCCGCTGTTCAATAACATAGGGCATTCAACGCCGCGTTCTAGAAGTTTCGAGCAAATGCTAGTTTTACTACCGGGCGAACACCGAAAATATTCTGACAAATACAAGTCTATGTCAACATCAGATCTCGTTTGTTGGCCTTCTTGAAGTATAAACTCTAGCAAAGTCTTTTCATCCACGCCCTTCAAAACGTACCGAGCGCCGAGGATGTGGCGTAAGAATGCTAGATTATTAGGAACCTGACCCATCATTAGCATTGCGTGGTATTTGTAGTCTTCGCTAAACCAACGGGTATCTATTTTTCCGCGGAGTTGTCCTCTAGATATCATTTCTTGGACCATAACGAAATCCGCAGCACTAGTTAATCTATCAGTTCCATGAGGTACCCCTAGCTCCATTCGTAAATATATGTGATCGCTTGGGTTATCCGCGTAAAAGCGCTCACCTAATATGTCGGCAATTACCGGCTCATCGCAAGGATCGCGCGACTTCGCCGTCAGTGTTTTTTGCCGGCGAGACCCTTCCCGCAGGTGTTTCCAAAGGATATATATGGGTTGCCTCCGAGCAAATGGGACTTGTAAACCAATGGCTAAAATCAGCGCCGCGACACCTGGTGGGCTCAACCGCGATAAAATTTCGTTCTCTAAAATCTCTGTGGGTAAGCACGTGAAGAAATTATCACCTCGAGCAGAATAGTGCGTTAATTCCATTGTGTGTTACGTATTAGCAGATGGCGTTCATTTTTATTGCTCGGGGGTGTCGGTTTTTATACTCTCGGGGTTGGGGCTCTTTGGACTCGAAAAAAGAAACGAGCTGCCTTAATCGCTGAGGGACTTTACGCGATGCGATGCAGGCGAGGATACCTCGAGATCACTTGTAAAACAGTCGCTTGAATAGCGCCGAGAAGCACAATTATGTTTTACCAGTGTGATCCATTAAAAATGATTGCTACACGCCTACACACGACAAACATGGATTCTCTACCTGTCGAAACCCACAAAGAGATAGTTCAACTAACGTGTACGATCTCACTGCAAGCACTGAGACTCACTAACAAGTATTTTTATAACCTGGTGGCGCCGCGCAGAGTGGACTTCCTAAAGTTTGGGGCTACTCACGGATTCCTAAAATACTGTGCGGTTGGCTTAAACCGCGGAGAAAGTACCCGCTATACTTGCATGCTGGCTGCAAATTACGGTCATCTTGAAGTACTCCAGTGGGCCGTATCCCAGGGATGTCCTCTGAATAAATGGACCTGCACGTACGCTGCATCAAGCGGTCATCTCGAAATATTACGGTGGGCAAGATCCCAAAACTGCCCCTGGGATGAATGGACGTGTGCGTTTGCGGCGCAAAACGGCCACTTAGAAGTCCTAAAATGGGCGAGAGGAGTTTCAGATTCTTCCGCTCTGGTTCAAAGCGAAAACGCCGTTTGCCCCTGGTCCGAGGATACATGCGCTTGGGCCGCAGAAAAGGGTCGCCTCGGAATTCTCCGGTGGGCGGTATCCCACGGATGTCCCTGGGACTCGCGCGTTTGTTCATCCGCAGCACTGGGTGGACACTTAGAAGTGCTAAAATGGGCTAGAGGAGTTCTGGATTTCCCTACTTCGGGACAAAGCGGGGAAACTACTCTAATTCAAAGCGAAAACGCGGTTTGCCCCTGGGATGAGTGGACGTGCAAATACGCTGGATCGAATGGCCACTTAGAAGTCCTCCGGTGGGCTTACGAAAACGAATGTCCTTGGAACCCTGCGCTAAGCGATATTTCGTACTACCCGAACAATACCCAGGATTATGCTAGATCTCTCCGCGGATAAGGAAGCGCGTTTCTTTTTTGGGGGCCGAAGAACCCGCGAAGCATATTTAACCACGGATCTCTAAAATAACGCGCGTGTTTACGTCGTCGCCATCGTGAGTGACCATAAAAGGTACGCCGTTATGCCAAACACCATACAGCTACAACTCGCGGGTAAACCGTATGTCGCTACCGATTGGAATGACACGGGCATTCACGACACTCATTGGGACGGAAATCAGACAATAATATTCATGCGCGACTTGCCCGACGAAAGAGTAAGAACAACTATATTTAACAACACCGTGGCGGTGCTTCGCGATCTTTTTGGAAAGGATAACGCTCAAAAAAATATGTTGCAATACTTACGCCAATACCCGGAAACCAAAGCCACCTGCGAAATATTTGGTGCTGACTTCATGTACAGGTCGGACCTTTCCGCGATAATCATGGAAGTAAATACAAAACAAGGTGTCGATGACGTGTATGACTACATATTCGACGTCAGGGACGACTTACTCACTACCGTCATACAAACGGCAGGGGTCGACACGTTTGGTCGTGCGCCTTTTCTCAACAAATCCTCGACGCTCCTGAACCGTTCGTGCGACTGTGAAAGAGCACCGACGAACTCTTCGCTATCCTATAACGGCATTTGCACCGCGGGAATATGTTCGGGTGATCGTTGAAACATACCAATTCGCGAAAAAACAAATTCTTAATGTTCAGGCGATACCTCCGAGCGAACGCGTATCCGAGATATCCATCGAGCGACGTATATGCGCCTGCTGTTAATGGCAATCTGTTCTACGCGCTCACATATAATATAACCGGATGAATGGGCCCACTTCAAAATATGTAGGTGACCATACCGCGCGGCAATTTTTAGCGATTCTGTAATGTCAGACCCTTCCGAGGCTAAGTATTTTATGACATTCAGGCGCCCGTGTCGCGCCGCCGCGGTGATTACTCTCACATCACGCATCACTTCAGGGTCAGCACTCTTTATGATCGACAGAACACCCTTCGAAGCGGCGAGCCTCGCGACAAAATGCGTTATTTTAAGGCCACAAGCAACACACTCAACCAACAGTCTATAGTCGTTAAGCATGAGCACGATACGCCCTAGATTGTCGGGTAACGTGAAGCCTTGCGACCTACACCAGCGAATCATCTCGCAGTCAAAACGACTCACGGCACATTCGTAATAACAATCGTACCATTCACATCCGGTCGCAAGCCCATATTCGCACAACCCGAGGTAGCCATAGTTAATCCCGTAGTGAAGAACATCCACCTCGCTGTTGAGCGTGATTCGCCTTGCAAAGCCAGCCGACACTCTCCTTAATAACTGAAGGGTCACGAGGTCTAAATATCTTTCCGCGATAAGTGGTGCGATATCCGAGAAGTCATCGGCGAAGGTTATTGAACGATCGGTTTCGACGGTGATGACGCTACCCATTTTACGTATTTCGTCGCGCAAATTCAATTATTTAACGCCATCATCCCTGCCCCGCAAGTACAAAAAATGAAACGGTCTCACCCAATTATAACCATATGGAATACGATTCCGCACGTACCGGTGGTCTGTTCGCCGTGCTTCCCCAAGAGATCCTCCTTCGTGAGATTATCTCGTGGTTAAGTATTCCAGAAACCTATTCATTAAGGGTCGCCATCAGCCTAGGCCTCCCGCGCAAATCACTCCCGGCTCTCTTTGTCAAATGGACCTTCCTACCACGGGTAAGATACGCGGGTCGCGAGGATCACGTTGTATCGTCGTATGACATTAGCTGGTGCTTGCGCGCGGGTATATGCTCGATGAGCCCGTTAGTAAAATGGTGCTTATTGTGCAAGCCAGTCGCGGGTGACATTAACGCAGGACTAATCGCGTGTAACATGTCTCGTGGAACATCCTTTTCGGCGTGTACTAAAAAAACACGCAACGTAAATGTCGTAACGGCCATGATGCCCGCGATAGCGTTATTATGTGGCAACCAAAGACGTAACGTCGAAAAAGTAGGGTCTGAGAATACCACCTCGGCGTGTCTCGCGGCAGTACTATGCTTGGGGGGAAATCCCAGCGCCAAAACCGAACACGTACTGCAGATTTTATTTAGATCCAACCGAGCGTTCATCACCGACGACGCCCTTATTACAACGTACGCCTTAGGAATACCAGGAGGGAACATGTATGCTGTCGCTTATTTGGCGCACTTATGGCGAACACGCCTTCCCGAGGACCCAAGAGTCTATGAATTGTTGTCCGCGGAGAACGTACGCGGGCACGTACTGCGTAGGCGCGCGGAGGTGAACCGCGTCCTCGAGGTCTTGTTGAGTACGTGCTACCTGTGCAAAAAATGCACCCACGAGCAAGTGGTCACGTTTGGAGAACGCGTGTTTATCGAATATTTGAAGCATCGCGCGGCGAAACACCCGCCGCACGACCTGCGTCAAATCTCACGCATCCCTAAATCTTATAAGAAGGCCGTCATGGAAAACGTGGAACTACTGTATAATGTCTATGACAGTTACTGCCTCGTAGATGCCTTAAGAAACCTCATTCGTGAGGACATGGATGTTTGGCGTGCCTTTCGCGCGGTCTTTCCCGAGACAGTACTTACGAGCGGCATCTCGCTAGCGCCCTATATTATGCATTTATTCGACCCGGACCACGTAACCATTTCGCAGATTATGGTGCGCGTCACGCTCGGCGATCTTATGTACCTCCACGTTGTGATTAACTATGGACCGCGCGGGGTTCAAATTCTAAGCGACCCCGAAAACGCGCGCCGCGTTAAGAGGCGATGCCTTTCACATCGCGTAGTTAAAATGATTAACGCGGTCACCGCCGCGCGTCAGTAAAAACGCGGAATTCTTATTTTTTTGAGCGGGTGGCCGTTGCACCCTCGGCGGCCATTAAAAATGATTGCTTGGTCTCCAAGATACAAAGAGTAAAACATGACGAGCATATACGTACTTCGTCTTGAAACCGGCAAGTTTTACGTTGGAAAGAGTAAGAATGTCGCGGATAGATGCAAGCAACATTGGGGCGGTAATGGCTCCGCGTGGACTAAAAAGTATAAACCTATCGCCATCGAGGAAACGGTGACGGGAGCATCGCCCTTCGACGAGGATAAGATCACGAAGGAATACATGGCTGTACATGGTATAGATAATGTCCGTGGCGGATCTTACTCGGCGATGAACCTGAGCGAGTTTCATCGTTCCGTGCTGAAGATGGAACTGCGGACGGCTCACGATTTATGTATGAGGTGTGGTCGCGCGAGTCACTTCATGAAGGATTGTTACGCGAAAACGGACGCTGACGGGGCGAAGCTCAAAGACGCCCGCAAAAAACTGCAAAATGTTTCTCTTGGCGCCGAGACCCTCGCCACGCGGGTCAAAAAACTAAACTCGGAAGAGCCACGGCTAGACAACCTCGAAGAAATGAGCGATTGCGATTGTTGCACGGCATTCTTTGCGGTGCTGTTTGAATGCGGCGACAAAAAATAGATATCCCTCAGAGGGATATTGCTTTTTGCATTGCGTTCATGCGTTGTTCTAACCGGTCGATTCTTGCGGAGAAGCAAGCGCCGGCGACGGGGATAGTCGGCGAAGCGTTGGCATCGATGGCAATACAAGGTGATGGTTGCTTATCCACAGTACGGGATGCCGCGGCTAAACCGTCAAATGCCGCCAGTACCCACTCGCGGATCTCTATGAGCGTTGACGTTTTTGGGCGTACACTTGTAAAAACATGCTGGCATAGACCTAAGCGGGTAAATAGTTGCGTGTATAATACGTCCCCATCGCTGTTGGTAGTATATAACCAAGTAGAGTATGGCGCAGGGCTGTCGTTTTTTGCGGTGGATTTGAGAGTAGCATCTCCGTAAATAGCCCCGATGTCGGCGACTGCAAACAGTGGTTCGGCTGCGCTTCCATACACGGGTACGCTAATCCCAGAAAAGGATAATACTTGAAATGGCTGAGAAATTGTTGGTTGCATGATCTCGTATACTTGCGTGGTTGTCTCTGTTTTATGGAGTATTGGCGGTAACAAAAAATAAAGCCAGCCTCTCAAGAGAATATCCTCACTATGTCCCGCGAGTGACATTTTGACAGTAGCTTGTCTAAAACATGAGGTGATAATTGGAACCCGCGGTCTAAGAGAACGGTGAGACATTCGACCCTTCCTAGGCTGAAGCACTGCCGGTAGTAATTGTACCCGGTACCTGCGAACTTGAAGTTTGGATCGTCGAGAAACCCACGGAGAAACCGGGCGTTATCGAACTTTATACACTCATTCACAATATGTCGTTGGTTCCGCACGTCGGTATCCACGGGACTATATTCAGCGCCCGAGGCGATGTATTCCGTGAGACAGTGCTTGAGAGCCAGCGCCTTGAAACGCTCGTCGCCTAGTAGTTTACGATATGTCGTTGCTTTCCATACGCTAACAGGGTATATAGTAATGAGCCGATGCTGAGCTCCACATATCTCTATTATTTGTGGAAGTCGCCGCTCGAACGCCAAACCCTGAAAGCAATTGAAGTGGATGTCTTGAACGCATGCCGGTTCTTTTACTGCACGCCTGGTTACGTCCTCGACGAACATATCCCATCGAGCATCTGAGATTTCGTTAAAGATCTTAGCGTCGGCGGTGCCGGTTACCACTAACCATATATATCCTGAAGAAAGCGCGTGGCAATAAACTTCCTCGGAGACTGCTTTCCATGTCCAGCTTATTGGTTGGACGATGATGCCTTCCCTGAGAAGTATGTCGATCGCGCCGCAGCTTCGGATGTGATCGCGCTCGTACCTAGTACATACTATTTCTTGCGCCTCTTCGCGACTTATCGTGCTGGTTTTTGTGTCCTCGCTATATTCCGAGGCGCACTGATACAGATGCTCCAAGAGCGGTACTTCTGGGACCATTATGAGGAAGTGCCACGGGCTTTTCATTATTTCCCGTGGATTAATGTTCGCCAAATTCTTTAAAGGAAGTCCTATGATTAGTGCTCCTAAAATTAACAAGTAAGAGCGTGTGGTTACCGCACGATGGGTAGCGTATTTAGCCGTCGCGAGCCACACCACGGCGTCGGTTATGTTTTGCAGTTGGAGGAGAGGGATTAAACCAACAGAGGACAAATACACCCCGTCCGCGGGGTTAGCTGGTCTAATGAGAGGGGTAATGTCGCACAGAATCCGCTCGTCATTTCGCGAGTTTACGGTGAGAGTGAGATTTTCGTTTTTTCGGCCACCCGAAAGATATTTCCAACGGATGTATATGATTGGTCTCGCGGCCGGGGAGACTTTTAGGCCAACAGATAGAATCAATGACGCCACCTCGGGAGGAGATAGCCGAGGGAATATTTCACGCTCGAGCATATCCAAGGGAAGGCACGACAGGAAGTTTTCTCCGCGGGCTGAACTTGCGGGCGCGTCCTCGATAACATTTGTGGCAGAAGATGAACTTTCCATATGTGGTTATTGCGTGGGTATCAACTATTCATTTTTTATACTCCGTACGGCGCGAGAAAAAAGAAAACTCGGTTAGTTTATCCGCGAAGAGCCGTCAGGTATTCTTGAATGCGTGGAGTGTAATATGAGATGTTAACAGTTTGGAAGTTCCAAGGACAACCATGTTCGAGGGCCCATTGTAGGGCTTCGAGATGTCCATTTAGCGCGGCGTAGTAGCATGTCCATCCATCCCATGGACATTCTTGGGATCTTGCCCACTTGAGGACTTTTAAGTGACCGTTTCGCGCAGCTTGCGCGCATGTCCACCCATCCCAAGGACATTCTTGAGATCTTGCCCACTGAAGGACTTTTAAGTGACCGTTTGACGCAGCTTGCGTACATGTCCACTTATCCCAAGGACATTCTTGGGATCTTGCCCACTTGAGGACTTTTAAGTGACCGTTTAGCGCAGATTGCGCACATGTCCACTTATCCCAAGGACATTTTTGAGAGCGAACCCATCGGAGGACTTCGAGGTGACCGTTTTGCGCCGCAAAATAACACGTATCTGAACCCCAAGGACATCCTTGGGATCGTGCCCACTGGAGGACCTCGAGGTGACCGTGTTTAGCGGCGTGTTCACACGTCAAGCTGTTCCAAGGACAGTCATGGGATCTTGCATACTTCAGGATTTCTAAGTGACCGTGTTTAGCAGCCATGTAACATATTTGTGTTTTCAAATTACCACGAGACAGTCCAATCTCACAATATTCCAGGATGCCGTGTATCGCACCAAATTTCAAAAGATTGACGTTCTGCGGTTCAATGAGTCCCGCAAAATAACGATCCACGAGCCGGGTTATCTGTTGGGTTTCTGGTTCGAGCCATCCGATGATTTCTTGGTGGATTTCTCGAGGAAGTGAATACATTGGTTTTATGTATCTATGGTTCGGCCATTCAATTTTATGGATGTATGTGTTGATGCGCGAAAAAAAGAAAATATATTGGTTTATCCACGGAGAACCGTCAGGTATTCTTGAATGCGTGGAGTGTAGTATGAGATGTTAACAGTTTGGAAGTTCCAAGGACAATCATGTTCGAGGGCCCACTGTAGGACTTCGAGATGTCCATTTAGCGCGGCGCAGCAACATATATCCGAGTCCCACGGACACCCATGTTCTCTTGCCCACTGGAGTGCTTCGAGGTGACCGTTCTCCGCAGCCCAAAAACATGTCCGTTCGTCCCAGTGACATCCTTGGGATCTCGCCCACTGGAGAACTTCGAGGTGACCGTTCGATGCAGCCCAAGCACATGTCCATTCATCCCACGGACAACCGTTGGTTCTTGCCCACTTCAAAATTTCTAAGTGACCGTTTAGCGCAGCAAAAGAACACGTATCTTCACTCCAAGGACATTTTTGAGAGCGAACCCACTGGAGGACTTCTAAATGACCATTCAATGCAGCCCGAGCACACGTATACCCACACCACGGACATCCTTGTGATCTTGCCCACTGAAGGACTTCTAAGTGACCGTTTTCCGCAGCCCGAAAACATGTATCCGAGTCCCACGGACACCCATGTTCTCTTGCCCACTGGAGGACTTCTAAATGACCGTTCGCTGCAGCACAACAACATGTCCATTCACCCCACGGACATCCTTGGGATCTTGCCCACTTCAGAACTTCGATGTGACCGTTCGATGCAGCCCTACCGCATACATGTGTTGTTGAATTACCGCGGGACAGTCCAATCTCACAATATTCCAGGATGCCGTGTATCGCGCCAAACTCCAAAAGATTGACGTCCTGCGGTTCGATGAGTCCCGCAAAATAACGATCGACGAGCCGGGTTATTTGTTGGGTTTCTGGTCCGAGCCATCCGGCGATCTCTTGGTGGATTTCTCGAGGAAGTGAATGCATTGGTTTTATGTATCTATGGTTAGGCTATTCAATTTTATGAGCCGCGTTGAATTGGGTTTCAAAAAAGAAAACTCGGTTAGTTTATCCGCGAAGAGCCGTTACGTACTCTTGAATGCGTGGAGAGTAATTGGAAATGTCAACATTTCGAAAGTTCCATGGACAACCATGTTCGAGGGCCCATTGTAGGACTTCGAGATGTCCGCCTTCCGAGGCATAGTAACACACACTCTCATCCCACGGACATTCTTGGGATCTGGCCCATTTGAGAACTTCAAGGTGACCACCATATGCGGATTGATAACACACACTCTCACCCCACGGACATCCATGTTCTCTTGCCCACTTTAGGACCTCGAGGTGCCCATATTCCGCAGCGTAAATGCACGTATCCTCATCCCACGGACATCCTTGGGATCTGGCCCATTTAAGAACTTCGAGATGACCGTTCATTGCAGATTGAGAACATGTATGTTTATCCCATGGACATCCTTGGGAATACGCCCACTTGAGGATCTCGAGGTGACCGCTCAATGCCGCTTGTGCGCAAGTGTCTTCATCCCAAGGACATCCACGTTCTCTCAACCATTGTAAGACTCCGAAATGTCCGCCTTCTGCGGCCCAAGCACATGTAGCTGCATCCCAGGGGCATCCTTGGGATATGGCCCATTTTAGGACTTCAATATGACCCCCACCCGCGGCAAAAATACACGTATATGTATCCCAAGGACAACCTTGGGATCTCGCCCACTTTAGGATTTCTAAGTGACCTCCTTTCGCGGCCCAAGAACATGTGGATTCATCCCAGGGGCATCCTTGGGATCGGGCCCATTTTAGGACCTCGAGATGACCATTTTCTGCAGAATATGCGCATATCCATTCGTCCCAGGGGCAGTTATTGGAACGAGCCCACCGTAGGACTTCGAGATGACCTCCTTTCGCGGCCCCAGCACACGTCCCCGAGTTCCAAGGACATCCATGTTCTCTTGCCCACTGGAGGACTTCGAGATGACCATATTCCGCAGCATGACCACATGTAAATGCACTCCAAGGGCATTCTTGGGATCTGGCCCATTTAATAACTTCAAGATGTCCGCCTTCCGCCGCCCAAGCACATGTAGCTGCATCCCAGGGACATTCTTGGGATCTAGCATACTGAAGGAGTTCTAGGTGACCGTTTTTCGCGGCCCAAGCACATGTCCATTTATCCCAGGGACAATCCTGGGATCTGGCCCATTTCAAGATTTCTAAGT
>ERZ650304.40-NODE-40-length-84687-cov-8.607820_pt1 | contig 84687 bp, 80 predicted proteins | sample MGYA00376240_ERZ650304 | MGnify/ENA primary metagenome ERZ650304 (study PRJEB26733, sample SAMN07839271) | wastewater metagenome | biome: small river; feature: stream; material: water | place: USA: North Carolina | collected 2016-03-01 ...
AACACTTAATGTACTTATTTATTTGAACCATGACAGCATCTTACCACATCTTTAAATGTGCTTTGATTGTCTAGCCCCTTTAATAAATATGTTACTCTCATGAATGTATAGGTTTTAGGATTAATTAAACAGCAAAGCGTTGGTTTAATTCTTCTAATCCTAATTCCTTTAGTAGCGTGATTAATCTTTCTTTAGATTGTAATTTTGGTTGACCTTGATGCTTGGCAATAATTAATTCATTTTTCATGGAGTGTTCCCAACCGATTAATTCGGTTGCAGTAACGGCATAGCCGTGTGCTTCGAGGCGTAGACAACGTAAAACGTTGCTAATATGACTGCCAAATTCACGAGCGTGAATTGGGTGATTCCAGATTTCAGCAAGTGCTGAGTTGCTAATGGTTGCTTTGCGATTCTTTTTAAGTACGGCTGCAACTTCAGCTTGACAACATGGAACTAGTATAATAAATTTAGATTTTTTTGTAGCGCAAAATCAATAGCATCGTCGGTCGCTGTGTTACAGGCATGCAGTGCTGTGACAATATCAATACTTGGTGGCAGTAATTCTGAATGAATTGCGTCAGATACGCTAAGATTTAAGAATGACATATTTTTGAATTCAAGGCGATTTGCTAATTCTTGTGATTTAATAACTAGTTCATTGCGCGTTTCGATGCCGTAGATATGTGCTGGAGAAGTTAATTCTTTAAAAAATAAATCGTAAAGTATAAATCCTAAGTAGGATTTACCTGCACCGTGGTCGATTAAATTTACCTGAGATTTATTTTTGAGAACATCATTTAAGAGTGGCTCAATAAATTGGTATAAGTGATAAACTTGTTTTAACTTACGTCGACTATCCTGATTTAATTTGCCATCGCGCGTTAAAATGTGTAGTTCTTTGAGTAATTCAATTGATTGTCCTGGGCGGATTTCATGTTTTTGTGCTTCTGGTTGATTTTCGTCTGATTGGGTTTTAGTATTTTTGCGTGACATGGGTAATCTTTCTAGCAATTATGGGTCGCATGCCAGATTTTAGCATGTTTGGCTTTAAATTATTATGTCGTTCATGAGTAGGTCATTTGAATAAGTAAAATTGATAATGTCTATTTAGTGGTAATGTTCGAGTTAATTTATAAATTGATCTTGTAATTATGTTGTTTTTATATTTCATGCGTGGTATTGAAAGATGTCTTGCCATAATTTATTGGTGCTGATGAGATCAGTGGTTTTACATTAGTTAATGATTTTTTGTAAATTACTTGATTATTTGTTAAATTTATATAATTAGTAAATATTTTATAGTTTTAGAGGGGCATTTAATGTCGTTGAAATTATCCTATTTATTTTTTGGTGCTAGTTTAATTTTGCTGAACTCTTGCCAGCGTACAACAGAAAATCACCCAAAGGATACTTTACGAATTGATATTGCTGGTGATGTTACTTCATTTGACCCACAAAAAATGGTTGATTTTTATACTTTTAGAGTTTTAAGTGATCTTGATGAGGGATTGGTTGATATGGATCAGGCTAATCGTCCGATTCCTGGTATGGCGGAAAATTGGCAAATTTCGGCGGATGGTAAGACTTATACATTTCAATTACGTAAGGATTTGCATTTTTCAGATGGAACTCCTTTAAAAGCCCAAGATTTTGTTTATTCATGGCAGCGTTTGGCGGATCCAAAAACTGCGGCATATACTTTTGTTATTGATCATTTGGTTAATGCAGAAGCAATTTTTGCGGGTAAATTAGCTCCAAAAAATCTTGGTGTCAAAGCACTTTCTGACTATGTTCTTGAAGTGCGGTTATCTGCGCCAGATCCAGCTTTTTTGGCTAAGTGCACAACATTATTTACTACCGCGGTTCCTCGTCATACAATCGAGCAATATGGAGAAAGTTGGAGCACTCCTCAGCATTTAGTTTCAACTGGTGCGTATAAATTAACGGATAGGGTGATTAATGGACCAATTTCAGCTAAGAAGAATCCATATTTCTATCAAGCAGATAAGGTGAGTATAAGTAATTTAGTTTTTACGCCATATGCATATCGTAATTCTGCATTATCTGCATATAAAGCAGGTGCTGTGGATATTTCTAGTAATGTGCCAGTGGATCAATACCAAGCATTATTACGTAATTACCCGTCTGAGTTGCACACGGTTAAAATGGAGGGGTTAGTATTTTATAGTTTGAATGTTAAAAATCCAAAATTACAAAATCGTGATTTGCGAAAGGCTCTTTCGATGGCGATTGATCGAGAGACATTGGTTAATAAAGTCTTGGCAAATGGACAAGTTGCGAATTATTCTTATGTAACAGCAAGTATTGAAAATGGAAGATATGCTAATTTAGATTACGAATGGAGCAAATTAGGTCGTGAATCTCAAATTGAACAAGCTAAAAAATTATATACGTCGGCAGGCTATAGTGTTGCGAATCCTTTAAAATTAGAAATTTTATATAATACAAATGATGAGAGTCGTAAAGTAGCTTTGGCAATTGCAGCGATGTGGCAGAAGAATTTGGGTGTTGTTGCAACTGTACGTAATCAAGAGTGGAAAGTTTATTTACAGAGTCGACGTACAGGACAATTTGAGGTAATTCGTAATAGTTGGGGTGCTGCATACAATTTTGTGACAACCTATACACCCGAATATACATGTGGTAGTGATGTTAATGTTTCTGGGCTATGTATTACACAATATGATAAATTAATTGATATTGCTGATCATGAGCAAAATGAGGTGCAGCAAACAAAACTTTACACTGAAGCAATTAAGTTGGCAATGGCAGAGTACGCTGTAATTCCATTATACCAAAATAGTTATAATAGCTTGGTAAAACCATATATTGCTGGTTTACAATTAGAGTCAAATTTACTTGATGATGTGCGTTCAAAGTGGGTTAGGTTTAAAGACTAGCCGGTAATTGTTTTTTTAATTAGTTGTCAATTTTATATTATGATTATAGATTATTCATTTTATTAATATTACTAACTTTTAAGAGTTAATTGACTTAAATGATTGTAAATCAGGTTTTTGAGGCGCCATGGCTTGATTTTTATTCTGATCGCTGGTATAATCATGGGCTTGTGTTATTTTGACACTATTATATTTTAACCTTTCTCCTTGCCAAAGCATGGGCTGGAGATGTTTTTAAAACCGTAAGGAGTTTGCATGCGTCATTACGAAATTATTTTCCTTGTTCATCCAGATCAAAGTGAACAAGTTGTAAATATGGTTGACCGTTATAAAAAAATTATCGCTGATAACGGCGGTAAAATTGTTCGTCTAGAAGACTGGGGTCGTCGTCATTTAGCTTATCCAATCCAAAAATTAGCTAAAGCACATTATGTATGTATGAACGTTGAGTGTGGTAATACAGTTCTTGATGAATTGAACCATGCATTTAAATTTAATGATGCGATTTTACGTAGTTCTATCATCGCTAGAAAAACAGCTGATGTTGAACCTTCAATTTTCATGAAAGATGAAAAAAGTAAATCACTAATCTAATCTATGCATGAAGAAAATGAGGTTTGTTTAACTGGTACAATTAGTAAAATTTATCCTTCAGTTGTAACCCCGGTTGGGGTTAGTGTCGCAAGACTAGTTTTAGAACATAATTCAGAACAAATTGAAGGTGGAATTAAACGACGGGTTAAATGCAAAATTTATTGTGTTTATGTCGCTGGATTAGTTGCTGCAGAATGGTTAAATCGCCGCATTAGTGTAGTTGGGTTTTTGAGTATAAATTCGCAAAAAGAAATAGTTTTACATATTACCAAAATAAAAAATTTGGATTAAAGGAATACAAAATGTCACGTCAAATTTTAAGAAAGAAAAAATTCTGCCGCTTTACAGTAGAAGGTTATACTGAAATTGATTATAAAGATGCAGAATTATTAAAAAATTACATTTCTGAAACTGGGAAAATTATCCCTTCTCGGATTACTGGTACTTCAGCTAAATTCCAACGGATGTTATCTGTAGCAATTAAACGCGCGCGCTTTTTGGCTTTAATTCCATTCTGCGATCAACACTAATTAGAGTAAAGGATTAATTAATATGAAAATTATTTTATTAGAGCGCGTAGCTAATTTAGGTGGCTTGGGTGATATCGTTGAAGTAAAAAGCGGTTACGCACGTAACTTTTTAGTACCTCAAGGTAAAGCTCGTCGTGCAACTGCAGAAAATTTGCAAGCTTTTGAAGCTCGCCGTGCTGAATACGAATTAAATCAAGCTGATATTTTGGGCAATGCTCAAGCTCGTCATGCACGTATTGATGGCGTTGTATTTACAATTAAAGCTAAATCTGGTGTTGATGGTAAATTATTCGGTTCAGTTACGTCTATGGATATTGCTGAAGCTATCGTAGCTACAGGCGTTGAAGTTAAACGTTCTGAAATTGCTTTACCACACGGTCCATTAAAAACTCTTGGTGAATTTGAAGTTGATGTATTATTGCATCATGATGTTCATTCTAAAGTTAAAGTTAGTGTAGTTTCAATCTAATTTGAAGTATCTAATTTAAAAAAGCACCAAATTTATTTGGTGTTTTTTTATTGCTTTATGAAGTATTTGTTTAATTAAAATTAGCCATATTTGTACTGTTAAGTATTGAAAAATAGTATTTATTATGCTATAATCAAAATATGATTAAAAAGTTTAAAATAATTTCTAAGGATTGAATTAATTTATGAAGAGTAAAACTGCAATAAAATTATTGTGTGCGACATTGGCGATGCCAATAATTTTAAGTATGACTGGTTGTGCGAATGCTGTTTTGGTTGCTACAGATCCACGCTCAGTATCGACGGTGACTAGTGATCAATATATTACGCAAAGCTTGGGTGTTAAGTATATGAGTGATCAATTTGAAAGTGATCATGTTAAAGCTACGGTTTATAATCATCGTGTTTTATTGACAGGTCAGGTGTTTAATGCTCAACAACATACTTTAGCTATTGATCAAGTTAAATTATTTGATAGTGTTGAGAAAATATATGATTATTTAGTTGTGTCACCAACATTTGTTTCAACTTCTGCAAGTGATACCTATATTACAGGTCAAGTTAAAATGAAGTTAGTTGGTACTAGTGATGTAAATAGCAATGATGGTAAGATAGTTACTGATCATGGTGTAGTTTATATTTTGGGCATCATTGATAAGAGTCAAAAGGAAAATATGATCAATACGGCTAAAAGCGTTGAAGGTGTGAAAAAAGTTGTCCCTTTGCTTCAATATAAAAATTCTGACACTAAGTTGAATTTACCTGGATCTAATTAAATAAAGGCTATAAAAAATATCCCACAGAATACTCTGTGGGATATTTTTTATTCATAGCTATATCAAAATTATGTTAAGTAAGTATGTGATTCAAAAATACTTTTAATTTGATTCATTAGTTTAATATGCTCCGCTTTTGGTAATTTAAGCGAAGTTAAAGATTTTTTAAATAAATCAAGCATTTCTGGAATATCATAACCAACATGTTCAAGTGAGTCTTTATTTGTAAATCCATCGTGAATATTTTCAAATTCAAAATTTCCTTTACCATCTAGACAAATATCCAATGTTGTAACTTTACCAAATAGATTATGCAAATTACCCATGATTTCTTGATATGCACCAACTAGAAATATGCCAAGTAAGTATGGGTTTTCAGGATTGTATTTAGGCAGTTTTAATGATGGTTCATTACCTTGATGATCCATGTAATTATTAATTTTTCCATCGGAATCACAAGTAATATCTTCAATAATTGAACGCATAGTTGGTTCTTCATTGAGGTGTGATAACGGCATCACTGGGAATAATTGAGAAATTGCCCAGCTATCTGGAATTGATTGAAAGAGTGAAAAATTGGCAATAATTTTTTTGGCCAAGTCTTCATCCAAAATATCAAATAGATCACGGTGAGAGCGGTAAAGTGGATTAAGCCGTTTCATAATTTCTAATTTAATATGTGAGAATAATTGTTCGGCCAATGCACGTTTTTCTAGAGTTAGTTCACCAGCTGCAAAACGGTGATGTGCACTTTCAATTGCAAGCACTGTGGATGAGTAAATTTCATTAATCGGTAACTTATCAAATGAATCAAGCATATCGTCCAACTCAATTAAGTCTTCGTCTTTGATCTTACCAATATCAGGAACTTCTTCGCCAACTACGCTTTCTACTTCAACAATATTACTTACAAAGACAGCATGATGTGCAGTAGTCGCGCGCCCAGATTCAGTGAAAATTTGTGGTAGTCCCAACTCATGTTTATCGCAAAGAGATTTTATTTTGGATAATAAGGTAAATGCATATTCGGACAAATTATAATTGGTTGAATTGAAATTACGTGTGCGGCTACCTTCATAGTCTACGGCTAAGCCACCACCTGTATCAATAATTTTTATGCCTACACCCATTTTACAAAGCTGAACATAGAATTGACCTAATTCATTGATATAATGTTCGATATCTTTCACATTCGCAATTTGCGAACCCTGATGACAATGAATTAAATGCAGGCACTCCGCTAATTCGTTGGTCTTAAGTAACTTTAATAGTTCGAGAATTTGAGTCGTGCTTAAGCCAAATTTAGATTTTTCACCGCCAGAGTGTGCCCATTTACCAGCTAAAGTTAGTGCTAAACGGCAACGTACGCCGAGTAAAGGTTTAACGTCTAATTCATGAGCCAATTCAATTACATAATGAGCTTCTTGCATTTTTTCAATTACTATTGTAATATTGCGCCCAAGTTTACGAGCAATTAAGGCCGCCCGAATATAATCACGATCTTTATAACCATTACAAACAATCGGGGTCTTATTATTTTTTACCATTGAGAGTACAGCAAGAAGTTCTGCTTTACTGCCAGCCTCTAGACCATTATTGGCTTTGGCTTCAACAATACTCGATACTACAGCTTTGTTCTGATTAACTTTTATTGGATAAATTAAAGTGTATTCTGAAGTATAACCTAATGTCTTGCGAGCTTGATTAAATGCATTGGTAATTCGTTCAACTCTATTTTTAACAATATCAGTAAAGCGTAAGATTAGTGGAGTTTGTAATTGATGATTATCAGTAGCAAATTTTACAATCTCTACCAACGGTACTGGAATATCTTTTAAATATTTACCACGGCGCACGGTTAATTGACCTGCCTTGTTTATATCAAAGTAGCTATTTGCCCAACCATCTACGCAGTAGAAATCTTTAGACTTTTTATAATTCCAATTAGTTTCTTTCACTTGTGCCATTATTTGTACCTTTACTAATTATTGTTGTTGATTTGCTAGTAAGCAGATTATATCGCAGGCTAAGTGAGCTGCAGCTAAAGCAGTGATTTCGGCATGGTCGTAGCATGGAGCAACTTCAACTACATCTGCACCAATAAAATTTAAGCCACCCAAATTACGCACAATTGCAAGTGCCTGAGCTGAACTTAACCCACCCGGTACTGGTGTGCCAGTTCCTGGTGCAGCCGCTGGATCTAGACTGTCGATATCAAAAGTTAAATAAACTAAATTATCGCCAACAATTTCACGAATGCGTTCAACTACTTTTTTTGCGCCATGATCATGCACGTATTGCGCATCTAATATATTGGTACCCATAAAATCATCATTCCAAGTACGAATACCAATTTGTACTGACTTTGCTGGATCAACGATGCCATTTTTAATTGCTTTATAAAACATAGTACCATGATTCAACGAATACTCTTCATCGTCTGGCCAAGTATCACAATGTGCATCAAAGTGAATTAATGAAATTCCTTTACCATGTTTTTCTGCCATTGCGAGCAAAATAGGGTAGGTAATATAGTGATCACCGCCAAAGGTTAACGGAAATACATCTTGATTAATTATATTAGTAATATGTTCTTTAATTGAATCACGTATAGTCATTGGATTGTGTGGATCTAAGAAACAATCACCATAATCAATTACGGCAAGTCGATCAAACGGGTCAAATCCCCATGGGTAGGGCAATAGTTCTGCTAGTTGTACTGATGCTTCGCGAATTGCGCGCGGACCTAATCGAGCACCGCTACGATATGTCACGGCTAAGTCAAATGGAATTCCACTAATGGCGATATCCACACCATTTAAATCCTTAGTGTAGTTACGGCGCATAAAACTGGTTACCCCAGCATAGGTCATTTCCATATTGGAACCTTTTAATTCCTTGCGTGCAATTGCTGCATCAACTAAAACTGTCATAGTTTTTGTCCTGTATAAAAGCGTCAAACGTATGTGATTAAGTTTGACAGTTAAATATCCATCATCTTTGATGTTAAGAGATCTGTAATAAAAAATTTGAGTTATCTTTTGGGATTTTCGGTATGCGTTAGATTTGCATATGCAAGTAAATGTGTTTAACTCTATGATTTTATTTAAGTTTTATGGGCAATATTTTAAGTTATAGCTTGCCAAATTTAGTAATTTATCGAGGTAATAAAAATTAGGTGCAAAGTATAACATATTAAAATCGTTTTAGGAAGTAATCACATTAAGAATTTTAATCTTTAGTGTCGAATTTGATTTTATTGTGTGTTAATCAGTAAATTATGCCTGAAAGTTTGTGCTGTTGTTTAAAATTTCTATTCAGTATTTTTCGGTATTTAAGCAATGTTGATATGGTAATAGAAGCACCTCACTTATGCCACAATAATAGTTAATCCATTTGTTTGGTAGGCTAATTGGTTGCAGCATTGATTCAATAAGATTTAAGCCATTATAATAATTGATATAAGTGCTAGCCTGTGGTGAGTTTGGATTACTTGGAAAGTTGTTAGCAAAGAAGTTAACATAGTTCTTGGGTGTAACATCATAAGTCGAGTTTAAGTCATATAGCTGTTGCCAAGAAAGCTGTTGATTTGCAAAGTTGCTATAATAAGTTGTGTAATCCTGTAATTCTCCAAATTGATTTAAATTAATAATTTTAAAGCCTGGGTTATTGTTGAAATCTACATTAAATGCTAGTGTTGAGAACGCAAATAAATTGCTGGCAACTTGAATGCTGTCCATGTGGTAATGACCATAATAATAATTATTGATTATATCGTGATAACTTTCATAAATAGCTAAATATTTTTTTTCTAAGGTAGGATTTAGCACGGTGTAATCAGATGATTCTGGCGACTCTCCAGTTGCGGCATTATAGAGGTTAATTCCAAATGGTTCATGATGTAAAAGAATAATTTTCTTATGTTGTTGGCGTGCGGTGTCAAGTTGCTGTGTTAGCCAACTTAGTTGTTGCTCAGCACGAGCTACCGCAGATTCAATTTTAGAGTTTTGCTGAGTTAATAGATTAAAATTTAATCCAATTACATTAACTTGATTATTTAAACTCATTTGACTATAACCGCCATCAGAAAATGTTGTGCTAAATGCTTGTGGGTCAGCCATGTAGTTTTTTATGTTTGGAGTTATTTGCTGCATGAATATTGGACTTGGATAAAGATAATCTTCGGTATCAGTATCGTTATTACCTAGTACATAGTAAATTTGTGCGTGATTGCTGGCTTTGGCAATATTGTAAACAACGTAGGTCAAACTATGGAGTGCTAAATTAGTTAATTGAGCCTGTGATTCTTGTGGCAAATAATTGTTGAAATCTTGCCTAAAATTGTGACTTAGGAGGTCACCAAGGATAAATATTTTGGTGATTTTATAGGTCTGAATATATTGGTTTAGTCCTTGCAAGCCTTGAATTAAAAAAGTATTATTGCTATCTTCGGTATAAGTGTTTATACTATTAATTGGTAGTTTCCAATTTGCTGGGTTTGATTCATTGATTAATTTGAGTAAACATTCTTGTGATTGTTTGCTTACACTTTCTCCGCAACTGCTAAATGGATCAAAGTGGATATCAGTTAAAATCAATACATTATTGTTTGATGAAGTAGTAATGCTATTACCGCTCCCACACCCAATTACTAATATAGAAACGAAGATTAATGCAAAATTTTTTAAATTCATAGTGGTTCGGATTATGTTCTTTTGTTACTTTTAAAATCAGTGAGAATACATTATTTTACATTATACACTTATTCAATCCAAATTAAACTAGCAATGCGTCCAGTTTTCGGATTTGCTCGATATGAATAAAACCACTCAGTATGGCAACGAGTACAAATTTTGCTGTTGCTAATGTTGTTAATTTTAAGCCCCGCTTGAATTAATTTATGTGCTGCAATTCCACGTAAATCAGCCATGAATTTTCCAGAGTTTTTGCTGTGGATAAAGAAATCTATAGTTGTTGGGTCTTGATTTATAAAACTCTCACGAACTTCTGCACCGATTTCAAAGCATTCCTGATTAATTGCAGGACCAATAAAAGCAAGCATTTCATTGGGATTAAATATAGCTAATTTATTCAAAGTTTGTTGAATTATGCCATCATTTAATCCACGCCAACCGGCATGAATAGCTGCAACAAATTCGCCCCTTGTGTTAGTTAGTAAAATTGGCAGGCAATCAGCAGTCATGATAACACAGACGGTTTTTTTCTGACGGCTAATTGAGGAATCGGCATTGTGAATTTGGTATTCAGATTCTGCATCCCAGTCAATTACCGTGGTACTATGCGTTTGATTTAGCCAGAGTGGATCTGCGGGCAATAAAGCGCGCAATTTTTCGCGATTAAATTTGACCCGTTCAGGGTCGTCTTGTACGTGCAGAGCCAAATTAAAATCTTGACTACAGGTACTAATTCGTGTTTGGATATTACGAGGAGCATTCCAATTGGCCTGTAATAATAGCGGTTTAGTCTTGATCTGTAACATAAATTATCTCCCAGTTGCTATCTTCGTCATCATCAAGCTGCTCATATGCCAGCTCTTCACCAAAATTTAGTGCTGCGAGTAAAACTCGTAAATCATCGGGTAGGCGAGTTTTAAAACTCATAGTTTCACCAGTTGCGGGGTGAATAAAAGATAATTTAATAGCGTGCAGTGCCTGACGTTGTAGTTGCTCGATTGCATCAATTACTTCTGGTTCATAATTAATTTTTCTGCTGCCATAAACAGGATCTGCAATTAACGGGAAGCCTTTATCTTTCATGTGGACACGAATTTGATGAGTGCGCCCAGTTTCAAGCTTGCACTCGATATAAGCAATTTTTTTAAATTGTTTTAGCACTCGATAGCGAGTGATTGCTTCGCGCCCGCCAAAAGCAACAGCTGCCATTTTGATGCGATTGTTTGGATCACGATTAATATTTTTATTGATAATGCCTTCTTTAAATGGATAACCTTCAACAAAAGCACGATAGATTCTACTAACGCTGCGATCCTGAAGTTGTTGAACCAAGCTAAATTGTGCCAAGAAAGTTCGCGCAACTACCATTAGTCCAGTTGTATCTTTGTCTAAGCGATGAACAATTCCAGCTCGTGGTATCAAACTTAGTTCTGGGTAGTGATGAAGTAATCCATTTAACAGTGTTCCAGACCAATTTCCTGCACCTGGATGTACAGTTAGACCTGCTGGTTTATTAATGACAATTACGTGCTCATCTTCATAAATTACTTTAATTGGTAAGTCTTCGGGAGTAAAGGCAAGAGTTGCTTCATCAAATGGCGGCGTGATGGTGATCACTTCATTACCGTTGATTTTATCTTTGGAGCGCGCTGCTTGATTGTTGATTAAGATGTGCTTGTCTTTAAGCCAATTTGTTAATTTGCTGCGCGATAGATCTGTTATAATCTCGGCTAATGCCACGTCAGTACGGATGCCAATGTAATCATTTGGCATGGTAAAAATGATGGTTTCTCCATCTAAGTTATCTGAAATATTTATTTTGAAATCAGGTGTCATGGAAAAAGACATAAAATTGCGCTCTTATCTTAAATATATATTAGCCATTATTGTATCATCTATTGTCTTAGCGGCTTGCTCTTCTGATAGTCTAGACCCAATTCGTGAAGAAACTAAGGGATGGACGGTTGAAAAAATGTATAATGAAGCAAATGAACAGTTAACTAAACATAACTGGAGTAAAGCAATTAAGCTTTATGAAGTTTTGGAAGCAACTTATCCATATGGGACTTATGCTCAGCAGGGAATGCTAGATTTGGCTTTTGCCTATTATAATAGTGATACTCCAGAGTTGGCGATTCCTGAAATCGATATGTTTATTCGTACTTATCCAACTAATGTAAATATGGATTATGCTTTATATTTAAAAGGGTATATCAATTATTACAATGATAATGGTTTGTTATCACGCTTTAGTAAACAAGATTTGAGTGAGCGCGACCCTAAAGGCTTAAAGGATGCATATGCGGCTTTTGCTGAAGTGGTAAATCGTTTTCCAAATTCCAAATATGCGCCAGATTCAAGTGAAAAAATGAATCGCTTGGTAAATGCACTAGCTCGTGGTGAGTTATTTCGTGCACGTTACTATATGCAAATTAAGGCTTATATTGCAGGTTTGAATCGTACTCAGGCGTTAATTAAGTCTTATCCAAATACAATTTATGTTGAAGAAGCGTTGGCGATTCAAGTTGTTGCTTATCGTGAGTTAGGTGAGTTAACGTTAAGCCAGCAAACGCAGGAAGTTTTGCAAATCAATTTCCCAAAAAGTCAATATGTAAAAACCCCTTGGACATTCCAAGATATGCCGTGGTACTCATTCTGGCGTAGTTAATTTTAAGAGGAGCTTGTGTTTTAATGAACCAAAAAATCTGTAATTGGGCATTTGCTGGATTGTTGGCGATAATTGCCATTGTGCCATTTGCTATTCCTTATGCTTACTTTCCAGTGTCGAAGTTTTATGCTGAATCGACTAGTTTAATTGCTGGTATTTTACTTTTTGCTTTGGCATTGTGGGCAAAGCCACAACTTAAATTAGCACCTGTTGCGATTGCTTCATTTGCTTTTGCCATTTTTGCTTTAATTCAGCCATTTTTTGTACACATTTATTTCGTGGGTAATAATTATTACGTTGCGCTATTATTCTTTATTATGGGTTTAGTGGCAATTGCAATTACAACCATGGTTGATGGCGATGATAAAGCGCTTAAAAATATTATGCTAATTTTGTGTTGGTCGTTAGTTATTTCAGCGACAATTCAAGCATTAATTGCATATTTACAGTATACTGGTAAAGCAGCTAATTGGCCAGATTATATTTTATCTTCACAGGATAACCCAGGGGATGGTTCAAATATTTTTGGTAATATTGGTCAACCAAATCAATTTACTGATTTTATTTCAATTGGATTTGTAGCCTTATGTTATTTGTTCTTAATTGGACAAATTAATATGTTGGTGTTTATTGTTTATGCTTTATTATTTTCATTGGCGGTTACCTTTACGGCGCGCCGTGGAGTGTTATTGTATTATGTAATTATGTTGTTTACCGCTGGGTGGGTGTGGTTACGTAATTTGAAAGATGAAGAAAAATCAGTTCAATTTAAGCGTGTAGCAATGGTAATTGGCGCAATTTTTGTGGGCTTAATTTTGGTGCAATTTGCTTTCCCTAAAATTGTAGCATTGATTTCAAATAATCCAGCTAGCGTTAGCACTGGGATTGAGCGTTTATCTGGTGATGCAATTGGACAAAGTACTTATCGTCGTTTTTACGAGTGGTATAAAGCACTAGTGTTATTTACTGAGCATCCATTATTTGGGGTTGGTTGGTACCAATATCCACGCGAGGGTATTTACATTATGCTGACCGAGAAGTTCATGTACATTCCTCAAAATATGAAGTTATACACTCATAGTCATAATAGCTTATTTAACATGCTAGCTGAAACTGGTTTTATCGGTACGTTTATTACGATCTTCTATGGGATTGGTTATAGCATTTTTGTGTTATTACGTAAAGTTCGGACTTTAGAAAGCTTGTTTGCTGTACTGTTAATGATTCCAATTTTAACCCATAGTTTCCTTGAATATCCACTTTGGTATGCATATTTTATGGTGCTATTAGTTATTTTCTTGGCTTTTGCTCCAGCAAAATATAGCCTGAAAAATAGCATGGGTAGTAAAGTTATTGGCAGCGTTGTGGTGGCGTTTTTATTGTTGTTTGCGTATAATTCATATCAAATGAATACTGAGTTAACTAATTACACACAAACTCCTACTGATTCTGATGATTATGTATCAAATGTAACTGGTTTAGAAAAAATTGTTGACAGTGATTCTATTTGGTCTTTATCGGCGATGATGGTACTAGATAATTATATTATGCCTGGTTCACAAGCAACCAGTTCTGTAATGTCACCAGCGGATCAATTAAAGTATGTTGATAAGTTAGCGAATGCATTACCATACCCTGGTGCGCTGTTTAAGCAAATTATTATGCATAAAGTAACAGGTGATTCTAAAGGTGCGAACTATTATGCAAATGTTTTGGTACATGCTTATCCATATTACCAACAACAATTTATTCAACAATTGAGTGCGAGTCCAGATTTTGCGGATGTAGTGCAAACAATGCAAGCTTTTCATTATCAGGATAAGTCTGATTTAAGTAAGCTTTTTAAATAAAGGTAGTTATTAATGTTAGAAATGAATAATTTAGTTCCTGTTGTAGTCGAGCAAAGTGCACGTGGTGAACGTTCTTTTGATATTTATTCACGTTTATTACGTGAGCGAATTATCTTTTTGGTGGGTGAAGTTAACGACCAAACTGCTAATGTGATCGTGGCTCAATTAATGTTTCTGGAAGCCGAAGATCCAGATAAAGACATCTCATTTTATATTAATTCACCTGGTGGTTCGGTAACTGCTGGGATGTCAATTTATGACACAATGAATTTTATTAAATGTGACGTAAGTACGATTTGTATTGGTCAAGCCTGTTCAATGGGTTCATTCTTGTTATCAGCTGGTACTAAAGGTAAACGTTATGCGCTACCAAATTCACGCGTGATGATTCATCAACCTTTAGGCGGTTTTCGTGGTCAGGCTTCAGATATTGAAATTCATGCTAAAAATATTTTGTTTATGAAGCGTCAATTAAATGAAATGTTGGCTAAACATAGCGGGCGCACGATTGAAGAAATTGAACGTGATACTGACCGAGATAATTTCATGACCAGCCAAGAAGCATTAGATTACGGCTTGATTGATCAAGTTTATACTTCGCGTGCTGAAATAAAATAATCATGCATTTCACGGTTATAAGTTTATAGCCGTGATTTGATTTGTGTATAAGTTCTTATACTCTGTTGTTTTATTTTGAAGAATGTGCTTAGAATAAAAATTAAATATTGGATAAAATTAGATGGCAATTAAAAAATGTTCTTTTTGTGGTAAAGTTGAAAGCGAAGTTAAACATTTAATCGCTGGACAACAAGGTTTTATTTGCAATGAATGTATTAAGGCTTGTGGTGAAATTTTGAAATCAGCTCCTGATGCAAGCGATATTGCTCCAGATGATACGACAGTTGAAGAAGTTAAACCAATTCCAACGCCGAAAGAAATTTCTGCTGAGCTGGACAAATATGTAATTGGTCAAGAGCAAGCCAAAAAGGTATTATCAGTTGCGGTATATAATCATTTTCACCGTGTGCGTGATGCTTTAGTTGATGATCAAGACGTTGAGTTGGCTAAAAGTAATATTTTATTGATTGGACCAACTGGTTCTGGTAAAACATTATTAGCTCAAACTTTAGCTCGCTTTTTAAATGTTCCATTTGCGATTGCTGATGCAACAACTTTAACTGAAGCTGGTTATGTTGGTGATGATGTAGAAAATGTTTTGACGCGACTTTTGCAAAACTGTGATTATGATGTGGAAAAAGCTCGGCATGGAATTATTTATATTGATGAAATTGATAAAATTTCACGCCGCAGTGAAAATCCATCAGTAACTCGTGACGTTTCAGGTGAGGGTGTTCAACAAGCACTTCTGAAGTTAATTGAAGGTACTGTATCAAATGTTCCGCCACAAGGTGGACGTAAGCATCCAGGTAAAGAAATGATTCAACTTGATACTAGTGAAATTTTGTTCATTTGTGGTGGAGCATTCTCTGGATTAGAGAAAATTATTCAAATGCGTAGTGAGAAATCAGGAATTGGTTTTGGTGCAACGGTATCGAGTAAATCAAATAATTTGAACAAAGACGAATTCCTAAAAGATACTGAGCCTGGTGATTTAGTCAAATTTGGTTTAATTCCTGAGTTTATTGGGCGTTTACCAGTGCATGCGATCTTAAAAGAGCTTGATGAGGCAGCTTTGGTGCGTATTCTAACGGAGCCTAAGAATGCTTTGTTGAAACAATACAAAAAGCTTTTCTCAAAAAATAATGTTGAATTGGATTTTGACCAAGCTGCTTTGGATGCAGTAGCTAAATTGGCATTAGCACGTAAAACTGGTGCGCGTGGTTTACGTTCAATTATGGAAAATTTATTATTAGAGTCAATGTATGAATTACCAAGTCAATCTGATATTCATAAAGTTAGCATTGATGAAAAAGTCGTTAATGGTTTGTCAAAGCCAGTTGTTAGCTAATTATTGCAAACTTGTGATGTGAGGAAGATTAGTATTAAAGCTCTATTTTGGAAAATTTGCAATAAGCTGAATAAGTATATTGCGCATCCACGTATGATACTCGGATATACACGCCATGATGGCGTGTATTTGCCGTTAACACGCATGAGTAATACCGTTGATGTGATCTATCCACAAAATTTAGATGTGGCTAATAATGTGTTTATTTGGCATCATTCAATTTTGGAGTGTAGTAATGGCATTCAGATTGAGGAAGGATGCCAAATCGGTGCGTATGTTTTGATGGCGAGTCATTCATCACATATAGCTATTCGCCTTTATGGATCACACTTTATTGAGCATAATGGTCAACATAAAGGTTATATTCGTGGTGGTATTAAAATTGGCAAATTTAGCTTTGTTGGGCCACACAGCGTAATTATGCCGGGAACTTCAATTGGTAAAGGTTCAATTGTTTCAGCATATAGCTTAGTTAAGGGTGAATTTCCTGATTTTGCTATTTTGGCAGGTAATCCAGCACAACAAGTTGGCGATACTCGTGATATGGACAAAAAGCAATTAGCGCGTTATCCAGAATTACAAAATTATTATGATGAATGGGCCAAAGATTAATGAAAAAAATTGTTATTGTTGGTTCAAACTCAATTCATTGTCAGCGCTATATTGCTGGTATAGTTGCAACTGGTGAATTTGAAGTCTGTTTAATTAGTAATCAAAAAATTGCTGAACTTGCTAATTTGGATATTTTAAAAGTCAGTTTTTCTCTCCGTAATCTCAAAGCAGTTAAACAAATTCGTACATATTTAAAGAAAATTTGTCCTGACGTTGTGCATATTCATCAGGCTAATAGCTATGCTTGGCATACTTTGCGGGCAATTGCCAAACTGGCACAGCGTCCGAAGGTGATTTTGACGGCTTGGGGATCAGATGTTTTAGTGTTACCTAAGCAAAGTAAGCTTATGCGTCGAATGGTTGAGTATAATTTACGTAATGCGGATATAGTTACTTCGGATTCACTTTTTATGTCAGCTACTATAGCCGAGTTACTTGGTAAAGTTAGCCGTCCAATTCATACAATTAATTTCGGGATACAAAATGTTCCTCCAGTGCCGATTCTTGCAAATAAACAGCAAGTAATTTTATCAAATCGGTTGCATAAAGGTTTGTATCGAATTGATAAAATTATCCAAGCGTTTGCAACTTTAATTAAACATGATTTAATTGCGGTAGAATATCGTTTACTAATTGCAGGTAGTGGTGAAGAATCAATTAATTTACAACAATTAGTACAAGAACTTGGTGTAACTTCGCAAGTTGTTTTTACTGGAATGTTAGATTATACGGAATTAGTTAAACTTTATCAGCAAGCCAGTATCTTTGTTTCAGTACCAGAAAGTGATGGTACTTCTTCAAGTTTACTTGAAGCTTTAGCGTATGGTTGTATTCCAGTTTTGTCTAACTTACCCGCCAATTTGGAGTGGGTTTTGGATCAAGTGAATGGTTTTATTACTCCTGAAGTGGGGCAACTTGAATTACAACTTTTGGCAGCAATAACTCGTGCACAGAATTTTGCTGAATATCAAAAACTTGCGGCATTTAATTATCAAATGATTTTGGATAAAGCAAGCTTTGCAATTAATTTACGTAAATTTATTGAGTTATACTAAATGTTTACTAAGTTAATTGCAAAGCTGCGCGGCGATTTTGCTTTAGTCTTATTTGCTAACTTATTTTCGTATTTGATTGCTTTTAGTGGTTCGGTAATCTTTGTTCGGTTGCTTGGCAAAACTGAGTTTGGTCTGTACACATTTGCTTTTGGAATAATTTCGTTATTTCTATTGGTAAATGGTTTTGGTGCTGCGTCTGGTGTTTTGCAGTATGTGAGTCGAGCTAAATCGGAACAAGAGCGTCTCGGATATTTAAGCTTTGCATTTAAAAGCGGTGTTGGATTTAACCTACTAATTAGTGCTTTGATTATTGCCTATGCTTTATTTATTCCGTTACCGACGCCTCGTGCACGTCCAATTTTGCTTGCAATGGCATTATTTCCTGTTGGACGTTTGTATATTGATATTTTTCAAGCTTATCTGCGTGCAACTCAACAAAATAAACTCCAAGCTAAATTTTTAATTGTTAATAATTGTGTGCTACTGGCTGCAAATGTAATTGGTATTGCTTGTTTTCAACTTTATGGATTAGTCTATTTTACTTATGTTGGTTATGTTTTAATGTTTGTGGTTTCAGCATGGAAATTTAATCTCCCGAATGTGTTTAAATTTAAATCTGAGTTACAACTATCAATTAATGTTCGTCAATTTGTCAGTTATTCATTTTTTACCACTTTAGCTAATGCTTTTTCTGGGCTATTATTTGTTCTTGATACAATTATAATTAGTTATATCGTAAAGGATCCACAATTACTGGCGACTTACCGAGTGGCGACGATTATTCCGTTTGCGATTAATTTTATTCCTAATATTGCCGTGAATTACTATTATCCAGAATTTGCCAAAAATGCTCATGATTCACAAAAAGTTCGTGAATTGGCCAGATTTGTTGCTAAGCGCATGTTTTTGTTTAGTGCGTCTGTGAGCTTGATTTTAATCTTGTTGGCTAAGCCATTAATTATGCTGATCTTTGGTGCAAGTTATGCAGAAAGTATCTTACCATTTCAAATTATTAGTTTTGGCTATTGGATCATTGCAACTTTTCGTACGGTAAATGGTAATATTATTGCCGCTCTTGGCAAAGCGAAATTGAGTTTTTATTTAACATTTATCATTTTGTTGGTTAATGTTGGTGTGACTTATCTATTAGTTAAAAAATATTCAATTGTTGGTGCAGCAAGTGCAATTGTTTTAATGTATACTTTTTCTTCTTTGGTTGGTTATTTGACCTTGAAAATAATTTTACGTAATCTGGAGAGGATTAATGTTTAAGTTTACTGATTTGGCTAATCTTGAGATAAATCATCCTGAAGTAACGATTCGTCGTTATCAAGGAACGGATTTTGCGGGCTTAGAAGCTATTTTTGAACGAGATTTTTTCACTTGGTTCTTTACTGACTACCAAAGCTGCCAAGAGTTTGTTGCTGAGAAAATGGCTGAATTTGCCAAGAATAGTTTAATTATGTTGGTAATTATTGATAATAAAACTAAGCAGATTATCGGCACGAGTTCGTTATATGAAATTAGTTTGCGACATAAAAGAACTGAGTTAGGCTCAAGTTGGCTGGCACGTAGCTATCAAGGTACGCATTATAATGCGCTGATTAAGTTATTGTTAATTGAATGTTTGATTGAAGAGTTTGGCTTTAATCGTTTGCAATGGAAAACTGATGCACTTAATGAAAAATCTAAGGCTGCAATGTTAAAATTAGGCTTTGTGCATGAAGGGACGCTACATCGGCATGCGATTACATATAGTGGTAGAGTGCGTGATTCACTGGTCTTTGGTGTTACAGATCTAGATTGGCCAAAAGTCAAAGTTTTAATTGAATCTCGTATAATTCATAAAAAAGATGTGCCAATTAGGTAGTGCACTATCTGTTATTCTATGGTTAGATATTCTTTAATCTTTTAAAAAGTTGAAATTATTTAATGATTTATATGGAACATTCAGCTAATAAGCGTTATTTTATGCTGGTTTTAGAGCAGGATATGTTGAATAATTGGTTGCTTAGATCGCTTTATGGTAGCCTGAATAATCGTAGTCACGGTAGTAAGTTAGAAATTTTTGAGTGTGAAAAAGATGCTCGTGATATGATGTTTAATTATGAAAATACACGTCGGCAAAAAGGTTACATGTATGCACAATATCCGTTAGAATTTGTTTTTGATCTAATTCCACAAACTGTTGCAGAGATTGGCGCTGAAAATGATGTCGTTGCGATAGAAAGATCTACTAGTGCGAATAATCTAAATTGTGAGAGTATTGTAATGAGTGAGCAGTTGCAGTTTGGATTTAAATAGCCGTTTATTTGGTTTATTTTTGTTGAACCAAGTTTTTATGTTGTGGTTATAATTTAGTATTAACTGTAATGCTCTTTTCACGTTGACTAATTTTAGTAATTATGGCTTCGTGTACAAATTATTTTTTTGTAATAAGGCAAAAGTTACTATCTTTTAGGTCACATACTTTATTGCCACGATTTAGCAAGCTAATTTTTAAATAAAGTACGCTAGCTGGTATAAATGGTGTGATGGTGCTAAGTAACATGGCTTATTCCTTTAAATTATTTTATCTAAGTAACGTATTATACAATTAAATTTTTGCGGTTGTGATTAATTGTTTTTATGTATATGATAGTCTTAAGCTATATTATATTTGTATAAATATCGCCTGCTTATTTTAATTCTTGAGTTTGTTTTATCTTTACCATATATGGATATATGTTATGCGTATATGGATAAATAAATGTGTTGATTTTATGTGAAAATATGGGCCTATTTAATTGAATGTGCCAAAGATTGAAGCATTTCATTCACGGAAGTTTACGCTAATTTATGATTAGTAGTTTATATGTAGTCTGCATCTGATTAGGCTTATACACCATTAGATAAAATTTATCAGGCTACATATAAACTATTATATAAATAGATTTCTACTAAACAACTTTGGTTCCATCATAAGTCTTTTCAAATTTATAGTTACAAATCGCAATTGGAAAATTAAATACGTTTACTCGCTATTTAAGCAATAGTGTTTAATTATGTCATATAAAAACTATTCATGATTCAAAGTTAGATTGTATTTTTAAAGTATTTTGGCTGCATTTGTGCAGAAGTACTTGAAAATATGTTATAATTACCCATATAATAGATAATCTGTGAAAGTACGATTATGAGTGAGTTAATAAAATGGCTAATGCACAATTTGCACAGTTCACAGTCAAAAGTTACTAAATTTAGTGCCAATTGGATATGGTATTTACTGGGTTTAGTCTTAATGATTCTTATTGTTTAATTTTTTAAGGATGTTACCATGAGCGATTTAAATATGCAACCAGAGACTACAGAAACCCCTGAATTCACTCCAGCCAAGAAAAAATGCTGTGGTAAAATCAAAGGTTTCTTCACTCGTGAAGCTAAAGAAGGTCAACGTGTGCCTAATTGGAAATTTGGTGTTTTAGTCGTAGCGGTTTTATTGATTATTTGGATTATCTAAGTTATCAATTAAAATTACTATGTAAGGAGCTTTTCTAAGCTCCTTTTATTATTGTTTAATTGTGGAGTTTTGATGATATACTTGTTGTGGCTATATTTGGCCAATATTTCGAACCGTTTCCGTTGGTTTGCATCGACGGTTTTTCGTTTAAGTATGGTTGCATTAGCGGTAGAACATTTAGCATTAGCGACGCATACTCGACCAATTTATTATGATCATCTAATGCATGTGATTAACTTGACGTGGTTATTTGCGTTGTTAGCATGGTTTATAATGCTGTTACCAAGTGCTAAATATATTACGACAGTGCTTACTATTTCTAGACGTGACAAATTCATGCGTGATAGTATCTTTGCTAAAATTTTACGTTTAGTTAAGTACATTATCAAACATGATTTATTTGATCGTAAATATAGCCGTGGACTTTATGAGCGTTTCGTTACTCCTAAACGGATTAAGTGGTTGTATATTGGACTTTATTTATATGATTTATATAAGGTTTATAGTGGTGCGATTGGTGATTTGATTTATTTAGTGGTGGCTTATTTTGCATTTGTTTGTGCTTCGTGGTTATATGTTGATTTAACCGGTAGTTCTTTATATTACTATGAATCAATTGCTTACAGTTTTAACTGGGGACTAGCTATTGTTGCATTTTTAATTTTTAAAGTGATTTTTTTGCCTGATTTTAGTACACTAAAAAATGCTGCAATCAAAATTGCAATTAGTGCGGCTTTACATAAGTTTGGTATTATTAAGGCTGGATATAAGCTTGATGATAAATTAGCTAGTTATGAGTCAAAAGGGGAGAAACATAATGCCTAAGTTATTTATTTTCTTTGTTTTAAGTACTGTTTTTAGCTTAATTTTTCATTTTGTTATTGGTGGTGATACTGCTTTGAATTATCAAAATATGGTAATTAAGTTTAGCTTATATGATGTTTTATTAGCTGCGTTGTTATTAAGTAATCTATTTGTTTTGGTTTTACTATTAAGACGTAAAAAATAGTTTTATTTATTTTCTGGTTGTAGAAAATCCAAGCTTGATTTAAAATTTTGCATTAGCTGATTGCTAATCTTGGTTTGTGTCATGGTTGGATTTTCTATTGGACCCTCGACATGATAGCTAATTGCCAATGCCTTATTAATTGGATCACCGATTAGTTTTTCGCCAAGATAAACAAAAATCCCAATAATTGGATTTAGTGTCACAATTCCTGCTGTTGTAGCAACTGTGCCACCAATACGTGGTTCAACTGTCACATAGGTATCTACCGTATTGCTTTCAGGATAATAATTTCCAAATGAGTTAATTTTTGCTACATCACCTAGAAGGTCTAAATTTTGAATTTCAACTATATCGTGTTCCATATGAACATTGGCATTTAGGTTTTTATAGGCCAAACTTTTACCAAAGAATGAGTTTAGACTAAAGTGATTGATATTGCTAATATTCAAGGCACTGAAGTTGATTACTCCCATTAGAGCACCAAATAGTCCAGGATTAACATGAACTAAAGTTCCGTCATTGATATTTAAATTAACTCGTGCATTGACTTTGTCTCGCTGAAAGTCTGCCAAGCCACCAGGCCATTCCGCACTCATATCCATAGTTCCGTTACCGTTGCTAAACATATCACCCTGATTTAATTTAATGACCAAGTTACCAAAATTATGAATGTCTGAATGCAAATTAAGTGCAACATAGCCGCCATCTTTAGGCGAACATGACATGCAATGATTAGTTAAGTTGAAATTAGTTAATAGAGCTTGGTTACGAATTACAAAATTTTCTAAATATAAAGAATCATCTTGTTGATAAATATTACCACTTAGGCTACCCCAATAATAGTCTTCGAGATATAAATTATGAATCTTAATTTTGGTTGTTGGTAAATTTAGGATTTCTTTAGGTTCATTTTGTACTGGTAATGATTCTATATCGGACTCATCTAAATTTGGTAAAAATTCTTCATTATCTTCATCGTCTTTGACCACAGGATCTGGTGCACGTAAAATTTTATCAATTCCTGCTAGGATTGGGTATGTATTTAAATTAGATTCATTTAGCGGATTAGATTCACTACTTACTAAATTTAAAGCGCCAAGAATTTGTGATTCACTATACTGTGGTAACGATTCTGGTACACTTTCTGCTTTGATATAAAAGTTTTTGCTAGAGAAAATTACGCGTTGTAAATCAAGATTTAGTTTATTGTCGGTTATTAGGTACTCAGCTTTACCTTCAACGTCTGGTGTCGATATCTGTGCGTTAATTGACTCTGGATCGATATGTAAATTAATTTTACCACCAACCATGTTGTAATTACTTAGCCAAAATGCATTAGTTGTCAAATTCATGTTAATTGGCCAGAGACTATGTTCAATAACTGGAGTGTATTCTGGGTGAGATTCAATCTCTTTAGACTCCATCTGAAATTCAGTTGGGTTTAAATCTTGTTCGGATAATAGCTCTTGACTTTCATTTTCTTTAGATTCTGGCATCCTTAGTTTTTTGAAGAAGTTTGCCCATTCGTTAACCAAAGTTTGTTCCAAAAATACATTAATATTGATTGGTGCGCTTTCTAAGGAAGTTGCTTGAGGTGATAGATTGTTTTTACCAACTCCAAGGTAAAGCTTGGTTAAATTAAAATGGTCATTAAGGTTTGCATAAGCCGCTAGTTGTTGCGCATAGTTTATTTGTAGTTGGCGATTATTAGTGGCTAGATTCACGCCAATATCGAGATTACTCGTACTTGATTCTGTCTTGGCCAATGGCTCTGGTGCATTTATTTGTACACCAACTAAATTGCTATGGAATTGTAATTGCTGAGTAGCTAAATTGTACGTAATATTAGTTGGGGCATTGCCATGAATAATTTGAGCTAGTTGCGGCTTTAATAATGTAGCTATTGATTCGTAGTCTAGGTTAGTTGAACTTATGCTTAGCTCATTGCGGTTAATTATATTTAGCTCTATTGGTGAATTAAGCATTTCTGCATTAATTGTGCTTTTTTCTAAACCGTTTTGTGAGAAATTTAATTTACCGTAGATTGACGAAATCTTGGTTTCTGGAGATTTTAAACCAACTGAACTACTTTCAATTGTATATGATCCATTCATTTTTAGGCGGTTAGGTGTGCTAAGAGGTACACTAACTTTGATATTGGTTTTTGCGAAGCCATTTATTTCTGTCAGTTGATTTTCTAGTGTTTCAATTTGAGTTTGGTATGGTGATTGGCGAGCATAGTCTAAATAATCCTCATGTGACCCATTAATGTGAACTTCTCCAGTCATGGTCATATGATTCTGACTAATATCATTAACGCTCAAATTCGTTCCTTGAAGCTGTAGATGGTCTAGATTAGCTGAGAGTACTTTAAAATTTAATATTTGATTTTTCGCACTGAGTTTGCCATTTAGATTGGTAACTCCTGTCCATTTAGGCATAAAATTATAATTGGTATTGTTTATGTCGCCATTAAGGGTAAAGCTACCACTTTCGTGTTTGAATGGAAAGTTACTTGGATTACCGTCTATTTTAATAACCGTCTTATTTAAGCTACCCGATACAAGATTTTGTTGTAAATCTTTAATTGTAGCCTTGCTAACCGTGGTTGGCAAAATCTTGTAAACTTGATTTAATTTTATATTGTGGATGCCAATTGTTGCATTTAAATTACTTTCAGCTTGTCGATAACTGCCGAAGCTGCTTAGGCTTGCCTCAGGCATTTGCAGGTCAGTTTGTTGCCAAGCTAAGGTTACTTTATTCTTGGACTCAATGTTCCAATTTAACGCGCTATTAAAATGTTGGATTTTATATGTTTGATATAGAAATTTAGGATAATTCAGCATCCCATTATTCATTGTTAACTTAATTTCTCCTGATGATTCACGTGCATTGATTATACCATTTAAATTATTAAAACTAGGTATTGATGATTCTGTTGAACTAACCGCTAGATCAGAAAAGCTGGTAGTTAAATTAAAATCATATGGTTTAAGAATTTTGCCTTTCCATGCTAGGTTTACTGCATCAATTGTACCACTTAAGGTAAGCTTATCATTAATGTCACTAATTTTTAATAAATTATTTATACCTGCGAGTTTTAAACGTTTAAGATTTAGATAGCCACCTTTGCCAAGGGTAAAGCCACCATTAATTGAAGCATGATCAAATAAGTATCCATAACGAGTTTTGATTATTAAATCAGGTGCGCTAATTATGTAACCTTGTGGCGTAATTTGCTTAATGCTCAAATGACCTTTAAAATCACTAATGTCGGCAATTTGCTTGGTATATGAGTTAACTTGTTGTTGATTGCTATCTAGCGTAGTTTCAATTGACTTCAGCTCTCCATCATCAACTTTAGCATTTAAATTAAGTAGGTATCCTTTTGTTCCAACCGAGTTAATACGTAAAATACCATTATTCCAGCTATCGATTTGGCTTAATCTAGCGCCATCAAAGTTCAGTTTTGCTTCTAGATGGCTATTGGGAAATTTAACATTCAGAGTTAAATTATGTTGATTTGCACCTAGATTTTGGGAATGAAAGTATAATTTATTAATAATCATTGGGCGAATTTTATGTTTGCTGTCTAATAGACTTAAATTAATATTCGCGATGGAAATATTTTTTTGTTGTAAGAATAGTTGTTCCCAATCAAATGTATTCCTGGTTGGTGTTGATAAATTAGTTACGGTTTCATTATTTAGTCTTAGATTATCGTGTTGGTCATATTCAAAATTAAGTGTACTTCCATATAGCCCAATATCACTAAAAATAGGCTGTAAATAAATTAGACTACTATAGGACAGAGTTAAGTTAATTTGTTTTATTTTAAAGAAAGTTTGTTGAGTCTTAGGGTTACTTAGGCTGAGATTACTAATTTTTATATTGGGTTCTATTCCGTCAAAGCCTGTATTGAGGTGTGTATAGTTTATTTGATAACCAGTTTTTATCAAAATTAGATGATTTATTTTATTCTGATAGTGATCTAAGTTAAGAAATAGGTATCCAACACTAACTATGCCACCGATTGCAACGATGCCAATACCGCCAGCTAAATACTTAAGCATCTTTTTAGGCTTAAGTATTTTGTTTGGTACTTGTTTTTGTGGTGTATTCTTCTTCATATTTAATCTATTGAAGTTGATTATCTTGCCAACTACCACCGACTGGGTTTGGTAGCATAAAGTATTCTTCACCGAAGCTATCGAATGCCTCACCATTGCCATCGCTATTGGATAATAGGTTTTGTTTTAAATTTGGAAAATCTTGAATATTACTTCCAAAATATGCGATTAATGGAGTTGCGCGTTGCTGCTTACTCGTAATTATATTTTCATAATCACCGCTGGTAATTGCATTGAAACGTGGGTTTTTATTGCTATCTCCAATACCATTGGCAAAAATGACACTATCATAGCAAATATCGTTTTGATTTAAATTTTGGATAGTTGCTGCCATGACATTAATACCACTTTCGCCACCACCATCACGGTTGCTAATAATAAACACTTTCCCACCAATTTCTTGAATGCCACAAGTAAGCTCAGCAGCCCCTGGAGTTGCTGGTAAAATATGGTTAATTTCATATTGTGAGCGTGTTTCAATGCTCTCTGGGTTACAAGTATTTAATTTTTGTAAGGTATATCCCGAATTATCTAGAATTGTTCCGTCTAGAGAAAGGGCTACACCCCATTTATTGGGCATGAGTCTATCATTATTAATATTATCACTAATAATATCCTCAGCATTACTAAAAATTTGACGATATAAGGCCTTCATTTCAGCAGAATTCCGATACCAAAGTAATGCCTGATATAGTTTGGAATTTTGCGGGTTATTGACGCATTCTTCTGGCATTAGATCACTTTTGTTGTTATCTGCATAGTTGGTTACAAGTATGATGCTTAAGCTAATTAAGAGTAGTATTTTTTTAAACATGTGAATCTACCTGCGAAATTAGGTTGAATAATTGATTAATTTGCCAATTTTCTGTAGAGTATTTAAAAATAGCTAGTTGCGAGCACTTAGTTTGATTTGGATAATTTTGTGTTTGAAAATAGTTCCATGCAACGGTGAATTGTTCTTTAATTAAATCACGGTTAATTATACTAAGGTGGGGTATAAATTGTGATTCTTGGCGTAGCTGAATTAAATCATTAACTTGGTAGTTAAATTCGTCATAAAGTTGGCTAAGCTCTGGCTGTGGTTTACAGCCTAAATATATCGTGCGCTGCTTAAAGTGACTCCAGCCAGTTAGCGTGAGATTTAATTCTTCAGATTGCTGGGCAACCTTAGTTAATCTGTGTTTTATTTTTTCAATAGTCACATCGTCTGCTTTAAACGGCGGTATTAATGTAATATGTGCTATTGAGCGTAAAGTAGCCTTGGTTTGAAACATTTCTTTAGCTATGAGTTTATATTTTAAGCAAAGATTGCTTAATTTTCGGTCAGGGATTAGAGCAATATAATAAAGTGAGCTCATGGTAGTAGTGGTCAATTTATTTTTCTTCAGCAAGAATAATCTGGCGAACTCTAATTAAATCATTTAAAGTATCAACTCCAGCAGCTGGCGCGTGATTAGTTATAAAGACGGCAATTGGGTATCCGTAGTATAGCGCTCGAAGCTGCTCTAGAGCCTCAACTTGTTCTAAAGGGCAGCATGGTAGTTGTTGATAAATATTTAAAAAAGCAACTTGATAAGCATAAATACCGATATGGCGCAACACATTGAGTTGTTTTGGAGCTTCAAAATCTTTAGCATTATTATAACCGTCACGATAATAAGGAATTGGTGCCCGCGAGAAGTATAGTGCTAAATTATCTTTGTTGAGCACTGTTTTTACCACATTAGGGTTAAAAATCTCGTCTGAGCTATGAATTGGGTGAGCAATTGTTGCAATTGAAGTTTTCTTGTCAGCAATGAACTGTGCCAGATGATTGATTAATTCTGGATCAATTAGTGGTTCATCACCTTGAACATTTATAATAATCTCATCATCAGCCAATTTTAGTAACTGTACTACTTCTGCAATTCTATCCGTACCTGATTGATGCTCAACGCTAGTCATTACCACATCAAGAGCATTTTGTTTACAGATTTCATAAATTTCTTGATGGTCAGTTGCAACTACAACATGTTTGGCTTGGCTTTTTAGAGCTTGTTGTGCTACGCGCACGATTAAGGGTAAACCAACTACGTCCATTAACATTTTACGTGGTAGGCGCGTTGAACTCATTCGAGCAGGAATAACTACCGTAAAATTATTCATTCTCAAACTTTCTAGCTTGATCAATTAACATTACTGGAATTCCATCATCAATTGGATAAGCTAATTTACATTTATTACAGATTAACTCTTGATCTGATTTAATATAATCTAATTTTGCTTTACATTCTGGACAAACTAAGATCTCTAATAATTTTACATCCACGATTTATATCCTTTATTTTATTAAGCCCTTGATGCGTTCAATTAATTCTTCGTTATTTAGTTTGGCATTAACTACAGTAATCCAAATGTTATTAGCCTGAAACTTAGCTAATTTAGTATAATCTTTTTCAGTCGTTATTATCGCATATTTTGAGTCAATATCTGTAGCTTGATAGTGGTAATGATCAGGAAAAGCTTGCCATTTATTGATTTTTAAGCCTAGTTTTTCCAAATAATTAAAAAAACGCCCCGGATTACCAATCGCAGCCAGAGCTAGGATATTTTGTTGTGTCATCTCAGTTACGTTTAAAGTAACTTGAGTAACTGGATTGAAGAAATGCACAAATTCCAATTTCTGATAGTAAATTGGCTTTTGATATGGTAAAAGAATTTTGTTTAATTGTGCGGCGTTGTAGGTTTCATTGATAATAATTGCATCTACTGTGTTAAGGCGATTTAATCCTTCACGTAATGGTCCTAGTGGTAGCATTTGTTGGTTACCAAACATTCTGCTACTATCAACTACGCAAATTTCCAAGTCACGAGCCAAGTAATAATGCTGCATGCCATCATCAGCTAAAATTAATTGTGTATCGGGAAATTGTTGTAAGAGCAGTTTTCCCGCTGCAACACGTTTGCTACCGATTGCAACCCGATATCCAGATTTGGCATAAATTAATGCTTCATCGCCAACACGTAGACTATCATCTTGTGCTGAAACGATTGTTGCGCTAGTAGTAGTGCTTTTATAACCACGTAAAATTATACCTACTTTGATTCCTTGTTGGCTTAAAGAATGTGCTAAATATTTGGTTAACGGGGTTTTTCCTGCCCCTCCAACGCTAATATTACCAATAATCACAACTGGAACTGCCAATTTATGGCTAGGTTTTAGTTTTAGTTTAAATAAAATTCGACGTATTGTTACAATTAATTCGTAAATTAGGCTAAAGGGCATAAGTATTATAGTCAAAATTGGATCTGACTTCTGATACCAGTGCTTTTCAATAATTTGCTGAAGTTTCATTTTTTATCTTTATTCATCTAAATATATTTCTATTATGGGCATTCAATATGAGTTGTCAATTAGACAATGTTTATTGGTGCTAACATAATTAGTTAAGAAGTGATTTTTTTATATTAATTAATATGTGTGTTTTTGTTGGTTAAGCACTTGTTAGTAATCAAATTTTTATTTTTATTAGTTCTTAATCTTAGTAATCTTGCATAATTAAATTATTCATGATATAGTAACCACCTTTGCAAGATTAGTTAATGTGTTAGCTCTAATCGTTTTCTTTATTTTGAAACTGAAAGGACTTATTATGCAAACAACTTCAACTTTAAATCATGGACAAAAATCTAATTATTTAGCGACTCCTGAAGAAAAATCTAAGGTTATTTCACTAGATTTACGTGATGAACAACAACGTAAAAATAAAATTTTGGCAACTGTAACAAAAATCGAAGATGCTGGCGAAGCACTGAACGACTAATTTATTTTTATTTGAGTAGATAGATTAACTAATTAATTGCAAAATTGGCTGCTTCTAAAGCAGCCATCTTTATTTTGGCGTTATTATATTTCATTGTGTTTGATTAAGGGAATTGTAATAGCTTTTTTTTGCATAGTTGCAGTTTTACTAACCTGATTAATAAATTCAATTAATTTACCCAAATTTCTAGTGTAGTGAGTGAGAATATATTTAATCTCAGTCTCGCCAATTTTAATTCCTTCTCGATTAGTATAAATAGTTAATGCATGAAATAACTCATCCTCATTTAGACTCTTGAGTGCAAAAACCATGCCTGAGTGAATTCGTGTTTTGAGATCAATACGAATCGCGCTTGAATGATTTAAATTGACATTTGAGCTAGTTAATAAATAATTATTTCGTCCTTGAAGTTTGATGTGGTTAAAAACATCAAATAATTCAATTTGCAGTTCATCTGAAAGTAAATCAATATTATCAATTGCTATAAAGCGAAATAAGTCTAAATCTACGCCACGCAAATCGCCAATTAGTAGTTGAGTTGCATCTAGGTATCGCGCATTATGGTATTTATGATTGGCTAAGTTGACCCATGCTTTCAACAAATGTGTTTTACCAGTTAAATGTTCACCATAAAGATGTGTAAATTGACTGGAAAAACTTTGAATATTAGAAACGCTAACTTCATTACCAGTTGCTATAAATGCATTAAACTCATATTCACGATTAAATAAATCAAGTAGTTGCTGTTGGATCATAATTAGTCTCTGTAGTAATGAGTGCTTTTATAATATTTCTTGGCATGGCGTAGTAATACCACTGCAATGGTTGATAATGGTAACGCGAGTAATACACCAACCAAACCAAATACTTTACCAAATACCATTAATGCTAAAATAATCATAATTGGGTTTAATCCAATTCTTCCACCAACCAGAAATGGTGTTACAAGTGCTCCTTCTAGAACATGACCAACCGCAAATGCTGCGAAGATTGCAAGTAAGTTAGCCGAACCAGTAAATTGTGCTAACCCGATTGTCATGGCAAAAGTTAGGCCAGATAATACGCCTAAGTATGGAATGAAAACCAGTAATCCGGTAATAATTCCAATTGCAGTACCTGAGGGTAGCCCGACAATGGTTAGTGCAATTGAATAATAGCAAGCCATTACAAACATTACAGATAATTGTCCACGTAGGTATGATGAGAGCATTGTATCAATATCTTTGACCAGCATATGCATAGGATGTGTAAATGAACGTGGAATCATTTCATCAAAAAATTTAAGGATACTATGCCAACCAATGATTGAGTAAAATAATGCAAATGGAATTAATACTAAATAAACGATTACCTCGATTAGAATTACACCATTTTGTGCAACTTTTTGTACTAAATCTAGGCTATTTATTTTGGCTTGATTGGCAATTGCAACCTGCTTTAAGCTGTTTAAGTCTAATTGTAAGTGAGTACCTAGCTGAAGATTAAATTTACTTAGTATACTATGATTTAGTAGGGTAATTATCTGTGGAACTTTATCCAAAACGGCTTTGAATTGTCCAATTAATACTGGCACTAAATAAACAGGAATTGCAATAAAAATAAATAAGATTAATAATGAAAACACTAAAGCTGTTATTTTGCGATTAATTTTGTATTTATTTTGGAGTTTATCCACCATTGGGTTAAGGACATAAGCCAGAATTAAGGCGCTAATAAATGGAATGAGTACACGACCAATTATAACCGTTATTACAAACAGTAGAATTGTTGCAATTAATAGTGAAATAAGTGGCTTGAGTTTAATGAGTTGTTGTTGCATAGTCTCTAGAGCTGACCTTTTGAGTTATATTGTGATTGTTAGTCGCATATTATACTATAGATACCTATGCAAACCTCAAGTTAAACAAGAGATTTAGCTTGAAATAAACTTTTGTTTCGCCAGTATTTTGCTCAAGGATGATAGGCTAATTAGACTATTTTTTTAATTGGAATAGTTTTAGCCTTGAATTGGCGTGCTGTACTTTTACATGCTGTGTCACATCTAGAGCACCCATTGCCACAACCTGAACCAGATTTTTTAAAAGTTTTGTATAAATAAAATCCAGCGCTAATAAGAATAATTAGCATTACTAGGCTATCCAAATAATGTTCCATGATTATATCTCCCGTTAAATAAAGCTTAGCGTTATATGATACACTGCATATGACACAATATAAGCTAAGAGAAGTTGATAAATAAACATAATTATTGGCCAGCGCCAAGTATTAGTTTCACGTTTAGCTACTGCCAGCGTTGAAATACATTGAGGTGCAAAAACATACCAACTAATTAAAGATAATGCCGTTGCTATACTCCATTGGTGCTGTAGTAGAGTTGCCAAACTTTGTCTGACACTATCATCATTGCCACTTAGTGCAAAAATTGTTGCCAAAACTGATACTGCAACTTCGCGAGCTGCCATCCCTGGAATGAGAGCGACAACGATTTGCCAATCAAAACCAATTGGTGCAAATAACGGTTGTAAAAATTTCCCGACAATTCCAGCAATACTATAATTAATTGCTGGGTCAGTAGCTCCAGCTGGCGCACCAGGAAATGAAGATAAAAACCAAATAATAATCATTACTGACAAGATAATTGTACCTGCGCGTTTAATAAATGCTTTGGCTGGTTTAACTAATTCCATTAATACATTATATAAATTTGGCGTTTTATAGCTTGGTAATTCCAAAATCAAAGGTTGGCGATCGCCACGGAAAAAGAAGAATTTAAAAATGAACGCCATAATTAGGCCAGAGAAAATTCCAGCTGCAAAAAGTGCAAACATCACTAAACCTTGTAAGTTAGCAAATCCCCATACTGTTTTAACTGGAATGAATGCTCCGATTAATAAGGTATAAACAGGTAGTCGTGCCGAGCATGTCATCAGTGGAGCAATTAGAATTGTGACTAGCCGATCTTTACGATTTTCAATTGTTCGAGTTGCCATAATTCCGGGGATTGCACAAGCAAAGCTTGAAAGTAATGGAATAAATGCTCGCCCATGCAATCCAACTCCACCCATTAATTTATCCATTAGGAAAGCTGCACGCGCCATGTAGCCAGTATCTTCAAGTAAAATAATGAATAATGATATAGTTAAAATTTGAGGTAAGAATACCAAAATTGCGCCAATCCCAGCAATTACACCATTGGCAATTAAGCTAATTACAAAACTGTGTGGATTGATTGCAGCTACATAATCTTGAGCGCTATCAAAAATTCCTTGCATCCAACTTTGTGGGATTGTAGCCCAACTAAACACCGCTTGAAACATGGTAAATAATATGGCCAGTAGAATTACCAAGCCAATTACAGGATGAAGTAATAATTTATCAATTTTATTTGACCATAGTGATGGTAATCCACGGCGAGTTTCTGTTGCTTGAATAATTTCATGCACTCTCTTATGATAGTCGCGTACCATTTCACGAGTCGGTTCTTGCCATTGATTAATATTTTTGCCACCAAGTTGTTTGTACTTATCTAATTCTGCCGCTAGTTCGTAAACACCTTGCTTTTGAGTAGCTGTGGTTTCAATAATTGGACAATCAAGCATCGTTGATAGTTTTTTGAGATCATATTCAAAACCACGTAGTTTAGCCAAATCACTCATGTTTAAGGCCGCAACTAATGGAATTCCAGTTCGTTTCAATTCCAAAATTAAGCGTAAGCAGCCACTAAGATTGGTTGCATCAACTACAGCTAAAATAACATCAATTGAATCTTCTTCATTAAATTGATTTAAAACAACGTCACGGGTAACTTTTTCATCTGGGCTACGTGAGCGCAGGCTGTAAGTACCAGGTAAATCTACCAGAGTAATCATCGTGCTTTGTGGTGTGCTAAAGTAACCATGCTTTTTTTCTACCGTAACGCCAGAGTAATTAGCTACTTTTTGCCGACTACCAGTTAGAGCATTAAATAATACCGTTTTACCGCAATTTGGTTTACCGACTAATGCAACACGTAATTCTTGTGGGTGAGAGATATGCTCAGCTCGTATTTTTTGTTCTTGGTGATGTAAGTTATTATTTTTAAGGTGTTTTTCTTGGTGCATAATTAGTCCTGATTAATTGCTTCAACTAGTATTATTGCTGATTCGTTACGGCGGATAGCAATTGTTGTTCCATTAAAGCCGAGTTGCACGGCAATTGGATCACGATTAATTAATCCAAAGTGTAATACGGTTAATTCAACACCTTCAATAATTCCAATTTCAAGTATACGTCGTTCCAATTCACCTGATTCCAACTCTACATTATGTGGCAGAAGATTTTCATCAATTTTACGCACAATGCAGCGCTGACCTTTATTAATCTTGGCAAGTGGAACTAAATTTTGTAGCATGAATTGGATCGCTTTATTAAATAACGTTATTGTATACAGGGGTTATTATAAGTGAGAGTGATTCTCATGAGCAAGTTTTAATTTAGGTTTAAATGGGTTCTGTGGCAGTATTATTAGATTGTGTTAAAATCTGGTTAAATTTCTTAAATAGAAGGGCTGCTGAAGATGATTAAAAAGATTGAATTAATTGATATGTTGGCTGAATTAGTAGCATTTAAATCAGTTACACCGTTAAGTGCTGGTAGTTTGGAATATATCGCTAAATTTGTTGAAGATTTAGGTGGAAGCTGCATTTATGTAGATCGTAATCAAACTTCTAATTTAATTGCGAGTATTGGAACAGGTAGTGAAATTTTTGCATTTGCTGGGCATGTTGATGTTGTACCAACTGGGGATATTACACAGTGGGTTAATCAAGATCCATTTACATTACATCAAGTTGGCGATAAATTAATTGGACGTGGCGTTGCTGATATGAAAGGTTCAATTGCTGCATTCATGGGGGCACTAGCTAATTTTGCAGCTGAGAATGATTCGGCAAATTATCAAATTAAGTTATTAATTACTTCTGATGAAGAAGGTAGTGCTGTTGATGGTACGCCGTTAATGGTGGAGTATTTACAGCAAAATAATTTGCGCTTAAATTATTGCTTGGTTGGTGAGCCATCATGTGTTAGTCAATTGGGTGATACGGTTAAGGTTGGACGTCGTGGTTCTTTAACTGGAGAATTGGTTATTCATGGTAAACAAGGCCATATTGCCTATCCACACTTATGTTTAAACCCAATTCATAGTTTTGCACCAGCTCTGGCTGAGCTCAGCACAATTATCTGGGATAATGGAAATCAATACTTTCCAGCAACTAGTTTACAGTTTGCTAATTTAAATTCTGGATTAGGCGTGACCAATGTAATTCCGGGACAATTAAAAACTAATTTTAACTTTCGGTACAATACTGAACATAATGCCGAGAGCTTACAATTGAAGGTTGATGCTGTTTTACAGAAATATAGTTTAGATTATAGTTTGTCGTGGAATCATTCAGCACGGCCATTTATGACTCAGGTAGGTAAATTAGTTGCATCATGTAGTGTTGCAATTGAGAAGACTTGCGGAATTACTCCAGAATTAAAAACCGATGGTGGAACTTCTGATGGGCGTTTTTTGATTGCGGTAAGTGATGAGTTAATTGAATTTGGTGTGTGCAATGATAGTATTCACCAGATTAATGAAACAACAACATTGTCAGATATTACCAATTTGGAAGTAATTTATTATAATTTATTAAATAATATATTTACTAAGTAGTTGTTATATATTTTTAATTTTATTGTGAGTGAATTATTTATCATTTATGTTCTTGACTCTAACCTTACGTGATAATTTACATTATTGTCAGGAGGAATAAATGGCTAAATATTGGACCATAAAAGAGTTTAGTAAATTAACTGGTGTTACTATTCGTGCTTTACAGTATTATGACGAGGAGGGTATTTTAAATCCTCATCATAAAAGTGATGCTGGTTATCGTTTTTACTCCAAGGAAGATTTACAAACCGTTCAGAAGATTTGTGTTCTTAAATATATTGGCTTTAATTTAAAACAAATTAAGGTAATACTTTTAAGCAAGCAGCTAAATTGGCTTGATTCTTTGAATTTACAAGCCAAAGTGATTCAGGATGATATTGCTAAGTTGAATCAAAGTTTAAACTTGATTCAGCAAAGTATTAGTTTGTATTCTAAAAATAATCAAATTGAGTGGCAATTAATTGCTGGAATGTTAGAGGTATTTAAAATGACAAATGATGACATGGTTAGAGAGTGGGTGGCACGTAATTTTTCTGAGACGGAAGTAAATTTCTTTGCTGAAATGAATGTTCAGCAGCCAAAAGCTGAACGAAATGATTTATGGATTAAGCTGTTTGCGGAAGCTAAAGCTTTAATGCAACAAGATCCTGCCACTGCAGCAGTTCAGAAGTTAGCGCAACGTTGGATGGATTCTGCTGGTGATCAATATGCCAATAGTCCTGCAATTGGTCAAAAAATGTGGGAATTAATGAAGTCTGGAGATATACCGGATGGGTTAATCCCTGGTTATGACCAAGAAATAGTTTTATTTATGAATCAAGCGATTGGGATTTTATATAGTAAGAAATAATAAAAATATCGTAATAATGAGAAATTTATTACGATATTTTGTTATTTAGCGTTCTAAGTTTTAGAATTAAAATAAAAGTCCTTATGGGTAATTCGAAAATTTATCAAATATGAGTAAGATTTTAGTTTTGATTACGAATAAGAATTTCATTAAGATATAAAATATTATTGCTGATTTTAGTGCTAATTGGATTAATCGCGTAGCATGTAGTCCGATATGTTAGAATAATTAGTTGACTGGCGTTGTTAGTATTTAAAATGCAACGTCTTTTTTATTGAGATTCTTCTTGAAATTTATTTCTTGATGTGGTTTTAATTATTATTTTATACTTGTAGAGCTTGAATTTGTTTAAGCTTTAATTACAAAAATTAGTGGATTATTAATGGCAAAACAAATTTATCCTGCAGCAAAGCTTGGTTTAAATCATGAAATGATGGATCAAGATGCACTGCAAGTTATTAAGAAATTGCAGCAAAATGGCTTTAGTGCCTATGTTGTTGGTGGTGGTGTACGCGATTTATTGTTAGGTAAAAAGCCTAAAGATTTTGATTTAGTAACGGATGCTGATCCAGAAAAAATTCGGAAAATATTTGGGCGTAACTCGATGATTATTGGGCGTCGTTTCAAAATTGTCCATGTTTATTTTGAACGTAAAAATGAAGAGCGTAGCGTAAGAGTAGGGAAACCAAGCTTTTCACGACATATTTTGGAAGTATCAACCTTTCGCAGTAACAAAGTTCAGGATAACGCATTAAGTGAGCATGGACGTATTTTAGTTGATAATAATTATGGTGATATGGACGAGGACGCTTTTCGACGTGATTTTACGGTAAATGCTTTATATTATGATCCTATTGCGGAGGTAGTAGTTGATTATCACGATGGTATTCAAGATATTGAAAAGCGTTTAATTCGCGTAATTGGTAATCCTTATGAGCGTTATTTAGAAGATCCTGTAAGGGTTTTACGAGCTATTCGTCTGTCTGAAAAGCTTGGTTTGACAATTGATGAAAATACTTATATTAACTTTCGCAATGTTAAGCATTTATTATTAAATGAACCCAAAGGGCGTTTATTTGAAGAAATGTTAAAGCTTTTAATGTCAGGGAATGCTCTAAGCGTTGTCCGTGAGTTATACGAGCTTAAATTACCGCGTAAAATTTTCCCATTATTAGATAAATTATTTTTTAATCCAACACCAGATGAGTTTGCATTAAAAGTTCTTGAAAAAACTGATTTACGTTTAGCTGGTAATGAAGATGTGTCTTTGATTTTCATTTTAGCTGGTATGATGTGGCCACCAATTTATAAAAGTTGGTTACAGGAATTAGAAGGAAATTCACATCCACGACAGGCTTTGATGGATGCAATTGCGCGGAATAAAGACCCAATTTTTGCAAGTGGCATTTCGCAAAATTTATATTCTTCGATTCGTGAAGTTTGGATGTTGCAAGTAGATTTTGATTTACCGAGCTTTGCGCGTTTGGAGCATGTTCCAATACATGGTAGATTTCGTCAAGCATGGCATTTATTTAGCCTAAGGAATGAATTTCATCAAGTTGATCCGTCATTATTTGAGTGGTGGAATCGCTTTATGGTGGCAGATGAAAGCTTGCGTACCGAGTTGTTAGTGGAGTTAGTTGATATTGCTCCACCAGAATATAAAAAGAAACGTAAGTCTCGTAAATCAAAACGTAAACGTACGAAAATTAAGTCAAACTCTGTTGACAAAGTCTAATTTGTTTATTTTTGATGTAGCTTGATTAGTAATATTTCAAATTTATGTTTAAATATTTAAAAGTTAAACTAATTATTGCTATTATTTCTTAATTATTAAACAAAGTCCAATTAAGTTGGACTATTTTATTAAATTGAATTAAATATATGGATACAAATATTCATCGTGAAATTAAAAGTTTTGTATTACGTCAAGGTAAAATAACTCCAGGTCAGCAACGTGCTTTGGAAGAGTTAATGCCAGTTTATGGCGTTGACTATACGCCTGAGTTAATTGATTTAGGTCAGGTTTTTGCACGTAATAATCCTAAAGTACTAGAAATTGGTTTTGGGATGGGGCATGCAACATGGCAAATTGCTAAAATTAATCCTGAGCAAGATTATTTAGGCGTGGAAGTGCATTTACCAGGGGTTGGTGCATTATTAATGCAAATTGCTGAGCATGATGTAACTAATCTTAGAGTTATACGTCATGATGCGGTTGAAGTATTGCGTCATATGCTTGCGGATAATTCTTTGGATGGAGTACATATTTTTTTCCCAGATCCATGGCATAAAAAGCGCCATAATAAACGCCGACTAATTCAAACTGAATTTGTTAATTTATTATGCCAAAAATTAAAACCTGGGGCATACTTACATTTGGCAACTGATTGGCAAGATTATGCAACTTGGATGATTAATGTGCTTAAAGATATTCCTGAATTAGTTAATCAATCTGAAAATGGAGATTATGTTGATCGTCCAGATTATCGTCCATTAACTAAATTTGAGCAGCGTGGATTAAAATTAGGTCATGGTGTTTGGGATATTATTTATCGTAAATCTAATTAATTTTTATGTGGTTAAATTCATTATACTAACAGGTACCATTTTGGTGCCTGTTTGCTTTAATAAGTGTAAAAATATTTATGAGGCTTTTGATTCAGTTATCAGTGCAGCCTACTAAGTGCTGAATGAGGTATAATACCTTAATTATATATGAGGTGAAGAGTAAGTAATATGTTTAATCCTAGTGTTAGTGATGTACGTAATTTCTTTTTTGATACTTTTGCCAAGGCTAGTCAGCAACATGGACTAAGTGATTTGGAGAAGATGGCATATAGTGTGATTATGGAGCACCCAGAGTATCATCCAGTTTTACGTGATCGGGAAAAATATTTAAATTACAATTGGTTACCAGATGCTGGTGAGACCAATCCATTTTTACATTTAAGTATGCACATGTCAATTTGGGAGCAATTATCAATTGATCAGCCAATTGGCGTTAAGGCACTTTATTTAGAGATTTGTGAGCAGACTGGTGATGAGCATGAGGCTCAACATCAAGTATTAGATTGTTTGGCAGAGATGGTTTGGCAGGCTCAATATAGCAATATGCAGCCAGATCCAAATATTTATTTGAGCTGTTTACGTCGTAAATTGGGTAAAGAATAATATTAAGGGAAAATTAATGAGTGAGAAAATACTTTGTGGTAAGACTTTATCACAACAAATTTTAGATATGGTTAGTGACGACGTAGAGGATCTAATTGCCAATGGTCAACGTCAGCCTGCATTAGCGGTAGTTTTGGTTGGAGATGATCCTGCATCTCAGGTCTATGTACGTAATAAAAAAAATGCGTGCAATAAGGTTGGAGTTAGATCATTAGAATATATTTTACCAGCAGTAACTACTCAAGTAGAGTTAGTACAATTGGTTAATCAACTTAATGCAGATGCAAATATCGATGGAATTTTAGTACAGTTGCCATTACCGCAACATTTAGATAGTAAATTAATTATTGATAGTATTTTGCCAAGTAAAGATGTTGATGGATTTCACCGTTATAATATGGGGTCGTTAGCTTTAAAAGATCCAAATATTTGTCCATGCACTCCGCATGGGGTTATGTATATGTTGGATAGCATTAAGTTAGATTATCATGGTAAACATGCAGTTATTTTGGGAACTTCGAATATTGTTGGACGTCCGATGGCATTAGAGTTAATTAATCGCGGTGCAACGGTTACAATGTGTAATAGTAAAACTAAAAATATAGTTGAATTAGTTGGATCTGCAGATATTGTGGTAGCTGCTATTGGGCGACCAAATTTTGTGCAAGGTTCTTGGTTAAAACCGGGCTGCATAGCAATTGACGTTGGTATTAATCGCCTCGAAAGTGGTAAGCTCTGCGGAGATATTGAGTTTTTGTCTGCATTTGATCGAGCCGAATATATTACACCAGTTCCAGGTGGTGTTGGTCCAATGACTATTGCAATGTTATTAAAAAATACTTTACATTGTTATAAATTAAATACCAGAAAAGGGGTTTAATTATGAGTAAAAATCTACCACATGAAGCGGACATTATTGCAAAATTATTGCAACATAAGCGTTTATCGATTCATGAATTGGAATATCATTTAGCGGTTAGTAAGAGTGAAGAATCTGAATTTAAAAAACTACTCAAAAAAATGGCAAATCAAAAAGAAATTAAAATTGCCAATGATAATATGGTGAGCTTGGTAAAGTCTGCGCGGTTATGCATTTATCATGCCAATAAAGATGGTCGTGGTGGTACAGCGATTGATATCAAGACTAAAGAACAGATTGTAATTCATCCTGGTTCTGATAATTATGCAATTGATGGCGATGAAGTTGCCGTTGTGAATGATGGATTTGATAAATTTGCTAAACCACAAGGAATTGTGCGCGATATCCTTAAGCATAAAATTGTTAATTTGGTTGGTCGCGTTGAGCAATACAAAGATAAATATTATTTAGTTAGTGATAATCATAAATTAGGTAATTATCCAGTTATTATAGATGGTGTAAACCAGGCATTAGCATTTGACGAAATTTATAATAGTGTGGTGAGCAGTTATCCCAGTGCTGAACAGGCTTATTTTAAGGTTAAATTAGTTGCATCACTTGGACATCTTGGCGATGATGCTGTTTTTGTTAATCGAGTGTTGATTGAAGCTAATGTACCGCTTGAATTTAGCCCAGAAACTGAGAAATATGTTGAAAAATTAGCTGAAGAAATTACCGAGCATGACATGCTTGGGCGTGAAGACTTGCGCAAATTAGCTTTTGTTACTATTGATGGTGAAGATGCGCGTGATTTTGATGATGCAGTATTCTGTGAGCGTAATCCTGATGGAAGCTTCACTTTATCAGTAGCGATTGCTGACGTAGTGCACTATGTTAAACATGGCTCTGCTTTGGATGAAGATGCTTTTGCCCACAGTACGTCAATTTATTTTCCACGCCGAGTTGTGCCAATGCTTCCTGAGAAATTATCTAATGGTTTATGTTCATTAAATCCCAACGTAAATCGTTTGGTAATGGTTTGCCATATGGAAATTACTCCAGAGGGTAAAATTACTGATTATGCTGTTGATAATGCAGTGATTTATTCACACCACCGATTAACTTATAATCAGGTGCAAAAGTATTTGGATGGTATTGAGCCAATTCCAACTGATATTAACGATAATATTAATGCGTTACATGCTGTATATCATGCGTTATTAAAAGCTCGCCATAAACGTGGTGCGATCGATTTTGAAGGTCATGAACCATATTTTGAATTTGATGAACAAGGCAATATTAGTGCATTGAAGCCACGTAGTCGTCAAGATGCACATAAATTAATTGAAGAGTGTATGCTAGCTGCAAATGTTACTGTTGCTGATTTCTTAAATAAAAATGAGCATCCAACTTTATACCGTAATCATGATCGACCAAGTGAGAAAAAGTTTAGTGCGTTGAAGTCTTATTTAGATTCAATTGCGGTACCGTTTGACGTCACTCAAGAAAGTGTCAAGCCAAAAGATTATCAACAATTAGTTGAGTTCATCAAAGATCGACCAAATACAGGAATTATTCAACAAACAATTTTACGTTCTATGCAATTGGCTGAATATGCACCAAAAAATATAGGTCATTTCGGCTTGGCATATGAGCGTTATTTGCATTTCACTTCGCCAATTCGTCGTTATCCTGATTTATTAGTGCATCGTGCGTGTAAGGCAGTGATTAATCATAAAACCTATGGTTATATACATCCGATTGAGGTTATGGGTGAGCAAACCTCTTTCTGCGAACGTCGTTCCGAGGAGCTAGAACGCAAAGTAGATTCTTATTACAAATGTAAATTTGCCCAGACTCATATTGGTAATGAGTACCCAGGAATTATTACTAGTATTGTCAGCTTTGGGGTATTTGTATCGATTCCTGAGTTAATGATTGATGGGTTGGTACATGTGACGGAGCTTGGCGGAGATTATTTTGTCTTTGATGAAAAAAGACATTGCCTAGTTGGAAAAAATAATGGTTTTAAATATGTTGCTGGTCAAGAAGTAAATGTATTAATTGCAAATGTTGATATGGACAAGTTGTTCGTTGACCTTGAATTAGCCGAGGTTCCAAAGTAATTTATTTATTTGAAGTTATGTGATAAAATACATTACTCTTATCATTGTGATTATTTTATCTAAATCATGCTGTATTAATTCACATTTAATCTGAGATTTCGTTTTTGGATGTGTGTTAAATTTGCGTGTCATTGTACATTGTGTGAGTTTTAGTGCTGCTGTAATATATAAATTAAGGTTTTGTTAGTAAAGGATCTTCACGTGAGTAATTTTGTTATGCCTTTAGATGGTGAGTTAATTCAATTAGACTCAGTTCCTGATCAAGTTTTTTCAACTAAAATAATGGGTGATGGTTTTGCAATTAATCCTACATCAAATGTTTTAGTGTCACCAGTTGATGGTAAAGTAACTATGCTTTTTAGAACTAAACATGCTTGTGTTGTCACTACTGCTGATGGAGTTGAAGTGTTAATGCATATTGGTATGGATACGGTTAATCTTGGCGGCGATGGCTTTGATGCTTTGGTTAGTGTGGATGATGATGTGAAATGCGGCACTCCGTTAATTAAATTTGATTTTAACTATATTGCTACTAAAGTTCCATCTATGATTACACCAATTATATTTACTAATTTGGCTGATTTAAATAAAGAACTTGTAGTTGGTGGGTATAATATTAAATATCAAGCAGGTACTGCACTTGAGGTTACAGCAAAGTAATTGAGCGGTATCGACATCTAGCAAGGATAGATCGTGAGATATATCCTTTTTATTTTGGAAAATAGAATATATTCAGTTGGAATATTCATAGTGATTTAGGCACATACTTTGTAATAACCAGTATGCTTTGTTTTTTTGTGGTTGATTCATGGAGTTAAATTTGAAGCAATAAGTTGTAATATTATTAGTACAAATATCCGATAAGTAAAATTGATCACCATTTAAACAGCCATCTGCTTTAATTTGAGTCAAGATTTGTGTTGGTGTTAAGGTTGAAAATTTTTGTTGATAATAAGTTATCGGGTGAGCATTTTGAATTAATTTTAGTTGATTATTTTTATATTGGTAGATTGAGTAATCATTTGATTCTGAAAATTGATATTTGCGTGATCCCAGAAAATTAACTTGTGACTGATCTTGATTGATACCAATATTTTGATAATTAAATTTATTACTTAAGTAAAATTGACTTTCACTTTGAATGGATAATAAATAATTATTATTAAGATTTAATTTTAAATTCTGAATATTGATGATAAAAATATCTTGATTAGTAAAATTGATTGTTTGGGTAATTGTGATTTTATTAATGTTATTTTGATCTGGGAAATTTAAAATATGAGTGTTTAAATATAGCCGTTGTTGTAATTGATTTTTATTCTGAATTTGAAGAGTGCTTAATGTGCCTCCACGGCTATTTTGTTGATTTATCATTTGTGGTAGTTGTGTAAGCCATGTTTTATAGTACATATTTTTTAAATTATTTTGTGGTACTAATTTGGTGATTTCACCATCATCATTTATTGTGAAATCATAAGCTAGACGGTAATTTTTGGTTGGGATAATGCTGTATCTATAGTCAATTATTGCACGGCAATTCGTTATCCTATTGGTAAATTTTTCAAGAGTAGTTATATTAATTATGTTTGAGTTCAGTTGAGGATTAGTCATTATCTTTAGAGAAGATAAATCTAATAATTTGTTTTGAATTGAAATATCTTTACATTGTGATGGAGTTTTTTGGGCAATTTTATTGCAGCCATCTAAAGGCTGTGTTAGAGCTAACACAGCAATAAAATTAATCCACCACACTGCAGTTTTATTTAAGATCATCTTGTTGTTGATACTAAATGTTATATTTATACGAACTTAACTAACTGCTGGACGAGTTTGCTAATTCCATCGTAACATTCGCTAATATTTTGTGCCAGCATATAAGCTGGTGTTGAAACAATTTTATGCATTTCATCAATACAAATTTCATCGACGTTACAGTTATGATGTATAGCGCCACGTGATTCTATCAATTTGGCAGTATCTGGATCATTACCAATAGTCATGTGAACTTGGAAGTCGTAAATTGCTGGAATCATTACTGGTGCAATACAAATAAATCCAACTGGCTTTTGAGCTTTGGTGAAATTTTGTGCAGCTTGAGACACTAATTGGTTTACGTGAAATTCAGCTCCATCTTGAGCCAATGTAAATAAATTTGCGGCAATTCCATTTCCACCTGGAATAATTAGTCCTGCAAAATCATTTACATCTAGATTTTCTAATGGTTGTACATCACCGCGTGCAATTCTTGCTGACTCAACCAGCATATTGCGTGTCTCTTGTCTAGAAGGTTGATTATCGAGATGGTTTACTACTTGTGCCTGTGCCTGATTTAAACTAAAACACTGGTAGTTCGCACCAGCTTGTTGCACTGCAAGTAAAGTTAAAACCGATTCATGAATTTCAGAACCGTCCATTCGTCCACATCCACCTAAAATAATTGCAAATTTCTTCATTTTTATCTTCTCACTAAAATTAATTTAATTGATTCATGGTTTTTGAAATTAGTTCGTAAACATCTTTTGACAAGCCGTCATGGTCTAATATACGTTGCATTTCAGGTTTGGCCAATTTCTGATATTCTGTACTTAGACTGCTAATTATACTAAAGCCATGGGCAACGCGACTGGCAACTCCAGAATTAAAGCTGTCAATACGTAAAATTTCGTCAGCAATAAAAGCATAGCCGTCTTGAGTATTAAATAATAAGCTATTGGTAGTAAATGCACGAATCAAAGCATAGAGTTTATTCGGATTGCTATTATCAAATTGTGGGTGAGAGGTTAAAGACTTTACACGTTCCAAAGTACTATTTAATTGGCTTTGGCTTTGTAAGGTAAACCACTTATCCATAACTAGTGGATAATTTTGATAGGTTTGATTGAATTTAACTAAAAGTTGCTCACGAATTGGATGTTCCAGATCATTAACGGAGCTTAATGCAGAAATCGTATCAGTCATATTATCTGATTGCTCATATTGCTTCTCAACTAAATCAATATATTTAGCGGAATTAGAACCAATTAATAAATAGTGGAGAGCTGTATTTTTTAACGCACGTTTACCTGCATCGTTAAAATCATATTCTGCGCTATAATTTGCTTGGTAAATTATTAAAAATTCATTTTCTAATGCATTAGCTAAAGTTTTACGTAAATAAGTAATTGCTTGATTTAGTTTTTCTACATTTACTGGTTTAAATTGTAAACTTAGCTCAGCAAAATTTGGTGTTGTTATAATCAAACTACGCATGCTTGGGTCTAATTTTTCATCAGTTATTGTGGCTGCAATTGCGGCAATTAGCTTATCTGAAACAAAATTTGATTGGATATTAGTAGCACTATATAGTGCTGTAATTTCTTGCTTATATAAAGTTTGAACAGCTTCCCAACGATTAAATGAATTGCTATCATTAGCTGCCAAATTAAGTAATTGTGCCTGTGTATATGGATAATCCACAATGACAGGTGCTGAGAAATTACGTAACAATGATGGTGTAGGGTGCTCAGCAACTTTAAATTTAAATACATTTTGAGTTTGATTAACCAGCAATACACAATTATTCTCAGGCTGTGTATTTAACCCAGCTGTCAATTCAAATGATAATTCTTGACCACTGGCAGAGATCAAACCAATTTCAAGAGGAATCAACATTGGAGATTTATTTGTCATATCTGGAGTATCAGGAATATTTTGTTCAATAATCAGTTGATATTCTTTTGTTGTTGCATCATAGCTATCGCTAATAGTTAAAATTGGCGTACCTGCCTGTGAATACCAAAGCAAAAATTGTTCAAGGTTTGTGTGATTCGCATCTGCCATCGCATTACAAAATTCATTACACGTTACAGCTTGTCCATCATGGCGTGCGAAATAAAGATCCATGCCACGTTTGAAACCATCGCGCCCAAGGATAGTCTGATACATCCGTACTACCTCAGATCCTTTTTCATAGACAGTCATGGTATAAAAATTATTCATTTCAATATACGATGCAGGGCGAATTGGATGTGCTAAAGCCGAGGCATCTTCAGGGAATTGACCTTGGCGCAATGTTTTTACGGATTGAATACGCTTTACTGCACGTGAATGTAGATCTGAGGTGAATTCTTGATCACGAAACACGGTTAAACCTTCTTTTAACGACAACTGAAACCAGTCACGACAAGTTACACGATTACCAGTCCAATTGTGAAAGTATTCATGACCAACTACCGCCTCAACGTTAATAAAATCAGTGTCTGTTGCGGTTTTACTTTCAGCCAAAACGTATTTTGTATTGAAAATGTTAAGACCTTTATTTTCCATCGCACCCATATTAAAATCACCACTGGCAACAATCATGTAACGATCTAAATCGTATTCCAGATTAAAGCGTTGTTCATCCCATTGCATTGAGCGTTTTAATGATTCCATGCAATGTTGGCATTGGGAGATTGATTCTGTATCACTGTATACTTCTAGCTGGATTTTATGCCCAGAGCTCGTGATATAATGATCTTCGATCATGGCAAACTTTCCGGCAACTAAAGCAAATAAATAGCTTGGTTTTTTAAATGGATCATGCCAAACAACTTTAGTTCTGCCATCGCTAAGAAGTTCTTCACTAATTTTATTTCCATTGGATAGCATTACTGGATAATCTTTTTTATCTGCAATAATCGTAGTACTAAAGACTGCCATCACATCAGGGCGATCTTGGTAATAGGTAATCTTACGAAATCCTTCTGGTTCACATTGTGTAAATAAACTTCCTTGTGAAGCATATAAACCCATGCAGCTCTTATTATTAAATGCATCGATTTCAGTTACGATTGTAAGTTCAAAGCTATTTGGTAAATTGTTTAGTATTAATTCATCATTTGTTAAAACATAGTCATGGAGTTCTTGTTGGTTTAATTTAACCTGAAGCAATTTACTCGAACCATTAAGAATTAGGTTGTTATTTGAGTTCTGTTGTTGGTCTTTAGAGTAAGTGGTACTGACGGTCGCAATAACATGTTGCTCTTTAATTTGGAATTCAAGATTGGTTGTAGTGACTAAATAATTTGGCTGTTGATAGTCTTTAAGATACTTTATTGTTGCTTGGCTGCTCATGGGGTAATTTCTTTATTAAAAGTAGACGTGAATAAAGTTGTAATTATATAGAGTTTTATATATAAACTCAAGACTAGGTGAAGTTTTATCAATGGTTTGGATTTATTTTGAATTAAATCAGCTTATTATTTGAGTGCAATGATTTGTAATGGTGCTGTGCACCGTTAGTTATTCCACAATATTTCTTAGAAGGGTTATAATACTGCGAATTAAATTTTTAATAAGGTAGTTTAATGAACTACACTCCATTTTATACTAGTCATTTAGATTCTAATGCCAAAATTGTTGATTTTGGTGGTTGGGCATTGCCAGTTAACTACGGTTCACAAATTAAAGAGCATGAAGTTGTCCGCACTGCGGCTGGAATGTTTGATGTTTCGCATATGGTTATCAGTGATATTCATGGTGTTGATGCTAAACCATTTCTTCGTTATTTGTTGAGTAATGACGTTGAGAAATTAGAGAAATTTGGACTTGGCAAAGCGCTTTACTCTGGATTATTAAATCAAGAAGCTGGTGTGATTGATGACTTAATTGTTTACTTGATGCCTTTTGGTTATCGCGTAATTACCAATGCCGCTACGGAAGCCAAAGATTTAAATTGGATCAAACAAGTAGCAGCAAACTTTAAAGTAGAAATTTTCTCACGTAGAGATTTAGCTATGTTGGCTGTGCAAGGACCTGACGCGATTGCTAAGGTTGCAGCGGCTCATCCGCATATGTCAGATAAATTGTTAACGCTAAAACCTTTTATGGCAGTTGAAGAAGAAGGTTATTTTTATGCACGCACAGGTTACACTGGTGAAAATGGTTTAGAGATCATGTTACCTAAGGAAGAAGCCAATTCTTTTTGGACTATGATGCTTGATCATGGAGTTGCACCCTGTGGTCTAGGTGCGCGTGATACACTACGCCTAGAGGCTGGCATGAATCTTTATGGGCATGAAATGGATGAAACAATTACACCATTATCTTGTAATATGGATTGGGTGGTTGATTTAAGCGATGAAGATCGTGACTTTATTGGCAAAAAAGCCTATCAATTGTTAAGACTATCTCCAGATAATCAAAAACAAGTTGGTATTGTTTTGCTTGGTAAAGGAATATTACGTGAAGGTCAAAAATTATATGCAAATGGTGAAGAGTTTGGTATAACTACGAGCGGTACTTTTTCGCCAAGTTTGAAAATATCAATTGGAATTGCCAGAGTTAATCCAGAGTTTAGTGGAGAACTTACGGTAGATATTCGTGGTAAATTGGAAGCAGTTAAAATAGTTGGTCTGCCATTTGTCCGTAATGGTAAGAAAATTTTTAAGGAGTAATTATGTATAATTCTGATATGAAATTTGTGGATACTCATGAATGGGTGCGTTTAGTTGAAGATTCGACTGTCGAAGTTGGCATTACGAATCATGCTCAAGAGTTATTAGGTGATTTAGTTTACGTTGAATTACCAAGTGTTGGACAAGTTGTTGCAGTTGGCGATACAATTGGTGTTGTAGAATCAGTGAAAGCTGCTTCGGATTTGTTTTCTCCAATAGCAGGTGAAGTAATTGCAATTAATGATGAAGTGGTTGCTGATCCTACCCTGGCTAATACTGATCCTCATGTTGCTGGATGGTTATTTAAATTAAAATTAGTCGATGTTGCTGATTTGGACGCTTTAATGAGTGCCGATAAATACAAAGCTTTAATAGGCTAAAAGTGGCGCATTAAATAACCCTGTTTTTATTAGAACGGGGTTTTTTTATACTAAGCATATTCTTATTAGATAATATATGGAGAAGTTAAATGAATAATTTTAGTCGTCGGCATATTGGTATTAATCAGGCTGAGCAAGATTTATTATTAAGTGAATTAGGTTATAAAAATTTAGATGGATTTATTCAAGATGTAGTTCCAGCAGATTTATTGAGTACGACTAAAACAACTCGTCAAGTTGGGTTGAGTGAAGATCAGGCATTAGCCAAATTATCTGCTATGATTGATGCTAATAAACTTCATAAAAACTATATTGGTTTAGGTTATTATGATACTTTAACTCCAGCTGTAATTCGTCGGAATGTGTTTGAGAATCCAGGTTGGTATACAGCGTATACACCTTACCAGGCTGAAATTGCGCAGGGTAGATTACAAGCATTGCTTAATTATCAGCAAATGGTTATTGATTTAACTGGTTTTGACTTAGCTAATGCTTCATTATTAGATGAAGCTACGGCTGCAGCCGAAGCGATGGCAATGGCGCATCGAATTAATACTACGAGTGGGAATAAGTTTTTTATTGCAAATAATGTTTTGCCGCAAACTTTAAGCGTAATGCAAACACGAGCTAAGTACCTTGGAATTGAATTACATATTGGAGTGGTGAACGAATTAAATCCAAATGATTTCTTTGGTGTATTTATTCAAAACCCAGATTTAACTGGAAATGTACGTGATTATAAAAATATTATTCAGTATTGGAAAGAGCAGGCTAAGAAACTGATCGTTGTGATGGCTTGTGACATTCTAAGCTTAGTTCTATTTAAATCACCAGCGGCACAAGGTGCAGATATTGGAGTTGGTTCGACGCAACGTTTCGGAGTTCCATTAGGATTTGGTGGTCCATCTGCGGCATATATGGCAACGAGAGATGCTTATAAACGCACTATGCCAGGCAGAGTTATTGGTGTATCAATTGACACGCGTGGTAAAAAATCCTTACGAATGGCCCTACAGACTCGTGAACAGCATATTCGTCGTGAGAAAGCAACCTCTAATATTTGTACGTCACAAGTTTTATTGGCAAATATGGCTGGTTTCTATGCCGTTTATCATGGCTCTGAAGGCTTACGTGCGATTGCAAAAAATGTTACTTATTTGGCAAATTTATTAGCACATAATTTACGTAAGGCTGGAACCAAGCTAATTAATACAGCTGATGATGTTATTTTTGATACTCTATGTTTTACTGTTGATGATCCTGGAAAATTAGTTCAAAAATTATCTGAGCATGGTTATGCTGTTGGTAATTATGCTGAGCAAATTTTTATTTCAGTAGGTGAGAGTGCTACTTTGGCGGAAGTTGAAGCTCTTTATGAGCTAATTACTGATAATAATGAATTTTATCATTTGAATGCTGATGAAGTCTTAGCTGGACAAAATGATTTTTATCGTCAAGATGAAATTTTAAGCCATTCAGTTTTTAAAGACTATCAAACTGAAACTAAAATGATGCGTTATTTAAAAATGCTTGAAAATAAAGATATTTCTTTAGTGCATAGCATGATTCCGTTAGGTTCATGTACGATGAAATTAAATGCTGCGGCTGAGCTTGAGCCATTATCTTGGCCAAAAATGGCACAAATTCATCCATTTGCACCACGTGATAGCGTACAAGGTTATTTGGGTTTAATCAATGGACTCAAGCAGCAGCTTAAAGAAATTACTGGATTTGCCGATGTATGTATGCAACCAAATTCTGGTGCTCAAGGTGAGTATGCTGGTATCTTGGCAATTCGCCGTTATCAAGATAGTATTGGACAGTCACAGCGAAACATTTGTTTAATTCCTCGCTCTGCACATGGTACTAATCCAGCAACGGCACATATGATGGGGTTGGAGGTTATTGTAGTTAATTGCGATGAAATGGGTAACGTTGAATTGGCTGACTTACAAGCTAAATCTGAAGAGCATAAAGATGACTTATGTTGCTTGATGATTACTTATCCATCGACTCATGGCGTATTTGAAGCTAGCATTAAGCAAATTTGTGCCATTATTCATGCCAGTGGTGGACAAGTTTATATGGATGGGGCAAATTTAAATGCTTTGGTAGGTTTAGTTAAGCCATCTGAATTGGGCGCTGATGTATCGCACATTAATTTACATAAAACTTTCTCGATTCCACATGGTGGCGGCGGACCTGGTATGGGACCAATTGGTGTCCAAGCTCATTTGGTTGAGTTTTTGCCAGGTAATCCGATCTATGATGGTAAAGATTATGCCGATAATACTGGGGTATCTTCATCTCCATTTGGTAGTGCTTCAATTTTAGCAATTTCGTGGATGTATAATACATTACTTGGCGAAGAAGGCTTGGAGCTATCGACAAAAACCGCGATTTTAAGTGCAAATTATATTGCGCATAAATTAAATGCAATTGGTTATCCAATTTTGTACACTGGTCAAAATGGTAAGGTTGCTCATGAATGTATCGTTGACTTACGCCCATTAAAAGCGCTTAGTGGTATTACCGAAGTTGACTTTGCTAAACGCTTAATGGATTATGGCTTCCATGCACCAACTATGTCATTCCCAGTACCAGGAACATTTATGATTGAACCGACTGAAAGTGAAAGTAAGGGTGAATTAGATCGTTTTATTGACGCAATGAGTTCGATTTATAATGAAGTACAGCAAGTAATTAATGGTGAATTCGATAAAATCAACAATCCTCTCAAGAATGCACCGCATACGTTAGCAGATTTAATGACTTGGGACAAACCATATTCGCAAGAGTTAGGGTGTTTTCCGACCAAAGAGTTGCAAGAAGCTAAAGTGTTCCCATCAGTAAATCGAATCGATGATGCTCATGGGGATCGTAATTTCATGTGTAGTTGCTTTGATTTGAATTAAATTTGCTTGAAAAAGCCTGTTTGTTGACAGGCTTTTTCAATTAGCCACAATTTTAATCACGATATTTTGTATAATATCGTTTGCGTTTAAAAGAATAATGTATGCGTTCAGTTAAGGATTAGCAATAGTATGCAGATGGCAGGCAAAAAGGGTGTTTCACAAATTGGTTTAATGGCGGCAATGTTTTTGGTTACTAGTAATATGCTTGGTTCTGGGGTATATATGCTGCCAGCCTCATTAGCTGGGATTGGTGGGATCTCTTTAATTGGATGGGGTGTTGCGCTAATTGGTGTAATTGCTTTAGCTTTGATTTTTGCTAAATTAGCAATTTTGGTGCCACGTGGTGCTGGACCTTATTCGTATGCACGTGAGGCTTTTGGCGATTTTGTTGGTTATCAAACTAATTTTGTTTATTCATTAGCCAATTGGATTGCTTTGGTAAGTATGTTGACAATTATTGTAGGTTATTTGGCTAATATTTTTCCAATTTTTGCGGATTTAGCCATTAGTGCTTCAACACAAATTGTGATTATATGGCTATTTACTTGGCTCAATATTCGTGGTGCAAAAGTAGTTAGTTACGTTCAATCTAGTGCATTCATATTAGCTTTGATTCCATTAATTTTTGTAGCCGTCTTTGGTTGGCATTGGTTTGATTTGAAAACATTTATGGCTGGTTGGAATGTTTCTCATCAGTCTGCAACTACTGCGGTTAATTCCTCATTTAATAATATTATGTGGGCATTCATTGGAGTTGAGTCAGCATGTGTTTCTGCTGCAGTTGTACGTAATCCTAAACGAAACGTACCATTAGCTACAATCCTTGGGGTGGTGGTTGCCAGTGTGTTATATATTTCTACTTGTACCGTTATGATGGGTATTGTACCAAATAAAACTTTGGCTGCATCCAGTGCTCCATTTGCTGATACACTATCAATTATTTTCCATACTCCAGTAGCTGGAGTAATTATGTCTGTGGTGGCTATTTTAGATGTAGCTGGTGCGATGGCTGGTTGGACCTTAGTGACTGGACAAACCGCAAAAGCCGCAGCCGAAGATAAATTATTTCCAAGTATTTTTGGCAAGGTTAATAAACGAGGCGTTCCTGCTATTGGACTAACTATTTTAGCCGTGATTATGAGTTTAGTTGTGGTTATGACGATTGCACCAACCGCACAACAACAATTTAATAAAATCATTACTATGTCGGTAATTTTATATCTTATTCCATATATTTATTCTGCATTTGCTGTGATGGTAATTGGAGTAGATAAAGTTGGAACTAAGACTTATTGGTTATATGTTATACTTGGTATGTTAGCAGCCGTATTTTGCATGTGGTCAATTTTAGGTTCAGATAAACCATTAACCGTGTGGGCTTTTTTGGTTATGATCTCAAGTACAGTGTTTTATGCGTTTAAATCGCGAAGAAAATTAAATAATAAAAATAAGGATAATCATGCAACAATTAACAGTTAAACAGCGTCAATATCTTAAAGGCTTGGCTCATGATTTGCAGCCAGTGGTAATTATTGGGAATAATGGCTTAACTGAATCGGTAATTAAAGAAATAGATTTAAATTTAAAAGCTCATGAGTTAATTAAAGTACGTGTTTTGGGTGATGAACGTGAAGCACGTGAGGCTATGATAGAAGAAATGTGTGTGGCAACTAATGCCAGCTTTGTGCAACATATCGGTAAATTAATTGTTTTATACCGAGTGAATGAAAAAGCAAAAATTAGTTTACCTAAACTATAAAGGTTGAATTATGGCAAAGTACAAGGTAGCCGTATTAGGGTGTGGCGCAATTTTTTCTCGTCATTTGGCGGCATTGCAAGCCAATGCAGATAGTTTTGAATTTGTCGGGTATTTTGAACCTGATCTTGAGATCAATGCTAAACTTAAGTTAGAGTTACCAGCACAGCAGAACTATGCCAGTGAAGATGATTTATTTAATGATGCAAATGTAAATTGTATAGTTGTTTTAACGCCAAGTCATCTACATTATCAACAAGCTAGCCGTGCTTTATTAAATGGTAAAAATGTCATTATTGAAAAACCAGCTAGCTTTAAGTCAGAACAAATTATTCAGCTTGAGAAATTAGCGGCAGAGAATAATTTGGATATTTTTTGTGTTTTGCAGGTGCGCCTAAATCAATCTATTGAACTGGTAAAACGTATCTTAAGCGATAAATTATTGGGTGAAATTCGTGGCAGTTCTTTAATTCAACGTTGGCAGCGACCAGATGACTATTTTAGTGGCTGGCGTGGCGATTATGCTGGTTGTGGTGGTGTTTTAAATGAATTTGGTATACATTATTTAGATATTATGCAGTATTTACTTGGTGTGCCTAAAGTTACCGCAGCACAGTTTTATAATACCAAATTTAAATCATCTGAAGTTGCAGATTCTGCTTATGCATTATTAGATTTTGGTTCATTTGGGGCTACATTAGAAATTTGTTTAGCTGCCGAACCTCATAATATTGAAGTGTTATTGACGATTCTTGGCTCTAATGGCTATATTAAGTTGGGTGGCAAGTCTTTAGATCAAGTGATAGCTGCTGAATTTGTGAGCGACGAGTTAAGACAAAAGTATGCTGATATTTGTCAAAATATTTTTGGCTATGTTATCGATAATCAGGTAACGATTGGCGCATGTCCTCATCATCCTGAGTTATATAAACAAATTATTCAAAATCCAGATTTGTTTAGATTAGGAAGTACATACAATGTTATTCAATTAATAGAAAAAATTAATAGTTTGGATAATAGTTAGATTATGCGTCTTAAAGTGATCAAGGCTGTTGCAATTGTTGCTCTTGTCGCATCAACAGCTTCACTATACTTAAAATATGAGCATTTAGGTTTGAATAATGCAAAATTTAAACTAGAAGTGAGTTCACGCCATTTAAATCAGGTCAGTAAGTCTCCAATTTTTGAATCACAAATTATACCTCAGCCAAGTTATTTGCCAGCTGCCCATAGTTCGTCGTTTACCGTAATGCCAAATGGCGATTTGCTTGCTTTCTGGTTTGCCGGGACAAGAGAGGGAAGTCCTGATGTAAAAATTTGGAGTTCTACCTATCATTTAGGGCACTGGAGTATGGCAAAAGCTATCTTGGATCCAAGTATGATAGCTAAAGCCAATCATCGTTATGTAATTAAAGTTGGTAACCCCGTTATTTATCGAGCAGAGAACGGAGATTTGCATTTATTTGTAGTCTCTGTAAGTGTTGGCGGTTGGTCTGGAAGTGCACTTAATCATTTAACTTCGCACGATGATGGAAAAGTTTGGAGTAAACCAGAGCGTATTGTGATTAGCCCATTTTTTAATTTAAGTACCTTGGTGCGCACTTCTGCTGTTAGTTTAAGCGATGGCGGATTTTATTTACCAGTTTATCTTGAGTTAGGACGTAAATATCCTGAGTTATTGAGATTTAATGCAGATGGAGTATTTGTTGAGCAAACTAGGATAACAGCAAAAAATAGAATGATTCAGCCTAGTGTGATGCCAATTAGTAGTGATTCAGCATTGGTTTATTTTAGAAATAGCTCAACTAATCTTGAGGAGCGTGAATTATTTGTAGCTAAAACTACTGATGCAGGGCGTACTTGGTCTAATCCTCAGGCAACGAATTTTACTAATCCAGATTCATCCTTGGAAGTTGTGAATCTATATGATGGACGTTATCTAATGGTATATAATCAAGAAAATCGTGGTAATCTTGATTTAGCTATTTCTGTAAATGGAGTGTATTGGCGTAAAATATATGAATTAGAAAATACATTTGGTGATGAATTTTCTTATCCTTCAGTGCATGTGAATCAAAGTTATATTGATATTTTATACACTAATAATCGTAAAACTATTAAACATGTACGCTTTAATCGAGAGTGGTTAGACGAGGTTGTGAAACATGCTACCGTACATTGAGTTTATTCAATTAAGCATTTATTCTTTGGCTGTTGCCTTATTAATTGTGTATCTTAGTAGCTTGCCAAAGCGTTCGTTGTTCTTTAGTGGTTTACTGTTTGTATTGACGCTGCTTGGCAGTAATATAATACCGGTATACCGTGGTAGTTCAGTGGTTGAATTATTGCGTGGTGCTATAGGTGATGTTAGTATTACCAGTGGTGCATTAATGATTTTTATTATCATTAATCAATTTGATTTTAGTGACTCTAAGACTGCGGTATTGTGTAATGTAGAAAAATTTGGTTTAGTGCTATTAGGCACATTTTTATATTTGTCGACATTTGGCTTTATTAATTTTGATATTTATAACTTAGGTTATCTATCATCAATAATGTTATTAGTTTTTTCTGGATTAATTTTATTTTTAATAATTGCTAATCGAAGACTTGGTTATGTTTGGCTGTTAGCATTAGTTGCTTTTTATTTTAAGCTACAGTCTTCAAATAATTTTTGGGATTATTTATATGATCCATTGTTGTGGTTGGTACTGCTAGTTGATGGACTCAGTTATATTATGGGTATTTCATTTAAAAAGAGGGCTATATTAACTCATAATGATAGTTCAATCTTATAAGAGTTATTTCTTAGTATGCTGAAATTTTGGCAATTACCTTAATTTATATAGTATTACTAATAAAAATAAACCATCAAATTATTTGATGGTTTAATTTTTATTAGAGTTCAAGTTTTAATTGTCTAAGGTAGCTACGTAATTCCTCACCTACTTCTGGATGTTTTAATCCATAGCCTATGGTAGCTTCCAAGTAACCTAATTTTGATCCACAATCGTAACGCTTACCTTCAATCACATGAGCAAAAATAGCTTCGTAGTGTAGTACTTCAGAGATTGCATCAGTGAGCTGAATTTCGCCACCAACACCACGTTGCGTATTGCGTAGTTCATTAAAAACACGTGGGGTTAAAATATAACGACCAACAGCGGCTAAATTTGATGGTGCATTTTCTCGGCTTGGTTTTTCAACGATTGCCTCAATTTTCTTAAATTTAAGCGCTTCATCGGCTAGTTTTACAATTCCATAAGAGGAAACATCTTCTGGATGTACTTCGCTAACGCCTAGTACAGATGACTCAGTTTGGTTATAAACTTCTATCATTTGTGCTAGTGCTCCTGGTTGTCCATCAATCAATTCGTCGGCTAAAATTACCGCAAAGGCCTCATTACCAACTACTGAGCTAGCAGTCAGTACTGCATGACCAAGTCCAAGTGCTTCTGCTTGACGAATATAGATACAATTTACGTTGTTTGGTAAAATATTTTGAACTATTTCCAATAATTGAGTTTTATTTTTAAGTTCTAATTCGGTTTCTAATTCATAGGCTTTATCAAAGTGGTCTTCAATTGAGCGCTTATTACGTCCAGTAATAAAAATTAATTCTGTAATACCAGCACTGATTGCTTCTTCAACAGCATACTGAATCAATGGTTTGTCAACTATTGGTAGCATTTCTTTTGGTGATGCTTTAGTTGCTGGCAAGAATCTTGTGCCCATGCCAGCAACTGGAAATACAGCCTTAGTTATTTTTGCTGACATATTATCTACCTGCAAAGAAATAATATTCTAATTGTTGACGTAAATATTTACGTGCTGAATCTTCGGAAAGATTTAAACGGTTTTCATTTATAATCATAGTTTGCTGTTTGATCCAGCCTTGCCAAGCTTCTTTAGATACACTTTCTAAGACTTTTTGCCCTAATTCACCTGGTAGTGGTGCAAAGTCTAATCCTTCAGCTTCAACACCAAGTTTAATACAATTTACCATTTTAGCCATTATTTAAAAACTCCTAGATTTTTTTGAAGATAATTGTTGAATTAGTTCCGCCAAAGCCAAATGAATTAGACATTGCAAATTCTAAGTTTTTAGGCTTGGCTATATTTGCGGTATAGTCTAAGTCGCATTCTGGATCTTGGTTGGTTAAATTAATCGTTGGTGGAATAATACCATCTTTAATTGCCATAATGCTAAATACGGCTTCAATTGCGCTAGCCGCACCAAGTAAGTGTCCTGTCATTGATTTAGTTGAACTAACCGATAAGTTATACGCATGTGCGCTGAAAACTTCTTTAACAGCATTACTTTCATTGATATCACCAACTGGAGTTGAAGTACCATGCGCATTAATATAGCCAATTTTATCTAAACTAATTGCGGCATTTTTTAACGCCATTTTCATACTACGAGCAGGTCCATCAATTGTTGGAGATGTAATATGGTAAGCATCAGAGGTTGCGCCATAGCCAACTACTTCAGCATAAATTTTTGCACCACGTTTTTTAGCATGTTCATATTCTTCAAGTACCAACACCGCAGAACCTTCGCCCATCACAAATCCATCACGATCTTTGTCCCATGGACGTGATGCAGCTTTGGGATCATCATTTCGAGTCGAGAGAGCTTTTAATGAATTAAAGCCAGCAACCCCAGTACCACAGATACTGCCTTCAGCACCACCTGCAAGCATTATATCGCAATCGCCATATTCTATATAACGTGCTGCATCGCCGATGCAATGATTGCTACTTGCGCATGCGCTAACAATACCATAGCTCACTCCTTTGTAGCCATATAGTATTGAAAGTTGTCCTGCAATCATGTTGCCAAGTGCACCAGGAATAAAGAATGGACCAATTTTACGTGGACCTTTTTCATTTAAAATTACGCTATGATTTTCAATAGTTGGTAAGCCACCAATCCCAGATCCAATAATTAATCCAACTCGTTCTTTATCCAAATTTACGAGATCTTCAATTCCAGAATCACGAACAGCTTGCACACCAGCAACTACGCCAAGTTGAATAAAGCGATCGGTACGGCGTGCTTCTTTAGCATCAAAGTATCCTTCAGTACTGAAATTTTTAACTTCACCGGCAAATTTTGTGGCGAAATTAGCCGTATCAAATTGGGTAATTAGGTCAATTCCACTGACACCATTTGTAATATTATTCCAAGTAGTGCTTAAATCATTTCCAACTGGAGAAACTATACCTATTCCAGTTACGACAACTCTACGTTTAGTCATATAAAACTCCTGTTTATTTATTAGTATTAGTATTTAAATGCTCATATAAATACAGCCATGTATCAATTACTGTATCAGGGTTAAGAGAAATTGTCTCAATTCCTTCATCAATTAACCATTTAGCAAAATCAGGGTGATCAGATGGCCCTTGTCCACATATACCAACATATTTACCATGTTTGCGGCAAGCACTAATGGCTAAGTGTAGCATTGCTTTGACTGCATCATTACGTTCATCAAATGAGGCAGCAATCGCACCATTTGAGTCACGATCAATTCCTAGAGTTAATTGAGTCATATCGTTTGAACCAATTGAGAATCCATCAAAATATTCAAGGAATTTTTCAGCTAAAATTGCATTTGATGGAATTTCACACATCATGTAAACATTTAAGCCATCAACGCCACGAACTAAGCCATTGTCTGCTAATAAGTTGATTACTTCTTTAGCTTCCGCCGTTGTACGTACAAATGGAATCATGATAGTAACGTTATCTAGCGTCATTAATTTGCGTACTTTATTAATCGCCATGCACTCTAAATCAAAACAGTCACGGAAATTTGGCGCAATATATCGTGCAGCACCCCTAAATCCCATCATTGGATTTTCTTCGACTGGTTCGTAAAGTTTGCCACCAATTAAATTTGAGTATTCATTAGATTTAAAATCAGATAAACGCACAATAACTTTCTTAGGATAGAACGCTGCGGCAATTGTTGCAATACCTTCAGCAAGCTTATCAACATAATATTCAACCGGGCTAGGGTAGCAGGCAATTTTATCGGCTACTGTGCTTTTTAAAGGTTCTGGTAATGTGTCAAATTCTAGTAATGCTTTAGGATGGATACCAATTTGACGGTTGATAATGAATTCCAAGCGAGCCAATCCAACCCCAAAGTTAGGTGTGCTTGAGAAGGTAAATGCTAATTCTGGGTTACCAACATTCATCATAATTTCAACAGGAAGTTGTGGCATGTTAACCACGTCCAGCTCTAAAACTTCAATTTCAAGATGCCCATTATAAACATGTCCAGTATCACCTTCACAGCATGAAACTGTTACAGACTGACCTTCAGTTAGAGTTTCAGTTGCATTTTCACAGCCAACAATTGCTGGAATTCCCAATTCACGTGCGATAATCGCCGCATGACAAGTACGTCCACCGCGGTTAGTGACAATTGCGGCAGCTCGTTTCATTACTGGTTCCCAGTCTGGATCGGTCATATCAGTAACTAAAATATCACCAGGTTTTACAGAATCCATTTCACTGTGATCTTTAACTAAACGAACTATTCCTGTTGCAGCTTTTTGTCCAACTGCACGTCCTTCGACAAGGACATGACCGCGCTCACGTAAATGATAGCGAGTTTGTTTACCATGCTGATTTTCTTGTGATTTTACTGTTTCAGGGCGAGCTTGTAAGATGTAAATTTTTCCATCTAGTCCATCTTTACCCCATTCGACGTCCATTGGTCGTTGATAATGTTCTTCAATAATTACCGCAAACTTACCAAGTTCAATCGCATCTTCATCCGTAATTGAAAAAACATTACGTTCATTTAGTGGCACACCTGTAGTATGTACTGATTTACCAGGCACATTCGCATTGGTAAATTCCATTTTCATGGCTTTGCTACCAATATTTTTACGAATAATTGCATGTTTGTTTTTAGCTAAATTTGGTTTGTAAATGTAGAACTCATCTGGATTAACCATACCTTGTACGACACATTCACCTAAACCATAACTTGAAGTTACAAACACAACTTTATCAAAGCCTGATTCAGTATCAACGGTGAACATTACACCTGAACTGGCTGTATCTGAACGAACCATTTTTTGAATACCTGCTGAGAGGTAAATTAATGAATGATCAAAACCTTTGTGTACACGATAAGCAATTGCTCGGTCGTTGTATAACGATGCAAAAACTTGCTTAACTGCGGATTTAACATTGTCAATTCCGCGAATATTCAAATAACTATCTTGTTGTCCTGCAAAAGATGCATCTGGCAAATCTTCTGCTGTTGCTGATGAACGCACCGCTACAGAGATATCACTACCATAACGCTGAATCATTTCAGCATAAGCTTGTTCTAGGTCACGTTCAAAATCTTCTGGGAATGGAGCTTCCATGATCCAGGCTTGGATTTGTTTACCAGCTTTGGCTAGTTCAATAACATTGTCAACATTTAAGTCATCTAATATTGCATCAATTTTTTGTTTGAGGTTATTAACTTCAAGAAAGTGCTTATATGCTGGTGCAGTAGTAGCAAAACCACCTGGTACACGAATCCCTTTGCTATCCAATTGTGAAATCATTTCACCCAATGAAGCATTTTTACCGCCAACATCCCCAACGTCTGTCATTCGCAAGTGTTCAAACCAGATGACATTTTTCATATACAACTCCCAAGAAATAGAATGAATAGTTTTTCAAGTATTATGACGACTAGTACAAAATTATTTATAAAGTGTTTAATTTTATCACAAAATTCTAGGCGTTATTTAGCTAGTTAGTAAAAAGACATGCAGAACCTATACTGAGCATATAATTCTTTTATGTATTGCCAAATCAGGTATGCAAATACTTCGTTTTTAATTATTAGTAGTTACACAGTTATAGACACGGTAGGTTTTTTGAACTGCATCAGCCGTTGCAGATTCTGCAACCACAGTATTACCACCCATTGTTGCTGCTTGATTACGAGCCAAAATATTAAGTTGGCTTTCAGTCTTTTCTTGGCTTTGGAAAGTGCCAGCTTTATCCCATAATGACACGTTAGTGTTGCCAACAAATTTACAATTATTTAAATTGCTTGCATTGCTTGAGACAGTTATATCTTTTGCTTGTGGGTCCAAGCTAACAAAAGAACAAGCTGCTAGAGAAGCAGAGATACTTAATAAAATTACGTTCATTTTTAAATTCTTCATTTTATATTTTCCTAAAAATTATGTTAAGGTCTGTTTTAGTTGCGCTCACGTTCCGTCAAATCAACACAAATTATTTATTTAATAATTGTGAGTTCTGTTTTAGTTGGTCTTCACCTTCTTCACCTGAGTTAGATCTCGTTTCTATTAGATTTTGCTGAGTTAATGATCAAGAGAACTGTATTTTATAACATAGCAGAATTTATTTCTATACCAGTCAAAATATTTCAATGATATTTTTCAAGGATTTGTCTAATAATTTGTGTTTCAAGATTGATGTGTATTTTACTTGAAAGTTGATAATTAGTCAGTAAATATTTACTAACTAACTCAGCGTATCCGCCGCTACCAGTAATGGTGCTTACTTGCCATTTATTAGCTAAGGTTTGAATTAGACCACAAAAACTATTGATTATCCCGTAGACAATGGAGTGTTTTGTAGCATAAAATTTTTCATCGGCAAGAATTGTAGAAATTTCTTGATCTGCTACACTTGGTAAATTAGCTAACTTGGTATTTAATGTTTTTAGCTGTAGGGATATTCCTGGTGTAATGGCGCTATCAACTAAATATCCGTTTGCTACCACTTCTATGCTAAATGCTGTCCCACAGCCAAAACACAAGTGGTTTGAGGATTTATTCAGTTGAGTTAGGTAGTATATTTTAAGTGCACGGTCACATCCTAGATGTTGCAAATCTTGAGATTGTGATGGCGTGGCTAGGTTTAAAACCTCATTAGTTTGAATTGAAATTATTTTAGGTTGATTAATTCCCATTAGCTTAGTTAATTTTTTTACTATTTTATTACTGGTGGTTGGACTTACGACACTGCAAATGCCTAAATGTGCAATTCCATTGATTTGTGGTAAATTGAATTGCTGAATGACGTTATTTTTAATGAGTATTGTGTTATGAATAGTTTGTAATGGTTCTGTGTTAATTAAGATCTTGGTATTCGTATTGCCAATATCGATTGCAACTATGTTTCTTGCTGGTATACTCATCTGGCAATTTGCTCGAGAGTTTTTTGAAGAATAATTTGTGCAGCAGTGGATTTGCTAATTTGCTGATGGGTTGATAAAACTCCAGTTTGATTAATAATGCTAATTGATGTGGTATCATGATTAAAAATTTGGTTATTACTTACATCATTTGCTATTATTAAATTTAATTGTTTGCGGAGTAGTTTTTGTTGCGCATGTTCGATTAGGTTGGTTGTTTCCGCCGCAAAACCGACAGCAAACAATGCTGGAAATTGTTTTTTTATCAAGCTAACAATATCTGGGTTTTTGATTAATTGTAATGTGGTAGTTTCTTCATTTTTTTTTATTTTATCAGGTGATATTTCGGCTACTCGATAATCACAAACAGCAGCTACTGCAATAAAAATATCTGCCTGAGTTGCATAATTTTGAGTTGCCGAAAGCATTTCTAATGCACTGCTGGTCTTAATAATTTGTAACTTTGAATGCTCTAATATTTCTTCACTAGTTTTACCGCATACTGCGATTACTCTCATACCAAGTGCAAGCGCAGTATTCACAATTGCAATTCCCATTTTGCCAGAGCTATGATTGGAAATATAGCGCACTGGGTCAATTGGTTCAATAGTTGCACCAAGTGTAATCAATAGCGTTTTATTTGATGTGGGTGTTGTAGCGAGGCTTTCTTGAATTAGTTCACTGATTTTTTCAGCTTCAAGCATGCGTCCCATACCATTTTCACCACAGGCCTGAATCCCTGATTGTGGTTCCCAGATAACAAAATTATGTTTTTTTAAAGTTGAAATATTTTGTTGTAAAATTGAGTTTGCCCACATGGCTTGATTCATTGCTGGTGCAATATAGATTGGAGCTGAACCGTTATAGGCTAAGGCTAACATTCCAAGTAAATTATCTGCGATACCAGCTACCAATTTGGCAATTGTACTTGCTGATACTGGAGCAATAATAAAGCGTTCTGCCCATCGTGCTAAATTGATATGTAGCATGGCTTGTGTGTGGTCGGATAAATCAATGTTATATTCAGTGTAGACTTCGCATCCTAAACCAGCAATCAGTTCAGCAGTAACAAATTGCTGTGCTCCCTTGGTTAGCACAACTTTACATCGATGTCCTTGTTCAGTTAATTCGCGTAAGAGTAGAATGCTTTTGTATGCGGCGATGCTGCCACTAATTCCAAGTAATATATTTGCCATTTTAATTACCTGATGCTTTTTTAGCGTCAAAAGATGTTGTTTGACTGATTAATATGCTTAATAGTGCAATGACAAAAATAATACTGCTAATGATGGCGCTATGATGAACAAATGTAGTTGGTGTATTTAACCAGTTAATAATTAGCAAGTTAAACATAATGCTTGAAGCACGCCCTAAGCCAAAGAGTGTATTACTCGCGATACTTCGAATGTAAATTGGGAATTCACGTGCGGCACGTTGAGAAAGTAAAATTGGGTAACCGCCACCAATTAGACCCAAACCAATACTAAAAATGAATAGTGATGATTCTGAAATTAAACTATAACTAAGCATTAGGCTCACGAAGATTATTAGTATGCAAATCATAAACGGCTTATCATTGACAAAGTATTGTTTATACAATGCGCTTAGTAAACTGCTAATGATGTTTCCAGTGAAGAATCCTAGTAGTAATAATTTAGTTGCGTGAGCTAGGCTATAGTCATGAATTATATAATTTGGGAAAATAAACATCATGGTAATCATGGCGTAGTATGGGCTATTCATACAAAAATAGCGTAAGAGCCGTGTCAGGTGTTGAGGTGTGGTTAAGAGAATTTTTAGGCTACCAAGTTGCTCTTGATGCTTGAGTTTTTTACTTAAAAATTCTGTAGATTCGCCAATTTTGCTTCGTGCTAAAAATAAGCTTAATCCAGCTATTCCACCTGCTAAAAACATGACTTGCCATGAAATAAATCCAATTAAGGTTGCACAAATTCCACCAAGTACACCAAAGCAATATAATAATGCAGTACTCCACGCCGCAGATTTTATTGGAAACAATTCAATAATTAGAACTGTAGAAGTGGCAAATTCAGTCGCTAACCCAATGTAGGAAAGCATGCGTAGTATGATGAAAATAGGTAATGAGTGAGTAAATACAGCGGCAATCGTGGTAATCGAATATAACAGAATACTATATTTTATTGCGGTGGCTCTTCCAATTTTGTCACCCAAAATTCCAAAGAATACCGCGCCAATAAAAATTCCTGCTGTTTGGAAATTACTGATCATCAGATAGGTTTGTTGAATTTGTGTAGTCGAATGAATTTGAAATTGTTGTTGAATTAACTCGTTATAACTTACACCCATGATAGTTAAATCATAAAAATCAATGAAGTAACCAATGCATAATAACATTAACGTAAATATTTTAGTGTTGCGTTGAGTCATGGTGTAACACCACCAAGTTGAATGAGCTTAGCTTGACTGGGTACTTGTAGCATTAATCAAGTCCTTATTTCTAGTTGAGGTTAGTATTAACTTATTTTGATTTCTAACTTATCGCCAAATTGGTCGATTGTTATTAAGCGATGATTATCCCACAAATAAATTATCTGGTTAATAATATTCATTATTTATGCTAAAATATCGGCAAAATATTTTTATTGGGGTAGATTTATGGCTGGACATAGTAAGTGGGCAAATATTAAACATCGCAAAGCTTCTGCAGATGCAAAGAAAAGTAAAATTACCACTCGCTTAGTGAAAGAGATTGCAATTGCAGCAAAAATGGGTGGTGGTGATTTAGAGTCTAACCCACGGTTACGTTTGGCAGTAGAAAAAGCTCGTGAAAATAATGTACCAAAAGATAATGTAGAGCGGGCAATTAAACGCGGTACAGGTGAGCTGGAGGGTGTAGATTATGTTGAATTACGCTTTGAAGGTTATGGTGTTGCTGGTGCTGGAATTATTGTTGATTGTTTAACTGATAATAATACACGAACGGTTGCCGAAGTTCGTCATGCGTTTAACAAATATAATGGTCAAATGGGTACTGATGGTTGTGTTTCATTTCAATTTAAACATTGTGGTCAAATCTTTTTTGGGCCTGATGCCGATGAAGATTCATTAATTGAAGCTGCACTTGAGGCTGGTGCTGAAGATGTAGTTACCCATGAAGATGGTAGCTTTGAGGTTATTACTGGTCCAGCAGAATTTGTGGCAGTCAAGTTAGCTCTTGAAAGTAAATGGTTTGTTTCTGAGCTAGCTGAGGTTACGATGAAGCCAAATGTAGAAAATGAATTGAATGCTGAAGATAGTGAAAAAATGCAACGTCTGTTAGATGCTTTAGAATCATTAGATGATGTACAAGATGTATATACTAATGCGATAATGACCGAGTAATTATTGTAACCCACTAACTTCGGTGGGTTTTATTTTAGGGTATATAGATATCATGAAAACTAGTTATATTCAAAAGTTCATGTTTGATGAGCTTCCTATAAAAGGCTCATATGTAGTTCTAGATGATTGTTGGCAAATTATTGCAGCCCAGCGTGAGTATCCGCAAGGACTGGAGCAATTATTGGGCGAATTATTAGCTGCCAACGTATTGTTAACTAATAATTTAAAGCTCAATGGTAAGGTTATTTGTCAAATTCAAGATAATCCAGCTTTTAAATTGGTTGTTAGTGAATGTAGTCATGATGGTGTGGTGCGAGCAACTGCTAAATTTGCTCCAGAAAATGAATCTGTTACTTTATATTCAGATTATTTTGAAGAAGGTCATCTGGTAGTTAGTATTGATTCTAAAGCTGATGGGCAAATGTATCAAAGTATAATTGCTTTTAATGGCGATAATATTGGTGATATTTTAAATAATTATATGTTGCAGTCTGAGCAGTTAAAAAGTTGGTTTTTGATTAGCTATACTCCTGAGCGAATAGTTGGTTTTATGTTACAACAATTACCCGATGTGCACAATGATTTTAGCGAGGACATCGAGCGTGTTTTTATGCTGGCAAATACCTTAACTCATTCTGAATTATCTCATGACAAAATCGAGCGATTATTAACTAAGTTATTTAATGAAGATAATGTAGTGATTATGCCGCCGCATCCAGTCAAATTTGCCTGCAGTTGCAGTCGTCAACGTGTAGCAGGTGTGTTGCGTAGCCTTGGTTCTGAAGAGCTAAATTCAATGATTTTGGATCAGGGTAATATTAAAGTTGATTGTGATTATTGTAATGCAGAATATAAATTTAGTTCCAAAGAGCTTGAGCTATTTGTAATGCAGTTATCATTGGATGAATTACCTGCAATTTCTGAGCAAATCAATTAATTATACTTGCTGGTAATTTATTTGAATGATGATGGTTTTTTGTGCATATTAATGTTTTGTTAGGAATAGAGGTTAGAGTGACGAAATACATATTTATTACTGGTGGTGTAGTTTCATCTTTAGGTAAGGGAATTGCAGCGGCATCAACTGCATCAATTTTAGAATCACGTGGTTTGTCTGTGACTATGATTAAATTAGATCCATATTTAAATGTGGATCCAGGAACAATGAGTCCAATGCAGCATGGTGAAGTGTTTGTAACTGAAGATGGTGCGGAAACTGATCTTGATTTAGGTCATTATGAGCGCTTTATCTCAGCTAAAATGAAACAAAAGAATAACTTCACATCTGGACAAGTTTATGAATCAGTAATCCGTAAAGAGCGTCGTGGTGAATATTTGGGTAAAACCGTGCAAGTTATCCCACATATTACCAATGAAATTAAAGAACGAATTATTGATGGTGCCGCTGGATTTGATGTGGCGATGGTGGAAATTGGTGGAACGGTTGGTGATATAGAGTCACAGCCATTTTTGGAAACTATTCGTCAGATGCGCCAGGAATTTGGGCGTGCAAATACGCTATTTATGCACTTAACGTTAGTGCCATATATTGCTAGTGCTGGTGAACTTAAGACTAAACCAACTCAGCATTCAGTAAAAGACATGTTACAAATGGGAATTCAGCCAGATATTTTAATTTGCCGGATGGATCGTGAATTACCTTTGGAAGAAAAGAAAAAGATTGCCTTATTCTGTAATGTTGATGAACGTGCCGTAATTGGCTGCTATGACTCAAATAGTATCTATAAAGTTCCGCGTATGTTACATAATCAAGAGATTGATGATATTGTTTGTGAGAAATTACAATTAAATGCACCAGTGGCAGATTTTAGCTTATGGGATAAGATCGTTAATAATTTAGATCATCCTCTGCAAATTGTAGATATTGCGATGGTGGGTAAATATGTTGATTTGACTGAATCATATAAATCATTGAATGAGGCGTTGATTCATGCCGGAATTCATACTAAAACTAAAGTTAACATTGTTTATGTTGACGCAGAAACTTTGGCATGCGGTGATTTAACTTCAATTCAACATGTCGATGCAATTTTGGTACCTGGTGGTTTTGGTAATCGTGGTGTTGAGGGTAAAATTAAAGCGATTGAATTTGCGCGTACAAAAAATATTCCTTTCTTAGGAATCTGTTTGGGAATGCAGTTAGCGGTTGTGGAGTATGCACGTAATGTGTGTGGTCATACGGAGGCTAACTCTACCGAATTTAATGCTGAGTCTAATTATCCTGTGATCGGCATGATTGAAGAGTGGGATGATAAGAGTGGTAGCATTGAAACACGTGATGAGAATACCGATATGGGTGGCACGATGCGCCTTGGGGCACAAGATTGTGATTTAAATGAAGGTACACTAGCGCGACAAATCTATGGTTCTGTATCAATTCATGAGCGTCACCGTCACCGTTATGAAGTTAATAATAGCCTAATTGGCGATTTAGTTAATGCCGGACTTATTGTAAGTGGAACCTCGACTGGGCGCGAGAAATTAGTTGAAACAATTGAATTAGCTAATCATCAGTGGTTCTTTGGTTGTCAATTTCACCCAGAGTTTACTTCTAATCCACGTCATGGTCACCCATTATTTAGTGCATTTGTTAAAGCTGCATTATTGCAACGAAAGCAAATTGCTGAAGTTAATTAACTGTATGAAAATTTAGATTTACCATAGAAAGAAAATGATTATGAGCAATCCATCGTGGAAATTATTAGATTTTGAAGTTGGTTTGGATAAACCATTGTTTTTGATGGCTGGACCTTGTGCAATTGAGTCTGAGCAATTAGCTATTGATACTGCTGGATATTTGAAAGAAGTTACCAGTAAGCTTGGAATTAATTTTATTTATAAATCTAGTTTTGATAAAGCTAATCGTAGCAGTGGTAAAACTTTTCGTGGTTTAGGAATTGACGAAGGACTGCGTATTTTATCAGAAGTAAAACGGCAATTAAATTTGCCTATTGTGACAGATGTACATGATGCATCACAAATTGACCAAGTTTCTTGTGTTGCGGATATTTTACAAACTCCAGCTTTTTTGTGTCGGCAAACGGATTTTATAAAAGACGTTGCTAAAAGCGGTAAAGTAATTAACATCAAAAAAGGGCAGTTTTTAGCACCTTGGGATATGAAGAATGTTACAGATAAAGCTCTTGATGTTGAGGGACATGGCTTGATCATGGCTTGTGAACGCGGAGTTAGTTTTGGTTATAATAATTTAATTTCTGATATGACGTCGTTAGTAATTATGCGTGAAACTAATTGCCCAGTGGTATTTGATGCAACTCATTCAGTACAATTACCTGGTGGTCAGGGTCAAAGCTCTGGTGGTCGTCGTGAATTTGTTCCAGTACTTACTCGTGCGGCAGTTGCAGTTGGGATTAGTGGATTATTTATGGAAACTCATCCACGTCCAGATGAAGCTAAGTCAGATGGTCCAAATTCATTTCCAATGTATCAAATTGAAGATTTCTTGGGTGAAATTATGGCAATTGATAAATTAGTTAAAAAATATTAGTCCAGTTCATTATGTAGTTCATTAAGGTTTTAATTTTTAAAGGAAAAGCTATGTCTGCTATTGTTGATATTATTGCACGTGAAATTTTAGATTCACGTGGTTTTCCAACTGTTGAAGTTGATGTTGTTTTAGATTCTGGCGCTTTTGGTCGTGCTGCTGTACCAAGCGGTGCATCGACTGGTTCGCGTGAAGCACTTGAGCTACGTGATGGTGATAAAGCTCGCTATAATGGTAAAGGTGTTTTAAAAGCAATTGAAAATATTAATGGTCCTATTACTGATGCAATTCTTGGTTTGGATGCTTTGGATCAAACTGCAATTGATAATTTATTAATTGCTTTGGATGGAACAGAATATAAATCTAATTTAGGTGCAAATGCAACTTTGGCTGTCTCAATTGCAGTTGCTCGCGCTGCTGCCGATGAGCTTGGTGTGCCGTTATTTAAATACGTTGGTGGTGTTGGTAAAAAATTATTGCCTGTACCAATGATGAATGTGGTTAATGGCGGTGAGCATGCGAATAATAACCTTGATATTCAAGAGTTTATGATTATGCCAGTTGGTGCCCCATCATTTAAAGAAGCATTGCGTTACGGTTCTGAAGTTTTTCAGGCATTAAAGAAAATTTGTAATTCACGTGGTTATCCAACTACAGTTGGTGACGAAGGCGGTTTTGCACCAAATTTGAATACAAATGAAGAGGCAATTAAAATTATTCTTGAGGCAATTGCTGCTGCTGGTTACGTGGCTGGAAAAGATGTTATGCTTGCCATGGATTGTGCTGCATCTGAATTTTATAAAGATGGTAAATATCATTTAGCCGCGGAAGGTTTAGCATTAAGCTCTGAACAGTTTACGGATTATTTAGAAAATTTGGTAAATACTTATCCAATTATTTCAATTGAAGATGGCATGGCTGAACAAGATCAAGCTGGTTGGAAATTATTAACTGATCGCCTAGGTAAACGTATTCAAGTAGTTGGTGATGATAATTTTGTAACAAATCCAAAATTATTAGCTAAAGGAATTGCTGCTGGTGTTGCTAATTCATTATTAGTTAAAATCAACCAAATTGGTACGTTAACTGAAACAATTGAGGCGGTTGAAATGGCTAAAACAGCTAACTACACTACGGTCATGTCACATCGCTCAGGTGAAACTGAAGATGCGGTTATAGCTGATTTGGCAGTTGGTTTAAATTGTGGACAAATTAAAACTGGTTCATTATCACGTTCTGATCGGATCGCGAAATACAATCAATTATTACGCATTGAAGAAATTTTAGGTGAAAATGCTATTTATCCAGGTTTAAAAACATTTTATAATCTTAAATAGTTAATTTAGACTATTTTGTGGCACCTTTTTTAAGGTGCCTTTATTTTAATTATTGTAAATTGAAATTCGCTTATATGGTTTACAGGTTAGTCAAAGACTAATAAAATAAAGCTTATGTAAATTAACATGTTTTAAATTATGTTAATTATCGATTCATTTTATTTAGGTCTTGCAGTAGCTGAGCTAAGCTTCTTTTTTTATAATTATCGTCCAGCCAATTAAAAATAAAATTAAGGTTGGAGTTACAGCCGATAAAATGGCATTCCAGCTATATAAAACTGCAATGAATCCAATCATTCGATTGGTGAAAAAAAACGCCACACCAATCAGGATTCCTGCAAATAATTTACCCGACAAGTTTACATTTCTGCCATTGTTAGGTATAAATCCAACTGCAATAAAAGCCATTGAAATACAAGCAAATGGGTAAAGTAATTTATTCCAAAGTGCTATTTCTGGGCGGCTAGTAGATTCATTATTAAGTTTTAAATGTTTAATATATTTAATTAAGCCGAATGCAGGCATATCATCGGGTGAGATAGCTAATACGTTAAAATAGCTTGGTTCAATTGTTGAGCTCCATGAAAGAGTATCGTGTTTTTCAATCAAAATGTGAGATTCAAGGTAGTTATAAATTACGGCACTTTCTAATATCCAAACTGCATTGTGATTTGAGTATGAAGCTTTTGGGCTGGTGACATAGCGTTTTAATTGCTGATTCGAATCGTAATCAAAAATCTGAATACTTTCAACAATTTGATCATTTCCAGGGTCAATTTTACGGATGTTAATGATGTTAGATTCACTATCTTTGCTCCAGATTCCTGAGGATAAATCCATAGAGATAATTTGGTTGGTGTGGTTTAATTTATATATTTTGGCAAATTGACTAGCTTCTGGTGCAATAACCTCACCTAACATAAACGTAATTATGGCAAAAATAATACCAAACATTGCAAGAATACGTGTGATTTTCTTTAGTGATACGCCAGATGTGCGCATGATAGCATATTCTGAATTTTTTACCAAACCCAAGGTGGTGGTCATAACCCCAATTAAAACTGAAAGCGGAATGAGTAAGTAAATATAACTAGGTAATAGAGCACCTAGATAGACGAACATTGCGCCTGTAGTGTAGCTCCCTTTGCCAACGTCGCCAAGTTCTTGAATTGCCTGAATCACGGAATAAATGATTGCAAAAGCGAATAAAAGCATAAAGGTATTTTGGAAACATTTTTTTAGAATATAGCTGTTAATGAGTTTCATTTGTTTTTGGATCTAAAATAGCCATTTGGTTTGCTTTTTACATAGGTTAATGTTATAGCAATGCCAATTAGGAGTAAATGTGCCGGAATTGTCCAGAGAATAGAATGAAGTTTATTATCATTTATTTGTGCCTCAATGGTCATAATGATATTTTGATAAATTCCATAAAGTAGTGGTGGTAGAATAAAAACTAGCCCACCTTGCACCCTTGAAGTTTGCATACTAAGAGGTAGTGCGATTAATCCCATGACAAAAGTCATGATCATAATTGAAATTCGCCCAGAAAGTGCACTACGGTTTTGTGGAGATTCTTCATAGCGTCGAACTAGATCAATTGTAGGGTGTGATTGAGATCCAAGCTGTACTTTATCCCGCTCAGGATCATAAGATTGTTTGAGTGTTGCGCTAAAAGTTTTGAAATTAAGTAGTAAAATATTACTACTTTCAAAATTATCCATTTGATAACGGTGGCCATCATACATAGTAATACCAAGCATACCTTCATTATTAGTCAATTTACCTTCACTTGCTGTAATATTATACATGGTATTACTTTCATCTTCATATTGTAAGAAGACGTTTTTGGCATAACCGTTTTCTAGAGAATATTTTTCAATATAATAAATATCTTTATTATCTGGTGATTCTTTGAATTGACCAGGTGATAGAGCCATTGGTGCAGATTGCTTGGCTAGAAAGTTGGCATATTGTTGAGATTGTTGCACCGCCCATGGTGTAATCACCATTGAACATATGCCACAAGTGATTGCCAATGGCAGGACGAAGAGTGCTGTTTGTTTTAGCCAGCGAAATGGTGAAATCCCACTTGCTAACCATACGACCAATTCATGATCTTTGGAGTAACGATTGACTGTAATTACAATTGATAAAAAACTAGCAATATTTAGAATCATTGGAAAGCTAGCGAGTGTACCATAAAGCATCAAGGTAAACAAAGTTACCAAGGGAATATTGCCACTACTAGCTTGATCCAATAATTTAAATAATTCTGTGATTGGCAAGATAATTAGTAACACCACAAGAATTCTGGCTGCATTTGCAACCAGCTCGCGATAAAAAACGTTTTTTATTAACATAGTAAAGGTGCTAGAATATTGTAATATGGAATTATTTTAACACAATATGCTTCACTTTGAAAGGTACTAAATAATGCAGTTTAAATTCAAACATTCTAAAATTACGTTTAATACGAAACCTAACTTGATAAATGGTCTGAATGTTACCTTTGTTTTTGCTGAAGGTGCCAAGGCTGCGTATGATGCTATTACCAATAATCCTCAAGCGGTTTTGGTAGAGGATTTAAATAAAAGCAGTAGTTTAGTAATTTATGATAATAGTGTTTTAGTAAGCTTAGGGGCTGAGGATAAATTTACCAGCGATGTTTTTGTAAGTGTTGCGAGTAATTTAGCAAAGTTTATTGCTAGCCGTGAAATAAGTGAAATTAATTTACACTTAACTAACATTCATGCCAATAAACTTACCTTATCTTATCCTGATATGGTAGAAAAGTTCTTGGTAGATTTTGGTAACGGACTATATTATTTTGATGAGTTCAAAACTGAAAAGCATAAATTAGCATTGACAAAAGTTCATGTTACTAGTGATGAAGATTTGACTCGGGCAATTGCTAATGCTGTTGCGATTTTGGATGGGTATTTTATTGTTCGTGATTTAGCGAATAATCCTTCAAATGTTGCTACTCCTATGTACTTAGGTGAAGTTGCGGAAAGTTTTGCAAAAATTAATAAAAATGTAGCTGTTGAAGTTTTAAATGAAAAAGAGATTAAGAAACTTGGGATGCATGCGTTTTTAGGTGTGGCTAAAGGTTCTAAAGAAGAGCCATGTTTTATTAAGTTGGAGTATAACGGTACTAAAAAATCGTCGCAACCAGTGATTTTGGTTGGTAAAGGCATTACTTTTGATTCTGGTGGTATTTCAATTAAACCTGGTGCGCATATGGATGAAATGAAATACGATATGTGTGGTGCCGCAACTGTGTTGGGTGTGTTTGCTGCGGTGGCAAAATTAGGTTTAGCTGTGAATTTAATTGTTTTGGTGGCTAGCTGTGAAAATATGCCATCTGGTACAGCGCAAAAACCTGGTGATATTGTAACTAGTATGGCAGGTAAAACAATTGAAGTTTTAAACACCGATGCTGAAGGACGCTTAGTTTTATGTGATGCGTTACATTATGCTAAACAATTTAAGCCTGCATGGGTTGTAGATGTGGCAACTTTAACTGGTGCTTGTGTAGTGGCTTTAGGTTCAGTTGCTAGCGGTATGTATACTAATAATGAAGAATTAAATGCTGAACTTCAAGCTGCATCTCTTCGGGCTAATGATAAAGTTTGGCGTATGCCGTTATTTGATGAGTATAAACCTCTGATTCAAGGTACGTATGCTGATTTGCTGAATATTGGCGGTTGGGGTGGTAAAGCTGGTAGTGTAACTGCAGCAATGTTTTTACAAGAATTTACGGATTATAAATGGGCGCATTTAGATATTGCTGGTACCGCTTGGACAGCAGAAGCTAAAGGTGGTACAGGGCGACCATTTAAGCTTTTGGTAGAGTTAGTGAGAGGTCACGTAGGTAAGTAGTAGTTTTTTTGCTAAGTAAATTAAAAATAGCCTGATGATTTTATTCTTAGGCTATAACTATTTATGAATTAATAAAATTTCAATAAACGACTAGTCTTAAGTTGCTATTAATATGTTAAAATGGCGCACTCTTCGTAACGTTATTTAAATTTTAAAGGTATTGACATGGCATTAGAAAGAACAATTTCAATTATTAAACCAGATGCAGTAGCAAAAAACGTAATTGGACAAATTTACGCACGTTTTGAGGCTGCTGGTCTTAAAGTTGTTGCTGCTAAGATGAAACACTTATCAACGAAAGAAGCGCAAGAGTTCTATGCAGTGCATAAAGAGCGTCCTTTCTTTGGTGAATTGGTTGAATTCATGACTTCAGGTCCTGTAATGATTCAGGTTCTTGAAGGTGATGACGCAGTTAGTAAAAATCGTGAAGTGATGGGTGCTACTAATCCAAAAGATGCTGCAGCTGGTACAATTCGTGCTGATTTTGCAGACTCAATTGGTGAAAATGCAGTTCATGGTTCAGATAGTTTAGAAAATGCAGCTGTTGAAATCAGTCATTTCTTCTCTACTTCTGAGTTGTGTGCACGGACGCGCTAATTATTTTAAAGGCTAATTGATATCTTTTTATCATTAGCCTTAGTCAATGAGAATTATGAAAATAAATTTATTAAATTATACACTTCCTAAACTTGAACAGTTTTTTGTTGAAATTGGCGAGAAAAAATTTCGAGCAAAACAAGTTTTTCGTTGGTTGCACGTTTATGGTGCAGCAAATTTTGCTGAAATGACGGATATTGCGAAATCATTGCGTGCCAAGTTGGAAGAAATTGCAATTATTGAAGCACCAGAGCTGGTGACTGAACATATTTCTAGTGATGGCACTTGTAAATGGGTGTTAAGTGTTAATGGTAGTAACAAGATTGAAGCGGTTTTTATTCCTGAAGATGGACGTGGAACTTTATGTGTTTCTTCTCAGGTTGGCTGTGCATTAGAATGTCAATTTTGCTCGACAGGTCGCCAAGGGTTTAATCGTAACTTAACACCTGGTGAGATTATTGGACAATTATGGTGGGCTAATCGCCGCTTAGGTAAAGATCCTAAAGGTGAGAAATTAATTACTAATGTAGTCATGATGGGCATGGGTGAACCATTGGCTAATTATGAAAACGTAGTTGATGCAATGCGTATTATGTTGGATGATAATGCTTATAATATTTCAAAACGTAAGTTGACTTTATCAACTAGTGGCGTAGTAACGCGTTTAGACTGGTTAGCGGAAGATTGTCCAGTGGCTTTGGCAATTAGCCTGCATGCTTCAAATGATGAAGTTCGTAGTGAGATAATTCCGTTAAATAAAAAATATCCAATTGCTGATTTAATTGCAGCTTGTCAACGTTATTTGGTGAAATCACCTAAAAATTATATAACATTTGAATATGTTATGCTTAAAGATGTTAATGATAAATTAGAGCATGCTGAAGAATTAGTTAAGTTGATGCGCGGTGTTGAATGTAAGTTTAATTTGATTCCATTTAATCCATTTCCAAATTCCGGATTTGAAGCTTCGAGTTGGGGACAAATTTTAAAATTCCAAAAAATATTGCAAAATGGTGGCTATATAACAACGGTGCGTAAGACTCGTGGTGATGATATTGATGCGGCTTGTGGTCAATTGGTCGGTAAAGTTGAAGATAAAACAAAACGTCAAGAAAAATGGAAGAACTATATTCCTATCAAAGAAGTTTAAAATGCGCGTTATTCGATTAATTAGTTTTATTGCCATCATGGTTCTGAGTAGCGGTTGTGTTACCAAAACAATTAATAGTGATGGGACGGTTCAAAACAACGTTATTGACAAAAATAAACTTTCAGATACTTATGTCGATCTGGCGATTGAGTACCAAAAACATGGTGCTCCACAAGTAGCTCTAGATCGAGTAAATTTAGCAATTACCACGTTACCCAATAATGCGCGAGCTTATATGGTTAGGGCCATGATTTATCAGCAATTAAATAGGCCCGAAAACGCTGAAGATGATTTTAAGCGGGCGTTAAGTTTAAAAGTAGGATATTCAGAAGCCTATGTTAATTATGCGGTGTTTTTATGTGACCAAAAACGTTATAGCGATGCAAATAATAATTTTACGCAGGCGTTGAGTAATCCGTTATATTTTACCCCTGAAATTGGTTACTATAGTCGCGGAAATTGCTATTATAAGCAAAATGATTTAGCTAATGCAAATGCTGATTATTTACGTTCATTAACTTTTCGTAATATACCGCAAGATAGCTATATTGCGCTTGCAAAGCTTCAACTCGATCAAAATAATGCGCAACTTGCAAATTTTTATATTACCAAATTCAGTGGATCGCAAACTCCGCAAACAATGTGGTTGCATATTCAGATTTTACAACGTATGATTGATGAAGCAGCAAATGGTGTTCATTCAAATGAATTCTCTTCGTATTTAAAAACGATGGGGCAAGTTTTAGTTAGTAATTATCCAAATTCTGTGGAAGCGCAACAATATTTGCTTAAGTATGGTACAGGTAATTTAAAACCAGCTTCGCCTGCAGTAAATAAGGTTGTAGCAAATCCACCTAAAATACAGGTAGTCACATCTAAGTCTTCTCCAAAAACAGTAGCTGCACCTTCTGGTAACGGTGTTCTAACTCAAGATGGTCGGCGTTATATTGTGGTTTTATCTGGTGATACCGCTTATTCATTAAGCAATAAATATGGAGTATCAATTAAATCACTTGAGGCGATTAATAATCTTAAATTAAATCAACTTAAAGTTGGAATGAAATTATATTTAGATCCAAAGTAGGACAATTAGGAATAATAAAATGATAGCTCGTCGTAAAACTTTTAGCAGTAAAATTGGTCATATTTACGTTGGCAGTGACCATCCAATAGTGGTGCAATCAATGACCAATACCGATACCGAAGATGCTTTAGGTACGGCTATTCAAGTTGCTGATTTAGCACGTGCTGGCTCTGAAGTAGTGCGTATTACAGTTAATACTATCGAAGCAGGAGCTAAGGTTCGTGAAATTAGTCAGCGTCTAGCTGATATGGGTTTAAATGTGCCTTTAGTTGGTGATTTTCATTTTAATGGTCATAAAATATTGGCAGAAAATCCAGATTGTGCCAAATATTTAGCTAAATATCGAATTAATCCGGGCAATGTTGGTAAGGGTAGTAAACGTGATGAGCAATTTGCTTATATGATTAATACTGCCCGTGAATATGATAAACCTGTGCGAATTGGCGTTAATTGGGGATCTTTGGATCAAGAGCTATTAGCTTCAATGTTGGATAATAATGCGCGTTTGTCTGTTCCGTTAAGTCTAGATGAGGTAATGCGTAAGGCTTTGGTTGAATCTGCATTACAAAGCGCGGAAAAAGCTTTAGAACTTGGTTTACCTGAAAATAGAATTTTATTGTCATGTAAAGTAAGTAAAGTTCAGGATTTATTATTAGTATACCGTGATTTGGCGAGTCGTTGTAGTTATCCGTTGCACCTTGGTTTGACTGAAGCAGGGATGGGTTCAAAGGGGGTTGTGGCATCAACTGCTGCATTATCTTTGATTTTACAAGAAGGAATTGGTGATACTATTCGTGTATCACTGACACCTAAACCAGGTGAAAGTCGTATTAACGAAGTAATTGTAGCACAAGAAATTTTACAATCTTTAGATTTACGATCATTTGTTCCAACGGTAACTTCTTGTCCTGGTTGTGGGCGTACTACGAGTGATTATTTCCAAAAATTGGCGGATAAAATTCAGAATTATTTACGTGATCAAATGCTAGTGTGGAAAAAGCAATATCCTGGCGTTGAAGATATGAAAGTTGCGGTAATGGGCTGTGTCGTAAATGGACCAGGTGAATCTAAACTAGCTAACATTGGGATTAGTTTGCCAGGCAAAGATGAATCGCCCGTTGCACCAGTTTTTATTGATGGACAAAAGGATGTGACTTTAAAAGGTGATTCAATTGCTGAAGAGTTTCAAGTTATTGTCGAAAATTATGTTAAATTAAATTATAGTATAAATAAAGCATAATTTAATCATAAGAAAGAGAAAAATGGCAGAAAAAATAGTTGGCGTGAAGGGGATGAATGATTTATTGCCTACTACATCTTATCAATGGTTGTGGTTAGAAGATAAATTGAGAACTTGGTTAGCGCAGTATGGTTATGAAAATATTCGTACACCGATTTTAGAAAGCACCAAATTATTTACGCGTTCAATTGGTGAAGTTACGGATATTGTTGAAAAAGAAATGTATAGTTTTACCGATAGCTTAAATGGTGATGCATTAACCTTACGTCCAGAAGGTACTGCTGGAACTCTCCGAGCTGTTGTTGAGCATAATTTACTCTACAATGCTAATCAAAAATTATGGTATATTGGACCGATGTTTCGTCATGAACGCCCACAAAAAGGTCGTTATCGTCAATTTCACCAGCTTGGTGTTGAAGCTTTGGGTTTTAAAGGTCCAGACATTGATTGTGAAGTAATTTTAATGTTAAACCATCTCTGGCAAATTCTTGGACTAACTGGAGTTGAGTTGCAAATTAATTGCTTAGGTAATAAAGGTGAACGTTTGGCTCATCGACAAGCTTTAATTGAGTATTTTGAGCAAAATAAAGGCTTACTTGACGAAGAAGCCACCAGACGTTTATATACTAATCCGCTAAGAATCTTAGATACTAAGAACCCTGCGATGCAAGAGTTAGTTAGTGCTGCTCCACAGTTAATTGAACATCTTGGTGATGATTCGCTTAAGCATTATTCAGGATGGAAATCTGGTCTAACAAGTCTTGGTATTAAGTATACTGAAAACCATCGTTTAGTTCGTGGTTTAGACTATTATAATCTTTCGGTCTTTGAATGGATTAGTAGTGATTTGGGTTCGCAATCAACCCTGTGTGGTGGTGGTCGTTATGATCCATTATTAGCTGAACTAAGTGGTAAAGACAACTATGGAATTGGTTTTGCGATTGGTCTGGAAAGATTGTTATTAAGCCTTGAGGCACAAGGAAATTTATCGACCAAAGCGGATTGTGATGTTTATATTGTGAATGATGGTAACGGTGCTCAGGAGTTGGCATTTAAATTAGCTCAACAACTGCGTGAGCTTAATTTAAAAGTGATTCAACATTTGGGTGGTGGTAGTTTTAAATCACAATTTAAAAAAGCAGATAATTCAGGTGCTCGCCTGAGCTTGGTGATTGGTGAAAACGAGGTTAGGCTAAATCAAGTTGTGCTAAAATTGATGGCTGAACAAAAACAAGAGTCGATTGCTCAAGAGCAATTAGCATCATATGTAACTAATTTTTTTAATTCTTAGGATAGTAATGGCACATTTTGACTTAAATGAACAAGAACAAATCGCAAATGTAAAATACTTCTGGCGTGATTGGGGTAAATATTTAGTTGCTTTGGTCATTATTTTAATTGTTGGCTATGCTGGGAGTTCTGCTTATAATTGGCATCAACAAAGCCAAGCGCAAAATGCGGCTGCAATATATTTGGATTTTAATACTGCGTTAACTGCAAATGATACAGCAAAAGCATTTAAGGTTGCTGATAAGTTAGTTGCCGAGTTACCATCTACAGAATACGCTCCATTGGCAAGTCTTCAAGCCGCAAAGTTAGCTTTTGATCAAAAGAACTATTCAGCCGCTGAAAAATACTTACTTTGGACTAAAGATAACTCTAAAGATAAATCTTTACAAAGTATCGCAGTGTTACGCTTAGCAAGCGTTTATATTGACCAGCAAAAATTTGATAAGGCTCGTGAAATGTTAAAAACTAAACATGATTTATCTTTTGATGGTTTATTTTATGAAGGTCGTGGTGATATGTATATTGCAATGGGTGATTTAAATAAATCACGTGATGCGTATAAAGAAGGTCTACAAAAAGCTGCAAACGATCCATCTACTCAACAAGCAATCCAAATGAAATTAGATATAATTGGGGGATAAACCATTGTTGAAAAAAATTTCTGCGATTTGTATTGGTGGTGTGATCGCTGGATCCTTAATTTCTTGCGCCTCTGATAATACTCCACAACCATTACCAATGCCTAAAGTACAGAATGAAGTTACTTTGCAGCAAGGTTGGTCACGTAGTGATTTACAAAATAGCAATGCAGGAAGTTATGTTCCAACTTTATTTGACAATGCCATTTTTACTGCTGATAGTGGTGGTTATATTTATAAGCTGGATCCAGGAGATGGTAGCTTAATTAGTCAATTTGACACGCATCAACGCCTGTCTAGCGGTGTTGGTGTTTCTGGTAGCTATGTTTATGTTACAACTAAAAAAGGTTATTTATTAGCGGTTGATAAAGGTACTGGAGAAATTAAGTGGCAAGCGCAATTACCAACGATATCTTTAGAAGCGCCACAAGCAACTAATGATATTGTAATTGTACGAACTAATGATGCTGAAGTTTTAGCTTTTAATGCAAATGATGGTAGCTCGGTTTGGGTTTATCAAAAACCAATCCCAGCATTAACATTAAGAGTACAAAATAGTTTTCAGGTTATTGGCAATGAGGTAGTTGCAGTTGGATTGCCTGGCGGTAAACTGGCATTGATCAATTTACATACTGGTATGCCAATTTGGGAAAACTATATTGCTATACCAGAAGGTTCAACTGATTTAGATAAAATTACTGACATTGGTATGCGTCCGGTTTTAGACAACAAAACGTTATGTGTCGCGACATATAATGGAAAAATTGCATGTTTGGATGCATTATCAAGTAATATTATTTGGCAAAAGAAATTTAATACTACATTCGGTTTAGTCGTTGATGAACAAAATGTTTATGCTGTATCACAAGATGGAGTTGTTTACGCTTTTGATAAGAATACAGGTGGTTCGGTTTGGCAGAATAAAACATTGCAATATCGGAAATTAAGCACCCCGGCGATTGAAGGAAATGGACTTTTGGTTGTAGATAATGATGGTTATGTGCATATGTTTAATCGCAATGATGGCCATGAAATGGCTAGAGTTGGCACATCACTTTTAGCTGGTGTCTCTCAACCTCTTGTGCGCGATAATGGTGTTATTTACCAATCAGCAAATGGGTATATAGCCCAAATTAAAAATTATTAAGGAATTATATGAAGCCTACAATCGCATTGGTTGGAAGACCAAATGTTGGCAAATCAACGTTATTTAACCGTTTGACACGTAGTCGTGATGCCTTGGTGGCTGATTTTCCTGGTTTAACCCGCGATCGTCATTATGGAATTGGTCGAGTTGGACATAAGCCATATATTTTGGTTGATACTGGTGGTTTTGAGCCGTTAATTGATAACGGTGTGATGATGGAAATGGCTCGTCAATCTGAGCAAGCCACTTATGAGGCCGATGCAATTATTTTTATGGTTGATGGTCGTGGTGGAATGACGCCACAAGATCGTATCATTGCAAACAAGCTTCGTCAATTAAATAAGCCTGTGTATGTCGCAATTAATAAAGTTGAGGGCGTTGACAAAATTATTGCTATCAGTGATTTTTACGAGCTTGGTTTAGAGAAAATGTATCCATTATCTGCGACGCATGGTGATGGTGTACACAAGTTGATTGATGATGTCTTACGTACATTTAAAAATATTACTGAAGATGAAGAGCAAGGCGATAAAATTACGTTTGCGGTAGTTGGCCGCCCTAACGTGGGTAAATCTACTTTAGTGAATACAATTCTTGGTGAAGAACGAGTGGTTGTATTTGATGAGGCTGGAACTACGCGGGATAGTATTTATATTGATTTTGAACGCGGTGAGCAAAAATATACAATTATTGACACGGCTGGGATTCGTCGTAAAGGTCGTGTTACAGATAAATTAGAGAAGTTCTCGGTTTTAAAAGCGATTCAGGCAATTAGTGAAGCCCAAGTGGTTGTGTTAGTTTTGGATGCGCACTTGGATATTGCTGAGCAAGATGCGACTATTGTTGGTTATGCTTTAGAGGCTGGTAAATCAATTGTGGTTGCTATCAATAAATGGGATAATTTGAATGATGATCAGCGTATAAAAATCAAATCAGATTTAAAAGAAAAATTACATTTCTTAGATTTTGCAAAATATAATTATATTTCGGCATTGTATAAAAAAGGGATCAATGATTTGCTTGATTCAATTGCTGCAGCATATACATCAGCATTTGTTAAGTTTTCGACACCAAAATTAACCCGTGTGTTGAAAGAAGCTGTTGATCGTCAGCCACCAACATTTAAAGGTAACTTTAGACCTAAAATGCGTTATGCTCATCAAGGTGGTTCAAATCCGCCAATCGTGGTGATTCATGGCAATAGTCTTTTATCTGTACAACAAGCCTATACAAAATATTTGGAGCGTTCGTTTAGAAAGGTTTTTGATTTGGTTGGTACACCATTACGGATTGAATACAAAAATAGTGATAATCCTTTTGAAGCGAAAAGCGAAGATCATTTAAGACTTGGTTTAGTGCAAAAACAAAAGTTGAGTAAGCCTACAACTCGTTATAAAAAATAAGGGGCTAGACAATCAAAGCACACTTAAAGATGTGGTAAGATGCTGTCATGGTTCAAATAAATAAGTACATTAAGTGTT
>ERZ650304.41-NODE-41-length-83077-cov-9.466973_pt1 | contig 83077 bp, 71 predicted proteins | sample MGYA00376240_ERZ650304 | MGnify/ENA primary metagenome ERZ650304 (study PRJEB26733, sample SAMN07839271) | wastewater metagenome | biome: small river; feature: stream; material: water | place: USA: North Carolina | collected 2016-03-01 ...
TAGTCGTTGAACTTTACTCATGCGCTTGCGCGTTTAGAGTCTTAGCTGCTGATTGTCTCTATTTACTCATTTGTCAAACTGTCATTGCGTGCTTTCGCCGCAATTGTAGTAGAGTAACCTAACGAGAGTTTCCAGCAATTAAAGGGATTGTTTATACAGTCTTACGACTGCAGCGGACATCTATTTTTTTATCCGCGCCTAAACCATCGAGACGGCTCGCACTCGGTATCATGGTATCGACAAAGGAAGGATTAGTAAATGTAGGATACTCTAATGCATCGTACGCGTCTTCTTTATATTCGTACCAGTTCTCATCGAGCTCTCGTCTCACCTCACCCACTACCGTATTCTTAACGTAGACAGTGGAAGGGTAGATAGAACCAATGCCTGTAATGGGGTAACGCGTACCAAAGCCTACTAGCTTATTCCATTCTTTATATCCCGAAAGGTAAATAAGCTCACAGAGCGTTAAGGGGTAAACGTCTTCTTTATTCGCCCACGAAGGTAGATCACGAATATCGTTAAAGATCTTAAAGACCTTTCGCTCTTTAGGACGATACACCAATCCTAAATAATAGTCTTCAATGATAATCGGGCGTAACCGCAGAGCGGGCTCTCGATAGCTATTGATAACCGTTTCTAATCCAGCGCTAGAGGCCCATCGATCCGTAACGGTAGTTGGTACACGAGCTGATTCAGCCTGTAATGTAGAGCGATTCACTAACCGGACGACGCCGTCATTCGTGTTGAACGCTTTCGAGAGGATGCTATTCGTTAAGTAATGCTTGGCTAAGGGTAACGCACCCTTAATGCATTGGAACAATCCCATGGTCGTGTGATTCACAGTAGGGGCATTACGTGCGCCCAGATGGGGTGGACTCAAATCCATGGAAGAGATCACATTACGCGTTCCGTTAAAGATACGTCGCCCGCCCCATTTCTGCTGAATGAATCCTCCCTTCCCTTGTACCATGCCATCTAAAAAGTCATAGACTCGATTAAACGACAGCTGCATGGAGAAACGAGAATTGTCCAGAATGGGCGATTCTAAATCCGTACTATTGCCAATAGCGTTCGATACAGAAATCAAAGAACGATAATCGTTATTGATCTCTCCTTCTTTCATGCGACCAATGGCATCGATCGTAAAGTCTCGTAATCCCGCCGGAATGATTAAGACTTTATTGGTCATGGCAATGGCTTTGTATTTCTCAATTAACTGAATACGTACATCGCGTTGTTCGGAACCCGTAGGCTTATGCACAATGTCGCGCCAATGCTTAATAAAGAAAGCATAGCCCGTATCGCCATTGACCTCATCGGACGGTTCGAAGTCATGATCAGCCGTATTCCATTTAGCGTACGCTTTACCCGATAATATTCCACCGTACAAACCCCGTAGCTTAATAAGGTGTTTGTAGATTAAAGGATGAATAACTGTCGTGCGTAAATCCACGTAAGAGAAACGCGCATCTCTTTCATCAGAACCTACGCGTCCAAAAATAGAAACGGAGAATAAACCGTCTTCATGGAAGTTTTGAGTAGCTCCTTCCATGATGTCCAATACACGAACCGGTTTCAGTGCCGCTACTTTCGCATTGGTTAATTCCAATAGCGTGATGTTAGCCGGTATGTCGAGTCGTTTCACATACGCCTCCCATTAGGGTTTAGAGCAGAAATGGTATGATTTTCCTTCATTGCCGTGGAGACAACTATGGCCGGTAAAAAACCCGGTTCAGGGTCTTTTGATAAATACGAATTAGACAATTTTGACGATCTCACTGGCAACGGTGGATTCGATGATTTTGGCATGGGTAAAGACGATAGAAAACCCATCGTTAAGATTGCTTCCTCTATAGTAGAAGGTGCAACGGGCTGGGCTAAAGATTCTCGAAATCAGATTAATTTCATTAAGAAAGCCATGCCTGATGGCTACGACACCGCCATCGATGCCATCGACGACGGTATCAGTGGCCTCAAAGATCTATACGATACGGCGGGTAGGGAATTTAAACCTATCACCGATGACATGAAGAAATTATTGCGTCAGCACTTACCCGCTGAAGGCAATTATAAACCCGGTGGATTGGTTGATAAACTGAAACGTTGGGCTAAAGAAGAACAGCGGCATACCGGCATGTCTCGCGAACAGCAAGAGTCCATGCAGCTGAATACCGAGATTGGTGAAATCTTCCGTATGCAGGCAGAGCACAATGCCCAGAAAGAAGCCGTCGATGCCAATCGTCAAAACCTTCAAAGCTTCGTATCGAATAAGTTAGCAGCGGGCGCCAATGCACAGCTCGATGCCATACGCGTTAACACCAGTCGATTAGTCGCTTACCAAGATCAAGTTTTAGTTAACTTCCAAAAGAAACAATTGGAATTGGGCTATCGTCAGTATTTTGTCCAACGGCGTTTATTAGATCAATTCGAAGCACATGCGAATCTCTCTAAACGCAATATGGAAATCATTGCGAAGAATACGGGATTGCCTGATTTCGTTAAGATGCGCAATAAAGAAGTAGTTGAGCAAATTCTTAAGACGAAACTCTTAGGGGCGGTGGGTAATAGCTTAGGCGGTTGGGCGCGCGGTGCCGGCAAACGCATCATGAATAGCTACTCGGCGAAGATTAAACAATTCGCCTCTGATGCGGGCCAGAACCTACAAATGCTACTGACGGCCGGTGAAATGGGTAGCATGGGCCAGGACATGGGAATGTCGGGTAAAGACATGGCCATGCAATTCGGCGGTAACATGGTGGGGGGTGCAGCTGCACAAAAAGCAGCGGCCTGGTTAAAGAACTTCGTTAAGCCTAAAATTGGCGCATCTAACAAAATTGTTAATGGCGGTATGTTCATTAATAACCTCCGTATGATGTTCCCCCAACTCATGAATGATTTCGCTAAGTCGGGTACTTACGATGACGGCATTATGGGCTGGTTAATGGAAGGCTTAAAAGAAGGAATCGGTACGTACTCTAAGAACAAGACGGTGCGTAAATCAGGTGCTGATATCTTAGACGAAGCGGTTCACTTTAACATGCAGTCTCGCCAAGCCTTAACCGAGGTCATTCCAGGGTGGTTAGGACGCATTCATCAAGAACTCCGTATTACTCGCACTGGCGATACCACTATTCAACCCATGAGCTTCTCGTACGCTAAAGGCCAATTTGAAGAAGCGAAAGAAACGAAAGCGCGTATTCAAAAAGCCGTAATGGACGATCGAAAGATTGGGGGTACACAAACCCGCATTAAAGATACGTTAGCCAGTATTGGTGGCGATGAGCTTAGTCCGGCTGCACAAAAAGCATTGGAGCGAGAGCTTTTAGAAGCAGCTACCAGCGATGCCGGTTTCTCAGTCGAGGACATTATCTTTAATGGGAAATACAAGACGATTAAAGATCAGAAACTAAAGAAAGAAATTAAAGAGCACTTCCAAAAGAAGACGGGCGTCGTATCGAAGCAGATGAAAGACGGAACGACGCGTCACAGTTTTGACTTAGAGGGAGACGGTCAGGCCGTCCTGAACAACCTTTTAAAACGTTTCGATGAACTCGCGCGTTCTATTCCAGACCTTCAAGCCATGATGGTTAACGAAGCACGCCAAGGCAATTTAGACAATACGGGTGAACTCGGTTACACGCGTTGGGATGAAGATCGTCAGCAGCACGTGGTCGATGAAACAGCGTGGAAAGAAGAAGTGCTAGGTGGCAAGTATCGAGGCGATGATCCTAATCGTCCGGGTGCGCCTAAAGCCCCTAGAGCACAAGGCCCAGCGTTTAACCTAGGGGCTTCACAAGCCGAGTCAGTACGCGATAAAGCAGCTATTTACGGTAAGAAAGCAAAACGGCAATATAAGAAAGCCAGACGCTTTACAAAGTCTCAATTGGCGAAGCTAAGTAAAGAAGGGAAAAAGCATTATGAGGTTGGGCTTGCAAAAGCTCAGAAGCTCGGTGCCGAAGCCAAAGCCCAATACGAAGAGCTTTACGCCATGTACGGTGAAGACGCTTTACCGCGTGCTAAAGAATTCGTTGAACAACTCGAACTCCGTGTACGCGGCGGACAGATACTCACTCCTGAGGAAATCGAATCGGTTAAACAATCCGTAGCCGGGTTTGCTGAAAGGGCGCACACGGAAGGTCGACGAATCGCCGAGCAAATGGCACCCATTTACGAAAGTGCGTCCGTCAACGCGACTGAGATTGCCGGTCAAATGCGGCCGGCCATTATCAATGCTTTAGGAACGACAGCTAACGTAGGGACTCAAGCAATAGCGGGGGCACGTACCACCGGCATTCATGCCATGGATAACATCTCTGCTCGCTTACAAGCCGGCGAATTCGTTCTTAATGCGGATGCCGTTAAACGCTACGGTGTTGGTTTACTCAACCGCATGAATAACCCCGACGGTAAAGCACCCGCCCCACGAACCGACGGTAAAGGGGTTCAAGGCTTTGCGTCTGGTGGATTGGTCAATAAGCTGTTTGGGTCTACGCCGGAACGGCTCTCGCCTGAAGAATACCAACGTAAGGTATTAGAAGGCTTCACTGAAATGAAAGAAGCCATTCTCGAAGGTAACATTAAAGAAGAAGCAGGCATTACAGCCCAAATGACGGCGGCACTCAATTCACTCTTACAGCAATGGGCTCCTTATTGGGGATCTGGCAGTAACGGGGAGGCAATGCCTCCCCCGCCTAAAGGCCCTTTAGAAGATCGCATGATCTTAGGGCTATGGAAAGGCTTTAAAGGCGGCGTGAAGAGAGGTGTCACTGGAATAGGGAAAGGCTTCCGTAGCCTCTATCGTGGTGGTAAGTTTGTACGGGATAATATCTTACCGTTAGGGTTTAAGATTCCGTGGAACGTCGCTAAATTCGGTAAAGGGCTTTGGGACGCATCCCGTTCTAAACATAAAGACATCTACGTGCAAGGTGAAGAGAAACCGCGTATGGTCGCTGTCAAAATGAAGCAAGGCCATTACACGGATACGAACACCGGAAAGGTTATTAAGACCATTCGAGACATCACCGGTGAAGTCAAAGACGAGAAAGGGGATGTCGTTATTACGGATGAAGAGTTCCAAAAAGGACTTTACGATAAGTTTGGTAAAGCATTGCCTTTTCGTATTTACGATGCGATCTCTAAGATTGTAGATAAAGCAACCAGTCCGTTTGCCATGGTTGCAAAAATCGCGCATATGGTCACCACAGGCACCTGGAAATGGTTAAAGGCCAATAAGGATGTCTACGTAGCGGGTGAAGAGAAACCGCGCTTATACGCCCGCTTAATACGCGCTGGTGCGTATCGCCTTAAGAAGAATGGTAAAACCGTTACATCCATTAAAGATGTCATCGGCGATATCATTGACGAAAATAACAATATCGTACTGTCGATGGAAGACATCCAAAAAGGATTAGTCGATTCCGATGGTAAACCCATTAAGACGCTCGGTGAGAAGGTGCTCGGCCTCGTCGCCGGTACGTTTAAAATTGGCGGTAAGGTAGCGCGTTTCGTTGGCAATACGTTTGCGAAAGGAATGAATGCTTTACAGAATCTTTTTGGGGCCGGTACGGAAGTGATTAAAGGCTTACTGTTTGGTATTGGTAAGTATTCGGGATTCTCTATCTTTGGGTATAACAAACCGGTAGTTGATCGTTTGGATAAAATCCATGATCTCTTAGACAAACGGTTACCCGGTGGAAAGAAGAAGTTTAATGATGCAGACGGCGATGGTTCTCGTGAAGGATCTCGCGAAGAGCAATTGCAAGAACGTGAGAAAGAGGATGCAGAAGCAGCGGCTAACGAACAGAAGGGTATATTTGGTCGACTGAAAGATTCCTTGAAAGCGGGTAAAGAGAAGGTCACTTCTTTTAATCCCTTAGCAATGCTCTCTAGCTTAGGCGATAAGCTCTCTGGTTTGGTCACGGGCTTTACTGGATTCATGGGTACGATGGGTAAGTGGTTCACGCAATCCAGTCTCATGATGAAAGCCATTGCCCTCTTTACCAGAGGAGGTGGGGGTGGCGTACCTGGAGTTGATGTACCCACTGCTGAAGGAAAGGGTAAACCGGGTGGTCCTAAACCGAAAGGTGGGCGCTTTGGGAAATTGAGAATGCCGGGATTGGGCGCTGCAGGGAAACTCCTCGGTGCTGCTGCGATGGGGTATGGCGCTTACGAAATGTCTCAAGGCAATTACCTCGAAGGCGGTCTATCACTCACCATGGGCGCCGTAGGAACCTTTGGTATGGGCGGCATTGCAGCCGGCCTTGCTACCGCAGGCGGTGTGGCATTAAGCATCCTATCCTCACCTGTTGTTCTAGCTGCTGGTGCCGTTTTAGCTACTGGATATGGAATCTACAAGCTCGTTAAATACGTCAAACGCCCACGCGCGTGGATCTCACAATTCCGCATGCGTCAGTACGGCTACGAGCCTGATGATGAAGATAAAATGTCAGCTATTGCGACATTTGAAAAGATTCTACTTAAAGACGTTAAAGTGAGCGCTGGTGCACCGGCTGAAATGGGTGCCGGCATCCCATTGTCAGAAGCCATGAAAATCTTTGGCGTTAAGATGGAAGACGGTGAAGCGATTGAGGAATGGAAAGCCTGGTACAGTTATCGCTTCCGCCCTATCTTTCTAACACACGTTACCGTCATGTACGATATATTGAGAAAGACCGACATTACGAACGTTGACGATTTAGCATTAACCGATCAACGAAAAGAAATCATGAAACGCGTTCACTTTCCGTTAACGGAAAGCTCGCCTTATGCGGTTAATGCATCACCGTTTAAGAAGGGGGGTAAAGTTGACGTATCCATGACTGACATCAATGAAGATTACGAAGATGCATTATCGTTAATCGAGAAAGATCGAGAAAAACACGACAAAGGCGTTGCAAAGCAAGCAGAAGACGCCAAAAAGACACCCGCTCAAAAAGAAGCCGAAGCCGCTAAGAAAAAGGAAAAGGATTCGACGAGTTGGTTTACGAAAATGCAAGACGGTGCTTCTACGGCTATCGGTGATTACATCGATAGAAAGAAAAAGCAAGCGGCTGAAGCAGCAGCCGCTGCTAAGAAAGCATACGAGGCATCCAAGAAAGGATTAGCGATGGCGGGTAAAGGGGCTGGAATTGCCTTAACAGCTGCCGGTAAAGGACTTGGTACGGTTGCCAGTGCAGCTAGTGGATTGGCATCGAGTGCTGCGAGTGGTCTTGCCTCTGGTGTATCTGCTTTGGGTAGCGGTATCATGAGCGGACTTGCAGGAGCAGGCACTGCCATTGCCGCAGGCGGTAGCTATATCTACAAAGTGGCTAAAGGAGAAGCGGCTAAATATCGCGATTCACTCCTAGCCGCGATTGATAGACATGGCTATGGCGATCCGGTTGCGAAAGCACAGATCCTTGCTAACGTCGAGAACGAAACGGGTAATTACTCCGTTATGACGGAGAATCTAAACTACAAAGCCGATGCGATCATGAAACTGTTTGCAACTGCACGTAAACGTGGCCGTGCGGCGGTTGAAGAAGCGGTACGTCAAGGTCCTCAAGCTATTGCTGAAATTATTTACGGTGGGCGTGAAGACCTGGGTAACATACAGCCGGGCGATGGATATAAGTACCGTGGCCGTGGTTTACTGCAACTGACAGGTCGTGCTAACTACGCGGCGGCTAGTAAACACTTTGGTATCGATCTGGTTAATAATCCTGATCTGGTATTTGATCCAAAGATAGCGGCTGAAATCGTCATGTACTACTTCAACAAGCGCGTACCCCGAGCAGCGGTATCGGACCCTTCCGATGCCGGTATTGAATTAGTGCGTAAACGCGTCAACGGTGGTTTAATTGGCATCGATCATGTCAAGAAAACCTTCAAGGGTTTACTCCCCTTGGTGCAGGCGGGTAAGATCGTGCCGTCAGATGGCAAAGCAGCAACGGCTGCTGATGCGAGCAAGGATAAAGGTGCAGTACCGGCCTTTGATTCTACGGGCGGTCCGGCTGTTGCAGCGACGTCTGCCGCTACGGCCATTAAGGTATCGGCACCCGCATCAAGTGCGCCTACGCCTACACCCACATCGGCGCCTGCCGCTGCCAGTACCTCATTGGCTAATCGGGTCATTCAATCGAAAGCGGACAGTGCGAAAGCGGCTACTATAGCGCAAGTGCAACAAACCGCTACGGCTAAAGCCAGTACAGCAACCGCTGATGTCGTGGCTAATCATTTAAGTAAGTTGGTTAACATTAGTGCGGATCAACTTGCCGTGATGAAAAATATCGAAGCCACATTACGAGGTTACCAGTCGGGTAAAACGAGTAGTGGTAGTAATGATAAAAACACTACCGCAGCGGGCGCCGCCCCCTCTGCACAGCAGCTAACTAGTCCTGCTCCTAGGAGTCAACTTAACATGAGTCGACTCTAATAACGGCATAGACTGCAGTGGGTTTACCCCCACTGCAGTCATTTATCTTGAACACAACCAAATAATTGTTTCTTTTTTTTTTGATTTAAAAAGAAGGTACCCCCTATGGCAACGCCGAATCCACTGAAAGACGCGAAAGATAAAGCGAAATCAGCCAAAGCAAAAATCAGTACAGTCAAAGCAAAACTACAGGGTGGGGGTGAGAAAACCGGTATCCAAATGCCATTACCCGTGGACAGAACCTGGGTAAGGCAATCGTTTATGTTAGCCGGGTTTAACATGTCAGAAGCAGCTAAGTCATGGCGCATTTATACCAGTGCCTCACAAAAGTATACGAGCTCCCGTATTGGCTGTAACATCCCTATCAATAGCCCGCCTCAACGGACGCGCTATGCCGATATACGCCACCCAGGACGTTTTCATTCTGCCACAACAGTAGGTGGATTAGAGCATCAGCGAACGTTTCCCAAAGACAGTACATCGAAGGTAGCCGCCTTAGGGATGGGTCGCTGGTATTCAGAAGCAATCGATGACAATAATCAATTAATTCACATGCGCTTTGGTGTACCAGAATATCAAGGCATGGTATCTTTCTTTACGAGTTTCTACGATGGCGCCGCTGGACTCTTAGCTAATGAAGGGCGTGGTTCAGCACTATTATTTAAAGCGGGTCAAATAGCAGGGTTTGTAGTAACATTGCCATTCTGGCATTTCTTACTGGTAGGTCGGGTAGCTAAGTTCTTACTAACTGGCGGTATTCCCTCTAAGTATTACTACATGCGACCCACCATGAGTCTTTACTGGAATCGTGTAAACTTTATCGTTAACATGCTAGGCGTTAATCTAGGCGTTATTCCAAGAGCTTGGGATTCGCCTTACGATGCTAAAGGTACCAAAGGTACCGCACCCGATTCATCAGAAGCTGAACTCGAAGCCGCTCGGAAAACATTAAACAAGCTCGCACCGGATCTCTTCCGCGAGAGTGGCGGTATCGATGTTTATGCGTTAGCCAATAAAGCCCAGCGTTTAGCGGGAAAACGCTACGAAGATATTCAAAGAATGACAGAAGGGCCGTCAACCTACGAAGAAATGCAACAAGCCATCAAATCCATATTCTTTAAACCGGAACTCCCCCCCAACCCCGGTCAGGGCTATGTAACAGCGGAGGCTTATACTCAAGACTATTTTAGTAAACCTTCCAATAAGGATCTCTTTAGTCGTTTGTCTTCGTCAGAAAACAGTGTCGCCTCCGATGTCGCTGCAAAAGCAGCTGAGAACACAGCTGCCGCTACCACGCAGACCACAGGAGACACCGGTACAAATCTACCCCCCGTCGCTATGTCTGCTAACGAAACCCCCGCGGCCCCAGCTGCCGAAAATCCAAAAGACGGGTCGATGTCGGACGCTGAGATTGCAGCGCAGACCGGTACAGCGGAAGCCGGTGCGCGCGGCAAATGGGTGAAGTCAACGGATACGGATGGTAAAAGCACATGGAAACATATCGCTGGCTGGTTCTTTACGGATAAAGGCGTGGATATGCTTGAAGCTGAAGTCCGGGACGGCTCACAATACGTTTCCTTCCGAGTAGACTTTACCGGCACGGTTCAAGAAAGTTTTAGCAATGCCTTTGGTGAGTCGGGCATCTCTAGTAATTTAAACGGTATTGCTGGGAGTGGTCGGGAATCTCGATTTAATTTCTCAGGGGGTCAAATCGGTAATGGTGTTGTCGATACCATTGTAGGCGGGATTAAAGATATCGCTTCCGGGGCGCTATCCGGTTTACATTTATCAGGACTTATCGCGCTCTCAGGAGCGGCATATGTCGATATTCCTGAAGTATACAAATCCAGCTCATCCCAAATGCCTACATCGAGTTACACCATCCAACTCAGACCCTGGTCGGGTAACTTAATGTCACGCTATCTCTACATGTACATTCCCATTGCCATGATCCTCGCCGCAGGACTTGCTATATCAACGGGGCCACAATCTTATACTGCGCCCTTCCTTTGTGAGCTGTGGTCACGAGGTCGTAATCAGATCCGACTCGGCATGATTGATTCTATTTCCATTACTCGTGGTGAAGGGAACATGGGATGGAACAATAACTGTGAAGCCTTAGGCATCGACATTACTTTTGGCATTAAAGACCTTTCAACGGTCATGCATGCACCCATCGACGGTGGTACAATGAAAGACTTAAATCCTGCACGGTTACTGATGGCGGATGATAGCCCTTTCAATGATTACTTAGCCGTACTAGGCAATTTGTCAATCGCCGATCAAACAATGTTTCTACGAAAGATGGCGCTAAACTTTGCAAAGTATGGCGTTACACTGAATACATTCTTTAGTCGATCGCACGCTGCTAACGCGTTTGGCTCTTCTCCACCAGGACGCTTCTTATCCAACTTCTCGAAAGATGCCGAGCGACTGTCTGGTAACTAACGGCATAAAGACCCCTCCCTATTTGGGAGGGGTTTATGTCCTATAGCGCGGCTAAGGGATAATACTCTTTACCCAGCGCCACCAAACTAACCTCTGGATAGGATTTTGCAATCATGCACGGTACTAAGTACAACGGATCCAGTTTTAACGTCTCCATTGCACTGGCATTTGCTGCCATGAAATAATGTAAGTTATTGATGGTATTACCGTCTCTGGAATATTCTGTCCATTTAGGGTCAATGCGCTGAATGGTGCTAACCAGATAATTCTTAGACGCGATAGTGGGCGCTGTTTGTCCTTCAGGAAAGCGATAGAACCCTAATATCCACGCTACCGCTTCAGGACAACGGGCTAATACGCCAGCGGCCCCTACGTAATCCAGCGCTTTATTCACGGTGTACAAATCACTCATTTGAATAGCGTAACTAACATTATCAATCAGCAACCGTTTCCGTTCTTTATCGTCGCCGGCTTTCTTCAACAACATATCGATAGCTTCGGGTAAACGCAATGCATTTACCTGCTGTAGTATCCCACCAAACACCGCCATTTGGTTTTCAACACCTAATGCTTTCGCAAAGGTAGAATCCCCGGCAATCGTATTTAGCGCATTCATGATGCCTGTAGCATTAGAAAGATCGGCTGTCTTTCGAAGCGTTTTGACGTTCTTCACGATCATTTTCACTTCTTTAAGACTGAGCTTCTCTTTCTTTTTCTTCGCATTAGCAAGGAGTGAGGCAGGATCTCCGTTCGCTACCCCTCCCGGTAACATACCCTTTCCAGAGGCGAGTAGTTTTGCTTTCTTATCTTCATACCCGACGAGTTTAGAGAGCTTCTCCAAGAGCTTATCTTCAAGTGCGTCTTTACCCCCCATGACGCCTGCAACAATATCTAAAGCCTTCTCTTTAGTAATGCCAACGGATACGCTACCATCTTTAACACTGATGGCATTCGCAATGTCGCGTGGATCAACCTTTTTTAGGTTTTCCATCACGGCGTTTTCAGCCGGCTTCTCCCCGGCTTTTGTTTTCCCATCGTTAACGGGTTCTTGTGCGGTGGCTTTATAAACGTCTACTGCAGCCGCTTCGTCATTCGGGCCAGTGCCAAAAACGGTATTACTGACGAGCTCGCTCATGGGCGATACTCCTACTTAATGGATGGGGTCATAGCATTCCCTTGATAGGGCAAAAAAAAAAGAAAAAAAGGAACGGCATAACGCAGAGGGGCTCCACGGAACCCCTCTGCTTACGCGCTATTTCTTAAGATCATCGTAAAGCGGTATACCAAAATTTCGTTTGGTTTCATCGTCGTACGATACCGTCAGTGTCAAGGTGGCTTTCTTAGCTCCTAACAATCGAATGATTTTAATAACGTGTTTCAATCCTTCGTTCAGTTTAACGAATTCCCGAAACTCTTTACGAATGTCATCGTTTTGATTCGGCATCAGTTATCTCCTTCATACGGTTCGGGTTCATTGCTGCTTAATCCAATAGCATGCTCACTCTTCAATCCTGAGCGCCACTCTGCATGAATTACCAGCGTCAGTTTCGTTGGGCGTAATAGCTTCAAGTGCTTAATAAACACCTTCCACGTCATCTCCGTACGCGTTAACTCTTTGATTAAGTTTCCCCGTTCCGTACTTCTGGCTTTACCATTATTAGGAATCCCGTTACGGGGATCATCCAAGAACTGCAATACCAGTTTGTTCATCTCTGTAGGTTTAATATCCAGATCCCACAAAATGCGGCGATAGAAACGGGCTAGTACACCCCGCGCTAAATGCTGCTCTTTTCTAGGATCCACCAAAAGGCGATTGAGGTCTTTGCTCATTATCCACTAACGCTGCCGTCAACAGCGCCTCCAGTAGAGTGTTAGTGTCTCGATAAAGTCCGCTTAAGGCACGATGATAGTATTGACTCTTCATCGTATCCACGAGCTCTACGTAACCTAACAACGATTTAAGATTGATCAGCTGAGCGCACAACTCATTGACAAATGTCGGTAAATGTACAGTCTCGTTATGCATCGTTACTAAGAACGAATCTAACGAATGCTCAACTGGGTTCTTGTAAGCCCCTGCGATGGAATCATCGATTCCTTCTAAGAGTCTTACGGCTTCAGACACGCGGCGTAAACGGCGCACAACGTTTTCTGCATTTAGAAAGCCGGTACTGAACAGTATCCGTTTTCCCAAATCGATGCGATAATGTTTTAAAGGATATGGGCTTAAGAGCAAGCTTATTTCCAGTAACATTTTTAGAGAGACCGTATCTCTCCAGTTTTGAGAAAGTCCTTTTAAGAACTTCTTCAGCCTCCTACGGAGTCTAAACAGGATAAACATGTTTTTAATCTCCATGACACTACGGTAATGTATTTTTGAAAAGCATTCTATTCGTGGGGGTTTTATGTAAAATATTACATCAATTTTATAGATAGACTTATTCCCTTATATGGAGGCTCTGACCATGAGCGAACAAGCCGTTATGTCGCCTCCCATTGAAGAGGTCGATTTCAACGATGATGACATTCTGAAGTTTACCCAGCGTACCCGTAAGAAGCTGGTTAACCACTTAACGAATGATGGCAAACTGATGCCAAACGATCCTGCTACGCAAGCGTTATTGTTATCGTCATTAGCCGATATGGACAGACAAGCCTTAACGAAGAAACGCATTACTGGCGATAATGCCAACGCAGAAGCCGATCGACAAGCCCAAATCGCTATTGCGGCGATAGCGGGTAAATTCGGCACTCACAATCCTTTCTTACAACAAGACAGTACCAGTGAGAAGGTTATTGACATGCCTTCTAAACTGATTGACGTCTCTGTCATTCCTGGCGAACTCACGACAGGTATTGCCGTAATGGAGTTCAGAGACATTGTTCCTACGTAACGTCAATAGTGCATGGGATAAGCAATAACCGTTTACATTTACGGGATAGTGACATAAGCCCCTCCCGCAATGGGAGGGGCTTTATGCCGTTAGTTACTGTCAGCATTGTGACATTTGATCTGCTAATGATTTCGCCGACTGTTTGTGTGTTGTTGTTGCACCGCCCACTATAGTCGATAACGTTTTATTAGAGTTAATAATTCGTACAAAGTCTTCAAATTCACTGGTGGCGGCATGCACCTGATCACAGATGCCAAGAAGCATGTAATGGTTCACGGGTCGACCATTGCTAGCGAAAGCATCCTGCATGGGAATAGCCTCTTTAGCAATCTTTTGTTTTAACACTGCACGATCCTCATCCTGCGTGATAGCTAAAACATCATCGTTCGAGTCTAAGATGTATTTCAAGCCATAGGCGGTTTTGATGAGTTCGGCAATAGAAATTCGAACCCCGACATAATCTTTTCGCGCAATGGAGCCGATTAAGTTAGTAACAACTTTCATCACTTCAACGCTTTGCATAATGACGGATTTCCAACTCCCTTTTTCAACTGAGATGCTTTTGATCGGTTTTAGGTACATCTGGGTTGTCTCCAAAGTCAGGGGGTATAATAGAGAATAGTTCGACCGGTAAGAAATCTATCCCTATTACCTCAGCGAGTAACATGCTGGTCGCTTCAAAGGGATTTGTTTGATTTCCTGCTCCGTCGACCATCTCTTCGGGCTTGGGTATGCCTTTTACGGTCTTTAATAAACCGGGTACGAGTAAGGTCACACCCGGCGCATTTTCAGGATGTTTATCGAGTACGGCTAATACGCCGTCTGCCCACTCTTGAAAGTTATACACGATGAGGGTAACATACCCTTCTCGATTAATCCAATCAATGGTTTGTTGCTGGGGCGGTATAGAGATTGTTTTAATCGGGGTGATGTAACCCGTGCGGGCATAGACGGCAATTGCAATGTCTTCCATTTCTTCCGCAGTGAGTTGGTATGGGTAGACGTTGATGGTCACCTCAACGCTTTCAGCTCTTGTTTGTGCATAGACGTGCACTTTCTCAAGCCGTTTTACCATTTCCGATAATAAGAAATTCATCGGTGTGATCAGTGAGGCACGGAGAACATCTACCGTTCGATTCCGATAGGCTTCCTGATATTCTTCATCAGTAACAATTGATTGTAAATGGTCAAATTCATCTGAAGGGCGAGTATGGTATTCGCCCTCCAATGCCTGAATGGCCGCTTCTTTAGACAGCGAGGCTAACGTTGCGATTCGTGTGTCCAGTAACGCATCGAGCTCTACGAGAATCCCTTGTTTCACACATCACCCCTGTCCAGGAGTCGGCAGTGGTCGGCGATTATTATCGCGATGGATGACAACGTCCAGTTCAGATTCTGTAATTTGAATCTGCTCAATCAGCAACATCGTTACCAGCCATGGATTCGCGTTGAGGTAAAGCTCCCAATCTCTTCCTGAGAGTGTGCGACCTGTAAGCTCTACATCAGCCACCGTGTATTTATCGTTTTGGTCATTCCAATAAACCGACATGGCCTGTGCTAATGTTTCAATTAACAGGTTCCACGATGTTTGGGTGTCCCCCTTTACCCCTAAATTATCGAACCCTGCAACCCGCGATTGTAGCTCACGGGTCATGCCCATGAGTAGATCAACACGCACATCCCATACCCGGATATGTTTGTTCCAAATGTCTTCAATGTCTTTTCGACTGGCAATTGCATGGAAGCGTAAGTCAATAGAGCAGTAGACTAAGAAGGAAATAAATGCCTCTGCGTATTGCTGCCCACCTAACCCCGCTACTTTGAAGCGGCGTTTAATGATGTCTGCAACGATTTCACGAACGACTTCCATCGTAATGGTTGATGTTCCCATGGTTGTTGTTACCCAAAAAAAAAAGAATTAAATATTATTTCCTAAATGCATTCCTTTTAAGAATGTCGATAGGGTATCCGATGCTTTGGCACGAGTGCCCAATACAGCAATTTGATCCATTGACGCGGCACCGGTTTCCATGAGTTGCTTATCCACTGCACGCATGGCTTTTAGATTACCGCCGCGAATTGACATAAGCTCTTCAATGGAACGATCGTGTCCCTGGGCATACAGCACCAGTAGTTCAGGGAATGAAATACTCGATCCTTTAGAAGGACCCGTTGGTTGATCCGTTAATTCATCCACGTGATTATTATCTTCAGGGATAGAGATCTTGTTTACCAGTGTTTGAATTTGGCGCCGTACAGGTAGGTCTAAGATCAAATACCGATGAGGCGTTAAGTATTTCTTTCCCGTTGCTGCATCCGTTAGCCATAACCGTTGAAAGAAGTCTATACCCATTTTCTTAGCAACGGTGAGATTGTTCTCTACGGTAATTTGAGAATCTTTAAGATTCTCAGCGATCATAGAGACGTAGTCTTTCCCTTCCTCAATAGCCGTAATCCAGCTATCAAATGTTTCATCTGACATCGTTTTAAACAGATCGATGTACATCATCTCGTTTTTACGCGATGGATCAATCGCTAGCACCCAATCTAAGATTACTTTCTCTGCTGCTGCTCGATTACCCGCCATGATACAAACTCACTCTTTACGAAAGATACATACGGTATCAGTGTGGAAGTCGATGAAACACAATAACGGGAATGACGTGGCGTTCAAAGTTAGCAAGCCAAACACCAAAATCAGTGGATTCGGTTAAACACGTGTACGCCATGGGGATAGCAGGAGACTGCACGCGGGATACCTGAGAGCGCCAATAACGATTCAGCGTCTCCAATTCATCGGTGCAGGTGGTAGGGTATATCGACCGATTAAATCCTTGTTGAAATTTAACAGCTAAATCGACATCGTGTTTATGAAGCGTATCAAAACATGCACGGGCTTTAGACCCTTCTACGAATAATGTAACCATGGGTCAAGCCTCCTTGGATAGGGATTTTGGGGTAAAGTCTTTTAGCCAGTAGGGGATATAGACCCCTAATCGCATATTGAGTAAATCCGCTGTAGATAAGAAAGGATGTTTGTGGTTAGCCTCATCGTCTTTGAATGTCCAATACCCGCGAGTATCTAGCAAAACATCCCAATCATAGCCCATGGCTTTCAAATCATCGTAAAGCGCTTTTGGTGTACAGAGCCAACCATCTGGTACATCGTGCCACATGTTTTTCATTTGGCAAATCTCAGCCGTGATTGACATAGCGCGTTGTAAACGTCTGTCGGTATCCAGCTTCTTACGAATGGTCGTGCGTGAGAGCTTACAATCAGGGTATAGATCCAGAAAGTAGTTTTGAAGATTTCCATCAATCCCAAATCGATCGTACGTACGAATATAATGGAATTCGGATAAGCCAACTTTCACACCTTCTGACTGCGACGCAATAATTTCAATCGGCAATCCTGAAGGGCCCGACTTTGATCGTAAGTTCATCATGCGAATCAATACCAAGTCCGTATCACCCTTCATGCCATCGTCGCTTGAACGAGGGAATTCAGGGGCTTTGGTAGTTTGGTTAATTAAGGGCGCTGCTGATAGCATTAACCAGCAATCGTTCATCAAGAACGTAAACGCTTCTGGTACGTATTTAAACGTGGTGTTGTTCTTTAAGAACTCTAACTTCTTTGCTTGGGGTGCGTAAGGATCTAACTGTAGCTTATCGCCTACGTGTGCTGTTAAGATAAAATACGTTCCAGTACGTGCAGCTAATACCGGTAACTCATTTAAGAACTGTGTCTTAGAGGCGGCATCGCGTAAAGCCTCTACGTTACGTTCAGAATCCCCTACGCCACCTTTCTCAACTAAGTTATTCACTACATCAGCACGGAACTTTGATAAAGAGTCCACCAACACTGACCACGGTACATACGCACCAATGGCATTTCCTTCTTTATCAACGAATGGTGTATCCATCCAATCTTTCTTATCTTTAGCACGTTGGTTTGCAACCCCTTTCATTTGGTTGAACCATTCTGTGCCCGAATACTCCGAGGCATCCGTCATGTACATACGGCCCGATTCAAAAAGGTCCGTGCCGCCAATGTTTTCTTTACCAACAGCGAGCTCGTTCACACGCGCACGAGCCCCTGAAATCTCGGTTTCGTAAAACATGGACTGTGACGATAAGTAGTTATTCAACATCGTTAAATTGGCGTGGTGGGCAACAGTTGTCTTAAAGAGATTCCCTCTACCGCCAAACCCTGTTAAGTAGTTTAATCCCCCCGATAGGATCTGTTCGCCGTGTTTACCTGTGTAGTAACGGCCCGTCATGATGTCGTACGGGAAACCAATATTGAATTGGGGTCGCATAGCGGGGGCTTGCTTAAAACTCGCAAAGCTCATTCTTATACTCCTAAGCGATCGAAAAAAGGCTGCTATAATTTGGTGCGAATGCGTTAATTTTATAGACAATGGCCATTCGGCTATCCTTGAGGTTTTCTCCTATTTTTTTAATTAGAGGTGTCGAGTGGAAAATTCAATTCGTATTGCAGCGGATATGATTGCATTGGAAAGCATGAATCCATCGCAGTTATTAAACGCGCTGCCGAATCGCTTACCGGGTTTCTTAAAAGATGTTAAGAATAGCGTTGTCAACGTGTTCTCAGGTAGCTTTTGGAATCAACGCGGGCTGATTGATGTTAAGAAAACCAATCGGTTAATTCAAGACCTTAACTACATGACATTGGCTGAACAAGAAATCTTCATTCCTGCGGGGCTTTCAGTGCCGTTGATTGAATACCTTCGCGCGCTGAATAATGCTTCTACATTAACCGAAGCCTTGATTAGTGAAACATTACAACCCACACTCAATTGGTTAGCGATGTTGCTCACGAAGCCTGAGAATTTAGCATCAGTCCGTGCCGTTCCTCAAGACTCTGGCATTGTATTCCACGACTTAAAGAAACATCAACTGGCCTTAGCTAAATGTTTAGAAGATCGCCGTAAGATTTCTAAAGGCGCCTTTAAGAAAGTCTTTAAACGCAATGCAGACATGTTAGAGTGTGCAACAGTCGTCAATCAGCTCAATCAAGCGTTGGTGAGTGTTGATAAAGACAATGTTACGGAATTGGTAGATGAAATTATCAAAGCGTTTGATACCATCCTTATCCGGATGAAAACGAATCCGAACGAGTACAAGCTATCGGGTCCTGTTATGGGCGTGATGGCAAAGGTCGCTTTAAACCTAGCAGAAGAAATTGAGTTTTATGGCGCTCACGCACACAAAGTGCAAGAAGCCACTGAAACCTTCAAGCTCACGGTAGATAAGCTCGATAGCGTTTATCGTGACCAGTAAGCGTCATAAGCCCCTCCCGTAATGGGAGGGGCTCTATGCCGTCTTAAACGGCTGCGTTGGTATTGCCTATTTCAGATGTACAGTAGAAGAATGCAATAAGGTCTCTGACCATATCCACCCCTTCTTCACCATACAGCAACCACGTAGGTGATCGTTTCACTATCTCTAAAGACAGTGCACGGGCTTCTGTAAACGACATGGGCTGTGTTTCCAAGTCAACAACAGAGGATGCTCGAATCAAAACCCCTAATTCGGCATGTCCCCAAATGCGATCATGAATTCGTGAAGGGAATTCTAACGCATCTACATAGCGCACCAAGTTCATGGCACTATTTAAATTCGATAAGGATTCCTCTTGAAGTATACCTTCTTTCACCAACTGCACGTGAAGAGATGTCAGCAACATGAAGCGTTTGGTGTGGTTCGTCATTAAACAGCTTAGAATGAACAATCCCACGTTAGCCATGAAAGTCTTGATTATCTCAACGACTTTACCCATAGCGACAACCCCCACGATAATAAAAAATGCTACGCGACGATTCGAAGATTCGAATGCACGGCAGCCCAAATGCCTACGTTATGTTCCGTTTTCACAATCGTTGCGTAACGGAACGCCTTATCTGACTCTTTCCACGTCAGCACATACACGGTGGGGGCGAGTGATGCAATCGCCGCCAACATATTCCTTTTAGGTGTATCGATACCAAGCGATAGCACGACCTCTGTTGCGTCGGGACTGATCACGGACTTTAAAGGAACCGTTAAAGACGCTAAGCTGGTATCGATGTGAGAACGAATTTTCCCCAATCGCTTTTTCTTCAAATCGGGTCCAATCTCAGCTTTCTCATAAATCACGCTTGAAATATCGTTAAGGACGTATTGACTGCTGTCTAAGTCATTGTTCATGAAACGATTTAATAGGATTTCTAACGTCGATAAATGTTGTACACATTCATACGCGCGACGGGGTGGGGTTAGCTCCCGCGTTAAAGGCATGTTATCGCTCGCCCACAGATTCAGTAAAGGGGCTTGCTTCTGCATTAAGAAAACAGTGCCGTTATTAAGAAGATCTGTATAGACCGCGGGAGCGAAGATATAATCTAAACGCCCTACGATAATCTCATTGAATTTATCGGGTCGTAATGATTGGATGTACGTTTCTAAGCGTTCCAATACTGGGTCTTTAGTCTTCATCTTCACCACGGCATAGTTCACATCGCCTGCTGGTTTACCACGGTCTTCATCAGGGATAGCAGAGTTGCCTAAGTAGTACGTATAGAGCCCACTCGCATCATCAACGACAGTATTTTGTTTCGTTTGGAAGAACCAACGCGATTCGTTTAAGAAACGGTCATAATCGCTGGTAGGATTCCAATACCCTTTTGCACCGCTGAAATGAATATCGGATGAGAAGTGATTATTGCGACCCAATATAATGCCGCGCGTTGCGAGCTCGTCGGCTTTCCCATTGCCGATATTGCCGGAATGTCCTTTTACCCATTGCCACTCGATAGGAATGTGTTTTAGCTCACATTCTGCAATCAGTGCTGACAGCACACGCCAGCGATCGGCATTCTTAATCGACTGCTGGGCTGACGAGTCAAAGAAGTCCATCTGACGCATCTTATTTAAACGTTCCGTAGCCCCCTGCAATACGTACCGCGAATCACAATGTATTCCAATTGTGGTCACTGCCATAAACAGACCAATGGTTAGCGCAACAATAGCCGCTTCTAATTCAGCTGCGTTGTTCGTTGAGTTTAATAAAGCGCCGCACCCGTCGAAATACCCCATGGGCGTAACCGCGTTAATATCGTCTGACTTTCCTAGATAACCTTGCTTGGTTAATAACGCCTTACACCCTGAACCCTGCTTAGGCTCTACCATCGTGTAAATATATCCGTGTGTACCCCACCCCCCCATATCGGGTCGGGGGCGCCACCCTCCATCGCAATAAAATATCGCATGAATAGGATCTTTCAGTTTATTGTTTGCTTCGACGATGTTTCCAAACTCCACGGCTTTTTGTGCAATATGCGCATATTGCACCTGCGCACCAAACAAATGACTGCCAATCATAGTCGAATGTAATTCTTTTCCATCATTACCGTACGAATCTTTAATAAAGTCTTCTGGGGGGGTGTCAAACATAAGGCATCTCTTAAAAACAAAAAACAGTCTACACCATAAACCCTCCCCGTAACCCTTTACGTCACGGGGAAGGCTTACGCGGGGATTTTAGTTTCTCGGCGTCTGTTAAAGGATACTCTAACAGGAGTTTGGTAGCGATGTCGAGTTCGGCTAAACATTTTACATGGGCAATATGTTGCTGATAGAGTTTCTGTGTAATTATCACACCGACCTGTTCATCGGGCGTATTGGGCGGCACAATCATGATAAACTGGGTTTGAAGCTTTTCCATACTGTCCCGTGTTTGGGAAAGCTTCGTATTCAACGTTAATGCACGGCCCGACATGTAAATGATCAATACGAACAATATCGTATTGCAAAAGACAAGAAAAGTAGAAACTGGGTTCTTTTTAATTAAATGGAGAAAATCAACATTGCCCAGAAACTGCTCTTTAATAACGCGAATCAGCGTTACTAAAAGATCGATTAGTTGACGCACACTCATTGACTTCGTTTGCTCCGGCAAATGCTATGATTTCGTTAAACATACCATTTATAGACAGTGGTATGGTAACCCTTTATTGTTTCTTTTTTGAACAGAGGCATCCCACAGCATGAAAACTATTAAAGGCTTTATCGTCATGGACGAGCTCGCCGACAATACCGCCGGTATTGTTGCCCCGTTTGGCGAGCTCTCAACACATGCCTTGACCTACACCCGTGAGAAGAGTTACTTCTTTGGTGGGTCTACCCCCGACGTAAGACTGGTATCGTTTTCATCCAAAGATGAAGCAGGCGACCATTACGCTATTCCGCAAGCCCCTGCAGATCAAATGCTGGCGATAGGGCAGTGGATATACGATCAGTATACCACTCACCTGATTCCTTCTAACGTAGATAAAGCAACCTTTATCTTAAATTTAGAAGCCCAGTTTCCTTCCATCAGCGACACGGAAATCGGTGAACTTTTAGAAGGCGGTGATCCCACGTATAACATGCCTGACTTTATCCGGTATAAAATTACCATCTCAAGCACCGAATACGAAAACACGCTGTGGTTTAGCGACGAAAGCTTTCGCTCACAATTCGATGAATATACAGTTATCGTCATCCCGCCCCACGCACCTATTGACGATATTAATGCGGCGACCGCGGCGACCGCTCCTTTATTGGCTTCCTTCACAGCGCAGGTCGCCACTGATGCGGCTCAAACCGTGGCCGGTGATTATCCTCCTACGGTTATTAAAGTTGTCAGTTACGTGTGGCATGATCCAACGGCACCCGCCAGCACACTGAATGCGCCATTCGGGCTCGTTATTTACGGTAAAGCCGGCGACGATAACGACATTATTAAAGAAGCCATTCGAGAGTATATTGAAGACCATTCCGTTTTACTCAACTGGTCTGATGTATTCCCTGATCTGTACGCTGAGAATGAGTTTGTCCTAATTCCTTTATGGAAGAACATCGCCTCGCCTGAGACCATGTTGGACTATGGTATTTACTCGCCCACGAGTCGCGTAGGCGCTTCTACCGGCATTGCTACGGATTTGGTACCCGATTCATACGCTGCATCTGTTACGTTATCCACGTTCTTGAATATGCACCTGCAATCATCCAATAGCGTATGGCGCTCCATGACGTTCTTAGCCGTAGGGAATCCGAATAACGGATCAGCACTCTTTAAGTTTACGGATAAGTTTGCAGACTACATGGCGGTTCCTACCACCGATACGGATTTCTCTCGCATGTCAGCACACACACGCAATTTCGTTCTTAAGATGAACGATGCGTTTGAGAAAGCACGTACGCTTACGCCCACATCGACAGTTCCTGCAGGCTATACCCGTACCATTCGAGACGGTAAGTTCTACTTAGCCTTCATGTACGACGGTACGAACTATCTCGTGGTGTCTAAACACACCTACGTGGCAGTAATTGTCTGATGGCCTTAACACCCCCCATTCGAACGATTGGTCGATACGTTCTTAAAACGCCTTGGGTAGCGTCTAGTGCCAAGGTATACGAATGTGAAGCTATTCGCTCGTTTGACGACCTATCTCAATTAGGCGTTGACATTTACGAAGAGTTCTACGCATCACAAGGGCTCATTAATGGTGAAGAGTACGGCGGTGTCGTTTTTAGCTTTGAATCCGAACGACAAAAAGACCCTAACATCATTACGTTACGCGCGCAAGACGGCGAGTACATTTACGTCCCTGATACGTACATTCTCTCCTATCCTAATATGTCGGGTGTTAAATACTCGAACATGGTGATCTCTGCTAACTTAGGTCCATTGCCAGATTTCTTGGACTTATCCGCACTCAAGACAGAGTTAGGGGATTTCATTGCACAGTTCATTGGCGTTACACCAACGCTGAATGAGCATCGAGCCGATAGTACGAATCAACCCACACCCGTGCAGCACGACATCTTAGAATCAGCACGTCTAGCGGCTATATCGATCTATACGACGCATTACGTAGAGCTTCAACAAGAGCGGGCTAAAACCTTAAAGCTAACGCAAACAGTGGATGCGTTAACGGAGATGCTAGTAACAGCAGGCGTCATACCCAGTTAACAGTACAGAAAAAAAAAAGCCTAACGGCGACATAAAGCCCCTCCCGTTTGGGAGGGGCTTATGCGTTCACACACAGTTAGTCAGCAGTTACTTCAGAAGTATCCACCGACTCAGTCGCTGGAGCGGTATCTGCAGAGACTGCAAATGACACGACTTCCACATTGTTCACTGGGGCAGCGTCCGACCCGTACAGTGCTTCCAGATCAGGGATCTGGGTTTCTACTACCGCCGCGGCTTCTACCACTGGCGCGGCTTCTACCACTGGTGCGGCCACAGTGGAGATATCCACTTCAGCGACAGGGGCAGAGGTTTGCACATCAGGTTCAGTCGACGCAGTTGCAGGCACTGCCATTGCTTCCATCTTTTCAGCAATGGAAGTAGGGGCTACCGGCGCAGTGGCTTCTTTCTTCTGATGTTGCGGTTTTGGTTTACGCTCTTCCAACGGGCGCTTCGCCAACATATCCGCCAACAGCGGATTGATTTGGAGAGTAGATTTCTCTACCTCCTTGGCTTTGCGCAAGGCATCGAACGCTGGATTGGTCGCACGTGTCTCAGCGTCTTTCAGACACTGAATCAATTCAACCAAGCACTTGCGGCCGCGCACGTCCAGACCGTCATCGATGGAATAACGTTTCTTCCAGTTTATGAAGTCATCGCGGTTGCCATCAACATTGTAGTTGAGGTAAGCCGTGGTTTTCTCCGGCGATTTAATAACGGTTACCAGAGTTTCCAGTAACTCATGCCGGCGGCCGATGCGTGCCTCAGCCCAGGCCTGCGCATGGATTTCATTCAGACCCGCTTCCAAACCTGTTTGAATCTGGCCCTTAAACCAGATCTCACGGGTTTTGTTAGAGGCTGGTAGGATTACCAATGCCTTATGGTCTGTTTGACGGCCGGCAGCAATCAGCTGGAATTTCCAACCGCCAAAGGGTTGGGGCGGCTCATAGCCGGCATCGAAGATACCTTCGATTAGCTTGGTTGCCCCTTTGGCGGCTAGGGCATTCAGATCTTTGGTTTCGATGCGCTTTACAAACGCATCCAGATCTGATTTGTTAATACGTGCAATTTCGGTGTTCGTGTGAGACATGTTGTCCTCCAGGACTGTATAAGTAAACGACTGTGTGTTTGCATAATGGTAACTACGAGTGTAAGTCATAGAAGCCTATGCACAGTAGTAGTACATATCTGTTTTATTTTACGATCCAGAATGTTATGATCCCCTTACTTTTGGAATGAAGACTATGCCCCAGCGCATTCTTAGATCCATTATGGTTTCCATGGAAGCCATTGATGGAGTTACCACCGATGAACTCGAATACACCTTCTACGGTAAAGTCAAAGACCTTAATCAGTTAAGCGAAGCAAAGGCGACTGAAGAACACGAGCAATGGCAGCTGCCATTAGAGGGTGGTAAAGTTAGAGCGCGACTGCGATTGATTAATAACATTCGTCCAACGATTTGTACAAAGGTGAAGAAAGAATCTGCACCGGGTTATCGTGAGACTGAATGCGATATCTCAATGGATCTTTTCAATGCTTTAAAGCTTGCTGCTGTAGACGGCTATAAGAAGATTCGTTATGACTTCCCTATTCCTAATACCAATCGCAAGTGGGAGGTCGATGTCTTCTTTAATCAATCTGGCGAAAAGTCTTACTGGGTTAAGATTGATTTAGAGGTCAACTCTCCAGACGACTCGATTCCGAAACTGCCGATTGAGTTTACTGAGATCATTACGAATCAGTCTAGTCAATTAACGGCCGAAGAAAACGCGTTCATTGATAAGCTTTGGAACTCAGAATGGGTTAAGCTGGATGGTTCTACTCCTTCAGTGGGTAACGAATCCATTGGGAATTTCTTTAGCAATCTCTTCGGGATAAGAAAGCCCTGATGCTGGGTGAATGGCCTTATAAAGAGGTTGACGCTAACATCAAGAAACTGGACGATACGTTCTTAAATCTGTTGGGGAAGATAACGGCCATGAAATGCTGTGGGAATACATGCGTTATGGAAAGGCTACGCATGTCCCTCTTTATTTCCAGTTTTATCTCCACGATGTGGCAGTGGGTATAGCTACCATTCTCAACGCTGTACACGCGTAAAGTAAAAAAAGAAAGAAACGTAGCTCCAGGGGTTTTCACCCCTGGAGTCTATGCCGTTTAAAACTCCTTATCGGGATCCAGTTGAATGATGACACCAATCAAATAGCAGATGCGTGTGATTACATCCAACGGATCTGTTACACATAGCACGGTTTCTGGATCATCCTCAATATCCGGTTCAGCGTAGCCAACCGGTGCACCTGAGAAATCAAGAACAATGACGAGTGGTTGATCGATTTCTTGCCACATCCAAGAGTGGGGATCGTAATCCTCACGGCCGAACAACAGATAAGTCCCACCTGGGTGATAGAGCTTCCCCACCCATACTGGAAACGTTTCGTCCGCGTCCTGCTGTTTAAACAACTTAAGGGCTTTGACGACATCGCATTCGTCCTCAATCACCAACCCCTCTGTAAAAACAGTTTCTGCGCGCGACTGCAGATTGGCCACCACCGGCATTAGCACATTCACCATTCCCTTGATGTAAAGCTCTTCTAATCCCTTAATGTCATCTTTACAAAAACTCATGATTTGCCCCCGTAAACAAGATTATGCCAACCAGCATCATAGTCGCAGACTTTGATCAGCAGCCTATTGATAGAGCCCACAACCGTGGTGAGATCTTTACAGTCAAATATATCGCTGTAAATCAATCTCTTCGCCATATAGCAAGGTTTGTAATCACTACCTACCCTAACGACGGTTGGACGAACACGCATTCCATCGGACGCGTGTTCACTACCGCCTACAAAAAGAACATAGGTATCTCCACCTTGCCGTGGGATGACGCCTATCCACATCTCATCCCGACCTTTTACGTCTTTGAAGTACTGATCACGGTTTTCTAGAATGGTGACAGCATCGAAGGTCGTGGGGACTCCTTCCCCTTCGATTTGTTCTCCTATTTTTACAAGGTGTTCGAATATCTTGGCTTGTGCGAGCAACATATTCGCTACACAGTGGTTGACGCGGAACTGAAAAAGTTGTTCTTGATTCAATGTGGCCATGTTGAAGCTCCAGTTTGTTGGTTATGTAACTGTTTTTTCATTATACGGCATAGACCCCTCCCGGTTAAGGGAGGGGCTATTATGTCGCTAAATGACACAAGATACTTCCCCCAAACGAGGGTGGAAGATGTTGAGTTTGAATCCTTGAAAATAATCCGCTACACGATACCGTGTCTGTCCATCGGTTGGAATGTTTTCCGTCTCACGTACATTACGTTCCCAGCACCAGCCCCACAACGGATGGGGTCTAAACTCTTTACTGTCTACCATTACCCATTGATCTTTCAGGTGCGTTCGTAGTGTTTGTAAATACACATTCACGCCTTTAAAAGTTGCCATGGATAGTGATGGGGAATTGACATCCAGCACGATACGGATTTCCTTTGCCGTAACAGTTAGTCGGTTATTGGGATTTAACAATTTGAGATATTGTTCAATAGCCTTAGTAAACGCCACATCCATTATTGCGCAGGCTTTTAACACATTGTTCTTGGGTCGAATAAAGGGCCCGTAGTCATTGACGTGACCGTGAAACAATATCGTGGGTAATGGTCTTTCCATTCAGTATTCCTCAATTGATTGATTTCCTTCGTATAAGCTTTCCTACGAAGCGTTTACTACTAATGGCTATAACTATAGCCATTATAGAGAAGACGTCATTACGACGCTTATAGCGCGTTTTAGACGGGTTCTTGATGGTGTTTGAAGTAATGATCTACATTCTTCTTAAAAGCTAACACATCGCGCAGATAGCCCATGTTCTTTTCAACATCAGGATCACCGTAATATTGCATAACGGCTCTATCACGACTACCCCACCGAGTGCGGTAATTGCGCAATATGTCCACCCCAACAGCTACCCCTACCTCAGGATTAAGCAAATCCTCTCGCTTAATCCCGTACGTAGCGCAGTGCCAACTGCAAATGACTTGCATCGCACCGCTCGCTTTGGAAATAGGGTTTACGGCGGTGGGGGAGAAGCTCGATTCCTTTTCCATCATGGCCAGTATCAAGCTGTATTCAAAATCGGCTTTATACGCCGCTTTCCACGCTAAGGTTGCTAGCTTAACCGCAACGTCAGGGTCTTTTTGCTGACGTTCGATATAGGCAGTACCTTTACGAATCTTATCTAGCATGGGTGCTGCTAACTCTTTGAGGGATTGATTCTCCTTTTCTAACTCTTGAATGCGTGCTTCTTTTACTTTAAGAGCGGCAATCGTTTGTTGGTGTTGACTTTCCTGATAAACCATACCGAAGCCCATGCAAAAGAACAGCACAATTAACCCTACGATAATCCTGGTTTGTAGGTCGAGTGCACTGTTACGGGATTCAATCATCCCCATTTGATAAGCCGCAATACTTGATGCATTCTCCGAGTTTATACGAGACAATGAATCAAAGGGATCGCGCGTGGGTTTTTGGGGTAGTGCTTTCATCAGTGTTTCTCCTTCAGTTTAAGGGAATGGTAGTCATTATAAAGCAACGACTACACGTTCTCTCACAACCTCTCAAGGGCATAGAGGCCATGAATGGACAGCGTATAAAACTGTCCAAGTGGATGGTATCTGATCGTTAATGCCAGCATACTCTCCAACTACAAGATAGGGAATATATTGGCAATTTTACTGATCAGTCCGTTTATGTCGGCACGCGCTCAGTAGCCATGCACGGCACTGTTATCGTCGCCGGATACTTTTTAACGGATGCAGCTTGTCGTGGGCGATTTCTTCTGAAAACATGATTAAAATCTCCTAAGGGAATAGAGCCCCTCCCGCAATGGGAGGGGCTTATGTCGTTAAACGGAAAACGTAATAAATAAGATACCGAAACAGTACGCTATAAACCACAGCGTATCGAGTAAGCGATAGTAGGGCTGATCGCTGACATAATGGAGGAGGTACTTCCCTATTCCACGCCACCCCCAAAAGACAGCTACCATATACCCTACAATGCCAATGTAAGTAGTTAACCCCCACCCATCCCTTTCAACAATGGTGCGTATTAGCATTACTTCCATAGCTACTGCAATATGCCAAAAAGCAGATGTTAAAAAGTAAGCAGCGGGGTGATACGCTTCCTTACGGTATTTAGCAACGGGTCTAGCCACTGTAGAGTCCTTGCTGTACCGCGCGTCTGCGTTGTTCCGCAATCTCATGCAGCATGTTAAAGACAAAAGGGCTCTTGTCTAGTTCCATGCCATGTAATGCTTTCATGATTGGTTCAACGGTGTAATACTCACCAGCATGCTTAAACAACGTTGCTTCACAGCCAGACCCTTTGTTTGTAGCGTCAAATGTACTGCCGGCAGGCTGAGACGTAATGCGTAGCAATACATTACTACCCATCTCAACATCGAATTGATCAATTCGACGACGTACGAGTTTTGGACCACAAACGATGGATGTAGCGAGAATAATATCGAATTCGAGAGACATTTCATCCAGATACGGTTTCGTTAGATGCGATATAAAATCCACATCGAACTGCTTGTTCTCGTCTTTGCAAAGCTTTAGTAATGCAGGGTGTTGAATATCGCATGCTAATAAATGCAACTGCTTCGCACGCATTACCAAACACATGGGCGTTTGCGATAAGCGTGAGGTGGGTGGATACAGTTTAAAGAGTGGTTTATCGCCTGCTGGGGTTGTTGTTACAAACTCCGTGTGAAACGAGTAGTGATAAGCGGCAATGCCGTCATCCACTGTCTCGTGAATAAGCGCCGCTAAGCGCTCTTTACGTTGTTCAATGTCGAGGTGTCCTGAATTACTCATGCGGGTTCTCCCATTACTGCAGTTTGAACGGAGCGCTCTAAATCGAGCGCATCTACCACACCCATAACGAAGCCGTTGCGAAGCGATGCAGTATGGGGTACGGCGGCGGTATTAAACGAGACAGCATATGTTCTACCTGATTCACCCATCATCTCCACGAGATTATCGTTCCCGACATGCTCTTCAACCCATTCTGCCGTATAGTTCGTATGGATGTAAAACAACAACGAACCGCCATGGGCCAAGCCATAGCTGGTATCTGTTAGCTTCAGAATTTGATAGCCTTGGGATATGCTAGTCGTTAGGATTTTCCCAACCCATGCACCTGATCCGTAAAGCTTCTCTAATATCATACTAGCGACATCAATGTCATACTTCCCGTAGTCATCCATGGCCAGCAATTGGAGCGGTCGGAAGAACTTGATAGCGAGGAAAGAGATATCGCCGACATCCGATATAACGATAGCTGTTTGCATTCCATCGCCGCGGGTTTGCGGGGTGAGATTAATTGCAAACAGCGCCACTGGCGCATCCCCGTTTTCGTTCTGATGATACCCCCAGATTAAACCACTCCCTGCGCCTGTTTTAAATAGCTCTGAGTTTAACAGAGCGTCGATTTCTATTTTTCGTTCATCGCGAGTCATTTATTGATCTCCTATTCTGCATCGTGCCAAACGTACCAATCGTGTTGTGTTTTGGTGTAAGACACAAATTCATTTTTAACATAGCCAGGCAGTGTTGACCATTGTATTTCAATCGGATCACCGCTGGTTCTCATTACGTACGTGTTGATGTGGGTGGCATTATCGATTTGTTTAACAAGTATTAGATAACGATCGAAGGTCAATGCCCATTTCGGTGAAGGGTCTGTTACAGTAGATTCATCCGCAAGGAGAAACCGGTTAACCGCTGAACCATTTATTCTATCCCAGTTAACGGTTGATTCCGTCGTAACTGCTGCTTTGTAATCTTGTTGAAGTTGTTGCCGACTAAAGGCAGGGCCATGTTCTACCACTGCATCGGGATGATTCCAATAACCAAGTGTATCAACTAAAAGCGTTATAAAGCCTAGGAACACCTTGTGTTCGTAGGCATTGACATAGCCAATGGATAACGGTTCTGAGAACGCTAACGGCTTCGCCCATCCATTATATTGTCCTTCTTTGCTGTAGACCTCCAGAATAGATTTCCAGATATGGGAATGGGGAATCCGAGCCTGTAGTGGCAATGTCGCTTTTGCCACTAACACTTCACCCATTACCTCACCCTCAACACGTTGGAGAATCTGTAGTTCCAGCTTCTCATTGATAGGTTTACCCTGCGGGCTGTTTGCGGGCACATCGAAAGAGTAAAGGATAGTGTTTTCGGGATGGTGAAACTCAACACGTACAGATACGCACGATAGCGTAAGATTGAGAACGGGTTTCAAATGAAACGTTACATTGTCGTACGCATGTGCGGTAGGAGTGTCGGCTACCACCAACGCTACACCATCACGATTCCACCATATGTCGTGTGTGTAATAGGCAGATGCATCCAGACAGAAATTCGCCAGAATCAATTCACGAATATCGTTCATGTTGAGATAGGCAATCTCAGGTCCTTCTTTAGAAGCCAATGATTGCATGCGAACGTTCTGTACATCCGCTATTGGTTTATTGCCGTAGATGGTTTTAACCATGTACGTATTGGTGTGCATTTCATCTTCTTCTACGTAGTCTTTAATGAGACACGATGCCTTGCCGTTGGCGAGACTAGTGCCTTGCAATGAAGCCAGTTTGATAAACGCGTCGCGTAGACTATTCAAACGAACACTTAACAAACCGACGTCAACATCAGCAACGCTACGTGCGTGTTTTGGGATATACTCTTCCATAAAAATTTCCTGTCAATAAAAGAAAGTGAAGGGCTTACTCTTAGGTGATGTATATCTCAGAAGAGTTGCACTGCCTATCAGTCGACGACTCGCCACTCTGCAATACTCAGCTCAGCAAGCCGTATGGCATTGACATTTTCGTCTTCGGTGAGATCAATGTTAAGTTCCGATAAAGGTCTTTGAGGGTTGGGATCTGTTTTTCGGAATCCCGCTAAGTGCAATCGCTGCTCAATAATGTCACGATATGTCACCATGACGCCCAATTGTCGAATCAGCAATTTCTTTTCAGCATCACAGAGTTTTCGATAGATATCGTTATCTGCATCAATGAAGGAAGCGAGCTTTGCAATTCGTTCAGCGAGCTCGTCGTGTTCTTTAATAATCCGATGAACGTGATCTGGGATGTTGAGTGTAGACATTGTGTATCTCCTTAAACTAACGTGACGTGGTTGTTATACGTGGTGGGTAAATGAATGTTGCGGTCGTCCATAACACAGATCTCAGCATTCGTAAAAATGCCATGACTCGCTGCGTAATGAGAAATCATGAATAGCTGTGAACACCGCTTTGTCTCAACTAACGATCGTACAAAATGCATGATGTTAATGCGGTGCTGCTCATCCATGTGGGTACCTAATTCATCAATGTGTAAAGGATAGTCATCTAATCCTAAATACAACATAACGAGAATGTGGAAAGCAAAGTCAATTACTTCGAGCTGTCCGGTCGATACTTCCGATTCCCGTACGTCAGATCCTGCAGGTTCGTTGTTTACCTGAACAGGGAATTTGTAATCGAGCTCTCCGGCATCGGTACCACAAGGTTTGATAGCAAGTGGGTATGTCCACACCTGTGCGATGATTGCATTAAACTGCGCAACGAATGTCTCAATGAATCCTTTAATCTGATCTGCAATTAATCCATCAATGGGACTAATTTCAGATTCCAATAATGCAAATGCATCAAAGTCTTGCTTTACGGTTAAATGACTCTTTGTTAAGTCATTGACAACATCGGCAATAGAACGCGCTTGCACTAATGCATTCTCAGCATGCGCTAATGTGGATTGATGTTCTTTAATGGCGTGTCGTAAATGATCGCGTCTCGCAATCCGTACCAGAAGATCAACAGAGCGTTCAATATCAGCTATATGCTTTACAGCGTGGGTTTGTACGTTTTGCAAGATATGTTTACAGGCATCCCGATAGCGTTTCAATTCGCTAATATCTTTCTCTATGGCGTTTAATGACTGTGTTAAGGAATGAATGTTTTCACTGATCGAATCGATACGATCGCCATAAGCTTCACTGCCTGTTAAGGAAGCGGCTTTAATCGTGGCGGCATCGTAAAGCTCTATTTGTGCAGTAACGTCAAAGGCTTCCGCATGTAGCTGTATATCGTGTTGCCATTGGTCTAATACCGGCAGCATCGTTCGTGGATTCGTGAATTGTCTATCATTATTCATGACGTAATCCCAAAGATGGGTTAAGTCAGGCGTTGATTCGACCACCCGTTGGAAGCGGCGATAAATCTCCGAGTACGATTTAAAGGCTTCTAGGTAATTCTCGATGTCTGTAATTTGATCAGTTATCTGCTTAAGGTTAGCATGTCCTTTCTCAATGTTAGTCGAAAGCTCTGCTTCTTCTCCTTTACGAATCCCGGGAATCCACACGTAACCACAATCAGGACATTTCTCTTGCTTAGCGTTGTTAATATGCTCTAAGCGATGCTCAAGCTTGCCCACCGCCGATTGAATATTTGTACGCTGGTGTAATAGCGCTGTGTGTTTACTTGCGGCTTTTTCTCGATTCTCGCGCGAGTAACGCCGATTACTATTATCGGGTAGTGTAGAGAATAATTCCACGAGTTCGGGAAATATAGCATTTGTCTTAATTGAGACAACCTTAGCCGTAGACCCTTCAATGTCTTTAAACAAACTAATGCGATTAATGATGGCATCGCGCTCGTCTTTAAGTCGTTCACTGGTCTGTTTAAGGTCTTCAATTCCGGCGGCATTTGTTTTTTGTAAAGCGCCTACAATGTCTCTGACCTTATTGAACTCTGCATGATAGTGTTCCAATAACTGATTATCCGCCGCTTGTTTCTTTTCATGGCGAATAATGATGTCATTAATATCGTCTACACTGTTAATGGATTCATTGTTCGTAAACGCGGGTCGTTTAGGATAGCAACGTAGCGTTTCATTGAAAAGTCCCGTTAACGCTTGTATTGATTGTGTTAACTGTTGTTTTCGATGGGATGCCTCTTCTAAGTTAGGCTCTAGTGCTTCCATGGCAATAACTAATTCAGTCTTTAATGAATCAGCTTTGTCAGTTAATGCTTTAAGCTCTGATTCAGTGGGTAGTTTCTCAGTCTCATGGGCGAGTCGTGTAGCAGTATGTTTAACAACGCCTTGCATGTCCCGTTTACGGGTTTTGAGTTGTTTCCATATCTCCATGGCGTAGTCGAGATTACAGCCCGATAGTTGCACTAACACGTCTCGTCTGGCTAATGCAGGCATGGTGGAGAAACGATGAATGCCTGTCAGTATGCGATGGAGAGAATCATCGTAATTGAAATACTGCTTAATAAGCTCTTTCTGTACGGTAGCGGTACCACCTGGATTCAGGTTTTGATTAACATCTCCGTCAACCAAAAAAGAATGTTTTCCGGAATGCAGTGAAAAATCCGACATCAGTACGTAGGTTTTTCCAGCGTGCTCCAATTCTATAGTCTTGGAACCCCCTTTAATAAAGTGACTTCCCTGTGCCGGTAGCGGTGAGAGTTCGTACATGACAGAACTCTTCCCTGACCCGTTCGTGCCAATGATCATTTGGTGCGCTGAGGTTATACGAATCTCAAATACCTTAATATTTCTTAAGAGTAGACGTTCGTAACCTTCCAAGCGAAGTCGTTTAATGCGCATATTGGGATTCCGTTCTTACTAAGGAATGGGTGCTATACTACATTCGTTTGTGTGATGAATTACTGCTGAGGATTGAGTATGCAACCGTCGAAAATGCGACTTATCTCTATTGGAATAGCCGCCGAGAATAAGAAGCCGTCAAGCCATATGCTTGAAGTTACCCCTATCGAACAAGTACCTTATATCGACGGTGAAATCACAGCCGATTTTACCACGATTGAATCGGAAGGCATTGATAAAGACGGGAATAAGTACAGTGCGAAAGCCTTAGTAGGGAATACACTACCTTGTAAATGGCTACCCATGGGTTCAAACCGCATTACCCCCCCTGACGTAAGACGGGGTGAGATTATCTTTATTTATCAGTACGCTGATGCGAATAAATTCTACTGGCGTTCAGCGGGTCTACGCGATTACCTCAGACGTTTAGAGACAGTCGTTTATGCCTTCTCCGCCACGAAAGATGAGTCCGTTAAGAAACTCGATATGACCAATAGTTATTCTGTTGAGGTATCTACGCACAGTAAGCTGATAACGTTACACACGAGTAAAGCAAACGGTGAGCCTTATGCCTATACGTTCCAGTTTAACTGTGACAAAGGCGGTGTTACCTTAACGGATGATATTGGTAACTTCCTGGAACTCAACTCACGTGAGCATCGTTGGCGCATTAAGAATACGGAAGGTTCTTACTTAGAAATTGATAAGAACACCATGTACCAATACGCTAAAGATTCTATTACACAAGAAACAAAGTCTCACGTTATTAAATGCGATACGCAAGAGACCACCGCCGATACGAGCATTACCACAAAGACTGCAACACATGACTTAACAGCCAGTACGTCATTGTCGGTAACATCGCCTACCAGTACGTTCTCTGCGCTGGTTACTATCAGTGGGTTAACGACGTTGAAAGCCGGATTAGCCGCAGTAGGTGGTCCAGGCGCTACGTTCAATATCCCTATTGTATCGACAATGCCGATCACTACGGCGATGGACGTGATTGCAGCAGGGAAGAGTTTGGTATTGCATACGCACATTTCCAGCATACCCGGTGCACCCACCAGTCCCCCCCTCTAAAGGACATAAACCCCTCCCAAATAGGGAGGGGTCTTTATGCCGTTAGGCTGTTTTCAGCGCTTGGTAATAATCCACCAGATTGTGATCGAGTCGATTGAGCCACCCTGCTGTAAACGCTTCGTTTGCATCGCGTGATACGGAGATATCGATGTAGTGATTGCCTTGCTTGCACATTAAGGCTTTCAGCACCAACCAGCGCCCTGCTTTATTACCGCGATTTTTCAGTAAGGCATCGAACGCTGCTATGGTGACATTACCAATCATGCCGTCGGGTTTAAGGTCTGCATAAAGCTTTCCTTGATTGTTCAGCGTCGTCAGTATCGTTTGGAGCCAGAGTGCCGCTGTTTTCCAACCCGCATTGATGCCGATGTCAAACATCTTATCCGCTGTTTGTGGGCAGCGTTTAATGATGTCGTCTAAACGCATCTTTGTCCAGAACTCTTTATCGTAAACGTAAAAAGCCATGGCGATAGTGAAGTCTTTCACATTACCCGACCAGTTAAAGAGTCGTTGGAGATCGGCTTTATAGCCGTCTGCCGTACGCTGTATGACGCCGAATTTCGTAGCACCGCCAAGGTCTCGCGGGTCATTGACATAATTGCCCTCTACGCCAATCTTGTCGGCAATGATCCATTCTTTACTGAACTTTGGGTAGGGATTCGAAGACGCCATGTTGTTCATACCTCTGTCTTATGGCTTGTTCAACCATGTACTTGTTAGGATCAAAAGAAGGCTTTGATACGCGAGCCGTAATACGATAGAGACTGACGGCGCTATGTATCATCATCGCTTTTGCTTTGGGAACACCCATTACTAGCATAGCTTCCAAGAAGATTTGGTCGCATTCTTTACGGGTAATAGACTTACAGATTCCGCTCTCTTCTACCGTTAAGTATTCACAAAGGTAATCGTGAAGAATAGCTGCCTGCCCGTATTTCCCCCAAGGCGGGATAACGTTCCAAAAGACACGGGGGACGGAAGCACCATCTGTTAAATATCCGCGAGGGATTTTAACTTCGGTTTCGGAGTGCTTTTCTCCGACGTAATAAATGAAAGGATTCGTCACTACCCAGAAATCGGACCCGAGGGTATCGGATCCGAAACGGGAGTATTGGGTCATGGCGATAGCGTCATAACCCCGATAGCTAAGCATGTCTGACATGATTAGAACGACATCTCAAATATGCCGTTGAAGTGTCGACCTTTCGCACTCGCCAAAGCTTTCAATTGTGAGTAGTAAGTAGGATGCTTCACCACCGTCCCCACTACACCCGTTATTGTATTCCACGGTATCGCTACTCCGGATAAAATGAAGCAGCCGTTTACGTAGTCAAACGTTTTGGGGTCGGCGTCCGCAAATCCCAACTCCACCAAATCAATAATGGGTGTGAAATTCAACGCCGCACTCACAGCATTGTCACTATAGTTTTTGCAAATACTGATATTGTTGTTTGTTAGAATCGCGAGGTGTTCGTGGCCTATAAAACAGAATGCTTTTGGATAACCGTTAGGAGCGTCGTTAGGCGTGTATGAATATTTTCTCAAATTAACCTTTTCCACCGCCGTGTAATTACCTAGATTACTGGAAACAAGATCTGGGACGAGCGTGGTAAACCCAAATTTGCTCCCAGAACCTGCGAGGCCGGAACCATCGAGATAGAGAAGCATGTGCATACCCATATCAAAACCATACCACCGTGAGCGGGATTGAATAAGTTTCGTCATAGTGCCGATAGCGGCGTTTCCGCTAGCAATAGGAATAAGGTATTGTTCAATGGATGAATCATTAACACTGGCATTATTTGCCATCCATGCAGCGGCACCATTTGACATACCTGTATTTTGATTATAAACCGGCGAACGTCCAAACTGCAACCCTGCAGAATGATTGACGCCACGATCTGTTTTGAGAATGGCAACACCCAGTTTAGTATTAAACGGATTATCTTCGGCTTTTAATACTGCTACTCCATAATACGCTGATTGGCGGTCGTTATTTGTGATAGCTGTATCCGAACGAGAATTCCCGTAGGGGTGTGGATGCGTAAGAATGTTGGCGATTCGATAAGACCCACCAATGCGGAAGATTGTATTTGCATTAGACACGGCACCAGTCTCTACATTGACCGTATGATGCATTAAGGCCGAATAGTAACCAGAGCCACCGTCGGTATGTACAGATTCCCGATCATCGTTCCATGCTGTGAAAACCGCATAGTTATTTGCGCCATAGCCACTATCCTCTCCTCGAAAAATTCCCACATCGGTAACAGTGAATGCGGCGTTATTTACATCTGTCATACCCGTAGGCTTAGCACCTATAATACCACCGCCAACCGTTACTTCGCCACGGATAAACGGAATAAAGCTAAAAGCCCAGTTGTTAGAGGGGCGTTGTATCTTTCGAATGGCAATACTGCAATCAAAATTGGTATCAACGGCTGAGATCTCCCCTGTATACGGATAACCACCAGTTGCGTTGTCGTATTTTTCAGGGTCATAAGACCGCCGGACTCGCGGGGTCTGTAGGTTCTCAGGTGCGCTAATTTGGTTTTGCCAGCTACTCCAGTTAGACGTATATTCTCGACGCCACATGCCGTTCAGATTAATGCCATAGGCGATCTGTACACGAGGGGTAGCAATCGTATTGGGTGTTGCTGCATCAGTCGGATTAAACGTAGTGACGATAACAAAACGATCCGTAGCATTGCCCGTGGGTCCATTAATGTGCGCTGACAAAATGACAGGTAGCAATGTGGAGGAAGGATCGCTGGATTCATAAACACCAGCTTGACGCATAACGCCAATAGCGGCTAATCGTGCAGCGGCTGCATCGGCGTATACGTTGGGAATGCCTTCTAACGCTTGTGCATTCGTAGCAACAGGCCAGTTATTGAGATTACTCAATCCCACAGACCCTTTATTCGCTACGGGTTTCCAAGGAGACCATGCGCCTGCCACGTCAATGTCAAAAGAGCGTGTCATGTACGTTTCGTGTTCTAATGCACCGGCCCCTGTACCAGTCACTGGATACAAATACTGAACGCGTGGCGTAGTAGGTGTAATTGCCGCATTAACGGCTTTCTGAAAAGCGGTACGAATCAATCCTTTATAACCTACTGCTGTAGTGGAAATCGTTGTACCGTCGGGTTTAACCACATCAGGCAAACTCGAATTGTGCTTATTCCAATCCACAAACAGAATAGGATCTAACGTGGTATTGGGCGATTGCCCCGAAGAAGGCGCCATCGATGAATGGCCGCGACTCACGACGGTTAGTGTAGTGCGCTGTGGCGTCATGTATTTGTTAGAGGCACTGCCTTCTAAAGCCTCTGATTCACTCGCAACGGCAAAATCTTGAAGATTGGTATACACCATCCCCATGGCCGTAATCAATGCTTTCGTACGCTGTGGCGTCATGTAGGACTGTGTAGCCGCTTCTGCAGCCGCTGCACTCGCTACCTCAGCAGGCAGTGCAATACCAAAGTTATTGACTTTATCTAAACCAATCAGTAACTTCGTTACCATCTTTTTGATCAGTTCAGACGCTAACGCAGGTGACATGTACGCATTCGTAACGACATCGGCGGCAGCTGCAGACGACACATTTGCCATGGTAGCCATGCCATAGTTCATGACGTTGGACAATCCCACTGCCGCTTTTGCATGGGCTGTATTGGATGTTAGGTGATTATTAATAGCCACCCAAATAGCTGCAATCTCGGCATCAATGTCTTCACCGCCACCCAATGCATTTTCAATCGCCATATCGACGTATTGATACATCATTTGGAAGATAGAACCATCACTTGCTAAGATAGCATTAGAGACGCCATTTAACGACCCCACGATATCATTCATGCCAAATATTGACTTACTGTGGTGAGGGTGTTGTGTAGGCGGGTATTGCACAGGCGCATCGACGATTTGTGCCCAGTGGACTTGATTACCATTAGTGATGCTTAAGTTCTCAAGTAGCTGCTCTAATGCAGGTACAGTTGCTGTGTAAGGGCCGCCAATAGCCTGATACGTCGCGGTAATGTTACCCGCAATGGCTTCATTGTGAACGTACAGTAAGCAGCACACCTCTTTACCGGATTGATTTACCCCATCGGTTGATAAATGCAATGCTTTATAATCTTGACCCGGTTGCATGGGTGAACCGTCGGGTTTACGCAGTATCATTCCTTTTGTAAAGAAAGGACCGGCTTCAGGGACGAAAAAGCGAGACGAGTAATCCGTAATGGCATGCGCTTCGTTCGAACGAAGATTGGATGCAGCGGTACCCGTCAGGTCTAAAGGAAGCGTCAATGGCATCTCTTATTACTCCAAATTATTGCATAGACTGGGAGCCGTTGTGGCCCCCAGTCGTTTATGACGTTTATTGAACACCCGTTAATAAACAGGCTTTAACCAAATGGTAAACTCATCCGGATCAATCGGTGCAGTTTCTGAGATAACGAAGTTATACGTCGCGCCATTACGCAAACCGAGATTCGTACGGGCCTGTTCCACTGTAGTGGCATTCGTCCCCCCTTTCTCAATCGGAATAACAGGAAACGCCCCTATTAAGGGTGCGCCATTAACGCCCTGTACTTCAACCCAGTTATCCCACGATCCATCGTTCTTAAGATGGCGTTCAAACGTACGCAGTCCACCGTCAACTAAGTAACGTTGACGAACATGACCGTTTTCATTTCCTACGGCGCCCGCACTGGATTTAACAACAATCAGTCTACCCGTTAAACTAACAACCGGATAGTTATTGCCTGTTGTAATACCAGCGACGTCACGCGCATCAAAAGCACCATCTAGCTTTAGATCATTCAGATTATCAGTAACGGTCAGTATACCGCCACCTGTGCCGAACTGTGTCCACGGCGTCCATCCATCGGTTGCGGATAGATACGTGCGCCAGCTCGGACCTTCGCGATGATCGAACGTTGCTTCTGCATGTTGCGGTAGCGCGATCTGAACCCGAGTTACCTGACTATTAATATCAGCTCCTGCGGGGTTACTGATATAATTCAATAACTGGTAACGACCGGCACGGAGGCCTCCCGTAGCAGACGCTAACGTTAATAACGTTACAGAATCCGTTGATAAATCAGGATCTGTCGTCGTGCGACCACTGGTCATCTGTGTCTGATGATTTGAAATCCATACCCAGGCTGTCCATGCACCGCCGACTAACTGTCTTACGGCTACGCGGGTTGGGTATTTAATCGTCGCCGTGGTATCACGATACTCTACAGCGTATTGTACGCCGTGATCAGTTCCACCATTACTGTGTTTTGCATTCCACACGAAGTAGAAAACGCCTGTCTCATTCGACGGCGCATTTGCGTGGCGACACACAAAGAAGGGATTCGCTTGCGTGTTAGGATCAATCGTAGTTACGCTGCCCGTTCCTGACCATGCCAGGTTTGATAACTGTTTCAAGGAATCAGTCACAGTTAATGCAACGCTGAAGGCCGTGCCGGGTGTTAAGTTTCCAGTGCCGGTAACATCACCGGTCGCTGTAAACCCTGCTGCTCCGGGTGGGGGCTGGAGCCCTAGTGCCGTAATCTGTTCACGCACGCGTAACGGTGTCATGTACTTATCGTTAGCTGCTCCTGCTTCAGCTACGGGCTTTGTCGCGATGCTATAGTTCTCAACTAACGATAGACCGACTTGTTGCTTATTGTGCTTTGTAGTGCCGGTATTGCTTATATGGTCCAATAAGAGTGCTTTAGCAGCAGCAATGACAGAGTTTTCAGGGTCGGTACCAATCTGCATGATCGCTGCCGTCAACGCATTAATAGCTGCTTCCACATGACTCATGCCTTTAATATCATCGGCATCGTGGTCATGGTCATACGGTGGAAAGGCATGGGGGTAGAGCACTACCTGATCCCAAAGAATCGTACGGATCTTGTATAACGACTCTGTTAAGGTTTCAACCGCTGAATGGTCCGCAATTGTCCACTCCCCACCCACGGTCTGATAATCGATTCGGACCTGACCAGTGAATGTTCGATTGAGAAACGCAATGGATCCATAGATGTTTTTGCTGGTTTGAATACAGGCTGCTTCAAATCGATGCGTCAGGATATAATCCGTACCTTCGATGGCTAATGGCGAATTGCTATTTGGCCCTTTTCGAATAACAAGGTTATTGTTCGAAAAGAAGGGTGCGCCACGGGGTACAATAAAGGATAAATTAGGACCCGATGCAGCGATTACCGTATGGATTTCACCAGTGATTTTATTCGTACTGGCAAGCCCTGTGGGGTCAAACGGATAGGTCATCGGAGGGAAACCGGCCATAGCCTAGACTCCTTTGGGTTCAGTAAATTATGACGCTTCCTCTATATAAGGAGCGTCCATGCATACCATTTGAGAGGAATTGCTTATGTACAGTTACGTCTCAGCGACCTTACGAAAGGTCGGTAAGAACCAGCGCTGGGAGTCGACCGATATCTCTCAGATGACGCTTTCTACCCTACAGCAAACCTATCGAGACGGCTTTATTGTGTTAACGAACACTTTACTATCGGGTCTTCGATACGTTAGCTTAAAATCGATTTTTGAACAAGCCATTCCTATCATTGCCGGATTAACGTTTGAACAGTGGTTGGTCAATATCGGTAATCGTTTCTTAACTGAGATGGATACGACACCTACCTTTAATGAAAAGCACTGCTTTTATTCAAATGCCATTAAAGCCTCTTTTCATTTCCGTAAAGTGCATCCTGTATTGGGCCCTGATGACCCTATCCCCGAGGGCGATAAAACCGATCTCTTGTTAACAAAAACGGGTATTGATACGGATGATTTAGGTAGCCATGTCATGGTCTCAGTAGGCGGTTATTGGCATTTGATTGATACCAGCCCTTATGGCCTTAAAGTAAAAGACGGTGCTAAGATGGCTGACTTAGGACAACGCAACAGCATTGGCTTATTGTCTTTTAAGAATGTTGCACCATTAACCTATCATCCTATTGACCTGCCTATGCTAGCGAAAGCAGATCCTGCTATTCCATATAAGCAAGAAGTCTTAATTAACTTCGATATCGATGCAACGGGTAAATCACCGATATTGGTTATTGGCGGTTATCTACATTTGAATGACAACACCTTCACCGTGATTAATTGGAATCCCTTAATCATTAAAGTGCATGTCGATAAATTATCGATTGCGTATCGTTACTTTGAATCCAGACGTTTCTTAGACTTGTCCAGTTTCAACATGACCGTTGATGATGATAACATCGATAAGATTTCAGTCGCTGAACTCCACTCTGATGCAGTGATAGAACAGTGGATGACGTTAATTCAATCTTTCTTGGTCTTAGTCGATACCCCAACACTTTACTTTAAGCGTCACAGCCTGGCAACGCCGATGTTGCCCGGCACGTACGAAACGGCATTAGCGCCTAAGTATCCCGTACAAACCAACTACGGCCGTATGCCAGAGTATTGGTACAGGGAAACCGAAAGCTATATACTGCAAGACGGTAAGCCACAAACTAAATATCTCTTATCCATGCCACCCATGGATAATACGAAGCCTTGTTACGTATTCCCCACTACGCGTTGGGAGTCTGAGAATGCTATTGATGATAGAGGCATTGCTCAAAAACCGAATGAATACGCAACGGGCTATTTCGTTGAAATCGGTTCACAGCAGCCTAACTTCCTCTAACACGAATTATCGCCTCTAACGAGGGCATATACCCCCACCCATTGACGGGTGGGGGCTATGACCTTATAACTGAAAGAATGCACGAATTACACTCCCCGTGGTAATGCTTACACGATTAAGTGATTCAGCATTAGGTCCGTTACCATCTTTTATAATACTAAACATGACGTAAAAGACCAAAGCTAACGACACAAAGACAAACAGAAAACCAATAACGATGGTTGTCCATCCAGCGCGCGACTCTGCCGGTGTAGTTGTTAATGTAGCAACCTGTACATCTCGTGATAGCGTAATACTTTCTTGTGTTGAAATTAATGACATAGCATCTAAACGATCCCTTACGTCTAGCGGCCAGTCCTCGTAATAAATGCGAATAATGTCGTCACCGTTATGCAGAAGCGTAATCATTGATGATCCCACTGGGAGATTGGCATTGATACGATTCATTAAATCCGATCCTTGACGCACGGAGGCCAACGACACCTTACCCAATAAGGTAGCGATGTCTTTGATGGTCATTATGAAGTAACCTTTTAAAGGGTTAATGGAATGCGTGTATAAGCGATTGCCACGGCAATCGCGTCGACGCTGTGCTCATCAAGGGAGTTCAACGTAAGGTCAGAAACCCAAAGGAGATTAGGCATGCGTGCGAGTGCTTTACGTACAAGCTCTTTATCGCCAGACTTACCTGAAACTCCTACACTCTTTTTAACGGATGCGGGATCAAAAACAGCGAGTTTATAAAAGGGGTTAAACTGCTCTACCGCAAAGCGTATATTGGATACACATTCTACCAGTGCAGCGTACGCTGATGGAAAGCTTCCCATGTAAGGCCCTTCCGATACCACTGCACTGGGATTCCACGCCATCAACATATTTAAAACAGACGTCTGAACTGTTCTCAGTTTAGCGGCTTTCTCTGACTGTGTTTCAATCAGGGAGACGCATTCTGCAAACAGTTTACCAATCGGAATAGTCGTTGCGTGCTCCACGAGATACGTATCGTCTACGTGGTTATAGTCCACAATAGCTATTCCTAAGGTCGTGGTGCCAGGGTCAATAGCAAGAATGCGAAAGTGAGGCTCGCCTGCGATATCGGGCAATACTAACATAACCCTAGCAACTCAGCGATTAAGGAGTAGCCGTACCAAATAAAGGCTCAGTCGCCCCAACATTCAGCGTTAAGTTCATGCCATCATTTGCATAAATGACAGGATAGACCGAGCTTACGTGAATGTTAGCCTGTACAGCGATAGCTTCTTTTAAGCTGGTATCACCAGCGCCTGGGGTTTGCGTACCAGAATCAGGGTATTTCTGATACACGGAACGGTCAATCGATGAGCACAATGCAATTTCGGAAATGATAGCATAGTTCTCATCTCCGTATAGCAATTCACAGGCATCCCGAAGCATTTGCACTTCTGCTGCTGTAAAGGGAATCATCATCGTGGCAGAGGCTTGCAATAGCGTGCTGGTAGTAGGACTGGATAAATCAGGGGGTGTCGGGCGTAGGTTATTAACTGTTGGTACGAAGGGTGTAGAGGTCGTTACCCCATTCGACGTCGTTAGCAATGCTTTTGCAATAGATGTGCTGGAGAAGTCCAATACCTTACCATAATAAGCCGCATGCAGTACACCACCAATATCCACTGTGCGGCGCATGCGATACTTCGCACGATCACCAGAAGATAGATCATTTGCGGTAGGCACGACAACAAACGGAATCATGTGATATAATCCGCTATCCGATGCTTTATGGGGAATCGCTTCCGTATAAGGTACACCGCCTGTGGGACCTGCAATGTTGCGGTGTGCGCCGTTACCAATGCAGAACAGATCAATCTTAAGACCATCTGTATCGTTAGTCGCATTGTACGCATTCTGAACAGTTTCCATACCGCGCGTAATGGGCGATGGAAGATTTGACACCACCAAAGGATCGCCCAAGGCTTCATTGATCGTGCTGTAGGATTCGATTTGATGGGGGCGTCCAATATTACGGGCTGTCTGTAATGCAGCGCCATAAATCGTACGCACAACGATACGTGCCATAGCGTCGTAACCTTTTGTGGATAAATAAGGGAGAGGGAAAGCATATCCCTCCTAAGAGTCATACATTTCGCAAGCCTGTGTAAAACTTTCTACTCTATAATAGTTTAAAGGGTGGGATTAGGACATAAGAGCCCCTCCCGTAACGGGAGGGGTGTATGCCGTTACATGAGATTGTTTTTAATGAATGTCTCAATGTGCTTTGCTTGTCGATCGCCGTGATACATGTCAGAGTCTTTTATCGCCATGCCCATACGCATTAACAATAACGCATCTCGATCATGATAAAGCGCGATAGCGTGTTGAATATAGCTTTCTACAGTGGTGTGGATATTGTCTTTAAGTCCAACACTGCGTAGCATACTCGCCCCTACCCGTTGCGCAAACGTTTCACCGCGATACGTAATAGCGGGTGTTCCTGCCCATAGCGACTCGGCTAACGTCGTATGCCCGTTCATAGGCCATGGATCTAAGTACAGGTCAGCTACCCCCATACGGGAAATATTCTCAAAGGCATCCACACGAGGCCAGAAAACCAACCGGTCGGGTGAAACGCCATCTCCTACCCTATCGAATAGTTCTTTTCGAAAATTCGCTTGCGCTACATCGCCCGGGTCTAACAACACCAATACGGAATTAGGACACGCTAAAAGTATTTTACACCAGACATCCCATACGTCTGGGTTGATTTTCATCGTAACGTTCAGCGACATAAAGACGAAGCTATCGTCTTTTAACCCTAGATCACTGCGTGTGAAGTGGCGTGTTGCTTCCGGACAATGACAGGCATTGTAGTAAATATCGGGTAAGACCAGTTCTTTCTCAGTGCACCACCCATCGATCGTGGGACTTGTATCTTTATCTGTTACGACATAGTCCATCCATGGCGCACCACTCGATGTAGCCGTACCTTGCCACCAGATGTTGTAACGCGCTGGCGTTAATGCGGGAATCATAGGTCGAGAATCATCTAACCAACCATCTGTTGAAATAAGTGCATCGATGCGGTCTTGGTGAATACGTACAGCCGCATCAACATCTGATAAAGTAGAGAGATCAACCAACGTAATGTTCTTTGCGTTTCGTAACCGTTGCCAGTTTACGGTATCGTCTTTAGGCACGCGTGTCAAATAGCAAAAGACCTCTACATCGTCACTGTGCATGGTTAACAGTCGGCCGAACAATTGGCCCGAAACGTGCATATGGGCCAATCTTGCACCAATGTAGCCAATACGGGGCTTTCCCTTAGGGGCGTCGTGTAAGTAGATCTTATTCATCTGCGTATAACGTCTTGCAATGCGTTTTACAAGATTTAATTGCTCGTACGGTGTAGAGGGTAGGGCCATCGACACATACGCGTAGGACGGTACAGGGGCAAAGGCATGGACATCATCGCCTGCTAGTCTTACATATCCCCGGAGCTTGTCGAAATACGACCAATTGGCCGTGTTCAACATTCGTCGATATTCGCCAGTGCGCAATACCGATAACTCACCACTAACGGATTTTGGAATACTGAAGGGAAACATACCGATTCCTATTAACTAACAAAAAAGAAAGAATGATCATACTAACGGCATAAGGCGTAGGGTTTTACCCCTACGCCTTATTACATTGCCTATTAAGGCGAGTTAGGAGCGCCAAAGATATTCCCTTCAGCGATCATGTGGGTGTCAGACATATTAACGTTGACACAGTAAGTCGTTAATGTGTGGCCGTAGAGTCCCGTAGTGCCATCGAAGCCTTTGTTATTCCAGGCAGCGATTTGATCCGTACTCGTGAGTTGGCTAAGCTGCGTGGTTGCCACCTGCAATGGTTCTCGCGTTAACTCATTGTCGTGGATACGAATAATGCCTGTAAAGGGTTTTCTGTCATCGCCTAACACATTGCCTTTCTGATAAACAAAGTCAATGTAGAGTGATTCGCCGCTAACAGGGTCTGCTTTACAGTTCTTAATCGTAACGTTCGTAAGATTGCCCCCACCCGCGCTAATGCCTGTACCGCCTAACATGTTAGACGAGACATTATCAAAGGTGATGGATGGAATGGCGTTGCTGATAATGCTAATTCCTTGAGCGATACTCGTTCCTAGTGTGCCTGTATCGTTCAATCGAACGTTACGGAACAGAATAGGATCGTTGTTAAGAGAACTGGCTATGCCTACGCTAGACACCGGGTTACCTGTTTCTGTCGTGTAGTTGATCGCGACATCTTCTACAGTTGCTCCGCCGTCACTAATGTAGAGCGGATACTCCACATTGGGCTGCCATGTTAGCGCATCGTGTTCAACGCCACGAACGCCGACGATCTCAGTACCCGCTAGTGTTTTCAGCGCCGATGAAATAGGGCCTACCAACCCGTGAACGCGATAAATCGTATTGGCATTCATGAAGCGATCTTCGCCGTACGCTGAAATAGGAAGATCGGCTAAGGTATAAACGTCGATGACGGATTTCCCCTTGGCGTTGTCGGTGGAATATCCGACTTGCTGATCGTTGAATTGTTGGAAATCTTCGAATAGCGTAACATCGCCCTTAACAAAAGGAATGTTAGGCGGTGTGGGCGTATTGCTGTAGTTTTCCACAATCTCACGTTTAGAGTTCTTTACCACAATGCGGCCAGTTGCCGTACTGCCCGGAATCCCCAAGCTTAGTAGTGCAGGATACTTGTCATACGTGTTGTTTGACGATTGGTACGCTGAAAGAATCGTACAGCCATCAAAAACTAACTCTTTGCAATTATGTCCGTTTAATTGGAATAAGGCTTCGTTAGTCCCATTAGAGATCATGTACTCGAAACGACAATCTTTGAAGAGCACGTAGCCTAAATCACCATCAACGTTGATACGCGCAATCGAACTTGAATCGCAGATAAACGTACAGTCTCTAAAGACAACCTTACCACCATTGGGCATTATCAATCCGTTTTGGATGTTAAAGTAGCAATTCTCGTACGTAATCTCATTGTTGTCGTTAAGATTACGGCAAATGCGTAACGGCTGATGGGTAGACAGACCGTAACGATAGAAGTTAAATCCACTAATCGTCCATGGAACAGGTTTTCTACCCCAATACGTTGTAACGGGATCAAAAAAGCCGTCGGTATCATAATCTGTCATAGTGAGCGTGGCGCGGCCTTTATAGCTGCCCGTGGCGCGTATAACGACGGGGTAAGTTTCCTGAAAGCTAACGAGATGTATCCCAGGGGAACCAATATTGAAATCGCCTCCGCTATTCCATGCCATGGATCCACCTTCCCCGTAAAGCAAGGTGCGATAGAACTCGTCCCCAGGATCATCAAACGACGAATCGCTCATTTTAAGCTTAAAGAGATCATTCTGGTTGTTAATCAAACGAACGGTTTCATACTCTGCCCGCTTTCTGAAACCCAGCTCAATGCTGCTATTCAGATTAGTGCTGTCGACGCGATCATAGTTCACGGTATACGGAAAGTAAGACATGGTGTTGATATCTACATCTATTCCACGAACGTAGACAGTGAGATCGCCGTTATCCCCGCTTTCTTGATGGTACGTATTGCCCGCCAACAAGAAATCAAAACCTTCCCCAACGGCAAGCGATATACTCCCGATTGTATCAGACATGCCCGGTATGCTGTTGACCGTATCGAGATTCTGAATATCGCTAGCTTCAGGCCAGCGAGATTGCCAATCACCGCTGTTGCTACTGTTCATCTGTGCAAATATGCGAATAGCGCAGTTATCGCCAATGGACCCCGCTAGGTAATACCAGCCGCGCAAATCCATACCCAATGGAGAAATAGCCAGTGCGGCCCCATCGGACATTTCAATACGTTTTCGGTCCCCGTAGGGTGTGCTGACGGTATCGCCCCCATTCGTAATACAGTACGGACTAGACCACGAATTCGTGTAGTTGTGGTTAAGGCGGAATAACCCCCCCTCAATGTGCAGCGCATCTACCGCAGCGTAAACATCTACACGATAATCCATCGACCAGTCATTGTGATAGCCGTTATAGACATCGCCGAACTTTCGACGTTCGCCGCATGCCCAGGCAGACAAGGTCATCACGGAGATACAGTTAGCTGCTAACATCCACGCATCACCATTTTCGCGCTGCGGGATACCGGCATTAGAAGTGTTCGTCGCATCGTCAAACACAAACAGTTTACGGATGTGCGTTGGTAGCAGCACGGCTGCGCTATAGGCCTCTGCGAAGGTGGCATAAGCGTTTGCTTTGAACGCGTTTGCACGCGTACTCGAAATAAAGAATACGCGAGTGCCTGACGCCTGAATGGCTGCTGCCATGCTATTGTTCACAATGCTCTGTACATCATAATCATCGAGCGCCTGTTGCAGATAATTCGTATCAACCCAACCACGGAATGCTTCCTGGGTAGGCTGCACATTATCCACTACGACGATTTGATCACGTGTAACCTTAATGCCATAAGGCGTCGCACTGGTCCATGGTGCATTAAGTTTAACGCGGTACTGGTCGTTAACTGTTGTTTCTGGTGGGAAGGTAGCTTGAATCCAAGGATCGAATTCCTTCGCTTCGCCAGGGAAGTAAAGATCCCATTCTTCTTGCGTAGGACCATTGTAGCCACCAGACCCAGAGCCCGAACCATCGTCCGAACCGGAGCCACCCTCCGATCCCCCGCCCGATGAACTACCACCTTCAGGCACGGTGATCGTAGTGGGGCCTGCATCGAGTTCAATCACTGCAGATAAAGGTGTCGGATCATACACCCCACCCTCAACGCGGAAATGAATCAGATAAGCTACCATCGTAGACGGTACAACAGGATTGGCTGCCAGCTGTGTCGGATTCGTAACGTCTAACACTTCGCCGTCTGCTGCAACCGTTACTTGCGATAAGATAAAGTACGTCTCGCCTTCATGTAACTGACGACTCATCCAGAGCTCTTGACTCGCACCCGCTGTCAATTTATCGGCATTGGCATATGTGCCGCCTATCGAACTCTGATAGAGGAACGTAGAAGCGCCCGATGGATCATTGTCTGTTGAAAAACGACACATCATCTGCAGTATCCGATCGCCGCCGGAATGGACAGCCGATACTATCAGCATGTTATTCGACATAGAAGTGTTGCTCGCAAACAAATTCCTGAGGTAGGTTCTCATGGCTTCGGCTGTAAAGCTCGGTGGTGCAAACACCACACCTTGGAAAGACCCCATACCCGTTGGCACTAAAAAGTCATCACTAGACCGTATCGCAAACTTTTTGGTGGTGCCTAACGGAATGGTACCGAATTCCAAATCCGTCTTTACCACGCCGACATTAAAATCATTCGGTACGAAGTCTTCTTCGTTGGGGGCAGGCATTACCATCGTACGAGTTTCTTGATCATACGTTGCGTTGGCCGCGTCCATTACCTGAAAGGCTTCACCTAGAATGGGTGTACAATCCCAATCCCCTTTAATGCCGCTACCACCCCCTTTAGGAACCCCTTTAAGGATGGATTTTAAATTAACATTACTCACGATAATCCCTCCTTATTTATTCGACTGGGACAGTATTGTTAAAATCAGTGTCTTTGTAGTTTCGTTCGAAACCGTAAATAAAGGACTGACCGGCAATAATAAAGGCATTAGCCGCTTCGGCTTTATTTAAGGGATTCAATTCCATATTGCGAATTACAATACCCGCTTCAATGTTTGAACCCTTACCGTTTTCAGACGGTTTGATAATGCCTTGCACCCAGCCGTCTACAGTAGAATCTTGATTTTCCGATTCATCTTTAAAGACGATGGTATCGCCAACGACTTCCACCGTCATGATCAGTTTACGAATCAGACGAATGTATTTCGACACAACCAATGGCTTCGAAATTAAGGTATAGCTCAGTGGAGCGCGGTAGACCCACTCCTCTACGAATGGAAAGTTCTTAAAGATAAGCAGGGGATCCGCTTTCAGCTCAGAAAACGGAATACCTGCAAATCCTTTAATGGGCAGAATGACATTCATGAATTAAAGCTCCCTAGTAGACCATCATTAGTCTGGTAGGACGTTATTAAAATCGGGATTATTGAAGTTGGCAATAAAATCGTTAACGTATTGTCTACCGGCACGATACACTAAAGGTTTCATGGGTAACCACGTTAATTCATTTAACCAGGGGTGTTTAACCGTAATCTCGCCTTCAATTAAGGTTTGATTACTGGCGGTGCGTGTAGCGCGTCCTTGGATAATGCCGTTGCAGATCTCAGGATGCTCACCTGCATGTAACCATTCGACATAATTGTCATGAACAACCAACTCAATGTAACAGACGGGGGTGACCGATAATGCGCGATGGGCAACGTACGGCTTTAAGGTAAAAATGTAACCATTACCGTGTTTAACGATGCTTTTCACATTAGGAATCTTTCGAAGCACAATCAGTGGATCGACGGCGATCGATGCGTAGGGTAAGGTTGTCTGTTGCTTATACTGAAGGGAAAAGTCCATCACGGCATATCCGAATTGGTGTGGAAGTGTGCATTGAGCGTTCCTATTTCACTCAACGTTAAACGCTTCGTTGTCAATAAGAGCTTCTGAGTAACCCAGCAAGGGAACGTCAGTGCCATTAGATAATAATTGAAATCAAGACCAATCGCAGGATCCACGTCTTGCAGTTGGCTATTGTCAACTGGCGGTTGTTCAACGCCATTCACCCAATACGTAATGACGGGTTTGGACGGATTAACGTCATCCAGCAATTCCAAGCGCACTGCTAAGGTACCTGGTTCCATAGGCACGGGTAAGTTCAATTGTGGATACGTGTCTAAAATGAGTTGTATACCATCCCACGTCTCATTCCGAACTTCATGCAACGTTTTAATGCCGTAATAAATAAACATTAAATGTTTAACAGCACTACCCCCGTTGCCCAACGTCACGATAACCTGACCAGATCCTACATCATCTGGTTCATCCCCTGCTAAAATAGCTTTCTTCATCCCAACGAAAGGTTTCTTTGGATACGCGAATCCTGCTGCAGAAACCACGTCTTTTCGTAGCCATAGTTCAAAGGGATCTTCGGTCGGTAAACCGCCTTCGCCCACTTTCACCATCGTGATGTCGGATGCTGTACCGGACGGGGATAATTGGGTTAATCGGAAAACACGATCGTTGTTATTCACCGCAATGACGTCCGTACCGCTCTTCGCTCCACCTGGTTCAGTAACGTCATAGAAACCACTGTACGTACCGGCTAATAGGGTGTCTACATACCCCACCAGATCCACGCGGGGCAACTTCTGTTGCTGCCCCGCGGCTTTTACCATACACTTAGACATTGGTTAACCCGCCACCAATAACCCACTTATTACCTGGGAATACGATGCAAGATACAAAAGAGCCCTTACCCATGGTAGTGGTTTGTCCTGACAGGGCAATCAACGTACTGTAGGCTGATGTCGGATCGGTTTGTATGGTCATCTCACCAATACCTAATTGGAACACCGTACACTGCCAGCCTGGTTCAAGGTCTTCTACCTTAGGCAGTGTAATAGTGCCTGCAACATCGCTGGTAGTGGCTACACCAGATTCCCGATCATCGTCCACAACAACGACGTTCGTACCTGCTACTTCACGGATATCGGTTAGATCAGATCCCGTGATGGTGGTGGTGCGAATGTTTTGATTTACGATGCCGCCATTATAGTAAGCGCCAAAGCCGTAACTGTCGTTGATCCATCGTAAATCAAACCCGACGTCAGTTTCAGTTACCTCAATAATCTCTACCGTATCATCGCCATTCACGGGCTGTCCATTAGCATCAATGTGTAATGGCGTATCGCTATAATTGCCCATGGGAATGAAACGAATGGCTTCATCTAAACCCGCTGTTACCAAATCAGGCATGTTGCCCGGTACGATAGCAACCAATGGCGTAGGGTCATCGTCTGTTACCACAAACACCACATTGCCCGGCTGTACGGATAACGGCGTTGTATCGCGGTCCAGAATAACCTTTACACCAGCACGAATGTTAGCGATGCTTGTTATTACGGATTGTTTACCGGGTGTACCGGGTGCAATACTGGGATCCGTACCGACCAGCTTAATGTTTCCTTTGGCTTCAACAGTAGCCAAATCGTATAAGTGTAAATCTTCAGCCATGGCTATCACCTAAATAAAACGGAGGGGCTAAAAAGCCCCTCCGAATATGCCTTTGTTTAATCGCCAGAATCGTCTAGCAACAAGTATCCGTCGCCGGAATCAAGAAGAATGCGTGAACCATCGTCCATTAAGAGGTATCCACCGCTAGTGGGCTCCCCTTCGGGTAGATTCACTTGGAAGACTGTTCCGGGCACCCAGACGTAATTAGCAGTAGACATTACCATATCGACAGTTAGACCTGTAACTGGAGTGTTCACAATCTGCGATGGATCAATAACGTAACCCATACGCGAAACGAGTAACTGACTGACTGCTTGCGTATCAGTTGGTGTTACTGGCGAACCGATCAATTGAATAGGTTCATCGTAAATAACGCTAGCATCTACGCGTTTATAGTAAACGACCACACTACCAGTATAGAGTGCATTATCAGGCGCTGCTGTTAAGGTAGCGCTAGTATTGCGTCCGTCAACCGGTGTCCATTCAGTAGTGACGTTCGTGAAGGTAAACCCAGCGGCATGATGAGGCGCTGTTGTAAGATTAACAACGGCATCCATATCAAAGTTTGAATGAATCAGCGAAGCAATCGCATCAGTATCGCTGATGTCTAAGGCAGCGGTATCAAAACCTAACCACAGGGGATTCACCGCAGCCGATAAAGGAATCTTCGGTAACTTCCACTGTAGTGTACCATTTAACCATACCTCAGAATTCAAGGTAAGTGACATCGGTGCGTCGAAGGCTAACGGATCAATGTTTACGTTAACGATTTCGTCGGGGCGGAGTATAACGGATTGGTGCTCTGTCAGTTTCGCTAACAAGGCGTTTGTGTCGGCTTGTGGATCGTAAATACCCGTTACGGCAATCGGATTTGGGTAAACAGACTCAGGCGCTGTACGATTGTATTTAATCGTTACGGTTCCTGTAAATCCGTTAGATTCTTTACCGATTAATTGAATACTGGTATTCTTAAGGCTACTGTCCCCATCGAGTTCCGTAGGTGACCCTACCATGATGTCTGAAAGGGTCAAAGGTACCATTAAGGGATTATTAGCATTAATCTGATCCAATAACTGTTGAACACTACTAACGCCGTATATCGTGGGATTCCAGTCCGTTAATACCTTATTAGTAATTAACGTAGCAATGTTAACCAGCGGTACTCGGATATCGATAACGACCTGCCCTAACCACCCTAAGCTGGTAGACAACGCCTTTAATGTTAACGATGAACCCGTCACCGGTTTGTTTTCTACGTCAACAGGATCAATCCGTACGGCGTACTGTGCAAAGAGGGGATCTAAGAGATCCCAGCTGCTTTGGGGATTGGCAACATATACTGGCACGGGGATTGGCGTACCGATGGTTTCACTAAAGAATTGCGTTAGCTGTAAACGATCGTAATAGAACGTTCGTTGTCCAATCGGACCATAATTCGCAACGGCTTTAACAATCGTGTTGCGGTTGTTAAGTGTTGTGGGTGTAGGGGTCTGAAAAGACAATTGATCGGGAAGAATGTGCGCTGTTGGGTTATCTTCATTAATGAGATTGACAACCCTTTGCTTGGCACTGACGCTATAGTTATCCGCCATGCTGAAATACCTTAGATGTTGTCATTGGGATACTTCAAACCGTCAAGGATGTTTTGAGGCGTTACCACCGGTAATCCTACAACCTCAGGTTCAAGATCAAGAATGGTGAATCTCGATACGGGTAGGTTCAATAGATCAGAACCTTGTCCGTTGGTGGATGCAGTGATCACAGGGTCATAGTCCAGATGGGCGTCTAACCGAGCACGCCATTCAATGGGTAGGCGATCGCCGAATAACCCAAACGTATCGGTTGCTAAGAACTGTCCACGAATGTCGAGTGCCGTGATTTCAGCGAACTCTGCTGAGGTCTCATCGTTCATGGCTAGTTTATAATTACCCAACCGCATGGCTCCCCATGCCGTGACGATTTGACTATCGTCCGTAATGTTCTTTAAATACTGAACACTGTAACTGGACAGTCGACGCATAATCGTAATTACAGCATCTTGCAAATCGCGTAGGTAATGGTTCTTAGCATCTGCTATCCCCATGGCATTCTTAGCGAGTTCGTCGGCTAGTTTCAGATAATCCGATAACTGAAAGCCTGAGAAGTCAATGCCGTTGCTGTCCAGCCATTCGCTATATAGGTCGGTTGTGGTTGTACCGAGTTGACACTGCACAGTCCAATAACACATTTCGCTAGCGGATTCCAACAAAGCACGTCCGACACTGTCTTCTTCGTTGGCGTAGGCGTTATAGCGGCGCATGATGTTGTCGTGTACCGAATGCGCCCATGCATAGAACTCATCCGTTGTCGACAATAAAGGCTCGATGCTATTGGGTTCTGCAATACTGGCCAATACCTCATTATCAACCAACCACCCCGGATAGACTTCCTCCGCGACAATAGCGCCTAAGCTATCCTGTCGTTGAATCAGTTGTGTATTGCAAGCACCGATAACGTCTGTTAACGCGGGGAACGGTAAGAGACCTGCATTGTCACTTCCGGTAGGAATAGTAGACTGCCTTGGAATCATACGCGCTTCTAATGTCGGAAGATACGTGAGTTTACAATCCAGTAATTCCATCGGTGTATGTGTAAGCGATTGATCGCCTGGATCCACCGTTACCGTATTTACACGCATGTTCATGCAATACATGTACACGATCAACGCTTGTTTAGGCGTTAGCTGTATACGGTCTCCCGATAAGGGGTTGGTTGCATAGACAGCGCCAATATAGTTTCCTTTCCACGCGTGGTAAATCCAGAGATTAACCAGTGATTCGGCTAAACGATACGGCAACGCATCGGATAAATCAACAATAGCGGATTCCAATATTTTCGTAGGATGCCAATTGCTTTTCGATACATTAGTCATATCGAATTCAATGTTTTGCTCTACCCAATCGACATCACGACTGTTCTCACGTGCCAGATCGGTTTCGAGCTCTAGCATCATTTTTGTCGTTCTGGAATCCCCTACCGCCCCTACCGCAGGCATGTTAATAGCTTCACGCGTATAGAGAATATCGGGATACAGATTCAATGGATCCGTGTTGTCTTGGTTAGCTAAACTATGACGAACGTCAAACTTAGCCAAGGGTATCTGGCTAGGGGTAAGGAGGTTATTCACCAGCCGTTCAAAGGTTTCTACTTTACCCGCATTCGCTCTTACATGTCTTAAGTTTTGATATAACCACAATAGTTGAGGCTTAGGCAATACTTCAATATTCCGTGTTAAATACCCATTAGATTCTAAGTATTCTCGGATGTGATAGCTGTGGGCAAAGGGTGTGTGTACGTTGGCTAACCGCACGTTTAAGATGTAGCCGGGTAACGCGCCGTAAAGAACGCCAATAACAGATGCCATGTATAAGTCATTTGTAACGCAGTAGCCATTATTGTGCCAGCGAAACAAGAATGACTTAATGAATTGCTCAATCTTGGGTAAGAGATTCGTCTCATTGTCATCGATGTAATTCGGGGGTTTTCGTCCAGCGATGGTCTTCGATAAGAAAACCGCTCTCCCGTTGACGAACTCTCTAAAGTACCCACCGGCATAAAGGATATCGCCATTTTCGGCGTTGATCGCCGTTTGTAAATCAATCGGGTTAAGAATGCCGTCAATTAAATCCTGGTGTTCCGGATAGCGTCTTATCAGTGCATTGTAGAAGTTGGTACCATAGCGATATTCATTAGCCGTTGCGGAATCGCTAGCAATGAATTCTTTCGTAAACGCGACGTCAACAGGGCCAGTGTCGCTGGCTATCTTAATCGTCATCTTACCCGGTATAATGGAATTTGCTAACAGAATCTCATCTTCGATATGGTATTCGCCAGCGAGATTCTTGTAATATTTCCACGTCGTTAAATCGACCGTGCTGATGGGATATTCCCCTCGATACTTTTCTGTAAGGCCCATGTTAATCGCATCAGCCACTTCAGAATGTTTGACTACCATCGTACGCACGAGGTTGAATATGGTCTTCTGGTAGAGATCATAAAGCGACTGTGACATAAACACGAACCCCAATTTGTTTTTTAGTAAGGAGTAGATCCCTTGGCCAATGATCAGAACCCCATCACGCTATCACTCTCTGGCATAAAGCGTGACAGCACTGCAGCCCCACAATCACGACTTTCTCTGCACCGGGATGCCGAATTAACAAAAGCCGTTACGTCGAAACTGGTAGAAGGATTTTATCCACGGCTGTACGACGATGAAGGTCGTCGACGTAAAGATTCGCCTACCCATAACCTGACGCAGCGTCTTACGGATAAAGCCGCTGCCGCTACCAGCAATGCCAAAAACATGCTGCAGGTATTGCCCGATTTAGAGATGGCAAAACAGGTCTTAATTGCAGCGATTTTATCCCCCCATGACATGATGTCATCGACCTTAAACTTCCAGTTACCCAATGACGACTTAGGGGCTGTAGGCCCTCAATTACTCAGCGTTATTGAGGATTATTTTAAGAATACCTATAAGATTGAGGCACTGCTTCCGAAGATCTTAGACGATGCTTTGTTCATGACAGGCAGCTATCCACTGGTGACTTTACCGGAAAGTTCGATCGATGAAATCATTAATTCGAATCAGCGCGTATCGGTAGAGTCCTTTATAAAGGAATTCGAACCGACGGGCGAACCGCGCAGTTACGGTATCTTAGGACCTGCAAAACTGACCGAATCCAGTGCAAAGAAAACGGTGGGTTTAGAATCAATCTTTGGGTTTGAAGCGTACAATACAGAAGTCGTTCATTCATTGAATCGGAATGTAGGCGAATCGGAACTGTATCTTTCTGTAACCGATAATCCTAACGTACTTAAGACGCCTATTGTTAAGGATAAGTACACCAAAGAGAAGCTAGCGGGCATTTACGAAGCGCATGCTATTAATGCAAAGAAACGCAATCAAGCCGCTGGTCCTTCCGATAAAACAACCGATATTGCCATGCGTCAGTTATTTGCGCAGCGTCAATATCGCTTTAATCCGGTCCACGACGTTAAGACACAAGACCAATTAGAGAAGACTACAGTAGGGCATCCGCTGGTTATGAAGGTACCGAGCGAGTCCGTTATTCCTGTACACGTACCCGGTGACCCAACGAACCATATTGGCTACTATCTGGTATTAGACCAAACGGGTAATCCGATTAACACGGCCGATGCGAAAGACTACTATAATGAACTTACCATGAATGTACAAGCCGGTACTGACATGCGCAATTCATTATTGCAAAATGCAAGACGTACGCAAGAAGGTGTTAAACCCACACAAGAGCTCGAAATTGCTGAATTGCAACATCTTTATACGTCAGCTGTAGAAGACGATTTGTTGAATCGTTTAAAGAACGGGGTGTATGGAGAAAACGTTCGTGTATCTCGCCCTTCTGAAGTGTATCGCATTATGTTAGCGCGATCATTGTCACGGCAACGCACACAACTACTATTTATTCCTGCTGACCTCATGACGTACATTGCGTTTGAGTACAATGACTATGGTCAGGGGATTTCATTGTTTGAAAAGACAGGCATCGTGGGGGCTGCACGCGCATTGCTCATGGTCGCTAATACATTAGCGGCTATTAAGAGCGCAACGAATCACGTTAACTTAGACATTCAACTGGATCCAGATGATCCTGATCCTGCCCACACCGTTGAAATGCTAGTCCACGAATACGTTAAAACGCGCCAATCAGCTTTCCCATTTGGCGTAACAAGTCCTGCCGATATCTCTGACTTTATACAAGCCTCTGCTGTAGGTGTTACGGTATCCGGCAACACCGGTTACCCCGAAACGAAAATGTCTGTAGAAAACAGGGCGAGTGAACGTGTTCAGGTAAATACGGATCTGGATGAGCTCTTTAAGAAGCGACAATACTTAGGCATTGGTTTAACACCTGAAATGGTTGACCAATCCATGACCGTAGATTTTGCCCAATCGATCATTCAGCAGAATCTCTTAATGGCCAAACGCGCCATGATCATTGCAAAAGAGTTTTGCCATTTCATAGGGAATGACTTCATGCAGAAGTACATTCTAAACTCTAAGAAACTGATGGATAAGCTACGCGATGCCGTTCGAGCGATTGAAGCCAAAGGAACCACTGGTGTTGAGTTAGGCAATGACCAAACCACGACTGCGCAATCAATTACCGATAAAGAAGAATCTACTGATCTGGATCGTAAGATTGATTTGATCGTAATGCACTTTATCAATACGTTTGAAGTGACGTTACCCGAACCCGATATGACAAAAGTGGATCTTCAAGTACAGGCCTTCCAGAAATATAGTGAAGGATTGGATATTGTTATTCCTGCTTTTATTAACTCGGCCATGTTTACGATGAATGAAATGGGTGAACTGTCTAACTCGATTGATTGGACGATTGCTATTCTGAAAGCCCATTTACAGCGTCGTTGGTTAAAACAAAAGAATGTCATGCCTGAGCTGTTTGACATTATTACGTTTGCCGATGCTGAGAAAGACAAATTCGATTTGTTAGATCAGCACAAAATCTACATGGAAGGATTAACGCAATCCTTACTGACGTTTATGCAAGTCGCTCTGAAAAAGAAACAAGCGATGGATAAAATCATCAGTGACGCTAACGACGGCGAGGAATTACAAGAAACCGATGAAGCACCTAGCAGTGGTTCGGGATCAGATGATTCCGGTGGAGGAGATTCAGAGGGTGGTGATGACTTTGGATCATTCGATTTTGATGAACCACCTGCCGATGAGTCTACTGACACAGAAACGACAGAAGAGTCCAGTGAGACAACAGATACTGCTGACACGGGGGGCGATGCCGCGCCTGCCGACGATGCTTCCGCAGAATAGGGTGTGTGTGAAATGCTACTTTATCATTACTCCAAACTCGATTTTCCGACTATAATGACTTTGTCAGCACAAAACCTCGTCGATGCAAAAGAACGCGAAGAAGGTATTCATGCTGCCAAATACAGACACGATCCCGCACCGTACTTTGACCACATTAGCTTCTTTATGGATCCTTTGGATTTAGACGAATTGGGGCGGTTATACAAAGGACTTCATCACCACACATGGGCTGAAGGTAATACTCTCTATGAGTACGTTGTGGATATGCGTCGAGCAAAACCAAACTTCCTCTACTCTATTATAGAAACGCCACAAGAAATCGATTACATGAATCAACATTGGAAAGATCCAATGCCTGATCGACTCAAACCCGAATATTTCGCAGGATTGGAAGTCATTCGCCGTGAACACGGTTACGTCGGCAAAGGGGTAGCCGAACTTGAAAAAGGAGCCGCCCCCTTAATCGGTAAAACAATGTCCTTTTATCGTAAGCGTGTGAAGAATATGGATGCTGAGGAGCTCAAGACGTACGCTTCCGGTATTCCGCACGTGAAGATTTTCCCAACAGACGGTAAGCTCAAACCGATTCACCCACCAAAAGCAAAAACCATTCAATCGAGCTTGAAAGTGCGAAGCTTGCAATGGTAGTATTTGCTTTGTGGGTAAAAAAATAAAGCTTATCGCGAATATATAGTCACAGCCCTTAACGGGACTGTGACTATGGATTAAGCAACTGCAATGAAACCGGCTCTGAAAAAAATAAGGCTAATCCTTATTTTTCAGTTTCTAGACACGCTGCTGTGTAAAAACAGCAACGCAGAAAGAGTAAAGGCCTGAGCTTTTGCTCAGGCCTTTATGCCGCTTAGCGGCGATGCTTACGAGAACTTACATTTGCCGCACGTAGCATGCGGCTGCCGAAGTTCCCACTCACTGTCGAGTGTTTTGAAAGAAGCAGACTCAATGAGTCTGCTTCGGTTGACATTATTTACTATCCTTGTAAATAATGTCAACCTTGACAGTACGCCAACCATCACGGATGAGGCGATCGCAGCGCACGTCTTGAACCCACTCACGCTCTCGCTTGGAGAGCTTTTGAAAGGAGGGGTTCAGAAGGATCACTAGATCCTTCTTCACGTCCGGAAACCGGACGTTTTCCATGTGGAAAACCATTTTCACATGGGGGGTGGATTGGGCTACCACAACCCCATCTTCCAGATGGGGAATAGCATCTCGATTGGCAGCACGGTCAACGAGGACCCAACCACCGCCCAAGAACAGGGCGGTTACGATAACGACTGTCAGGGCTTCTGCAAACCCTGTGAACCATGATGGCTTATTCATCACATTTCTCCTTTGAGGCCCTGCCTCAGTTGGTGGGGTATTACTCTTAGAGCACCCTCTGAATGAAGATACTCTAAGAGTAATAGACTTTCGTCTATTACTCCCTGCAGTAGAAGTCTTAAAGAGCTCCTACTGCACCCTTCTCCTCCCAGACCATCACAGCGGCCAGTGCGGTGATGGCTGTAGTGGCGGCCACTACGAATAGGGCTGCGCCTACGCTGATGAATAAATACAGTGGCGCACAGACCACAGTCGCCCCGATCGAAATCGCGAGGGCTTTCTTAATCCCCATGATACGGAAACTTATTCTTGGGTCGAAGTTGACCAAGAATAATAGTTTTGCCACCCCGACCCCTCCTTCAGTCGTCAGATCGCGACCGCGGGTTGAAAGCATCAGCGCTGGTGTCACCAGCAGCAACACCACCTGGATCGCCAGGAAAACATTGAGGCTGGCGATGAAGAAATTATAAAGTGCGTCTAACATGGTAGTACTCCTGGCCCATTGGGGCGTCAGTTACAGTAGCGGAATTGCTACTGTTGTGAACAGATTAAATATCCGATTCACCCCAGCAATATATAGCTAAAAAAAAATGGAATCGAATCATTTAGATGAAATGCGACATAAGCCCCTCCCATAACGGGAGGGGCTATTATGCGGCATAAAGGCTAAGGGTCTCGCTAGGAAGACCCTTAAACCATTGTTACACATGATGTTGAATGTAGATAAGGTTTTACATAACGACTCTGGCGATGTGAATGATTAACATCACCGCTGCCGCAATAGTAGCCATCGCTACAAACAGTCCTTCCCCGTAAGCATGCCACCAATTCATGAAACGGCGACTAAACACGATGACCTACTAGTTTAGTCGCGCGAATCTCGTCGATTTCTCGATCGTCGTCTAGCGCAATGCCGAGATAAGTTTTTCCACTGGTTTTGAATCCCGTGATGCGCATCTGTGAATCCAGTTCATACACGTTATAATCCGTCGTCATAGAGAACTATCCTTGCGCTGTCTGTTTTTACACCGAAGGATTTGACCATCGGGCAATTTTCGCATAATGGTGCAATCCATGGTAAAGGTTTTGGGAACGTTACTGGACATTACAGATGAATCCTTATCTGGAAGCAGATTGGCTTTCACAATCAGGAAAAGCCATGCTGCGCAAACAGTAATGCAGATGGTCGACACAGTGATGGTTATAACTTCTTTACTCCCAATGTTCATGGGCTTTATACCTTCGCCAGTGTAATACCATTAGTTTGATGCATGTATTTTCCACCCCGATCAGCGTACGACAAAACGCACGCTCTATCCAATTCATGAAAAACGAACTGCGCAATGCCTTCCCCAATGTAAATCTTAGTAGGGAGGTGAGTGGTATTGGCAATTTCAATAACCACGTGACCCATGAATCCGGGTTCAATCATGGTGCAGTTGATGCTAATGCCGCAGCGCGCCAGTGTCGATTTCCCAAGCACCACAGCCATGACGTTTCTAGGGAGATTAAAATACTCTACCGTAACCCCTAATGCGTAACTGTTAGGCGGGATCACGAAGTATTTACCGTCTTCAGAATCATGAATGGTAGCAGATACTAAACACTTATCGTCAAACTTTTTAGGGTCAATGATGTTTGTGTTGACATTCGTGAAGATTTTGACGTCTCCCGTTAAACGAACATCATAACCAGCGGAACTTAATCCGTAGCTAAGCAGTCGTTTCGAGGGATTGGTCGAATCTGTCTTTACCTGATGGCCAATGAAAGGATAAATCATTCCATTGTGGTAAGCATAATCACTGATGGTGGAATCAGAAAGTATCGTCATGTGGATAACTCCGTTATTGTTTCAATGGAACCACTGAAGGGTTTATACCCAACGTGAAGCTTACTGCATTTGCAGCGTACCAAAAAGTAATCTTTGTTCAACGTGGGATAACTTGGCATGCTACCGTAGACAGCGTCGCAGTGGGGACAGCTTAAATCAAATTGCTCTGCCGTGGTAGGTAGTGACTTTGTCCACTCGCTGCCTGTCAGAGCGGCAACGGGTTTGGTCACAACCTTAACAACGCCAAATAGCTTAGCCGCAATGGGGCGCAGTAGAAAGCCTAACCGTAAAAGAATGACTGTTTTCATAGCCATTTTTTCTCCTTATGGGGGTGGGGTAGAAAAAGGGAGGGGTCCGAAGACCCCTCCAAAATAACCCCGCCAAGGGTAACCTTTTTAAGCGTTGGCTGCGATCAGGTAAGTGTTCGCATAGTGGGCGGCTTGGAAAGCCGAGAACGATTTGTTATCACGCGTGACGAACTTCGTATGGCGGATAGGATCACCAATGCTGGCTGCTTTCTCAAAATGCGCTTTTAGCACCGCGTGGAGTTCCGGATAGCGCCGTTCCAACACGATGGCGCCATGACCGTGGTGCTGAATAACCAAATCGGTTGAATGAATAGGTAGCATGAAAATATCTTCCAACTGAACGAAGCGTACTTCAGGTGCCTTATCTTCCAACGATTCTGCATCGGTCTCCACGTCTTCAGCATATAAGCAAGCTAAAGCGGTATGGTGAGCCATCCCTTCGAATTTCTCAAGCATGGCAACACCATGCTTCTTTTCGATTGCCATCAACAATGCCGAAATATCATCAACGTAAGAATCAATGCGCATGGTCATACCAAAGACGATCAATACCAGATCATTCACGGCATGTGTCAAGTCATCATGGAGTTCGTGCCAATACGCTTCATTAATCAAAGGACGAAGCTTCAGCAGTCGATCACGAATCGTGTCCCAGGTACGCGATGTCGTTAACGCGCTGGCGTAAACAGCTGCCTCCCCTTTCAGTGTCCAAGACTGTTTGGCTTGATAATGAAACGATACCGGTACATCAGGATGTAACAATACGTCATTATCATTCATGTATCCTTCTACCAATGCCGCGTAGATTGGATTCTTAACGCCTGTTAACAGTATGTTATTGTCAATGGTCACCGGTTTGTTGATCAGCACTTTCTCGATGTTCGTCGTTAGCTCGTTCTGTTCACCCTGCTGCGTCTCTAACATTGCAGCAATGTCCTGTTCTTGTAGAATTTGCAAGAACGCTTCGCGTGCTGCATTCATATCAGGTTGACGGGCTAAATCTCCCGATCGAGGTTTCAGGAAGTGAATGGTTTCATGGGCTTCATACGGCTGCATATTTCGAATCCTGTCATGTGGTACAAATTCTTCTTTAATCTGTCCAGGCGTACTGATGTCATACAGCATCACGCCTTCAAGGGGGTTATACGCAGAGCCCCAAGGAAGGCCTGTGCCCAGACTGGGTTTCAGTCTCGATTTGGACGCCAGCACAAAGGTACGTCCATCATATTCAAAAGGCCCATCCAAAAGCGTGGGATCGATTTGTAGTCCTGTGGCGGGTGTTACAGTAGGCATGTGTTGCTCCTTTACAGTTTCATTGTTGTGCGTTATTGGGGCTCCAGTGAGTACTGGCGCGCCCATGAGAACGGGTGATGCGGGAACGGTGGGGGTGGGTGTTGCAGGGGTGGCAGCAGAAGGCGTTGTTAACGATGAACCCATCGTTCGCATACCGCTACTTCCTGCCACTGTAGGAACGCCTGAGCCATTGCCCATGATGTTAGATTGCCCAACCGCATAAGCGCCGACTTGTTGTGGATAGCCTGCGGTAGGAACCCCTCCATAACCGCCACCGAGTGGAATGGCGTTTTGCATGGAGTTACCGGCGGCCGTCATTCCAGGCAGCGTAGACGATATACCAATTGGTGCATTGGCTCGCGCATTCTGCATTTGGAAATTCTTTATCTGATTCCCAATTGCCATGAATGCATTAGCAGCGTTCACTGCGTCTTGTTGTCCCTGTGGCGATAAGGAACCCCAAATTGCAGGGTGTTGTTGTGCTAACGTACTGGACATCCCTTTCGCTACGTCGGCGGCTGCTTTTACAACCAGCTGCTCAACGGAGTATTGTTGACCGTACGTAGCAACAACCATCTCGACATAATCGATAATAGAACCGACCATGCCTAAGAACATCTCGTTTTGCCATCCGTTTTGGCAAGCACTCCAAAACAAGGCTAAACGCGCTTGATTGTTATTTGCCAACCGTTGAATCTCATTCATCATTGAGCCTGTTGCATAGGGCAAATGACCTTGCAACTGAAGCGGACACTGAATGTTAGGAACAAACGGTGGTCGGTGTGGTAGATTAGGTACAAGCATGTTCGCCTGCACTGGCTGAAACAACTGAGCCGCCGGGGCTTGTTGTCCCATTGTTTGGGGTGGGTACATGGTGTCTCCTGGTAAAGAATGGGAATTGAAAAACAGTTTATCGCTGGATGCCGAGTTGAACGCGGTCTATGAGTTCAACCTTAGCAGGGTCTCGTTCGATTGAGCCATCGGGCGACAATTTCACGTTAGGGTTTAAACGCTGTCGACCAGACGGTTCTGATTTTGGTAGGTTGGTATAACTGCCTACCTCTGCGATGGAAGAATGGATCAGCTTCGATGGCTCGATGGTTGTCGATTTTGCTTTGGCTTTCGTACCGCCGGATGAGTTGGTCTGTAACACGACATTCGTGGTGATCTTAAATGCCATGTTATCGCCCGGTGATGAAATACTCGCCACTTCACCATGCTTGCGATTAATGCGGATAATTAATTCCGTCTTAAGCTCTGCATTCATGATGTTCGTAATTTCTACTTTCGTGAGCTGTTTCTTTGCTGCCCGTTGAAATGCAAACGTCATGTTAAAGATGCCTGAGATAATATCCGATAGCACATACCGCAATACCGTTAACCGTTTACCGTACATGCTAGCAACATTCGTACCCGCCTGTGTAACGCGTGTAGGAAATGTTTCCACCACATGCATTAAGAGGTCGTAAAAGTTCTCTACGTAAACGTTATCATCCCGAAGCCATTCTTTAACCATACCATCGATATAGCTATCTAATGACTTCATGTGGTCTTCAATTTTGTTCAGGATCTTACCTTCAGATTCATCCGTTGCAAAGATAATGTGGCCCAAAAGAAGTTTCCATAAAGACACTTCATCCACGTGCTCCGCAATGATTCTATCAGGAAAGTGATCCGCGACGTAAAAGAAAGCACCAATCATGGATGCTGTTACATGGTTCCAACTTTCATGGCGAATAGCAATACGAATATCAGTCCCTTTGTAAAACTTATCACGAACGCCGCGTGGTTTTAATCCCATGGATTGACAGATACGCCATTCAGACTCTGGATATTTTGCTGTTGTAATGTCAGTATCGTGTCCGATTCGCACATCGGCATTGGCAAATTCTACAAACGTACGCGTAAAACCATACTTGCAAAACATGTAATGGATGTTTGTTGTTAAGGCATCCACGGTTTTACGTTTAGCGCCGGGCGGTCTACGCTTTGATGTGTGGTAAACAGGTGACCATGCTACGTACGCCGTTTCACGCTGACCATCAACGTAATAATGATGCACTAAGCGTTTGAAGGTAAGCTTATCACGATTAACAGGAATGAAAATAGAATCTACCCCCGTCGATACGGCATGGTCAGCCAACACTGGACTAATAGCAAACACAGATCCTCTTAGATGAATTAATCCCGCGTCATTCACGTAAGGCAAATACAAATAACGCGGCTTTAACTCTTCCCCGTTAAATTCAAAGATACACTTTACCATGTAAATGTCAGAGCGTGATAACTCGTACGATTGTCGATTACCCCGTTTCGCTGTAATCACCTGTAGTGTTTCTTGTGGTGTACAGCGTTCACAGCGTAAATAGCGTAACCCAGCTGGAAAGTTAGGCGCGGCGCAATGGAAGATTCGATCCACATACTGCTCACAAAACTGCATTTGTTTAGAGACTAATCCCCCCACCAACGCTTCGTTGAACTTAGGGATTTGTGATTCGATGTGTTTAAAGAGTTGCTTTGTTGTATTTCTCACACTCGCTCCTGGTTGTTAAGACACTTAGGTTGCTTTACCGCCTGTTGCTGCAAACTTAGCCACAATAATCGCAAGAGATACAATTAATGGCGGTATCCATTTCATTATCTCACTGACGTCTTTCCGATCATAACTGCGTTCTTCGTAATGATCTTCTCGTCGCAGTTTACGAATTTCTCGTTCGTGCTTCAACTCGTCTTTCAGTGAAGCCATCTCAAGGTCTTTACGCTTCATGTCGCTTTCTAACTTCTTACGCTCATGCGCGACGGTATCCATCTCCTGCTGCAGTCTAATCCCTTCCAGTTTGGCTTTATGCATCGCATCATCGTGCTCTTGTTTACGCGCGTCCGCCAGATTGCCAAATGACATCGCTTCATCGCGTGTTCGGAAAAGCATAAGCGCTTTATCTGCAGTTTCGAAAGAGTAGTACTTTGACTGATAACCCGCACCATCACTAGAGAAGATTTCATGATAAACGCCTTCTTCTCTGCTGACGTCTTTCACGACAGGAATTTTATACGCTATGTTACCAATGTTAATATGGCGCATTCCAAAGTTTCCATCCGGATCAACAATCGTTAGTCGATAGTTAAAACTATCATTACCCAATTCCTCGCGTTTACGCAATATTAAACCGCCAGAACTAAAGGGATGATACGTTACAATGTTCGTAAAACGAGTAATGACAATATCCAAATCGGGAATATAAACGCCCGCTTCAGCTGTTGTCACATTTGACATTTCTACCGTGTAATCCACGGCAACTGTATGGTATCCTACCGACATAGAAGCGGTAGAATTGTTATAGGCGTCATTGATCGCTTTATGACGTCCTTTAGGATCGGTACCAAGCACATCAGATAACTGCGCTAAGTCAAACTTTACGTTTGAACGATAACGAATATAAGAGCGTACCGTCAATCGCGAATTCATGGCTGTCGGTAAGTTAATCTCGGGTTGAAGAATGTAAGCTAAACCGCTACGAAGAACCACCTTAATAGGATAGTTAAATCCGTTGAAGAAAACCTGAGAACTGCTTAAGTAACTGCCGGGTGGTTGAACGTCGTAAATACCCACATGGGTTTTCACCGTACTAACGTCCTGCTCTAACGGCAGTTTTGCGTTGCTGGGTACAAATACGCCAATAGTGTCCATTACTACTGTCCTTTAATGGGGTGGGCTGTATAATAAAAAATACAGCTATGACTATTAGGTGATGTATATTTATAAAAAAATAGCCCTCTTGAGGGCATAAAGCCCCTCCCTTTCGGGAGGGGCTTATGTTCACCAGTGCCGAGTAAACTCAGACTTCTTCGTAAAGAATGCTGGTCTTGTCGGTAACCGCTGCGCTCAGGTTCTCCACATCGATTTCGATGAGGATAGGCAGCGTGTTAATGTGGCGAGTACGAGGTTGCACCATGGCTTCCTGGTTCGTTCCACCGTTACGGCTGACCGGTACGGCAGATGCCAGTTCAGGCATCCAAGCAAAGAAACCGAAAGACAGTGGATCGGGACCTGTCTGGTTAGGACGCACGAAAGTTACGAACACCTTACCGGTTACACGCTTATCTACCGAGCTCACGACCTTGGTATCAAAACCAATACCGGCCAGACGGGTGTCGCCAGGCACAATCAGGTGACGCATGATCACAGGATCGGTACCAATCACCACCGTTGGTTTCTCACCGGTACCGCCAGTCAATGCATCGAGTGCAGCCTGGTAGTTGGTGTCGCGGTAAGCACGATAGATCGAATCGCGGATCTTGTTGATGATAGCGGCAGACACGTCATCAGCACGTTCGTGCGATTTGATGCTGTTCACTTCAGCTTCTACGTCAAACTGCAGGGACTCGTAGAAACACTTCTTCAACAGGTGACGACCTACACCTTCAATCATAGGCACTTGACCGCCTACGTACGCATTGAAGTTAATGCTGGAAAGCAGGCCGGCGTAATCCAACAGCTGAGTCACGGCGTTGTTATCATTGCGGATACGGGCAATGTTGATCAACGAGTTGAGATCAGCGGTAGAACGGTTGCTGGTCACAGGGCTCAGCGCACTGATAGGAGCGCCCAGCGGAATCAAGTGACGTTCGTTGATGCCGTAGTTGTCAGCCAACAGACCGCGTTGACGACGGTTAACGTTCGAACGAGTGGCATACACATCAAAACCAATCAATGACATGGCAGTCAGATCAGCTTTCAACGCAGTCAACGCAGAACCGGTCACTTCAACCGCTTCACCTGTGGTCAGATCCCACACGGTATCGATAGATACAGGAGCGGCAGTTACCATAATGTTGCCTTCTTGGAGGTTAGCAGTACCTGCTGCACCCAAAGACAAACGGATAACCCATTTATCACGACCACCAGCAGCCAGATAACCCAACGCGCCATTTGTACCACCAGCAGCACCAGCGATATCTTTCGTGACAGAGGTCAATGCCACATCAACAGTGTTGAAGTTCAGGTTCATCTGACGATCAGCGCCTTCTTGTGCGCGCTGGAAGTTAGAACCAAACAGACGCAATACGTCCACTTTGAACTTATCGGTTGCGGGAGTACCGCCACCGCCTGTTACAGACAGATAAACATTCTTCAGTGCCAAACGGTGATCCAGTGCATCGGTAGCGTCTTGTGTACCGTTTGCAATGTTAGGCGTTGTCGCCAGACCCAGGATATCCAGTTTCTTACCAAAAGCCAATGGAGCGGTCTGAACGTTATAACCATCCACGGTCACGGTGCCGGCTGTGAAACCAGCCGCAAAGTAGGCATTGTTTTCAGTATTGCCTGTAATGTAAACGGGTACAACCAACGTACTTTCTTGTGACAGAATGGAAGGATCAACCACAGCATCCACCACGTTACGGCGATGGAAGTCAACAGCACGGCCTGTCAAATCGTGTTTGATTTCGTTGAATACCATGTTACGGAACACAACGATGTCCAGACCGGCTTGGTCAGGCGAAATCACCACGGTGGGATAGAACGCTTCAGAGAACTCGTTTTGACGAGCCGCTTGAATGTTGAAGGCAATGGAGAAAGGCAGCAATTGGCGCAATTCACGATCGTCGTAAGCTTCCATGGAGGGCTTCAGGCGATAATCGAAATTGGCAATGGTGGAGGCACTTACCAGGGTAACGCCTTCTTGGCTAACGGCCTTATTGGAATAAGCGGCTTCGGCATAACGGCCTACGTCGCCTGCAGCCATTGCAGCCATTGCGCCGGCTTCCCATTGAGCAGCTGAAATGCTTTCCAAGCTTACATTGGCGGCTTGATAGGCAGTTTTCAGTTCGCGTACGATGGAGTCGCTGGTGCGTTCCAAGGTATCGCGGGCAGTGATATCGTGGCCGGTAAAGATAGATTCCATCGACAGTACGTTGGATGTTACTTCTTTGCTGGCAAAGTTAGAACCTTGTTCAGCGATGCGGGTTTTGATCTGCGAGATCACGGCACCCAGGTCGGCAGTGCCGGCACCATTCGATTTCAAACGAGACATGGTTTATTTCCCTTCTCAGAGTGGATTTTCAGGAAGTTGATGACGTTGCCTTCACCTACTACAGGCGGTGACGACACCGACCTTTCATAAATAAATGCACTAGCCGGTTGGGTGTTGCAGCGTTCGATGTAAAAATCTACTTGCTCTTTTTAAAGCACATCTAGGCTGCACCGGCAATGCAGCAGGGCTTTCTGGACAAAAAGTCCTATAGGATTCTGTAATTATTTACCCAGTCCGAAACCTTCTACTAATAGAAGGAACAAAAAAAAACACGTAATAGTTACCACGTCGATAATTGATACGTTAGTTTTGTATAGTGATTGAACAATGGCAGGGTAGCAATGTTCTCGAAGGTATCGTATTGACAGAGAAAACCGATCACGGCGCGATACGTTTCTCGATCTTGTTGTGTGTAAGAGTAACCGGCTTCTTTAAGTTTTGGACGAATGGCCGCGACGCCATCGGCTAACTCAAATATGTCGAAGGTATAGTCATTCACCGCATTCCCAAACTCTACTTGTTCCGTCGCTGACACGGGCGTAGAAGGAATGGCTGAGATGGCTTTATATAGGGGGATGCTATTCCCGGTATTCGATAAAGTTGCATTCGATATTGTTTGCTGGAAGAGCGAAAGCTCCTCTTTCGAAAATGCATTATTGTTTCGACCTTCCCATGGGAATAGATCGTAAACAGTAAAGCTATTCGCAAGTACTGGGAAGAGTTTACGCAGTAGCGCATCGTGCGTTGCTATGTAATAAGCAACGTCGTCTTTCGATAGTATGCTTGAAAGCTTTTTAAGGTCAAGCACCGCGTTAAGTGGAACTTTGGAAGCCTTCAATGCATCTTCAATCCACCCCGGGATAAGAACCAGTTTCTTGCACATTGTTATTACACCACTGCTTGGAAAGAAAATAAATGGATTCGAAGCTTCTTTTAGTAAAGTCCATCACTTTGCTGTATCGTGAATCACAAATCCCTAAGGTTACTGAGAATTCCGCTGATCTGGTGACGGCCGTATTGGCACAGATTAAACCACCCGAAAACTTCGTGGCGATGGACTTTGGTAAAGATGTCATATCATCACTGCGCGAAACAGCGCTGTGGATGGTAAAAAACCCACTGAATCAGGTCTATGAAAAGACCGAGTTCTTACAGAGAATAAGAGTGAACACGGAGGGAGATGAATCTTTACTCGACGCTATTAAAGAAGGCATCGAAAAAGACTTCTCTTTAGACGAACTCCAAGCCCTGATTAAAAGCTATCGTCTTAACATCAACACGTTCTTAAATCAGATGCGGTTAAAGGACATTGTTAAAGGCTATAGCACCCGCATGATATTCCAGCCCGAGATAGTAGACTGGGAATACGTTGCACAAGAACTGCGCGCTGAACTCGAGCCCTTTGAAGGATTAATGAAGGGCGTAACGGATGGTAAACATCCTGGAATTGTGGATTCTATTGATTTATCGGATTTGGAATCCTTGGTGGGTGTACTAACACGCAGTAAAGACGAGCTCGATGAAGCCGGCATTATTAAGTTCGGATGGCGGGGACTTAATCGCATGTTTGGGAGTATCGGCGGTGGGCGACGTGGAGAGTTTATTGTTGTAGGGGCATTACAGCACAACTTTAAGTCTGACTTCTGTTTAAACACCATGCGTCAAGCTGCGGTCTATAACAAACCCCTCATGCGAGACCCCAGTAAGAAACCATGTATCATTCGTTTCTCATTTGAAAACTCGGCAGCGCATGACATTACCTCACTGTATAAACAAATTTACGAAAACGAAACCCGCACGACCATTGACATTCGTCGAATTGATCCCATTGAAGCAGCTAAGGTAGTAGCTGAGCGACTAGAAGTCAACGGGTATAAAGTCTTTTATCACCATGCTGACCCTTCGGACTTTACGTTTAGAGATCTCTTTGACATCACTGAGAAGCATGAAGCCGATGGTTATGAAATCCATGCGATCTGGGCTGACTATCTGAACATGATTTCAAAACGAGGCTGTAATACGGGCGCACACGGTCAAGATACCCGCGACTTATTCCGACGTGTACGTAACTACTATTTGCAACGGGGCGTGTTATTCATTACACCGCACCAATTATCAACGGAGGCAAAGAAAATGTTACGGCAAGGCATGACTGACTTTGTGAAAGAGATCCCTAATAAAGGATTGTGGGATTCGTGTAGTACGATTGACCAAGAAGTCGATATGGAAATTTACTTACACATCGAGAAAGTTAATGGCGAATCGTACTTAACGATGCAGCGTGGTAAGCACCGTAAGGTAGGTATTACACCAGCAGCCGATATGTACACGGTGTACAAGTTTGAACCCTATGGCATTATCGATGACGTGTTTGACCGAGACATGTCACGTCGTAGTGTAGGGGGCGGTATTGTAGCGGATGGTGGTGGTACGCCGTGGTATGACCAAGCGTAACCAAAAAAAAAGAATGGCAATGGCCTGGGAGTAAATCTCCCAGGCTTTATGCCGCTACTCGGATGGCTGTATATCGCTAGCTAGAACCTGCATCGATGTGGAAAAGTTCACAGCGACCTCACTGTTAAGATCGATTGTTAATCTCCGAATAAGCACCGGTACGATTACAGCATCGACAAAACGATTTGCCTCGTCTTTAATTGCAATAAAAGCACTGTCGGGAGACGTCTCCATTGAAGGATTCAGTATGGTTAACACATGCACTGGCGCTGTTTCGTCGACATTGCGATCAGATACCTGCTGAGAACGGTGACAGCGGGCAATGAATGCATTTTGCAACGTACGGGCGTAACCCATTACGGTTTCCGCATCGAGATCGGGTTCACTTCGTTTAACGTGCCCAATCGCTTCAACGTCGGGTACTTTGAGCATGGCGGTAAAGTTGGGATTTCGTTCACAGGCAATCTGCTCAAGGTGTAACGTGCTGTCGGTTGTCGTAGTGCCAATGCTAAAGTAAAGCCCATTAAGGAGATTCGACGATACCACGATGTGGCCACTGTGTACACGCGGCCAAATATACGCCGTTGACAGTAAGTGTAGACGGGTCGCTTCAGCAAAAAGCTTTGCGGCGGTGGGCACCGAATCACCGGTAGCCAATCCATGGAGCAATTCCATCTGCTCTTTTGATACCGTGGCGTATTCTGTTACTGAATCGTAATCTTTCAAAACCACGTATGGTTTGTTACTATCGGATTCAATGAGAAGATTAAATGCGGTAAAGAAGCGCTGCAGATATTCGTTAATGCGCAGACTAACGAAGTGTGCAAACGTAGTAGCGTATTTTGGTACAATGCACTCTACTGCAATGTGCAAACCGTAGCTATGTTTGAACGTGCGTTGGGTCTCTGTTGAGAACATTATTCACCTGACTCTTGATTGGTTTTGATTGTTTGGTAAAAGGCTGAGCGTTCACTGATGTAGGGATAAACTGAGTTCTCTACAAATCGTCGGATTTGATGTTTAACATCGTTGATGGACGTATTTGTATCAATCATTTCGACATTGGTCGCAGGGAACTCATCTTTGAAAACCCTAAGCGCTGCGTTGGCTTTATCCCGCCGTTTCGCGAACTCGTCAAGTGTTTTCGGATCAAAGTGATTATTGTCGTCACTACCACGCATTGTTAAACGCTCTAGCGCGTTTTGGGGAGATACATCGGCAAATAGCACCCACTTCGGCTTGGCGAGTGTGGAGAGATTATTCAAGCTGCGATGACTCTGGATGGAAATGTTCTGATAGATATACGTCGACAAGGAAAAACGATCAGTGATAACGGCCATGCCACGTTGTAACGCGGGCAGTATACACGTCTCACAATGTTCTCTTCTGGCGGCGTGCATTAGCAAGGATTGCGTGAACGCGCTGACTTCTTTTGCATCGTCAGACAGCACGAGTTGTCTAATCTTTTCAGCAAATGGCGTACCGCCCGGTTCACGGGTAGTTACTACCATGTCGCCACATCCAGGGACAAACTCATCAAACACCTTCTGAATCTGCTTTTTCAGGTAAGGGATGATAACGCTAGTTTTACCAGCACCATCGACGCCTTCTACGGCAAAGAATAGGTGGGGCAGTTTAACAGGGGTTTTTTGCATGGGGTGCACTCCTTTATCGGAATAATGAACTGATTGCTATTAAGTGATGTATATCTAAACGAATGTGGACATAAGCCCCTCCCATTGCGGGAGGGGCTATTATGCAGTTATGCACTAACGCGTTGCGGTTACCGTAATTTTTCGACTTACAAAAACCGTTAAAGCGGCTTTATTAACATGGCGTTTAGGCGCACCACCAGGCGTCATGGCCATGGCAGTAGACTGAACACCCACTAACACCCCATAGAGCTCTTTTGCTTTAGCGTTCTCTAAGTAAAGCACCTTAACAGGCATACCGGGATACAGTAACTTTTCATTACAGTTCTCCCAAGTAACCTGAAGGAAGGAGCCGTTTCGATACGCGAGTTTGGCATACTCCATGGCATAGTTCGTCGTAATGCGACTTTCCGATTCTTGGATTTGATTTAAGCCCGTTTTAGGCTTCTCAAAAATAAACTCGGAAATGTTTTTCGACCGATTGACCAAGGCTTTATTGTTCTCTACCGTAGTAAAGTCCTCCAATACCATGGAGGCATCCACAAACCGTACACCATTACCCTGGTTGAGTAAGGCTTGTTGGGACGCGTCGATGTGTTTAACTTCCGCAGTAGAGAGGATAATGACTTGGTTTTTCGTTGTTCGATACGATTGTTCCGGTTCAGGGAAACGGTCTTTCGTTAAGTTAACGATAGTTAATGACTTTGTTGATTTCTCATAACGGGTAATGTCGTAGGGTGGGAAGAGGTACCAAAGCTGATCTTGAAGATAGTAACCTAATCCTCCGTTATAGACGCCGCCGCAGATTTCATCAATAACTGCTGGGAAGTTAATGAGCGGTGTGGAGTGGGGGATGATAAAACTCTCCACCTCTGCATTAATATAGTTAGCAGCAACATCAACGCCCTTAACGCCTAATGTTGCATCTTTCGATACTTTCTTTGAGTAGTAACCTAACATAGCGCGGATTAAGTTAGCAGCGATCGATTTACGGTAAACGCCACCTACTGTCACCATACGCAGTTTCTCAACGATGGGTTCGACCAACTGCATCTGCACGGATTGGATAGAGGCATTATTGGACATCGTCTTATCTGCTGCTACGGGTGTGTTGTTCTCAAGGAGTGCTGAACCCGACGTCATTAATATCGCACGATAACGTTGGGCTTCGATAGGGTCTTCCCGTTTTTCCGTGTTACTGGTTTGGTTTAAGGGAATCTTTCGAAGCGTTACTTCAACATTGTCTTTGTAGGGATAAACATCAAAGTTATAATCGCCAGGGCCCATAGCGACCGTGATGTGGAGTATGTCAAAACGATTCACCACGTAGTTACGATCAAGGTCTCTGTTTTCGACGTACATCGTACTGATGTCTTTTCCATTAGCGTGAATGACGGCTTCCCAACGAAACGCGATAGGTTTTACCCCTTCACGGATTATCACTCGGGCTTCGTCAAAGAGTACGGTGTCTTGGATATCAGCCATTTAGTCGCTCCACTTCTGACGGAAGGTTTGTTTTGCAATGACGTCAGCAATCGTAGTATGGCCTTTATCTACCGGTTTTGCGTCACTGTCAACGCTATCCGTATTCTGAGGGGCTCGCTGCATAGGACCGCCTGTAAGGCCGGCTAAACGCTCCATAGCTGTAGGCGCCTCTAGGGTATTCGCCGATTGGCCTAAGCGATCCAAACGCGCCCAGAATCCCGTATGGTGCAGGTTCTGTTTCGTATAGATAGAAGCCGCTGGGTATAGCATCTCAGCGAGTAGGTCCATCACCCGTAAATCTTCAATCGGGGCGATAGGCGCATTCATCTGCCCTGTTAAGAATTCCCAGTTCTTCAGATGCTCTGTTATCAGTTGATAAATGATAATCGAGTCCGTTGGGGTATCCAGTGTAAGCTCAGCACCCTCTTCTAAGTAAATGCACATGCCGGCGATAGGAATATAAAGTCGACGCTTTTGCAGCATGAGCTGTCGATCGACGTGCTTATCGCCTGTGGAGTACGTGCCGTACATGGCTAAGGATTCTTTGGTTTGGTAAAAGTACTCTGGGACAAGTACCCAGAAGCGATCGTAAAAGATACGTTGGGCAACGGTACGCTCCCCAACCAGCTCTGTAACGGATTCACCGTAGTACGAGGGTTTAGGCGGTTCTATGCCATGATAGAGATTTGTCATACTTGCCTCATGGCGACCTTAAGCAAAATTAACAATAAGGGATAGTAATAGAACTTCTCTAAACGACCAAAAAGGTGTCTTGCTTCAAGAATATCGTAAAGCTTAGTAAGGTCTATTGCTCGATTAGCGACGACATCGTTGACAAGGAGTTCTAATGCTGACTGGCCTGCAGCTGCTTTGGTGTAGAAGTGGTGCGATAAGACGTAATAGTCATCTACCAACACCGGATGAAACAACGCGATTTCGTCGATAATGGGCGATGGCTCTCCCGCGTTATCGCCTAAAATGTTATCAGGGATAATCGAAGGCAAATACGTAGTGCCATCGTTCAGGTTGTCGTACGACGTACTGGTAGCAGGCGCTATGTTACTGTAATCGCTATCGACGTTAGGAATCGTTAAAAGTGGATAGACCACGTAATCAATCCCAGAGTAGTAGACACTGTTCAGTAATGGATTTACCGGAAAACGTGCACGGTCTAAAAAGGCAAACTTCTGCATCACCAATGGGAAGAGCGATTCGTCTAGGTTGATAACGATATCCCACAGGTTAAAATCTTCCATTTCTCGGAAGCCTGTGGTGTTGAGTTCTTTAATCTTCTTGAGTGTTGGATGTTCATCATGGTGAAACACCTTCAACAACATCTTTACGACGTAGGGATCGTAAACAGGACCAGTTGACTGTCCAGGGACTAGAACGGTTGCATAGCGACGCGAATAAAAGGACTGCATCCATTCATTCAGTAGCGTAGCATGGTATTGCCCAATCTTTGTGACGTCTTCTACTTGGCTGTCTACGAGGATAGGGTTCTGACCGTAGGTTAAGAAGTCTCGTTTAAACCAAGCTTCCTTTACGACTCGTACACCAATCGCATTAACAACGTTTTCAGTAGCAATGCGTGATAGTTCGAAATTAACCTCATAAACCGCCTCTTTAAACATAGAGCGACGTACACTAGAGGTAATCGTAAACTGCCCTACTTGCCCATCACCTACTTCGGCTAAGAAAGCATCGCCTACATTTGGTTTGGTGTGGGGGTACATTAACGCAGTGCCTGAGGCTTCCATATTGCCCGTCTCAGTATCCTGACTGATAGATAACGAACCTTGTAGCTTAAGCTCATACCCGTGAATCAACAAATATTGCTGATAGGGCGGTAATTGACTAGGCTGAAAGGCAGAAACTGATTCACTGTCGCCTAGAATCTGAGAATAGTAATCAACCGTCCAACTCGACCCTTCGACGTGTGTTAAGAGCGATGCAAAAGGCGTTTCTTTAACGTCGATTAAGGAATGCTTATAACTGGGTGTCGTGAGCTCGGCTTGTAACTGTTTCGGGGCGGGCTGTGGGGGTAAATCTTCAGGAGGTAATGTCGGCAATGGCATGTTACGTCGCCTCTGTTGGTTGGGCATTAATAATGAAGGTACCGACGGTATGCCAACGCACGCGATCGGTTACACGGTCATAGAGGCGCTCTTCTGCAACCGTTTCGAAAATATCTTTAGCCAATCCTTTCGGCATCGATCCGTCGGGTAAGAGACTATCAATCATTTCGCGCTCGTCTAATCGGTTATCGATGATCGATAGAATCTTCGCGGTCAGCGCGCCGTGTTTAATTAGCTTATCAATCGCGCCGTCCGTTAATCCTATTAAATGATAATAGAGTCCGAAGACGAGATGGTAATTAGAACGTACACTCAGGTCTTGACTGCTGTGAATGTTAAGTTGACTATCCATAGAGAGTCGATTAACATCCCACAGGTATTGCCCGTCATAAAGCGCAATGCGAATAGCAGATTGCCGGGAATGGAAAACACCATTCCCTACGTCTTTAAGATAGGCTGCAAGTAAGGTATCCAGCTTCCATTCCCCTAGATCGTTGAGGTTCAGTACATTGCCTTTATTGGTTAAATCGACAGCAATCATGGAACGAAAGAGGGTTTGGGTGTATGGGAACTTATGCTCCGATACCCAATCGTCAAAATAGGGAATTGCCAGACCGGGTTCCCCTGACCAGGCTTTAGGGGTTCTTACCCCAGGAGAGCCCTGATCAAATAACTTACGGGATAAATTGGGGCGTTTAATAATATCGTCGAGTTCAAAGGGTTTCTCCGTTGAATAGCAATTCGACGGTAATAACTGATTATGCACCATCAACGGATATTTCATGACCATCCCTTCTACGCGATCGTATTGGTACGTATAGTCAACCGTAGTAGACCATGAACCACCCGGTGCATCTTTCTCAAATTTAGGAGGGGAGTCATTGAAGCTATAAAACCCTACTACCCCTACCTGATTTTCTCGAATGGCAAACGTTTGGTTCTTACCCGCATTGTCTGTTACCACTGTCATTTTCTCACTGAAGTGCTTCTTCAGCCAGTGTCCAAACGTTTCATCGTATCCTGCTAACGATTCTCTTCGTTTATGGATTTGAAACAGAATGTACATCATTTCTTCCGGGATGGGATAGTGGTATGTTACATTGTGGAGAAAATCCTGTTTACCAGACGTTACTTTCTTTTTCCACATTTGTTGAATTTGAATCGCTGAGGGTTCGTCCTCTGTACGAATCTTAAATGACATTCGCGCCCATACGGGTTGATACATTGGTTTAAGGTATACGCCTAATGCTTCATCGTGGAATTCAACGATCTCATTAGGCCGCTGCTGGGCTTGCTGTAATGCCAACACCTCAGGATATTCTTCTGTGATCTCTAATACAACTTTGGCTTCTGCGTTAAACATGTTATACTTACGATCAGCAGCACCTATCGTAGAACCTGGTTGTGAAGGCTGTGATTGCCCCCCTAAAAAGACAATGGCAGGGCGAGCTTTAAAATTCATGTAGGCTAAGAGCTCATCCAGTACGCTGTAGGCGATCGGGCGCGAGATCGATTCGTAGGTCTCGGGCAATTCGAGCATGAGGGTAGGCATGGGGGTAATACTCCTTCCTATAAAGGACCATAGTGTTGGTCCTCTCTGTATAGTCTATACGATTTCGCAGCATAGGCCCCTCCCAGTTAGGGAGGGGTCTTTATGCCGTTAGGCGGATACTTCAAAGTTTTGAAGGCATTTACTAATAATTTTCTGCGTGTTTCGACAGCTGGTAACCGCTAACGAAATCAGATTCGTAATAGGGGTGAGGGCTGCGTCTGTAAGATACGTGTTATGGCGCATACAAGCGCCATAGTAGCTCTTTTGCTCGTCTGACATATCGGTATTGCGGAGTTTGTTAGAAACGCGACTAGACGCGTTTTTGAGGCGTTCTGAAGCCTGTTTCAAATCCTTCCCTTGATCACTTACGTACGCTTTAATAATCTTTACGATGGCGTCGATTTCATCCAGCGAAGATTGAAGCTTCTCAGCATTATTAGGCGCTTCAAACTTAACGGGTAAATTCACCTCATTGAGCTTATGGAGAGCGGATGTTGTCAACACGGATATCGTTGATTGTTGAACTGCTTCCAGTTCTTCTAACGTGGTCATCTGGTCTTGCTTAGCGGCTAGTGCATTGCGCGCATATACGGACTTATTGCCAAAGAGATCAGCACCCTTACGGTACTGTCCTACCGCAAAGTTAGGATCTGATACAATCGTTTCCCCTAAGTTCTTTGGTAGCTGACGTGTAATAGACGTATCAACTTTTAGGAGATCTAACGCTACCAATCGACCTTGTTCAGCGCTGCTAAAAGAATCCAGCTTTGATGCTACGTTCTTAATAACCGACGCCACACCTTTTGCGTAACTGTCAGTAAAATAACTTAAGTAGCCTTTGATCAGTGAGAGTCCCTGCTCTACATTACTGATGGATTTTGGTAACTGCCGTCCACGCACCAGAGGCAGTATTTCACGATAGGCTAGGATGTGTCCCTCGCTGGCCAGATTCCCCATCATCGCCTTCCGTTTCTTTTGAAGGCGTTCGTTGATTTGTTCAATAAACAGAACACCCTCTACGATTAACGTACAGAAGTTTTTGAAGCGTTCCCAGTATTCTGCAATCTTGCGCATAATCGTTTCGAAGAGTAAACGCGCGGTTTGTTTAAAACCTTCCATTGAGAGTTGCTTCAGATGGTAGTTTTCTAATGAGGGAATAATTTCTTGCACTGTTAAATCAGAACCAGCAGTGGCTAACCGACCGATGGTTTCTGTTAACAGAAGATCGACTGGTGTGGCGGATTGAATGGTAGATTCTACCACCGTAACGTCTTCTAAGCTAGTCGCAATATCTTCATATCGACGAAGCTCTTGAATACCGGTTGTGATAGTGAGTGTCTCTTCAGTAATAGCAGAAGCGATTTCTGCTTCGTCTTGACGCGCTACAACCTCGTTTACATCGGATTCAACGTGTTGAATTTCGTCATAGTAGCTTTGTGGGGCATTAGCTGACATTTGGAAATAGCCTCAATAAGAAAGGGGTTCTGGAATCATAGTTTTAGCCTAACGGCATAGCACCCTACCCTGTAAAGGGTAGGGCGTATGGCGGCTATTAGGCCGCTTCGGGACTTACGCCCCATTCTTTTACGTCGTGTTCGACTACCTTAAGAGCGTGTTGAATCGTCTTCAACATCTCTTGAGTAGCAAATGTTTCGATACTTGTCACGACCTTTAGGTAGGAGAAGTAAATAGCGGATGCTGCGGATAAGAAGGCTTGTGCTTCAGCTCCGAACTTTCCGTTAGCAACTCCATCTTTAAACCCAGCAGAAAACGATGTTTTACTTTTAACGAGTGCTTTTTCAGCTTTCAATGAATCGCTCTTGGATGAAACGTGAGTGAGATAGTTGCGGTAGCTCTTAATCCCCGCCTCACATTTTGCTACTAACTCTTTCAAGCGATTTTGATCCATGCAACCAACTAATGTATCAGACGCCGCCACGTCATCTTCACCAATAAAACCGGGACGTTTATTGACCACCACTAATTTGAAATTTTTAATGGCGGTGCGTACCTCATCGACGTTAGATGAATCGAGATTACCGCTTTCGATCGTCGGTTGTGATCCGCCTGGGAACGTCTTGATATCTTCACGTACAAGAACGCCATCGAACTTGTCGCTAATGCTCTTTAAGGAGCCTATGATAGCAGTGTCTAGTTGTTCACCGGCGGCGCCCGCTAAAATGATATTCATGCGACGCAAAGCGTCAGCATATTTATCCATCGCAGTCACAAACGCTGTAGCGCCCTCTGTAGCCGTACGCGCATCAATCAGATCTTTCAACGCGGTCAATGACGTTTCTACGCGGTGCGGGATCTGCGTAGGATCAAAATCGTTTACTGCTTTCATGTCTGTCATGAAGGCTCTGTACGGCGTAAGTTTTGCAGTAGGAGCGCCTTTAACCTTACTTTCATCAATCGCATTAACGGCTTTCTTAAGCTCTTCGAGTTTCTTTTCCAATTTCTTAGCCGTAGCTTCGGTACGATCAAAGAAACCCATAATCCATTCACGCATTTTGCCTAAGCGTTCCATAATCCATGCCCAGGCTTTCTGAATCGCTTCCCCAATCGTTTCCATGGAGATTTGATTGGCTAAAACGCGGGTTTGTTTGGTCGCGTACATTTCCATTGAAGGGATGACGTCGTCAGAAACAGCGCCTTCAAAAGGACGTACTAAATCGCGTACTTGAGATTGTACAATACGCGCAGTGGAGACATTAAGCTCATCGGCGTTAGCAGCAGTAGCGAGGTCTTCTGAAAGCTCAGTAAGACCAATCGTTGAGTCTAC
>ERZ650304.42-NODE-42-length-82304-cov-12.188805_pt1 | contig 82304 bp, 73 predicted proteins | sample MGYA00376240_ERZ650304 | MGnify/ENA primary metagenome ERZ650304 (study PRJEB26733, sample SAMN07839271) | wastewater metagenome | biome: small river; feature: stream; material: water | place: USA: North Carolina | collected 2016-03-01 ...
GATAGCTAGATGCCTCACATTTATTGATTGTTTTTCTTGTTAAAGATCTGTTCTACATACTTTTTATAACTAGCTTGTTTCAAACCAAGTGTTTTGGTGTGCAGGTCGTTATTATCACACGTAGAAACACCAAATGTCAAAATAATTTTGATAATTTTCATCAAATAATACTCATCAAAATTACTTTATTAATGAATTTCTTAATTATATCTATAGGATAGCATTTAAAGTGTAAATTTGTCACTCAGAAAATATGTTGTATTTTTTTAACATCGACCTTTTACGAGATGATTTGCTTGCTATACTAAAGTGAATTACGGTAGAATACCTAAGCCATATGTTTAATTAGTTTAATTATTATTTAGAGGTTAGCAATAAATGACCATTAAGACACTCACCATCGAAAGTTATCGCTCTATTCAAAAGCTGGAACTAAATTTGCAACAGTTGAATCTCATTACTGGGCACAATGGCTGCGGCAAAAGTAATGTATATAAAGCATTAAACCTCTATTAGCTCAGGCGGTAAATGGTCAATTAGCTTCCAACATCGCTAACGAAGGAGGGATTCCTTCAATTATATGGTCTGGACATCGTAATCGAACTAAGTTTAATGACCGGAGCAGTCGCCTAAATCTGAGCGTTAACACGAATGAGTATTGCTACCACATGAGTATTGGAATCCCAATTCCTGTGCCTGGATCTATGTTTTATCTTGATCCAGAAGTAAAAGAAGAGCGAATTTGGATTGGTCCTAAACCAAGAATCAGTAACCTTATCCTAGATCGCAAAGCTAATACTACCTTTACTTACGATCTCAACAACCAAAAAACGACTTATCCATTTTGCCTCAACCTGTCCGAATCAGTCCTTGCACAGCTGAAAGAACCACAACGTTACCCAGAGCTTTTTAATCTAAGTGCAGCAATCAAAAACTGGCGCTTTTATCATAGTTTTCAAACCAGTGCAAATTCACCGATTCGCACACCGCAAGCTAGCGTCAGAAGCACTGTCCTTAATGATGATGGGTCAAACTTGGCTGCAGCAATTAGAACAATTTATGAAATTGGTGATATTGAACTATTTAATGAACTGATTGCCGATGCTTTTAATGGCGCACAAATAGATGTTGTAGACCCTCATCAAAAAGCCAAGTTTGAAATTAAATTCAAACAAGCCAATCTATTTAGAGCGCTAGAGGCTAGTGAGTTATCTGATGGAACACTTAAATATATTTGTTTAGTCACCGCGCTTTTAACCCCACGACCACCTGAAGTTCTAATCCTAAATGAACCAGAGATGAGTTTACATCCAGATTTAATTCCACATTTAGCAAAACTTATTGCCAATGCTAGCAATAATTCACAGATTATTGTGACATCACACTCGCGGGAATTACAAGCGGAATTAACTACAAGATACCACGCGAATCTAATTCAGTTGGAACTAGGTACTAATGGCACCCAAATAGTTGGAAATATCGACTTAGATGATGAATGAATTATTGCCGCGGTGCAGCATCGTATCTTGAGTAAAAACAGTACAAATATGGTAGAATATTGACGTCAAATGTTAACGTTAACACATTATAAATTAACACACATAAAGAGGTATTAATATGAAATATAGCTGGCGCTGGTTTGGTCCACAAGACCCCGTTTCAATTCAAGATGTACGACAAACAGGAGCAACTGATATTGTATCAGCATTACACCACATTCCAAATGGACAAATTTGGAGTATCGAAGAGATAAAAAAGCGACAACATGAAGTGGAGTGGGACCAGGTAAATAATGAAGCAACCAATTTACGCTGGAGCATTGTAGAAAGTGTTCCAGTTCATGAATACATTAAAAAGCGTACAGGCAATTACCTGCAATACATTGAAAACTACAAACAAAGCATCCGTAATTTAGCCCAATGCGGGATTAAAATTGTTATTTATAATTTTATGCCAATAATAGACTGGACGCGAACTGACTTGGCTTATCGTTTACCAAATGGCGTATTAGCACTTCGCTTTGACTATTTTGAATTTGCTGCATTTGATTTATTTATCCTTAAACGTGATAATGCTGCAAATGATTATACCCTTGAAGAGCGAACCAAAGCCCAGGAAGTTTATGCTTCAATGACCGAAGAAACCAAGCAACGGTTAATTAAAAATATTATCGCCGGACTTCCTGGTGCCGAAGAAAGTTTTACTCTTGATCAGTTTAAAGATGCACTTAATCAATATCGTGAAATAAATGCCGACAAACTCCGCAGTAATTTATTTGCCTTTCTAAAAGAAATTTTGCCAGTTGCCGATGATTGTGGTGTGCGGGTTGCAATTCATCCTGATGATCCACCACGTCCAATGTTTGGCTTACCGCGAATATTAAGTAATGAACATGATATTAGTTTACTTATGCAACAGTTTAGCAGCAAAAATTGTGGCTTAAACATTTGCGCTGGTTCGCTGGGTGTGAGCGCAGACAATAACCTAGAGAAATTTATTCGCACCTGGGGTGAACGTATTCCTTTCGTTCATTTACGCAGTGTAAAACGTGAAGCTGATGGTAGCTTTTATGAAGATGAGCATATCGCTGGAAGCACCAATCTCGCTAAACTAGTTAAAGCAGTACTTGATGTTGAGCAACAAACTGGCAACGAAATTATCATTCGTCCTGATCATGGGCATCAAATGCTGGATGATCAGCGCAAGAAAAATAACCCTGGCTACTCGTGTATTGGGCGAATGAAGGGAATTGCAGAACTAAAAGGTATGGAATTAGCTATTCGTACTTTTGATATTTAATAATTTTATAATTGCAAAGAAATGAAACTACCTAAACAACTAATACGCTGGCAACAAAATCCAGACAATTCAATTTTGCTTAATCTTGATAACTGCTATTGCAAAATTTATCTATTGACTGATGACATAGTTCGCATCCGTACTTCATTCACCAATGAATTTCTGGAAGAGTCTTATGTCTTAACCACCACAGCATGGGATGATCGCTTTGATGATTTATTGACTGGTGAACGTCAGAGAATAAATGCGCTTGCTCCTCTTATTGAAGAAAACGAAATCGCTTTAACGCTAAAAACACGCACCCTGCATATCATTATCAACAAATCACCGTACTATATTCAAGTGCAAAATAACTCTGGGCAAGTCATTTATTCTGATCTCAAGTCACGTCCTTATACTCAAGATCAACTGGGGCGCGTTAGTCATTACACTGAGATTGATATCGAACAGGACTGCTTTTATGGTTTTGGTGAAAAAACGGGTGCTATTAATAAACTTCGCCGGAGACTAGTGCAAAACGCCAAAGATACACTGGGATATGACCCAGAACATAGTGATCCTTTGTATAAACATATTCCATTTTACATCAAGCTAAACCGTCAAACTCAACAAGCCGTTGGGTTTTTCTATCACAACACTTATGAATCAGTATTTGACATGGGGGTTGAGCATAGTAACTACCATCATCGCTATAGTTATTTTTGTGCCGATGGTGGTGACTTAGATTTGTTCATTTTAAATGGTCCAAGTATTGCCAAAGTAGTTGAACACTATACTGATATTACAGGAAAATCGGCAATGTTACCGATTTACGCATTAGGTTATCTTGGTTCAACCATGTACTACGTAGAACTACCCGAAAACTGCGATGATGAAATTGTTAACTTTGTCAAAACCTGCCGTGAAGAATTGATTCCAATTGATAATTTTCACCTCTCATCTGGTTATACAGTTGATACAAGCAATAAGCGCCAATTATTCACATGGAATAATACTAAATTTAGCAACCCAAGTAAATTTTTTAGCCAAATGCACGAAAATGGTGCACCAGCTACACCGAATATAAAACCAGGCGTATTGTTAACCAACCCCAATTATGCATCAATGAGTACCCAGAAAATCTTCATTGGACAATCTGGGGATAATTCAAAACCATATGTCGATTATTGGTGGGGAGGCTTAGGTTCTTTTGTTGATTTCACCAATCCACAAGCGCGTAAAATGTGGAGTGAGTATTTAACTAGCTCCCTATTTAACAATGGCGTAACTTCATTATGGAATGATAATTGTGAATACGATTCGTTAACCGATCGTGATATTTGCTGTAATTTCGATGGTAAATTAGCTAAACTTGCGCAAGTAAAATCAATTCAACCTAATTTAATGGCATTTACTGGTTATCAGGCAATGTTAAAACACAATCCAAATATTCGCCCATACTCGGTTAATCGTGGTGGATTTGCCGGAATTCAACGTTATTCGCAAACTTGGGCTGGAGATAACTACACCTCATGGAAAAGTTTAAAATTCAATATCGCAACGATTTTAGGCATGGGATTATCCGGTGTTGCCAATAATGGTTGTGATATTGGCGGCTTTTGGGGACCACACCCCGATGCTGAATTATTTGTGCGCTGGGTGCAAAATGGTGTTTTCCAACCGCGTTTTTCAATTCACTCATGTAACACCGACAATACCGTAACTGAGCCGTGGATGTATCAGGAATACACACCACTAATTCGTGAGGCAATTAACTTACGCTATCGCCTAATGCCCTACTTTTATTCATTAATGCGTCAAGCACACCAAAGTGGACACCCGATCATGCGTCCAACTTTTTATGAATTCCAGCATGATTCTATAACTTATGAGCAAAGTGTAGACTTTATGCTTGGCAGTAGTTTACTGGTGGCAAATGTGGTTGAAGAATCGGCAACTAGTCGTAAAGTATATCTGCCAAATGACGCTAATTGGTATGATTTTTATACTATGCAAAAATATGCTGGTGGACAAGAGATTGAAATCCCTGTTGATCTAAGTTCAATTCCATTATTTATTCGCGATTCTGCAATAATTCCGCTAACAAGCGATGAAGCACGTCTACGTAGTGGTTATTTCAAGCATCTCAAGCTGTTAATCGGCGGTGAAAATAGTGAATTCAACTTATATCAAGACGATGGATTATCTCAGGAATATAAAGATGGTAACTATTCGCAAACGACGATCAGTGTCGTTAAATCTGCTGAACAAACTCAAATTAACTTTGAGCATAGTGGCAAGATTGCACCTCAAACGCAATACCTAGAGCTGGAATTGATTAACCAAAATAAAGGTCCTTACTGGTTAAGTAGCAATGGTAATAAATTGCAGCACTTCTTGCACCGAGCCAAATTTAATGAAGCTCAAGAAGGATGGTACTATAGCAATCGTAAAGGTTCGCTTGAAATAAAATTAGCTTTTCCAAACTGCGATAGCCAAATTATTGTTAGCTTCGCCCATTTTGATTTGATTGGAATGTAATGACTAAAAAAAAACTCACCCTCAAAGAAAAAATTGCCTACGGAATTGGTGATCTAGGTAACGGCTTTACTTTTGATTTAGGTCAAGCTTATTTACTTAAATTTTACACCGATGTCTGCGGAATTGGCGCAGCAGCAGCTGGTGGCGTATTTTTATTCAGTAAAATTTTTGATGCCTTTATGGATGTGCTTGCTGGATCATTTGTTGATAAGCGTAAAGCATCTAAAAATGGTAAATACCGTCCAGTTATGATGACATCGGCAATTTTTCTGGCATTTTTAACCGTAATTACTTTCATTGCTCCTGATGTATCCGTGCAAGGCAAGCTTATTTATGCTTATGCCAGCTATATGATTTGGGGCTTATGCTACTCGATGGTTAATATACCTTACGGATCACTCTCCGCAGCTATGACACAAGATGTCCATGATCGGACTCAATTAGCTTCATTTCGTCAAGGTGGCTCATTATTGGCATTATTAATAACTGGCGTGGTGTTTATGCCTATTGTGCTATTATTTAGTGATACGCGCTGGGGATTCCCAGTTGCAGCAGCTGCTATGGCAATTATTGGAGTGATGTCACATGCCTACTGTTACAAAAATACCAGAGAAAACATTCAAGCGGCAAGCAGCGAACCGATTAAAAGTAGTGATTTAAAACATGCGTTGACCAAAAATCGTCCATTATGGATTTTGATTATCATGTCAATTTTTACAATCTCTGCATATAATATCAAAATAGCCATGCTAATTTATTTTTGCGAATATAATTTAGGCGATGTAAAACTAATGGCACTAATTAATTTTATTATCATAGGCAGCTCGGTAGTTTCAATCACTTCTATTCCTAAACTCGTAAAAATTTTTGGCAAGAAAAAAACCATGCTACTTGGATTTGGAATCAGCATTGTCGCAGATATCACCAATTTCTTAATACCGTCTAGTCCAATTAGCTTTACCATTTTAGCTACAATTGCCTTCGTTGCAATCAGTATCCCGAATGGAATTGTTTGGGCATTAATTTCGGATATTATTGATTTTGGTGAGTGGAAAACAGGTAAACGTGCTGCCGGGGTTACTTACGCTGCATTTAGCTTTTCACGTAAACTGGCGCAATCAATCTCAGGGTTTTCTGCTGGACTTGGCTTATCATTAATTGGGTATATTCCTAATGTAATACAAACGCAGCATGTTTTATTTGGGATTAAGGGGCTATTATTACTCTACCCTGCAATCACAATTTTAATTGCAGCATTGATTATTGCTCTATGGTATGAATTAACTGATGAACGTTGTAATCAAATTGTTGCGGATCTTCAGCAAAGAAAGCTCAACTACACTACAACATAACAGATTTATAACTAAAAATTAATTATTATCTTTTTACAATTTAGGAAATTTTATGAATTCAAATAATAAAGTAGCAGTAGTAACAGGTGGTAGCGGAGTATTGGGACGGGAATTTTGTCATGCACTGGCAAAACAAGGCTATAAAGTAGCAATTTTAGGACGCGATCTTAGCTCAGGAGAAAAGCTTGCTGATGAGATAACTCAAGCTGGTGGCGTTGCACTAGCTGTTGCTGCTAATGTAACAGATAAAGCAAGTTTAGAGAGTGCTGCAGCTTTAATTGAGCAGCAACTAGGTAAGTGTGATCTCCTACTCAACGGAGCAGGTGGCAACCATCCGAAAGGTACCAGTAGCGAAGAATACTACACTGAAGAAATCAGCCATAAAGAGAATGCGACTAGTTTTTTTGATTTAGACCCTGAAGGAATTGATTTCGTGTTTAAATTAAACTTTATGGGCACATTATTACCCTCACAAGTTTTTGGCAAACAAATGCTAGATAAAGCTCATGCAACGATCATTAATATCTCTTCGATGAGTGCACTTTGTCCGTTAACCAAAATTCCTGCTTACAGTGCAGCTAAAGCCGCAGTTAATAATTTCACACAGTGGTTGGCTGTTCATTTTGCTAAAACTAATATCCGTGTAAATGCAATTGCACCAGGATTTTTTCTTACTCAGCAAAACTATAATCTACTAAAAACCACTGATGGTGGTTGGACACCTCGTGCCGAAAAAATTATTGCTCATACGCCTATGTCACGTTTTGGTGAATCTCAGGAATTAATTGGAACATTGCTATGGCTCGCAGATGAAAAAGCTTCAGGATTTGTAAACGGCGTTGTTATTCCAGTAGATGGAGGGTTTGCCGCTTATGCTGGAGTATAGCGCGTTACTCGTGTGATTATAAAGAGATTTTATCACCCATTCTTACTACAATGTTAAAAGCAGGCAATAATGCCTGCTTTCAACATATGTGTTACGTAACTAGTTAAATTCCACTTTAATATCAACACCCGCATTGTACTCATCATGGTATCCATGAACCGACAATGTCTTGTTAAGATCAGCCAAATTAGTAAAGACAATCGGCGTAATCATCGAAGGTACTTGTGCAGCAATTCCTTCTAAATCAAAGCGAATTAATGGAGTGCCTTTTTTAACTTCGTCATTAACTGAAACTAAAGCTTCAAAGCCTTCACCACCTAGGTTAACGGTATCCATACCAATATGCATCAATACTTCTAAGCCATCTGCCATAGTAATCACACAGGCATGCTTCGTTTTAAACAACATCGTAACTTTACCATCAACAGGTGATACCAATACATTAGATGTTGGCTTAACCGCAAAACCATCACCCATTACTTTGGTTGAAAACACCTGATCTGGTACAGCTTCTAGTTTAATTAGTTCACCTGCTAAAGGCATAACAAAATTACTTTGAGCCTCTTCTGGAACAGTAATTTCAACTGGTGCAATAGGCATTACTGGAACGTGAGCATGTTCTTGTGGTTTAACTGGCTCTTGGTGAACTACAGGTGTTTTAGCTGCAGGAACTTTAACCTGAACTTTACCATCACGGATTTCTGCCATTTTGGTTTTAATAATCTCGGCACGAGTACCATAAACTGCCTGAACGCTATTACCAACTTCCAAAACACCAGCAGCACCTAATGCTTTTAGTTGTCCTTTATTAACTTTGGTTTTATCGCGTACTTCAATTCTCAAACGTGACATACATGCGTTCAATGTCGCAATGTTTTCAACACCACCAAATGCTGCTAAAACTTGAGCTGCATGTTGGTAACCATCAACATCATCAACGCGCTCTTCCATTTCCTCTGGATCACCTTTTTCACGACCTGGCGTTGCCAAATCAAATTTACGGATAATAAAGCGGAATCCAAAATAATATAATGGCGTAAAGAATACTAAACCAACTACAATTACCCACCACCAAGGTGTGCGACCTGGCATAACGCCAAATAACAAGAAATCAATCAAACCGCCAGAGAACGTCATTCCGATATGAACACCCAATAAGTGCATTACCATGAATGACAAACCCGCAAAAATTGCGTGAATTGCAAATAATACAGGCGCTACGAATAAGAATGAAAATTCAATCGGTTCTGTAATTCCAGTTAAAAAAGAAGTCAATGCAGCAGAAAACATTAATGCACCAACAACTTTTTTCTTCTCTGGTGCTGCTTCTTTATACATTGCATAAGCTGCTGCAGGAAGACCAAACATCATGAAAGGAAATTTACCAGTCATAAATGTTCCTGCAGTAAACGGCACACCGTCTTTTAACTGAGCAAAAAATATTGTTTGATCACCATGAACTAATTGACCAGATTTAGACATGTAATCACCAAACTGATACCAGAACGGATTATAGAAAATATGATGTAAACCGAATGGAATTAGCGAACGTTCAATAACTCCAAAGACAAATGCGGATAAAGTTAAATTTGCATTAATCATTGAATCAGAGAACCATTGCAAGAAATTACCAATTGGAGGCCAAATAATGCATAATACCAAGCCTAAAATGATTGCTACAACCGCAGTCATAATTGGCACAAAGCGTTTACCCGCAAAGAATGCTAAATATGGAGGTAATTCAATATCATAGTATTTTTTATAAATTTTGGCAGCAAGAATCCCCATGATAATTCCACCAAACACCCCCATTTGCAATGTTGGAATACCTAAAACTACTGCAAGTTTAGGGTTTGGATTTTGTAATTGTGAAATCACATCTGGAACACCGCTAGCTAAGCCAACCACCACATTCATGATTAAAAAACCAACTAATGCTGCAAGTGCCGCCACACCTTCGCCACCAGACAAGCCTACGGCTACACCAACACAGAATAAAATCGGTAAATTAGCAAAGACAATTCCACCAGCCTGCTCCATATAATGCGCCAAAGCTTGAAACCAATGCGCATCTAAAAATGGCAAATACTGCACCAATGCTGGATTTTGAAAGGCATTACCTAGTGCCAATAAAATACCTGCAGCAGGTAAAAGCGCAACTGGTAACATTAGCGATTGACCAACCTGTTGCAAAACTGCAAAAAACTTTCTCATAATACACCCTAAAAAGAAAATTAGACTATATAAACAATCCTTAATATTAGTAAAACGTTCAACAGCGCCTAAAACTCATCCATGAGAACAATATTAATGTATCCATGAAAGCCCTGATTAATAAAGGGTTTTAATATTAAATAACTGAAACCGACAAAGCATCACCATTAGTAATCAAGTGAGAATTAACATTTAAACAATGCTAATTCTACCACAGAATAGACTATAGTTACCAGAGATAGATACCCTCATGACCAATTATAGTGATTTAAAACCATAGAAAAATTATTTGATTATTCATGATGAAAAACACAATTAATAAAATGAACGTTAACCGAATAAATAATATAAAGCGCAATGACAGAAAATATTGCGGATGCTTTGAAGAAATAAATCAGGAATAATAGTAGGACAAAAGCGCTTGCAACAATGAATGATTTAAACTTATTGGAAACATTAACTTCTTTAAAGCTATAAAACTTAATGTTACTAACCATCAAAAGTGCCGAAATAGCAGTGATAATACTTCCCAGTACGATTATTTTTAAACTATACCAGTGATGTTGAACACAAAGCAAAATAAATGATACTAAAAAGCCACCCGCAATTGTTGAGGATAGCCCTTGAAAATAACGTTTATCTACTTGTGCCAGCATAACATTAAACCTGGCTAAACGTAAGCCAGCACAAGCACAAAAAATAAAGCAAACTATATAGCCAAATTTACCTAAAGAAAATAACCCCCAGCAATAAAGCATAATTGACGGAGCCACCCCATATGCCATCATATCGGTAATACTATCAAAAGAAGCGCCAAATGGCGTACAGGTATTTGTCAGCCTTGCACTTCTACCGTCTAGCCCATCAAATACCATTGCTATAATCACACCATATGCGGCAGCATGAAAACTGCCAGATGCAGATTGAAGTACTGAATAGAACGCAGCCAACATGGCACATAACGTAAAAAAACTTGGAATTAGGTACTTAAGTCTTTTTAAATCAACCAATTTCATACTTTCATAATCATTAAAAATTAATGTGTGATTGAAGTCTTACTGCGAGAGCCCCACCAGAATATTATAACACCCGCAATTATCATTGGAAAGGAGTAAAATTGACCAAGAGATAGTCCAGTAGATGCCACAATTCCAGTTGCAAAAGCATCTGGTTCACGGAAAAACTCCAAAATAAACCTAGCTAAGCCATAGCCAATCATAAATACCCCAGAAGTTTGCCCTAATTTGCGTGGTTTACTCGTAAAGATTAATAAAATTAGAAATAGCACAACACCTTCTGCAAAAGCTTCATAAAGCTGCGATGGATGCCTCGGTAGCATCGAACCAGATGCAGGGAAAACCATTCCCCACGGTAAATCAGGACTTGAAAAACGCCCCCATAATTCACCATTGATGAAATTACCTAGGCGACCAAACATCAAGCAAACTGGTATGAATGGAGCAATAAAATCTGAAATGACAAAAAAATTACTATTGATTTTACGTGCAAACAAATACACCGCAACAAAAACTCCGAGCATACCACCATGAAATGACATTCCGCCATCCCAGGTTTTGATAATTTCTAATGGGTGGGATAAATAATAATCAGGACGATAAAACAAACAATAACCCAAGCGCCCGCCTAAGATAACACCAAGAGCGCCATAAAAAAGAAAATCATCAATCATTTTTTGAGTTAACACTGGATGACCAAATTTACCAATTCGCCATTTACCACCGTAAAGGAAAAATAAAAAACCTAAAAGATACATCACACCATACCAGTGTAATTTAATGGGACCAAAGCTTAGTGCCACCGGATCAATATGCGGATACATTAACATAAACAAGCCTTATAATTAGATTAAATTCTGCATTCATAAATTTATTTATATAGCAAACCAGTTATTCTAACCTATCGTTGGCTTTTTTGCTACAATATGCTCCTGTTAAATAATCTTTATATATGGAGTTCATTTATGAAAGCACCTGTACGTGTTGCGGTAACCGGAGCTGCCGGTCAAATCAGTTATAGCTTATTATTCCGTATTGCCAGCGGTGACATGCTAGGTAAAGACCAGCCTGTTATTTTGCAATTATTGGAAATTGAACCAGCCATGAATGCCCTAAAAGGTGTGATTATGGAATTAGACGATTGTGCATTTCCTTTAGTACATGGAATTGTGGCTAGTAGTGATCCAATGGTAGCATTCAAAGATGCCGATATTGCATTACTAGTAGGTGCGCGTCCACGTTCAAAAGGAATGGAACGTAAGGATTTATTGGAAGCTAATGGCGCAATCTTTACTGTCCAAGGTAAAGCTTTGGCTGCGGTTGCCAACAAAAATGTTAAGGTTTTAGTTGTTGGAAATCCAGCTAATACCAATGCATTAATTCTATCAAAAAATGCAGCTGGTCTAAATCCACGCAATATCACAGCGATGATGCGCTTAGATCACAATCGTGCAATGAGCCAGCTTGCGGCTAAAGTTGGTTGTCATACTACTGATGTAAGCCATGTCGTTGCTTGGGGTAACCACTCTTCAACTCAATATCCAGATATTTTCAACGCAACGGCTAAAGGTAAAAAAGCTAGCGAATTAGTTGATGAGAACTGGCTAGTGACTGACTTTATCCCAACGGTACAAAAACGTGGTGCTGCAATTATTGAAGCACGTGGATTATCATCTGCAGCTTCGGCTGCTAACGCAGCCATTGATCATATCCGTAGCTGGGTACTTGGTACTGCCGAGGGTGAAATCGTTACTATGGGTGTTCCATCTGATGGTAGCTATGGCATTCCTGAAGGCGTAATGTTTGGATATCCATGTACTTGCAAAAATGGTGAATATACCGTAGTTCAAGGCTTTGCAATCAGCGACTTTAGTCGTAAATACATTGACGCAACCTATAATGAATTATGTGAAGAACGCGCAGCAATTAAACACTTATTAGGTTAATAACTTTAGTTGTGAAAATAGCCGGATTTTTATACCGGCTATTTTTATTTACACTAGATTTAGTAAGTACCGAATCAGCTATAGTTATCTTTACAAGCTTTCAACAAACAAAATTAATATGTAACTGCTCACCCTGTGCAGTAATAGCTTCGGAACTAAGCTCCTCACGTACTTCTCATGTACACTACGCTGCCTTGTTCCTAACTCTTACAGCATATTGTGGCAGTTATGGGTGAGTACTTACATTATTAGCTATTATTACTCGATTCAGCTTTTTCGCCCGATTTATAACCTCCAGCTACCTCTTGATAAAGATTAACTATCGTCAATAGCTGCTGGAGTTTATCTTGATTTAAATTAATCTGAATTCTATCCCAAGCAATCTTACTGCTTAAAGTAGACAAATAGCTTTGAATACCTTTTTGATATAAACGCTGATTGAGATTATAAGCTTTTGCTAAATGAGCAGTTGCTGATTCAGTCTGCGTAAGTTTCTCGGTTAAGCGCTGATTAGCTGAAAGAGCATTAGTGGTATCACGCAGAGCCTTTTGCAAGGTATCAACGTAATTAAAATAAGAGACTTTGTCCAAACCACGCGCTTTAGCTATCTCACCAAAAGCTGACATTTTAAATACTGGAATCTTTAATAATTGATCATTAAAATCAACTACATTGGTTGTTATTGGAGTTGGGAAGTAATAGTTATTATTTCCCGCCACCGGACCGCCAATAAAATCTAATTGTACGGTAGGTAGTAATTCGCTGGCAGCTAAACCAATTCCTTCATTAGATGCTCTTAAGCGATTTTCTGCCATTTGCATATCCGGACGATTTTCCAGCACCGTCAAAGGCAATGCTCCGGGAATTAATTTTTTATTATTAAAATCAGCAAACTGCTTAGTGGTCTTTAGATTACCAGGGTTATGATTAATTAAATACTGCAAAGCATTGCGACTGACAACTATATTTTGTTCAATCACTTGTTGTTCACCACGAATTAAATTCACCTGCGAACGTAGCTCTTCGACATTTATATCTGCACTTAAACCGCCCCGATAAACTTTACTCGCAATATCTGCCTGATGAGTAATATCATCTGCCAGTTGCTTAAGCAATGCTCTTCGTTCAATTTCAGCCAAATAAGTAAAATAACTCGCCGTAATTTGACTAATTACCGTAAGTTTAATCGCATCATCTTCCGCTTTAGCCTCGGCTAGTTCATACTTAGCTTTTTTCTGTTGCTTAATCTGGCTAAAAACATTCATTGTATAGTTAGGTGCAATTAAAGCTAAAAGCCCTGGAAAACCAGTAGCTGGATTATTGGAATAACCAAGCAATACACTAACATCTGGAATCCATTGGAACTGAACTTTTTTAAGTTCACCTTCAGCAGCTTCAATATGTCCACGTGACATATTAAGTGAGTTATTATTAGCCAAACCACTTTCAATCAACTGATTTAAAAGCGGATCATTAAATCCCTGCCACCACGCAATATAAGGTAAATTACTTTCATTACCTGATTCGATATTACGATCTGGGACTGACCATTGGTTTTTAACTGGAACATCTGGTTTCTGATAAGTATTATTATAAGCGCAGCCCAATAAAATAAACGGTAATAATGCCAATGGCTTAATTATGTGCTTCATGAATAACTCCGGAATTAATACTGATTTTATGTTCAAGCAAAGAGGTTAATTGCGCTAAATCAGCTTGAACTTGATTATAGAGGTCAAAATAATCATGTTTATGATAACGTTTGGTATAGTACGCAGAATAAAGAGCTTTCAATGCGACAAAAACCCGATTGCTTAACGCTACAAAATAATTAAACTCATCACCAACCGCTTGTTCAGAACTATGTAAAAACTGAGCATTACGCACTAAGTTATTAACTTCATTCAGACTGCGATTAAGTGCCACGCAACTATGATACCATTTAGTGCGTTGGATTTTATCTTGGTTCAATAAATTAACTAGTTCAGAGAGATGTTGCAGCACTTCATTTTGAGTATCTCGAATAAATCGCTGCATCATATGATGGCGACGAAACCAGAAGTGTTCAAAAAGTAAGATAATCACAAAAGCAAATACAGTACAAATCGCATAATCAACTAAAAAAAAGGTAATTGAAAACGAATTATGTGCATAAAAATATCCCGTTCCAATAACTGCAGTATTAACCGTAAACGCAGTTGGTACGCTGTAAGCATGTCCAACTAAAAAGTAGGCAAAAAATACGGTTAGCGGAATAATCAAAATAAGTGTTCGGTAATCCAAATGCCCCATAAACCACAACAGGTAGCCACTGAATAATCCCAACAGCATGCCCCAAAAGCGATGGTAGGCACGGAACAACGTTGTACCACTATCAAAGCCTGCATAAATCATCATTACCGCAAAGCCAGTCCATCCAGCACGCGGAAAACGCAATATTTCCTGAAACCAAATGGTAAATGTAAAGACAATACATATATGCAGTGCTCTCAGCGCTCTGTAGCTCAGATTCGGTAAAACTAATTTTGCGAACATAGGTAATTCCAACTATTAATTAGCTGATAGAGTATTCTTAGCTCATAAGTCTCTTGGAAAACGCTGCGTTCATGCTCGGCAATGAAAACAACCTTACGCTCAAAACAATGCTCTTTTAGTAATACGAGATATTTGTGTAATACAACAATGTATGGCGTTCTTAATTGTTTACGAAATGAAACTAAATATGACATTGCCATGACCAGATCAAGGCTTAGTAAGGTAATTTTCAAAACACTAAAATATTTATCGCGCCGTGAAATCATTTTAGCATAGCGTTCCATAATCAACGTACCAGGAATAATTAATACATCAATATCACGACTATGACTGACAGCCAATGTTATAGCTTCCATGCTTGATAGTGCGTTATAAAAACCACGTCGCCATATTGATAAATAATAAGTCTTAGGAAATAAAAACAAGCCCGCAAATACTACTAACATAGCAACAAAAGTTTGTAAGCCATGATTTAACGCAATATAGAAATTACTGTTGGTATCACCATAAGTCATCGAATAAACAGCAAGACTTAAAATTAGCGGTACAGGAACCAGCATACTTTTGAGAAAATACAATGCTGTAAAATAGAGCCAGATTGAATAAAAAAAGACAAAAAAAACAAAGAAAATTTTATAACTGGAAAAGACGCCAAAACAAAATACCGCTAAAATGCTCCCCATTACGGTAAAGAAATAGAAGAGGTATTTTTCCTGCAGAGTATTACCAATTAGCTCCGCAGCAAAAGCAGTTAACGGAATATAAAAATAATAGAAATACGGATTTGGCATACCAAAGACATAATTAAAGCCAAAGAGTAACTCTAGTACAAATACTGCTTTAAGTCCATTAATCCGATGTTCAGCAAAGCGATCGTAATTCGCCAGACTATTTTTTAGTCGAGATATAAACATATGCACTCGAGCCTGGATTTAACGGATAATTAGGATCTGGATCCAAAATTTTTATTTGAATAGGAAAACGTTGCGGTAGTAATAACCACTCATTTTCATTAACTACTTTTTGTAGCTGGCTCTTCGGTGCGGTAGTTTGCCGATCTGCAGCCCAAAGTGTATTAACGATCTCGCCGTGAAAAATCCGATCAAAATAATACATCCGGAGCATAATTGTAACTTTATCCCCTACCCGCACGTTTCTTAAATCAGTCTCATTAAAATTTGCCTGAATATAATAATTGGATGTATCAATAAAAGAAAATAGCGGTTCATGAATTTTTACTGGTGTATTAAGCGCCACATAGAGATTATCAACTACACCATCGCTGGGTGCTCGGACTATCGTCAAATCCAGATTAACTTGAGCCTGTGCCATCTTAGCTTTAAGGCTCGCTACAGTTTGTTTCTGTTGCTCAATCTCCGCTTTTAAAACTTCAACCTCCTGATGTAAAGAAGCTAATTTATTTGCCAGTGTTTCTACATCATAGGAAAGTTTTTTTACTTCAAGCTTGGACACTGCTTCAACCACATCTTGATCTTGTTTAAGTCCTAGTTCATATTTGCTTTTATTTAATTCCGCTTCGGTGGACTTAATTAATGCATTGCTACGATCAATTTGCTTTTGCAATACAATAATTTTTTTCAGACCTTCCTGATAGTCTGCGCTTGCTTGCTGATATGCTAATTGATATGGTAATTGATAAACTGTGAAAATTGGGTCATTTTTTTTGACAGCCTGACCATTTTTAACATGAATCTCCGTAATAAAACCAGATACATCTGCAGCAACAGGCGAAACATTAGTTACAACAAAAGCATTATCGGTAAAGGGAATCAAGTAAGAAAAAATATGGTAAATCCCAATTATAATCGCAAGAATCACGACGATGATTGGTAAATGAAGCTCATTTTTCATGAGTTTTAAAATTTTTGGCATATTATTACTCGTGGCAAAATAAAATAGTTATCTGTCTCGTTCGAAAGCAATTTACAACAGCTAATAAATCGCATAGGCAGATTTTAACACAAGTATCAAATATATCCCGTGCAACTCCAGCCTAAAAACCCAAAACAGCTTAATAAAATCATACACAGTTGATTAAGTGCTTTAAAATGCAACATCATACTAACAAAAAATCCAATTAGTGACATTAATAAGAAACCATGTTAGTTTTTTGATTATCAAACTTTTAGAAGAAAGCCTAGCTAATGATATTCCATCAAGCTAAAATAGAAAAGATGTGGTTTAAATGAGTGATGAGAGCAAACTGTAGACCCAACCTATTTCTATTTTAGCTAAACAGAAACTCAGTAGGAGTCATTAGTCTATTTGAGACGGTTTAGGAAAACTCCATTTCCTATATGTCGCGATTCTAACATAGCCATACGTCTTTGTCAAGACATAAAAGATAGCCGAGGGGTTATCTCGGCTATTTGCAATAAAAAGTAAGAGACTACTCTAAAATATGAGCAAATTCACGAATCGCAGCTGATAACATTGCCAAATCAAGAACTTTATAACTTTGTAGCTCTTCTAAAATAGCATTAATTTTATCCATCCGATCTTGGTTATTTGCGATCCAGACACGAGTATCAGCCTTAGTGTTGACGATTGCTAATTGCATTGCGCCACGGTATAACTTGAACACATCAGCAAGCAACGCCGAACGAGCCAAGGCTTGCCACTTATTACCACGAGATAACAATAATACATTCTTACGCAACCAGTCAATTTGTAATAAACGACCCGCAGCAAAGTAATTATCGGCTACCACGTCATAAGCTAAATTATTTTCCATTGCCAATAAGACAATATCCATTACTTGCGGTAAATAGCCCAGACGAGATACCAATTTAGCTAATACTGCAGGCACATTTGCTGAAATATATAAATTCTCCTCATCACGAACTTCAGGATAATCTTCGCTCTTGATTAATTTATCAATGTGTGACTCTAAAGTTTCAACGTGCGTGGTATATTTACTGATAATTGAACTAGCACTACTTAAATCCTTAACATAACGTAAAATCCAGCGGCATAAGCGTTCAACTGCTTTTTCAACACCAACATACAGCTTCAATTGAACTTCTGCGTCAACCTTATTATCCAAGCCTTCAATCTCATTATACAAACGTGGAGCACCAAGTAGATTATATGCAACCCACCATGCTTTAAGAATATCTGATAATGGTGAGCTAAATTCATCAGTAAAGCGCGATACAAATGTCATACCTGCACGATTCACAACCAAATTAGCCAATTGATTAGCAATAATTTCTTTACGTAAATAATGGTTAAGAATAAAATCTTTATAGTTTTCTTGAAGGTGTTTAGGGAAATAACTGAGTAGTAAATCATTAAAATCAGCATCAGTAACTAATGTGCTTTTTAAAATTTCACGATCTAAAGACATTTTAGAATATGCTAACAAAACTGACATCTCTGGTGAAGTCAAGCCCCTATCTTCCTGCATCCGCTCATTAATCTCAGCATCGGTTGGTAAAAACTCAATCTTACGATCTAATTCACCTGATTTTTCTAATTTACGCATAAAAATCTGGTGATTTGGTAAAGTATAACGTGCACGGTAGCCTGCAGTGCGCAGCACCAACGTTTGTAGATAGTTATCACGTAAAACTAAATGACCAACATCATCCGTCATTGATTCAAGAATTTTGTTACGCGTTGCAACATCCATTCCAGTTGCTTGCATAATTGCAGCAAATAGAATCTTGATATTTACTTCATGATCGGAACAATCCACACCTGCAGAATTATCAATCGCATCAGTACAAATATTACCACCGGCTTGAGCAAATTCAATTCGCCCCAATTGAGTAGCACCTAAGTTACCACCCTCACCAACTACACGCACGCGTAATTGATTACCATTAACACGTAATGCATCGTTAGCTTTGTCTTTTACTTCTTCGTTAGACTGGCTTTCGGCTTTAATATAAGTACCGATACCACCATTATAAAGTAAATCAGCTCTAGCTTTTAAAATCAAATGAATCAAGTCATTCGGTGCTAATTCATCATCTTCAATCTCCAACCAAGCTTTTACTTCTGAGGTTAGAGGAATTGTTTTACTTGAACGAGAGTAAATCCCACCACCTTGAGAGATGGTTGATTTATCATAATCTTCCCAGCTCGAACGTGGTAGATTAAACATACGTAGCCGCTCTTGATAACTAGTCTTAACATTTGGATTAGGATCAAGGAAAATATGTTGATGATTGAACGCTGCAATTAACTTGATGTGCTCAGATAATAACATTCCATTACCAAATACATCTCCCATCAAATCACCAATACCGATTACGGTAAAGTCTTGCGTTTGGGTATCAATACCTAAATGACGGAAATGACGTTTAACTGCTTCCCACGCACCTTTTGCGGTAATCCCCATTTTTTTGTGATCATAACCAACTGAACCACCTGAGGCAAATGCATCACCTAACCAGAATGAGTATTTCTGTGACATTTCATTCGCAAAATCGGAAAAAGTTGCAGTACCTTTATCGGCTGCCACCACCAAATATGGATCTTCACCATCATGGCGAATCACTTGTTTAGGATGAACAACTTGCCCATTAACTAGATTATCCGTGATATCCAACAACCCTGAAATGAATTGTTTATAACAGTTAATACCTTCAGCCATATACGCTTCACGATCTTTTGCATCTGGTAATTTTTTACAAACAAAACCACCTTTGGAACCTGTAGGCACAATCACTGAGTTTTTAACCATTTGTGCTTTTACCAAGCCCAATACCTCGGTACGGAAATCTTCTTTACGATCTGACCAACGTAAACCACCACGAGCTACTTTACCACCACGTAAATGTACCGCTTCAAAGCGAATTGAATATACAAAAATCTCATATAAAGGATATGGTTTTGGCAGATTTAGCACCTTAGCAGACTCAAGCTTAAATGAGATATATGGCTTGTGTGCACCATCGTCTAAAGTTTGATAATAGTTAGTCCGAATCATCGCATTAACTACAGAGAACGCAGCTTTTAAAATTTGATCTTCTGCCAAGTTTTCTACTTTGTTTAATTCTGCATTAACTAATTGCTGGATCTCACCAGATTTTGCTGCAGAGTGATGCTCTGGACAGAATTTAGCTTCAAACAAATCAAATAGATGTCGGCTAAGTGTAGCATGATTTTTCAAACACTCACTCATATAGCCAGCAGAGAAAGGCAAGCTAGTTTGTGCCATATATTTAACTACGGCACGAATTAATGAAACCTGACGTGCGGTTAGACCTGAGTAAAGCACCAATTTATTTAACGTATCACTTTCAACTTGACGGGTAAACGCAGCAACAATCGCTGATTTTAGTTTAGAAACCAATTGTTGATCTTTAATTTTACCAACTAATCCATCAGGCACTTCAACCCCAAAATCACAGATATAAATCTGCTCATTTTGAGCAATTTTTACTTTATACGGTTTTTCATCCAACAGTTTAAAACCAAAATTTTCAATGATTGGTAACCCACGTGACAAGCTTACTGTGTCATTAAAACGAATTAGCTTAATTTGCCACAAATTATCTGCATTAGATTCTCCATCCGTAATCGCAATTGCATACTCATTGTTATGACTCAAGCTTGACATTAATTTACAATCTTCCGTAACTTCTTCGAGCGAATAGCGATCTAAGTACTCAGCCGATAAAGCTAAAGCAAATTTATTATATGCTTCTGGACTTAAATTTTGCTTTAATTGCTCTAATAATTTACTCATTGTGTTTCCTTCTAAAGTTTACAAAATACGGAACTGCTCACCAGATAGTTCAACATGCGCAGTCACACTTATTGACATAACCCCTTGATATATATTTATTCACTATATAAACTGTGAATATTAGGAACTTAACTATTTAATTATAATTATTTGTACTAAATTTTTAATGTAGGTATTATATGTTATTCAGACTATGTATAAAACAGATAATGTGCTGCAGCGCAATAGTAGTAAATTTTAGATATTTCTAATTTTCAGATCAGTAAAGAGCTTCAATGCCTGTGTCTAGCTAAATTTTAAATTAACTAAAGGTTGTGGATAAGCTAGTACCCAAAACAACGTTAGCTGTACTAAGAACATTTTCAGAAACTTCCCATGGGCTAAATAAATACTTATCAGGTAACAATTTTAGCTCAGGAACAAAGCTGCGAATATAACTACCTTCCAGATCAAATTTTTATCCTTGCGTAGCAGGATTAAAGATTATATAGTATGGTGGAACATCGATACCCGTACCAGCAAACCATTTCTAACTGGCATTTATATAAGTATAATCACGAATTTTTCAAGCCATTAAAAATTAACCGAGTAAACGACTGCAGTTTGATTTTTATTTGTTCAAGCGACAAATCGCGAAACAATATTTCAACCATAATATAACCGTGAAATAACTCACACAGCTGCGAGATATCAACATCTTCGCGCAATTCTCCATTATGTTTAAATAACTCTAAACGCTTGGTAATAATTGTCAGACGCTCCTGAAGGTAATCATGGTGATCTCTAACAAAATTATTTTGAAAATTAACGTTAAACCGCTGAAAAAGAAAAATTTTGTGTAAATCTTTACGTTGCGTAAAATTATCCACAAACCAGTTTAATAATAATTGTATTTCATCTTCCAAAGATGTTGATTGCGGCAAATTTTTTAAAGTTTGCATATTACTGTCAAACCATTCAGTTACTAATATTTTAAATATATTACGCTTATTGTCATAATACTTAAAAATCAACCCCTCTGAGCATCCTGCCAATTGAGCAATATCTTTGCTGGTTGTACCATCAAATCCTTGTTGGGCAAAGAGTACCCGTGCGGCATCAAGAATTTTTTGTTTGTTAGTCAGATTATTTCTTATCTGAATATGTTCATGTAGCATAATTATTTTTACTCTTTAATTTAGTTATTTACGTTGGTTATGAATAAAATGCAGCAATTCTGGATAGTACTTTAATTTCCGCAATTTGATTGCCAAGTAGAATAACACAAGGCTCATCAAAATCAGTATACCACTGGCTAAGTATAACAACCACCATTCAAAATGTTGCCATCCCGAATAAGAATATTCCAGAAAAGCAGATAATGAACTGATAATCAGTAAAAAAAAGCCACTAACTAGCGTATGTCCAATGTTGTAGGAAACAGAAATTGTACTGAGCCTAACCAGAGGTGAATAAATCGAAAATGAAACCTGCATATTCAAAACTGCTAACGCGCCCGATATTATGCCAATAAATAATAAACTCAGTTGTAATAAAAAATTAAACCATAAAGTATAAATAAAAAATACAAGCACTGGTACTGTTATCAGGATCAAGTACGGCAATATTATTCGTGAATACTCAAGTGTTACATATCTGAAAACCAGAAACGAACTGATAATACTCCCCACCGAGGAAAATAGCAACAAATGTCCGATATAAAGATAGTTAAAATTAAAACTTTTTAAAAAAAACAAAGGAACAATAAAAACAAGAAACCAGCCAAGGCATGCACGCAAACCACTGAGCAAAGAAGTAAACAACATTTGCCACGGATAAATGACACATATCATCCAACTTGGTAGCATCTTGGACATGTGGGGAATTTGATTACCAGTTCTTCGTTGATGCATAAAATAGCGTAACAGGTAAATTATAATACTGAACACGCCACCAATAGCAAAAGGTAGACGCCAGCCAAATTCATACATTTGCTGACTATCAAGAGTGTGATTTAAGATACTATTAACAACAAGAGCAAAAAAAACTCCGATTTCTGCACCAGCCATTAAGCCAAAAGCAGAGATACCACGTTTTTCGCCCAATACTACCGATAAAAATCCAAATTCTGACTGAGCCTCGGCACCACGCGCAAAACCTTGTATACTTCGTGACAAAATTAAGAACAGAAATGTACTCCAGGTTTTATGTGCGACTAAAACAACCATAATCAAGTTGGCAGTAACCAAGAGCCCCGCAATCAACCAATTAATGATATAAATCCGTGGATAAAGATAATAGATTTTGCTATAACAGTACATTCCAAGCGGGCGAAATAAATACCCACCAAGAAAGAGTGCTAATACAATACAAATTTTAAATTTACTATTAAAATAATCTGGAATACAATTAGTTGCAAAATATATTGTCATAAAACCAAAAATTACAAAATCATAATACTCGTATAAACTACCCAGAGAAGCTAGCAATATACTACGCCGCTCTGCAGAACTTAAATTTGATTTTAAAACAGTTATTATTTCTCGATAAATCATAATGCCTCAATCAACCCCAGATTAAAATTTAATTACTTCTAAGTGGAATAGAATTATAACCACCACCTAAATCCTGATAGAGACTAATTAATGTCGTCATTTGCAATAGCTTAATCTGGTTTAGAGCAATTTTCGCCTGGTCAACATTAAGTTTATCTGCCATAATATCATTATAAGCAATAATTCCTTTTTTATACAGTGCATTATTCAGCTGATATTTATCAAGAGCAGTAAGATATGCTTTATTGATAAGCTCGTAGCGATGATTGGAATCACGATGGTTAACTAAATCATTATCGACATCGCGTAGAGCACCTCTTACAACTTCAAGATAATTGGCATAAGCAAATTTTTTTGCACCACTAAAACTTTTAATCTCGCCAAAAATAGCTGGATTAACTGACCAAGTTAAATAGGCATCTGTTGTTGGTGTATAGATCCCATTAGAGCCTTTTGCGTCTACATCTGATTGGCCAGCAAAATAATCAAGCTGAACCGCAGGCAACAATTGTGAGGCAATCACTCCGCTATTTTGGGTTGCCAAGCGGAGCTCAGTCTCCGCCAATTCAACATCTGGCCGATTATTTAAAACAGTTACTGGCTGAGCTCCTACATCGGGAAACTGAGTGCAAAAATTCTCAAAGTGGACATTAATCATCAGCGGACCCGGATTCTGGTTCAGTAAGTATTGCAACGCGTTCTGTGCTTTTTGAATGTTAACCACAATCAGCTCGCGCTGTGCTCTTAGCTCCCAAAGGCGTTGCTGAATCTCATCGACATTTTGCGCTGGTACAAGCCCACGTTGAAAATCAGCATTTTTAATACTTTCCCATTCGCTCAAATCAGCAAGATAATTGTCTACTAACTCCAAGCGTTCAGATTCTGCTAGGTAAGTAAAATAGCCTGTAGTAAATTGAGCGATAAAGGTGAGCCTAGCTGCCGAAACTGCATATTGCTGTGCTTCAACATTGAGGGTTGCAGCTTTATGCTGTGAGATAAGATTAAAAATATTCAGTGCAGAATATGAAGGCCAAGCACCATAAAAATAATTAGGATATCCTAGTGCGGGATTAGTTGAGTATCCGGCATAGAGATTAATTCCCGGAATCCAACTTAAATTTACAGCGCGAAGCTGTCCCTGTGCAATTTCGAGATGAGCAAAAGCTTTCTGTACACTATTATTAACTTGTAAGCCTTGTTTTATCAAATGGTTTAGCTGTGGATCATTAAATTGTTCCCACCATGCCAAATAAGGAAAATTACTCTCATATGTAATTGATTCATTTATGTATGCCCAATTATCAGCTACTTCAACATTAGGTTTCACATATGTCGGATTGATTAGTGAGCACCCGTCCAGAATAATCAAGATAAGAGAGAAAAATATCAATAGCCAGACTTTAATTATTTTCATCACATAATTCCTTGTATGTATTATTTAAATCATCAATAATTCGTTGGTTTAATAACTTGTAAGCCTTGTTTTATCAAATGGTTTAGCTGTGGATCATTAAATTGTTCCCACCATGCCAAATAAGGAAAATTACTCTCATATGTAATTGATTCATTTATGTATGCCCAATTATCAGCTACTTCAACATTAGGTTTCACATATGTCGGATTGATTAGTGAGCACCCGTCCAGAATAATCAAGATAAGAGAGAAAAATATCAATAGCCAGACTTTAATTATTTTCATCACATAATTCCTTGTATGTATTATTTAAATCATCAATAATTCGTTGGTTTAATAATTGTAGTTTCTCAGGTAATTGTTTGCCGTTAGATTGACTATGCAGGTACCATAAACAGACCATACCACGAAAAACTTTCGAAATTTTATGCTGGAGATCATCGGTTAAAATTTCCTTATTACGTTCATAGATAGCATCATTCAATAGTGGCTTCAGTTGGTTCCAGCTTGCTCTGGTCGAGCCAATCAAACGAAAGACACCTGAAGCAGTAAAGCGGTTGCTCTCTGCATTTGCCGCAATTGACAGAGCTTCTTTGAGCAGGTTTTTTTTTCGGCGGGAATAATTAATTACTGTAAAATTGCTATTACCAAACCAGAAGTATTCCAATAAAATGCAGATCGCAAAAACCAGTATGGTATAAATGGCTCGATCGACAATGTAGTACTGCATGGCAAAGCTGGATGAATTACTCCACTCAATACCAATATCAGAAAAAAGAGTGGTTACAATGATGTAATAGTTATATCTCATTGCAAAGCAATACACCATTGCCCAGGCAATGAATACCATAAAAAGAATTGCTGTCCGGTAATCAAAGTGGATAATGTAAAACATGATACTCATCGCACAAATTCCAGTAAAGGTACCAGGCAACCGCAGATAAGAGCGTTTTAGAACAGTTCCGGGATTAAAGCCTACATAAATCATACATCCGGTAATGACAATCCATGAGGCGTGTGGCAGATTAAATCCTTGTTCAATTGCAACAAAAAGCATATATGCAACACTGATCTGCAAATATCTTTGCGTATAGATGTCTAAATTTTTAAACATTGTCTATTCCACTCACTTATTAAGCATTTCATATTTTGATTGATCGAATTGAAGCTAACGTTTATATTAACCATAAATTCAGGATAATCAAGAGTTCTTCCTTGATTGATTACCAAGGATAGCTCTTGACAAGCACGCGCTAATTCTTGCACAGCTGGTGCATTTTCGGCTTCGCTAAAATGTGCCAACTCTAGAATATGGACATACAGTAGTGCCATCCGTAACCCTACCCTGCGCGCCGCAAAACCGTGTTCTTGGTAACCAAGGCTCATCGTATAATCATACATCTGAAAAAAATGTACAAACACCAACTCCGAAGCGCCATTGGACTTAACAGCAAGGAGTTCCAAATTTGCGGAAAACTCCAAAAGTGCAAAGCTGAAGCATCGGAGCCAAACCCGATAAAAGTATATCCGGGGATATAGACACATTACTGAAATACCAACAGCCATTGCAAGTAGAAAACTGGTACCGTAATTTATCCAAATATTCCAGTTACCGCCCAAGTTAATTCTCAGTTGGGTATAAACAACAACTTGCATTAAAGTAATCATCCCCAAGATATATGGAAATTTGCGTTGGCAAAGTATAAACAGCCCAAAAATCACCACTCCAACTACCAAGACAGTAAGCCAGCGGTATTCAATAATACTACTTAAAATGAATGAATATAATGTACACATACAACAATAAATGGCAACATTGCGGATTCGTAAATTAAAGTTTTTCTCAAGTGCCGTGGTAAAAATCCCAATTATAGGTAATTGCAAAGCCTGACCAAAGGCAAATGGCGCAAAACAAAAATTAACTGCAAATAAAACAAGTGTTACTGTAACAGCCTGCATTGCGCTTACTTGCATAAAACCATAAGGGTCATAGGCATGAATGGTAGCAGATATTTTCTTTAGCATTTGCAACTTAACTTAATTGGTATGGATATAGACAAATGCACTCGCTCCAGGATTAAGAGGAAATTCCGACTCAGGATCAAGAATTTTAATTTGTAAAGGAAAACGTTGTGGGAGTTTGAGCCATTCATTTTCATTCTGAACAACCTGCTGTTGAGTCCTTTGTACTGTAGTTTGTCGATCACTAACCCACAACTTATTAACCACCACCCCATGAAAAATTTTATTAAAATAATACATTCGTAAAATAAATGTAACTTTGTCACCAGGACGAACATTTCTTAGGTCGGTTTCATTAAAATTTGCTTGCACATACCATGCATTAGTATTGATAAAAGAGAAAAGTGGTTGATGTTGTACAACTGGAGTACCCACAGATAAATACATATTATCTACAATACCATCACTCCCAGCTCTGACAATGGTTAAGTCTAAATTAATCTTAGCTATATCCAGCGCTGCTTTTGCGGCCACAACAATTTGCTCCTGTTGTTTTAGTTGCTTGTCATCGATCTCAATTTGCTTATTTAATGCTCGCACTTGATCGTTTTGTGTTTTAACATCAAAAGCCAAATTTTGTAAATCAAGCTGCGAAATAGAGCGATTAACCGATGGATCACTTTTTAATGTGTATTGATATTGTAATTTTGCTAACTGCTGAGTCATAGCAGAATACAAGACCTTATTCTTGGCAGTTTGTTGCTGAATGACTTCAATATTCGCTTCCGCAGCCAAAAAATCTGCCTGTGCTTTCTGATAAGCTAACTTATATGGTACATCATATACTCTAAATAGCGGACTTCCTTTTTTTACTGCCTCACCATTTTGCACATATATCTCTTCGATAAAGCCTGCAGTATCAGCGGCAACAACCTGTGAATTAGTAGTTACGAAAGCATCATCAGTAAAAGGAAGCAGATACGAAAATAGATGAAACAACCCTGCAAAAATGGCAATCACTACAATTAATGTTGGTATATTTAATTTGTCTTTAGCTATGTCAAAAATACGAATCATATTAAGTTCTAAAAAATATTTATTAAAGTCCCAATAATCTGAATCATAATCATTGGTAAGTGAGCGCTCAATTATAACAGATGATCGCAAAAAATGTAAATAATCAGTCCATAAATCAACTTATAATAACTGATGATCCATTCTAAATTTTAAATTAACCAAAATAATTTATGATATAATTGAGCGCTCACTTACCATTATGTTGCTATTGAAAATAACTTAAGGCTAACTACAGTTAATAAAGACTTAACTATTAAACTTAGAGAATTAAAATGCAAATTAAATACTCGCAACTTACACGGATGTCTTTTAATACATTAATTGGAGCGTTAGCTCTATTTAGTCTGACAATTACACCACAAAGTTACGCCGCTGATCTCGTGGAATCACAGGCACTACAAAGTAATCCAGAAAGCTCTCCCCTAGCTCCAATTAATAAGATTGACATTCTTGGTAGCCCGAATAATCAATATCAAAGCGTCAATAATTTACAAGGTGGCAAATACCCAGCATCTCCAGCGGCTATTGCACCAGATAACTCTGCGGCGGTTGAAGCAGAACAATTAGAAATAGATAAGCTTAAAGGTGAGTATATCTCACCATATAATTACACCCAAGATCCAATTGCCTATAATATGGGAACAACCTCTGTTGCAGGTCCAAATGGAACTTATCACGGAGGAATCAGCTCAATTAGTTCAGCAAATATAAATCTTGCAGGACAAAATAAAGGAGTATTTTCAGATACAGCAGAAGTATGGGGACAAACTCAGCGCTGGGGCGGCTTTGCGCTAGGTGGCGGTCTAACAGGATCAGTCTCACCTGTTCAAACGGGGCAGCCAAACACTTTTGGCACAACAGGGTTAATCATTCCGAGTCAGGCATATGTTGACTGGGAATATAAAGATATTTTTGAATTTACTGCCGGTAATGTAATTTTAACCAACCCATGGGTAAACTCAATTAGCAGCTACCCTGGAGCAACTTATGCTAATAGTAACAATCCATTTCAAGCAGTACAAGCCAACGTTCAAGTAAATGATAGTTTGTTACTGACCGGGTTTCAGGCGTTTACTTACCAGCAATACCCCAATAATTGGTTTAACTACCAAACTTTGTATAATTCTAATGCAGGCTTTTTAAATGGATTGGCACAGACATCTGGTGCAACCGGAGTTGGGGCGACTTGGAATCCAACTAATAATTATAATTTCAATCTATGGTACTATAATTTTATTGGTCAAGCCAATATGTATTATTTTGATAATCATTTACACACGGCAATTGCAACAAATATAAGCATGGATTTTGGAATTCAATATTTAAATCAAGGCAGTAGCGGCGATGTTTTTACGTCATCAACTTATACAAACCTGCAGGGACAAACAGTACAAACGCAAGCTGTTCAAAGCAACGCGGTTGGTGCAGAATGGGCGATTAACACCGGAGATAATACGCTATTAGTTGCATATAACAATGTCTTTGGTAACTCTAATTCATATATGAACGGCGCGATGATAACACCTTATACCTATGGGTTAGAAACTGATCCGTTATACACAACACCAGCACTATCGTCACTTGCTGAATTAGGTTCAGGAAGTGCCTACTTAATAAAAGATACCATGCATTTTTTAAATTCAAGTTTGAAAGCTAGTTTAGCTTTCTCACAATTTTTTATTAATCAAGTTTATGCAACGCAAACTGGGATGCAAACTGAATACGACGCAGCCCTGCAATACTCGGTGCCACACACTCATCTGAATCTCTGGGGGCGAGTTGTGTATGTGCAGCAAGCTGACAATGCTGGTGGTGATTTTATTCAACCACGTTTTATCATGAACTGGACGTTCTAAAGCATAACTAGCAGCTAGAACAACCTGAGTTCAAGTACGAAATGCACAAATTAATATTTTCCACTGCTTAGCGGGGATAAGTTTTTTGTTTATACCATAAAAAATCTCATGTGCTGTTTTTCCATTGTGGATTTTCTTGGTAAATGATTAATTTTGTATAGCGCCAGTTGTAGTTCATCTTCGGTAACTAAACTAAAATCTGTTCCTTTAGGAAAGTATCGTCGTATCATTCCATTACCATGTTCATTACTTCCACGTTGGTAACTAGAATATGGATCGGCAAAGTAATATTGAGCATTCAACTCGCTTGCTATAGCCAGGTGAAGCGCAAATTCGACGCCGTTGTCTGACGTTATCGTCTTGATCTTTTTCTTATGCACTAGTAGCATTTCCAGTAACTCAACCAATGTTTCATTACCTGTTTTATTGCTAACTAACCGAGCCATGTTATAACGAGATTTACGCTCAGTTCCAGTTATTATGCCAGCCTGATTGAGCGGGCCAACTACTAAATCAATTTCAATGTCGCCAATACGACTCCGCTCTTCAACAATCTCGTCACGAGAATGGATCGACTGTTTGCTGCGGATTACTTCTTTTCTTTGAGATGCCTTACCTTTGCGTTTTCTATGGCCGCGAGGTAATAGCTTATACAAAACACCACCACTTCTTGCATCTTCGTAAATCCACTGATAGATTATTTCTACGCTGGGCAGCTTTATATTTGGAATTAATTCAGTTTTCAATCTTAGCATTAAAGCATTTGGAGACCATGATTTATTGGTAGCAAACTCTTGGTACATCCCCAAGATCAACTGCTTTTGCTCTTTATTATAGCGGTAGCGCTTATTACTATTTGATATCTTTTCTAGGCTCTGGATATGAGCCTTATTTGCATCATAAATGTCATAATCAAAACCTCGGTCAATCACCTCTCTATGAATTGTGGATTGACTGATCTCCAGCAGTTTGGCTATCACTGGTAGCTTTTTTGTCATGCTTAAATTACCCATCAAACTATCAAATGGTAATTTTAAGAGAGTTTCTAATCTGATACGTTTTTCTAATGTTAACCTTTTTGCCATACTGCCTCGCGAAATACAAGCAATAGTTTAATCTATTTCTTTACATTTCGCACTTGAACTCAGGCAATGAATAAGACCCTTTTACACGATAATAGCGCTACTTACTCGCAATCATTAAAAACAACGGGTAAACCCTGCGCTCTCCATTCTCAGTAGTTTTGATGATGCTATAAATATCCTGAAATTTAACATCATGAAACCCAACAGATATTGCGATGCTCCTTAGTTCTTCGCGGACAAACCCGTTATGCCCATCAAATCCTTCACCGTGAAAAGAACCATCTTCGAGATCTAAATCAGCAAGGAATAAACGTCCACCATCCTCTAACATCCCATAAAAAACTTCAATAATTTGTTGAGTGTTAGGAATATGGTGCAGTGTTTGTAGGCTATAAATCAGATTAAATTTCTCAGCGGGTGGAGCTTCGACGGTTAAATCCAATTTAACTGGAAAGAAATTGCCCAACTGTAAACTTTGTATTTTCTGCTGAACAACCGCAAGCATCCCATCGGAAATATCAGCAAGCACGACTCTCCTGATTTTATCACGTAAGGCCAAACTAACTAAACCAGTTCCACAACCATATTCAAGCGCGTTATCAAGCTCAAGTCCAGCGGAATCAGCAGCAAGTATTGCATCAGCCATAATTTGGGCACGCTCAATCTTTTCAGGAGTATCCCAAATTGCGGCTTTAGCATCAAACTCATTTTTATTACTAAAATTAACTATGGTATCATTCATCATAAAGTTCGTAATAAATTTACCACATCAAAAGCTGCATATGTCCAAATAATATCTGCACCGGCACGTTTAAAGCACAACATGCTCTCAAGTAATGTCGCGTTATAATCCAGCCAGCCTTTTTCTGCTGCTGCTTTGAGCATTGCATATTCACCACTCACATGATATACCGCGGTTGGTAGCTTAAACTCCTGTTTAACCCGATAGAGAATGTCCAGATAAGGCATTCCTGGTTTAACCATTACAATGTCAGCACCTTCGCTAATATCCAATGCAACTTCGCGCAGCGACTCATTGCCATTTGCTGGATGCATCTGATAGTTAAACTTATCTGATTTACCCAGATTATTACCTGAACCAACCGCATCACGAAATGGTCCATAAAATTTAGAAGCATATTTCGCCGAATATGCCATAATACCAGTGTTATGTAGACCTTGCCGCTCCAGCTCTTGCCGAATAACTCCAATCCTACCATCCATCATATCTGATGGACAAACAAAATCCGCACCGGCTACCGCATGTGATAAAACTTGCTTTAAAAGCACTTCATTCGTTATATCATTCAGAACATAGCCAGCTTCGTTGATAATGCCGTCCTGACCATGGATGGTGTAAGGATCAAGTGCTACATCAGTAAACACACCCAAATTTGGAAACTCAGCTTTAAGTGCGCGTACCGCTCGTTGCACCAACCCATCTGGATTATAGCTTTCACTGGCTAGATTATCCTTTCCTGTTTCAATTACAGGGAATAATGCTATCCCCTGTATCCCAAGCATAACTGCACGCTCTGCAATAACTAACAAACGATCAATACTTACTCGAGACTGTCCCGGCATTGAACTAATTTCTTCCTCACGCTTTTGTCCATCAAGAACAAATACTGGATAAATCAAATCATTAGCAGTGACCCAATTTTCTTGGGTTAAATTACGGATAAATGGCGCTTGACGATTGCGGCGCATACGGGTATATGGATAAGAAATATTCATTGACTTTGTGCCTTAATCATTATACTCTAAAATAGCAAAAACTGGATAGCCTTGCTCTTTGATTAGTTTACTACCATTTAGATATAACAGGTCACTAACCACGGCGCATTCTGCTACTTCAGCACCTAACTCGGTAATTAAAGTACATGCAGCAAGCATCGTACCACCTGTTGCAATCAAATCATCAATAACCAGAACTTTATCACCACGGTGAACCGCATCAATATGCATTTCCACTGTATTAATATCACCATACTCCAAAGTATAGCTCTTAGAGACAGTAGTATACGGCAATTTACCTTTTTTGCGAATCGGCACAAAGCCAATTCCTAATTCATAAGCAACAATAGGTCCAAAGATAAAACCACGAGCATCTAAACCAGCTACCGTAGTAATACCCTTACCACGGTAACGCTCAACCAAAATATCTACCACAGCACGAAAAGCTTGTGGATCTTTGAGTAGCGTAGAAATATCGCGAAACATAACTCCCGGTTCAGGCCAATTGGGAATATCACGAATTGAATCACGAATCATAGCTAAAGTTTGTTGATTATATGCCATATTACTGCTCCAGTTATTTATTTATTGATAGTTGTATTCACGATTGCCACAGCCTCATCACAACGACGTTTAATTTCGGCAAAATCATGCGCTGCGGTTAATTTAGCTTCAACAATTGACGATAATCCTACAGCAAAAATATTAGGTAGCTCTAGATATTTCTGCATATTTTCAACAGTTACTCCACCAGTTGGACAGAACTTAAGCTGTGGTAGCGGAGAAGCTAATGCTTTAATGACATTATACGCATTATACGGTTCTGCGGGGAAAAATTTAACGTGATTAATCCCGTTGTTAAGCGCGTCCATTGCCTGTGATGGTGTACAAATGCCGGGAACAAAGCGCACTTTATCAGCAAACTCTTTACTCACTGTAAATAGCTCTTCCGTCACGCCAGGAGAAATAATATATTGTGAACCTGCCTCATAAGCTTGCAGGAAATTTTCTCGCGTAAGAATAGTTCCAGCCCCGACCACCATCTCTGGTAATTCTTTGGCAATTTTAGCAATAATCTCTAACGCATTAGATGTCCGCAGCGTAATTTCCATATTATTAATACCTGCAGATAACAATGTTTCAGCTAGAGGAATAGCTGCGGCTACATCATTAATTACCACTACGGGTACAATTTTATTGGTTGCAAAAACTTGTTCCATTGTTTTCATTCTTTATTCCTTTACTTTAATTTACTTTGGATCACAACATCTGATAACTTGACTGCTTTTTTCGCACGTTCAGTCATCTCGTGATAATCCTTAGCCGCTATCAATTTAGAGCTTGCGATTGAAGATAATCCAACTGCAACAACATTATCTAAAGCCAAATATTTTTCCATATTCTCAAAATTAATTCCGCCATTTACTGCAAATTTAGCTTTTGGAAATGTATGCTGATAAGTTTTAAGTAGTTCATAGCCATTCATTACCTCTGCGGGGAATAGATTCATTACCTCAAAACCACGCGATAACGCATCCATAATGTGTGACGGAACTATCATACCCGGTAAAAAATGCGCATCATTATAACGCGTCCGTGCCGCAGTAAATAACTCAGGCGTAATCCCTGGTGAGGAAATAAATTTAGCACCAGCGATACTTGCATTCAAGAATCCAGCAGCATCCATAATACCAGCCACTCCAACCGTAATATTAGGTAATTTATCGTTGATGTACTCAACTGCAGCCAAAGATTTAGCTGATAGCAACCTAACAGCAATAACATTAATTCCACCATCAAGCAAAGCATTACAAACAGGTTCAATTATCTCTTTACATTCAAGACTGACCGTTGGAACTATCTTCTTTAACCCAAAAATTTGTTCAATTGTTTTCATTTAATTAATCCTTTCTTAGAATAAAGTAGCACCATCTTCAGAATTACTCAAATTAGGACGCATTTTATTAAATAACTCTCGTCCAAAATTAATTTGATTCGCACTCAAATCAGGAGTATTTTCAATGCGTTTTGCTAATTCATCATCCGAAACATGCAACTGCAAAGTTCCATTTTCTAAATCCAGCTCAATAATATCACCATCAAGTACTTTAGCAAAATTACCACCACTTAGCGCCTCAGGCGTCATGTGGATTGCATTAGGTACTTTTCCTGATGCACCAGACATCCGCCCATCGGTTACTAAAGCCACTTTATAACCTTGGTCTTGAAGTGATGCCAATGCTGGCGTTAACCCATGTAATTCTGGCATACCATTAGCTTTTGGTCCTTGATATTTTAATACTACCACTACATCATGGTTTAATTTACCCTCTTTGTACGCAGCCAATACTTCATCTTGGCTATGGAAAACACTCGCTGGAGCTTTAACATAACGATGCTCAGCCGCAATCGCTGAAATTTTACTCACACTGCGCCCCAAGTTACCACTGAGTAAACGCAAACCACCTTCATGACTGAATGGTTCATCTTTAGAACGTAAAATAGTATTATCTAAATTAAACGCATCTGTCCACTCAAGTTGTTCATTATTTAAACGCGGAGTTTTGGTATATTGAGTCAAACCATTACCAACCACAGTTTTTACATCATCATGCAAATAACCACCAGCCAGTAATTGCTCCATAATATAGGTCATACCACCAGCTTCATGGAATTGATTGACATCCTTGGCGCCATTAGGATAAACTTTAGCCAACAACGGTACAGCTTTAGATAATTCATTAAAATCATCCCAAGTCAAAGAAATCCCTGCGGCTTTAGCAATTGCCGGGATATGCAATGTATGATTGGTTGAACCACCAGTTGCCAATAACCCTATAATACCATTAACAATACTTTTTTCAGTTACAATCTCACATAATGGTGTGAAATTATCACGTTGTGCAGTATTTTTAACGATTTGTGCTGCTGCATAATCAGTTAATTTTCTGCGTAGTGGTGTATTTGGTGTTACAAACGCAGCACCAGGGATATGCAAGCCCATCGCTTCCATTAACATTTGATTAGTATTTGCCGTACCAAAAAAGGTACAGGTTCCCGCGGCATGATATGATTTAAATTCAGATTCAAGCAATGCTTCTTTACCTACTTTACCTTCGGCAAATAATTTACGCGTTTCCGCTTTGTCTTTATTGGATATCCCACTAGGCATTGGTCCACTAGGGATAAAGATGGTTGGCAAGTAACCATAAGTTAAAGCACCGATCAAAAGACCTGGTACAATTTTATCGCAGATACCAAGGCAAATTACACCATCAAAAACATTATGCGATAATGAAATTGCGGTACTCATCGCAATAATATCACGGGATAACAAAGATAGCTCCATCCCAACTTGCCCTTGCGTAACGCCGTCACACATTGCTGGAACACCACCAGCCACCTGCGCGGTTGCATTTTGTTCAATAATTGCATCTTTCAGAATTTCAGGATAGCGATAATACGGTTGGTGAGCGGAAAGCATATCGTTGTAGGCAGTCACGATTCCGATATTAGGACTTTCAATATTTTTAAGGCGAATTTTTACCTTATTATCTTCAGCTGCTGCCACATGAGCTAAATTAGTACATGCTAGCTGGTCACGTTTAACGCGCTTCCCATATTGTTCTTTCATCCGCGCCAAATACACAGCACGTGTTTTAGCACTGCGTTCAATAATTCTTTGCGTTACTTGTTCAACTACTTTGTTCAGCATAATTCACCTGTGAAAAATTTTTTAGAGTAAATAATATAATATGTGCCGTAAGAGCAAGAATAATTATAGTTAATGCTAATGGCATTATACTTGTTGGGTTAAAGAGATTAATTATTGCCGTGATTACCGCAGATCCTGCTACGCTACTAAAACTAAATAGTGCCGAAGCACTGGCAAAATTATCACTAATTGAAGACATAGCTAAAGCTGAAGCATTTGCAAAAACCAAACCACTAGCGAAAAAGATTAAACCTAAAACCAAGAAAAATTGTACTTTGCTGAGTGAGTCGTTAAGCGCAAAACTTAACAATAAAAACCCGCTACATAAAACTAAAAACACACCAAGTTGCAAAACTTTTTCTAAGCCATAGCGTACTAAATGGGAGTTAACATAGCAGCCAGCAACATAAAACCCAGATAAAAGCAAGGCTAATAAACCAAAATCATCAGGCGTAAGCCCTAAGCGAGTTTCCCAAATAAATGCAGCAACGGCTAGATAAGCCATAAATACAGAATACATTAATGTAGCGATCAGGTTATAGTGCATGTATTCGCGGTTGATACAAATTACTTTATAATCACGGAACATGTTTTTAAGATTAAATTTTCGTACTTGTACAACAGGTTTAAAGGGGAATTTCCACGCAACAGCAAGAGATGCAAGATTAAATAAGAATAAAAAGACAAAAATAGCCCGCCAATTAAAGTGGTGTTGAATTACTCCACCTAAAAAGGGCGTAACATCAACACTTAGCGCAAAAGCCATACTTAAATATGAAGAGTATTTAGCGAACTCTTTACCCTCAAAATGATCGCGTAATAATGCGCGCCCAATGCCATTGGTACTACTAAAACCAAAGCCTTGAACAAAACGGTAAAAAATAAAAGCGTACACACTATCGGTATAAAGACAACCGATAGTTCCAAGTAATCCAACAACCAAGGCAATCATAATAACCTTGCGTCGCCCGTAACAATCTGCTAAAGAGCCAAAAAATAAGGCTGGTGCCAGCGAACCAAAAATAAAAGCAGTAAACGAATATTGAATCATTGTGTCGCTAGCATGAAAGCTAGCGCCAATAAAAGGCAGTGCGGGGATATACATTTCAGCAGCAATTGCACCTATGGTCGATAAGATCAGAGTCAATGCCAGTAGTTTAAACATTCAAATATCCGCCTAGTATAAAATGCAATTTCATAAATTATAGGAGATATTATACTACCAATGAATACTAGGTTTAGGGCTTAATTTGAGGATGTTGACTATTTTGTGTAAATTTTTTACTCTACAAATTCTCAGTTCAAAATTAAAACAATACATCGTTGCTTGCTTTAAACTTCAGATTACTCTTTTCTAGTTTTCTTCAATTATCCCGTATCACAAATTTTGTAACAGCCACTCTCTTAAAACAGAGAGTCAAAGTTTTGTAACACGTTATAGAGCTCTGCTTTCTTTAATTTTATAGCAGGAGCCCTTAAACCTACCAATCAATAGCGGTTAACTTCCCGCTTGTAAGATCGTTAGATTGATTAGAAGAAATTGTATTGATGTTTTTAGACTTTGTATTAAAAACCATTGTTACCGTATATCCATTTTGCTCATACCAGCTAATCAAATAATTATTGTCATCAAGTTTCACAAAAATAGTTTTCTTTGGAGATTTATATCCTTCAGGTGTACCATCCTTAATCCTCGACCATTCAACACTATCACTATGAATTAGTAGTTTATATGAATGATCTTTAGCTGGACCAGAACCTTGAGTATAAATGTATGTTATACTTTTTGGCCATAACGCTTCCGAATATGCACAAGCACTAAATAAAAAGAATAGAATAACATATTTAAATATATTTTTCATTTTAATTTGTCCTTAATAGTATTACAATTGATTTAACTATATTATTGACTACAAGAATCAAAAAGCATAGGCTTTTATTAAGTATAATCTGCGTACTTTTTAATTAATTTTTTTAATTTATATGATTTTATTATCTAAACTAGCAGTATCAATACATAAACTCAATCGTATAAGTACGGCTCCATTTTGCATTTGCTTGAATAGTTTCTATTGCGGCTTTATAATTTATATCGCCGCTAAAACTTAAATCATCACTACGCCCGCACCAAGGCTCTAGGCAAACATAATCTGCACCGGGTTTTGACCAAATACCCAACCAAGGGAATCCAGCTAGAGAAACTCGGATGGCACGCCCGGTATCACGCTCAATCAAGCTAACACTATCACTATTATAGCCACTAAAAACCAAAGCATCATCATCAAAGGTATGCTCGTCCAAATTAAACCCAGTTAATTTGTGATCAGTTGTCTTACCAGTATAAAAAGCTTCGGAGGTTATCTCATGACGCAGTAAATTTTCCGGTTGTTCAAAGCGAATTTCATAATCACTAATCTGGTGTTTATCATCAAAAGGACAGGCAAACGCTGGATGTGCACCGACACTAAAATATGCAGTTTGCGGATCAAGGTTATGAACCGTATAAGTAGTATGCAAGGTTTTGTCAACTAGTTTATAATTGACAAAAAAATCAAGATTAAACGGATAGCGTTTTACATCACCAGCTTGAGTATTTAGCAATAATGTAACTTCATCGCTCTTTTGCTCTACGATGCTAAACACCGAATGACGGGCAAAGCCATGATTACCAAGACTGTAACTTTCCCCGACAAATTTAACCTGATTTGCAGTAGTCTTACCAACCACAGGAAATAGCACAGGAGAAACGCCAGCCCAAACCTCTGGGTTACCGCTCCACATATATTCATGATTACTTGCAATATTTTTAATGTTACGCACCTCAGCACCTAGTAGTGCAATCGTAACTTGCAAATTCTGATTTTGAATTATGACTTGTGACATAAATAAACCTTTATTATCCGTTAAATATCGTGGCTATCGCCAAACTTTTTGCTTTTTGTCAATTGGCTTTCAGCTAAATAACCACCGCCTAAAACCTGATAAAGATTTACAATACTATTTAGCTGTTGAATTTTAATTTGATTCAAGTTAGCTTTAGCATAATCAACATTAAGTTTAAATCCTAATGTATCAGAGAATGCAGCAGAACCTTGTGCATATTGCTTATTCGCAATTTTTTGTAAATTTTGAGCTTTTTGTAAAGCAATATTTTGCTGACTAGCAACTTTATCCAAGCTATCATGATTAGCTAAACCATTATCAACCTGTGAAAATGCCGTTCTAACTGTCTGAATATAGTTATAATATGCAGTATAGTAGCTACCACGAGCTTTGTCCGCCTCAGCATATAATCCCATATTAAATAATGGCATCGCTGCACCTAATTGCCCCATCCAAAAATCAGCACCAGCATTGAAAAGATTGCTTAGCTGTACTGAACCTTGCCCGAGCATACCAGTTAGACTGATTGAAGGGAAAAACATCGAGGTTACGGCACCGATATTTGCATTAGCGATTTGTAATTGATACTCTGCTGCTACAATATCTGGACGCGATTTTAAAACACTTGATGGTAGGTTAACTGGTACTATTCCAGTAGTCGTAACTTGATCAAAATCACGATTGGTCTTGATTTTACCCGGATTATTGTTGGTTAATACTTGCAAGGCATTTTCGGTTTGAGTTATATCATTTTGAATTTTAGGAATATTACCTTCTAATCCAGCGATATATTGATCGATACCTTCAATATTCAAATCGGAGATGCTACCATTTTGATACTGAATCAAATTATATTTACGCATTTCTTTGGCATCCGCAAGTAACTCTTGCTGAAGTTGCAATTGTTTATGTAACCCTAACAAGCTAAAATAGCTACCCGCAACCTGCCCGATCACACCCAGCGCTACCGCATTGGCAGATTGTTTCTGCATCTCAAGGCTTAATTTAGCAATTTGGTTTTGTTTAACTAACTCAAATACATTTAAGGTATAGCTTGGCATAAACCCAGCTGCATAACCGTCAAAATTCTGTGGGTTATTTTGACTAATATTATTTGCCAAAGGATAAGAACTAGTATTTTGAAAACCAGGGTTAAAGGATTGTCCAGTAAAGCCAACCCCGCCCATGCTAACTGTTGGTAACCACCCCATCTGAATTTTTTTGAGTGAAGCTTGCGCTTGCATGATATTACCCATTGCCATTTGTAAGTTATTATTATTTTGCAAGGCGCTCTCAATTAGCTGATTCAACTGCGGATCATTAAATTTCTTCCACCATGCCACTTCAGCTAGATTAGTGCTTTCGATATGAATATTTTTATCATCTGCACTCCATTTTTGTGGCGAATTTACCTGTGGCTTGACATAGTCTGGTCCAAGTAAACCACAGCCAGTCAAGATACCACTGGCTGCAACCAGTATAATTTGCTTAATTTTCATAGTCATTATGCCCTATTTAGTGGTATCAATAGTAACTTTGCTGCTCGCACCAACACGAAGTGGAAACTGAGTGTCATCATCAAGTTTTACTCGTACTGTAAAACGCTGTGTAACTTTTACCCAATTACCGGTAGCATTTTCCGCAGGTAATAATGAGAATGTATTACCACTGGCATAGCTGATACTTTGCACTACACCATGATATTTATGATCATACATATCTAATTCAACACTCGCGCTTTGTCCAGCCTTAATTCGCTTAAGTTGCGTTTCTTTAAAGTTGACATCCACCCACCAGCTGCTATTATCGACTAAACCAAAAAGCTTTTGCCCTGGTGAGACAAATTCTCCAGTTTGTAGATTGATATTACTGATATATCCATCAACTGAGGCACGTAACTGTGTATAGCCATTGTTATTTTGAGCATTTTCCACTCCATTTTTTGCTAAATCAATCTGCGTTACTGCTGCTTGATATTGCGTATTTGCCTGCGCTAAAGCTACGTTTGCCTGATCTAAAGTTTGTTTAGCTTGCGTTGCCTGAGTTTGATATTTTTGCATATCTTGCAATGAACCAGCTTTTTGTTGATATAAGTTGGTATAACGAGTAGCCATTTGTGCCGCAAATTCATATGCTGATTTGGCGCTTGCCACACTTGCTTTGGCATTATTAATCATTTGCTGGGTATTAGCTGCTTGTTGTTTAGCAAAAGTAAGATCTTGCTGGGATTTACTTAGTGCCAAACTATAATCTTGTGGATCAATATCTACCAGTAAATCACCTTTGTGTACCAGCTGATTTTCTTTGACATAAACATGTTCAATATAACCACCAACTTTTGGTGCTACATTTATCAGGTTAGCATTAACATAAGCATTATCCGTACTTGGATATACTTGACTATAGTGATAGTAACCATAGACCCCACCTGTAGCAACTAAGACCACTACGATTCCAGCAAACAAATGTTTACGTGATTGAGAGTTTTTTTCAGCCATATTTTTATTCCTAATTTAAGTTTTATAATAATCTAATCTAAATGAACTGGAGCACCTGCTGCTGGACGTTTCAGAAGAAATGGTAACCATAAGATTAATAACATTCCACAGCCAAAGGCAAAGAATGAATCTAGATAGCTAACCAATGCACCCTGCCCCATTACCTGTGCTTGAGCCAACACAATTTTACTTTGCTGTGGCACTCCAGCCAAATTCTGTGACCACCATAAATAACCGCGCTCATATGGTGAAACATGAGCACCCATATCATGATAAGTAACCTGCATTTGATGGGAAACAATTGTTGAAGATAAAGAAGTTCCAACCGAACTGGCAATATTTCTAAAGAAGTTAAACACTCCTGAAATATCACTATGTAAGCTTTGAGGAACATCAATAAAAACAATCTGCATAATTGGAATGAAAAATGCCATCATACCAGCACCCTGAATCAGCATTGAGCAGATTATATAGCTCTGACTCACCATTGGTGCGTAGCTTGAGAGCATAAAGCAACCAATACCAAACGTAAGTAAGCCAGCGAACATGACTCTTCTGGCATCTACCTTACCGATTAGTTTAGCCACAATCGGCGCAATGATAAATGCGATTAGTCCACGTGGTGCAGTGATATAACCAGCAGTATCAACCGGATAACCAAAACTTTGTTGTAACATAGTCGGAAAATATGCCAACGATGCCGACGCCATCAACATAAACAAAAACATTGATAGACAACATAAGACAAAATTCGCATTTTTAAAAATTTTGAAATTGATAACCGACTTACCCAAGAGACCGCGCCAGACAAAGAAAATTAATAAAACTACCGCTATCGTCAGAACTATCACCATCTCCATTGAATCAAACCAGTTATTGGTATTACCCTCATCAATGAAATATTCTAAGCAACCAACACCAAGAGCCATAAACGCAAAACTCAGATAATCAATTTTAACATCATCGTGTTTATCGTTATTCATATAGCGCCAGATTAGTAAAAAGCCAGCTATACAAATTGGTACATTGACATAAAAGCACCAGCGCCAATCAAGGTTTTCAGCTAATGCTCCTCCAAAAACTGGTCCAATAATAGGTCCCATTACTACACAGAGGCTAAACACCGTCATCATTTTAGGTTGCTCTTGGGGTGTGAAACTACGCGAAATATAGGATTGAGCAATTGATGGCAAGAAAGCACCGCCAACCCCTTGGACTAAACGGAAAAAAATCATTTCGTTAAGAGAAGTTGACATACCACAAAGAACAGAAGAGATTCCAAAGATGACCGCAGAGGCTAAAACTACATGTTTCATACCAAATTTGCGGGTTACCAGACCGGTTAAAGGAATACATACCGCGGCTGCGACAATGTAGCTGGTCATAGTAAGCGAAACCTCGCTCAAATTAGCACTCAATGATCCCATAATATGGGGAATAGCTACAGCGACAATTGTCAAATCGATAATTTCGGCAAGCGCTAATAAACTAACTGCATAAGCAACCAGCGTTCGCGGCTCTAACCAGAAGTTAATATTACTCTGTGGAGTAGGAAATTCGGAAGTTGATTGCATGAGAAATGCCCTATATTGTTGGCTAAAAATTTAAGTTGCGATATTTTAAAACAAATGTTTGACTTTTGTCAATTCTATTTCAATACCACCCCAATTTTTAGCCCGCAGTCATTAAGTGGCATAAACAAAATAAGTTCTATCGCGAGTAGAATTATTCGGTAACACAGCTGCCTGATTCATTAGGATTACCATTGCACTTGATTTGATATTTTGTTCCATCATTATCCACAGCTGAACAATCTGGAACACCACGTTCACTTATCAAACAAGCTAATGTCATTGATTCATTTTGATTATCTTTGATATCGCACAGAAGTTTATTATTACTTTTAGGCATACTACAGCTCATCACGAATGAAGTTCCATCGGAATACTTGCCTTGGCACGAAGTATTACCTTTTTTATCTTGCGTACAATTAAAACCTAGTTTAGCCGCTACCTTATCAGTATAATTACCAATACAAGAGGTAGATCCATTCCCTCCATGAGTGCAATCCAAATTCATTACATTAACACCACTTTCGTGTGCATTGCACTGAGTTAAGCCAGATTCGCTTTTATAGCATTGCGTAACAATCTCAGCATTAGCAGAAGATAATAACAACATTACACCAGTAACAACATAAGCAATTTTTTTCAACATTAAAATAATACCTTTCTAATTATTCCACGGTAATTTTGTAAGTATCTTTTCAAGAATACATTCTCCAGTTAAGCTTGCTACCAGAAGTGCCATACCAACCAAGATATCTAACATATAGCACCATTGTGAAAAGGAATTACCTAGGATAATCCCAACTAAACTTGCGATTGCAAGAATAAACTGCGCTTGACGACGCGGACTTATATTATGAGAAGGTATATGCACTTCTCGGCTTGAATGTTGCATTTTATCCATTTAACTTTAACTTTCCAAAATTTATTTACAAAAAATTTGTTTAAGCGTACTCAAAACCTCAATTACCGCATCATTGGCCAATGAATAGTAAATAGTCTGTGCCTCTTTCCGCGTTTTTACCAATTGATCAGCCCGAAGCACCGCCAAATGCTGTGAAAATGCTGACTGGCTAAGTAACGATCGACGGGAGAGCTCTCCAGCAGTAATTTCACCAGTAGTTAAATGGCATAAAATTAACAGTCGATCTTTGTGTGCCATGCGTTTTAAAAGAGCTACCGCCAATCCTGCGTTTTCCTGAAGCTCGTGTAATTCATTAGTATTCATAGTTAACACCAAATTAAAAACGATTCGATTCCGCTATTTTAGTTTTAGCTAAACTAAAATGTCAAGTTTTGTTTGTCTGGCTAACTAAAACTGATTTGCAGCAATAGATTATTTGTCTATTGCTGTTTCTAGTAAAATCTAATATAATGCGGAAATAACCAATTAATCTTGTAAGCTAATTTATACATAAATGATTCAAAATCAGTCATGCATAGATATATTTGGAACTTACATCAAGTTGAATCATGGTTAAAATAGTTATATTTGAACTAAATTAATGTCATCAGAGGAGTTTATATTATGACAATAAAATCACCAGTTCGCGTAGCAGTTACAGGTGCTGCTGGACAAATTAGTTACAGTTTACTATTTCGTATTGCAAGCGGCGATATGTTAGGTAAAGATCAGCCAGTTATTTTGCAACTTTTAGAAATTGAGCCAGCAATGGGGGCACTTAAAGGCGTTATAATGGAATTAGACGACTGCGCATTTCCCCTAGTACATGAAATTGTAGCCAGCAGCGATCCAATGGTTGCATTTAAAGATGCTGACTATGCGCTGTTAGTTGGTTCTCGCCCACGCACCAAAGGAATGGAAAGAAAGGATTTACTTGAAGTAAATGGCACAATCTTCATTGGTCAAGGTAAGGCTCTTGCTGCGGTTGCTAAAAAAGATGTAAAAGTATTAGTAGTTGGTAATCCTGCCAATACTAATGCACTGATTTTATCAAAAAATGCACATGGCTTAGATCCTCGTAATATAACTTCAATGATGCGTTTAGATCATAATCGTGCTATGAGTCAATTAGCAGCAAAAGTTGGTAGTCATTCAACAAAAGTAAAAGATGTTATCGCATGGGGTAATCACTCTTCAACACAATACCCCGATATTTTCAATGCAACGGTCGATGGTAAAAAAGCTAGCGAATTAGTTGATGAAAACTGGTTAGTATCTGATTTTATTCCAACCGTACAAAAACGTGGCGCGGCAATTATTGAAGCACGTGGACTATCATCAGCGGCATCAGCAGCCAATGCGGCAATTGATCATATGCGTAGCTGGGTATTTGGAACTAAGCCAGGTGAAGTCGTAACTATGGGTGTTCCATCTGATGGTAGTTACGGAATTCCTGAGGGAGTTATGTTTGGCTATCCGTGCACGTGTAAAGACGGAAAATACACTGTAGTTAAAAACTATCAAATTAGCGAATTTAGCCGCAAATATATTGATATTACCTATCAAGAACTATGCGAAGAACGTGCGGCAATTGAACATTTATTAGTTTAAAATCTATTCTTCGTCTAATTAGTCTAATTTAGTTTTTATTATTAAATTAGACTAATTAACATCTTAACATACTCACACTGATTTGAAATACTGGTAGGCGGCAATCGACGAAGCCTACAACTAGTAAATGAAGAAGCTTAGCAACGCCCCAATATAATGAATTAGTTTGAGCACAAGTCAAGCTAATGATAATGTGTTTTAAATCAAAAGGTATTTATGCAATGGTTTTTACGCTGGATTAATTTTCCACGCTTTGTTCTGCTAATTGGCGGCTTAAGCTTAATTTTCTATATTTTCTCTTTCTTATTTCCGATAACTGACAATGCATTTGTAGTCGCCAATGTTCGACCTGTGGCTGCGGACGTATCTGGCTATGTAACACATATAAATGTTGTTAATGGTCAAAAGGTAAAAAAAGGCGAACCACTATTTACTGTTTTCCAAAAGCCATACCAACTTACTTATGACGCTGCAGTTGCTGATGTCAAAATTGCAACTCAAGAATATAAATCATTACAAGACACGTTAGCACAAGATCAGGCTACACGCGATGCACTTATTCAAACGCATAAGAAGCTGGTTAATGATTATGAGGGGTATAGTAATGCTTACAAAACTAATGCCGTATCACGTTTGGAAATGGATAATTTGAACTATGATAGCAAAGTTGCCTACAACAACATCATCGCCATAAAACATAAAATTCAAGCCGATACAAACAACTTACAAGTACAACAAAATAAAATCAAAATGCTAGAAATTAAAGCCAAATACGCTAAAGTTAATTTGGATGAAACGGTAGTTCACGCGGCAGCAGACGGCATTATTCAAAATATGTATTTATCATTATATGTACCAGTTAAAATACATGATCCGCTATTTTCCTTCGTTGATACTAGCGAAACATTTATTCAAGCTAACTTTACAGAAACAGATTTAAGGTTAATCAAAAACGGTGATCATGTATTAGTTTTCCCTAGAATGTATTTGGGACAAAAAATGTTTCACGGCGTAGTAATATCTACAAATTGGGCAGTTGGACGCCAAGAAACCCAAGCAAGTTCACAATTACAAAAAGTAGCCCGAGAAAATGAATGGGTGCTTTTACCACAGCGATTCCCAGTACAAATTAAGATTCTGGATCTAGATCCTAAATTCCCACTAAATGTTGGTGCAAGTACATATGTGTATATTTCAAGAAACTAAATGCAGCACAAACTAAAACCAACGAATTATCCAACTCGTAACTTAATTGGCAATTATGATTTATACGGTAATGGTCGTTTATCAGTTTACGTTTCGCTATATGTTTATACTATCCTTTGCGCCGGAAATATTTTTAATATCAACTTTAATGAAGTTCAGGCGTTTTTCTTTGCTATTCCACCGATTTCGGCAATCGGTGTGGCACATGCAAATAATATTAGCTCATTTAAACAAAGAGATGGCACCTACATCGCATTTTTAGTATTTCTAAGTATTGGCGTTTTTGGTTTTACTTTGACTGAATATAGCAAATATGTAATATTACTTTTCTCTTTTTTCTTATATTTATCTTTAATGATAGTTACCTCATATCCCGAATTTGCTTCATATCGCGCGTTGATACCACCAGTGTTTGTAATTAGCTTCCTAACTATCCTCTTAGGTGGCGTTGGACAGTTTTATGTAGCGGTAGATAGAGTAATCACAATTAGTGTCGCAGGAGTAATTGGCTATTTTGCCATGTGCATAATACCCGCAACTTATTATCAGCGGATTTGGTATCACTCAAGCTGTGTAGTTTTATCGAGAATAACACAACAACTAGAGTTAATCGCGCTAGAACAATCTAACACCATAACATTTCACGGTGAATGCGTTAACCGTATGAATAATAGCCTTGGCTTTACTACTAAATCAAAAAATAAGATGATGTTTAAAGAGTGCTCAGGTAAAATTCAGCAATTTTATTTCGCTATTGCCTATCTGTATAATAGTAGCAATGTACAGACCAATGATAATTACATCGTTGCCCTACACGCAACACTTACCGAATTACAACCGTATTTTAAGCAACATCAGATTATACCCATCCAATTCATAAATCATATCTCACAGCATCTAGAAAAAATTAAACATGACGATATCGAAACTTTATGGAGATTACTAGCTTTAATTATTGATGATTGGAATATACTATGTCAATACAATCATTAAAATTTCAAAGAATTATCCATAATGCATTAATTTTCACTATCAGCTTATTTATTAGCTTTTATAGCCATATTCCTTTTGCTTTTTGGGTATCGGCAACAGTACTAGCTATTATGCTACCGCTCGAAAGCACGCTGATCCAAGAGCGTATCAAATTCGTATTTATCGGTACAATTCAAGGGTTAACTTTATTTATTCCGCTGTGGTTATTAATGGATATTAATAGCAATTTAATCTTTATAATTATCCCATTTACACTCGCCGCAATGAATTTTTTTCTAATTCATAACTTCACCCGAAACATTGCATTTTTAAATATAAATTTAGGAATCTTTCTTGAATATATCCAATTCGGCAGTTACCATTTCTCGTTCTTTCTGGTTGCTAGAATAATGACTATCATCATTGGCGTTTTATTAGTTTGGTTTGGTGAGGTATTATTTACTCGGCGGAAAAACTATGGATATTATGAATTTACAGCCTCAATCAGTCAGTTAGCTACAACACTTAAACATATTCAAAATTACTTTAGTCAGATTAAATTAGGACACCAAACTATTGAGCATCAACTTACCGTAACACAAAATCTAATTCAAATTAATGCTATTACAGATAAAGTAGCAAATAATTACAAAAGTATTTTACTTGAAAAAAATGTGGAACGAATTGAATCACTAAGCAACCATTATTTGCCAATTCCCAATCTGCTAAAAGAATATAAACTAGCATTATTAGGTATAGGTTATACCATTAGTGATAATTACCACTCATTATCCAGCACAAATTTTGAACAAATACGTTCTAGATTAAATGAAATTAATCATCTAATTATAGAGCATTTAAATCCGTTACTTGAAGAAAAAAACTTATGAAAAATATTATCCTAGTTATCATTACTAGTCTAATTAGCAGCTGTAGTTTAATTAGCGCAAAAACCGATATGCCACCACCAGTGGTTACCAATAAATGGGCATCTTCCAGCCCTGGAATTATGGTTAAAAATGTAAATTATGCAGTTGAATCACAGAATTTGACTTGGTGGTGGACTAAATATAATGATAAAACCTTAGACAAACTAATGGAATCAGCTTTTGCCAATAATAATCAGCTACAAATTGCTGCTGCAAATACTGATTTTGCAAATGCGCAACTAAAAAGTATTGAGTTTGCGTGGATTCCTAATCTATCATTTCTAACTGGATACTCATCTTTTCCAGCAATGGGGAGTTTAGGCTATTTTTATGGTGGAATGGCGAGCTATTCTTTAAATGTATTTCAGCAAATTAAAGCTCAGGAGCAAGCCAAATATATAGTCAAAGCGACTGAGTATCAACAAAAAAGCGTGCAACTGGGTGTAATCGGTCAAGTTGCAGTTAGTTATTTTAGTTTACTTGCCTATCAAGAGCAGTTAGAAATTTATGAGAAATTAACGCGCGATCTTGTTGAAATTCTAAAACTAAATAATCAACGCTTTAAAACTGGCGTTAGCTCACAGAAAGAACCATATATCTCAGCTTCAGAACTTGCACAAATTAAAGCAAAGACTCAAATAATTAAACATAATATTGTTCTTACCCAAAATGCGCTTAAATATTTGACCAATCAAAATCCAGGAGCTATAACGCTTAGCAAAAAATTTAGTAACATTGATCCTGATTTAATTGTTGTTAGTGAATTACCACTTACCGCACTAAATAATCGCCCAGATATCCAAGAGGCAACCTCTAAGCTTGATGCTGCAAATGCTGGAATCGGCGTTGCACAATCAGAGCTATTGCCAACAGTTAGTTTTGCTAATTTTTACCGCGATGCTGCGCCAAATTTTGGTAATAGTTTCCAATCAAACGATTTAAATCAGCTGGTACTGGCAGTTCCAGTTATTAATGCTCAAGCTCTTGCAGATATTGCCGCCAGAAATGCTATCTATAAACAAATTTACTTCCAATACATGCAATCTGTAGTTGCTGCTCTACGTGACATAGATAATGACATATCCGAACATGCTCAATATACAGTTCAATTAAGCGATAATTTGCGTGCGTTAGATGATATTGACAAAACCTGTGGCTTAGATAAGGCTCGCTTCGATAGCGGAGTTAGCAGCTATCTTGAATATATAAACTGCGTAACTAAATATGACTATTATCGTCTAACAATAGTCCAACTAAAATTAGGAAAAATAATGGCTATGGTTAAACTCTACCAAGACTTAGCTATCACTAAAAATTAGAAATTACGGTAAGAAAAATTTAGAGAATATACCTTTATTTAGTTAATGCTAAATCCCCTTTAGGATCATCCTTATGTTATAGCCAAAGCACGGTTTATCTGTAGAAATTTAGACTTCATCTGATATAAACAACTCAACTGGCAGTTTTTATAACACTATAAAGTTATTGGTTAATTCAAGCGGTAAATGCTTAACTGCTTCACCTATTATCTAAAATTCTCTAATAACCACACTGTAAATTTTTCTATCTTGCATAAAATTCACCAAAACTCATCCCATTCACATATGAAAATATGACTTCATGGCTCGAGGGTGTCATTGGTAAACAATCATAGATCTCGTTCAGACATAAATAATATTCTTTTGTATTTGCTCCTTAGCTAGTGGTTTTAGTGCTGACTCTATCCCCAAGTCAATTTTTTTGCCTAATTGCTCCTCAAGCCCTCTTTTGGGTCCGAAGAAATTTTTAATTATTTTCTTTTTCTGATTTCTATTTTGTCATTTTTGTCTCTTTTTAATTTAGATAACAGCTTACAACTCGTTAATATATTACAAAAATAAAGCCTAGGCTACAAAAACCTAGGCTTTATTTTAACATACTTGTTAATGATTATTTTTTGTCATTAACTTCAGTGTATTCCGCATCAATCACATCATCTTTTGGCGCAGAACCAGAAGCTTGTTCAGCTCCAGCAGCACCTGCTGCACCAGCTTGTTGTTGATCAGCATACATCATTTCACCGATTTTTTGTGATGCAGTCATAAGCTCTTGAGTCTTAGCTTCGATAAGTTCTTTATCATCACCTTGAATCGCTTCTTCTACTGCTTTGATTGCTGCTTCAATTTTTTCTTTTTCAGAAGCATCAATCTTATCACCATAATCAGCTAATGATTTTTTCACAGTGTGAATCATACCATCAGCGTGGTTACGTGCTTGCACCAAATCAGCGGCTTTTTTATCTTCTTCCGCGTGAGCTTCGGCATCACGTACCATTTGCTCGATTTCAGCTTCAGATAGACCAGAGCTAGCTTGGATGGTAATTTTATTTTCTTTACCAGTTGCTTTATCTTTAGCCGATACGTGCAAGATACCATTGGCATCAATATCAAAAGTTACTTCAATTTGTGGTGTTCCACGTGGCGCTGGTGCAATACCACCAAGGTTAAATTGACCTAGTGATTTATTACCAGTCACAACTTGACGCTCACCTTGCAAAACATGAATCGTAACTTCAGGTTGATTATCCGCTGCAGTTGAGAACACTTGTGATGCTTTAGTAGGAATCGTTGTATTTTTATTGATTAATTTAGTCATCACATTACCCATAGTTTCGATACCAAGTGATAATGGAGTTACATCCAACAACAATACATCTTTACGATCTCCAGCCAATACTGAACCTTGAATCGCTGCACCAACTGCAACCGCTTCATCTGGATTCACATCTTTACGTGGCTCTTTACCAAAGAATTCTTTTACTTTGTCTTGCACACGTGGCATACGAGTTTGACCACCAACCAAAATCACATCGTCAATATCAGACGCAGATAAACCAGCATCTTTTAACGCCACGCGACATGGTTCAATAGTTGCATTTACCAAATCATCAACCAATGATTCAAATTTAGCACGGGTAATTTTCATTACCAAATGTTTAGGACCAGTTGCATCCATAGTCACGTACGGTAAATTAATTTCAGTTTGTGCACTTGAAGATAATTCAATCTTAGCTTTTTCTGCTGCTTCTTTCAAGCGTTGTAATGCCATAACGTCTTTTTTAAGATCAATGCCTTGTTCTTTTTGGAATTCAGATACAATGTGCTCAATCAAGCGTTGGTCAAAATCTTCACCACCAAGGAAGGTATCACCATTAGTTGACAATACTTCAAACTGACTTTCACCATCAACGTCAGCAATTTCAATAATTGAAACGTCAAATGTACCACCACCTAAATCATAAACCGCGATCTTGCGATCTTTACCTTCTTTTTTAGCTAAACCAAACGCTAATGCAGCTGCAGTTGGCTCATTGATAATACGCTTAACATCAAGACCAGCAATCCGTCCAGCATCTTTAGTAGCTTGACGTTGGCTATCATTAAAATATGCTGGTACAGTAATAACTGCTTCAGTTACTGCTTCACCTAAATAATCTTCGGCAGTTTTTTTCATTTTTTTCAAAATTTCAGCAGAAATTTGTGGCGGTGCTAATTCTTTATCATTAACTTTAATCCACGCATCACCATTCGGAGCTTTCATAATTTCAAACGGCATTAAACTAATATCTTTTTGTACTTCTTTCTCTTCAAATCTACGACCAATTAAACGTTTTGAAGCATAAATTGTATTTTTAGGATTAGTAACAGCTTGACGTTTTGCTGGTGCACCAACTAAAGTTTCACCATCAGTATATGCAATAATTGAAGGGGTTGTACGCGCACCTTCTGCATTTTCAATAACTTTTGGCTGTCCATTTTCAATTACAGCCACACATGAATTGGTAGTACCTAAATCAATCCCGATAATTTTACCCATATTATTTCCTTTTAAAATTTGGATTTGCCAGCGCTAAGAAGAGATTTTCACCTTATCCTACCAATCAGTCCTTGATCAGTATATTACTCATTCAGATTAGAAATGCTCGTAGGCGCTTTGCTACGCTGCTTACACCCAGTAAGTAAGTCGCAAAGCAACGACCGAGAATGAAGAAAATGTTTGAGTATGTGGCATAAATTCTTTGTTATTTAGCAGATAAGGTTAATATTGAATATTTCAAGTAATTTTTTTAGATTTTTTATAATTTTAATCCACTGCTACACCAACTATGGTGACGTAGCAGCAAATTAAATTGTTTTGGAGGTAGGATTTAGCGCGGATAAAATTCGTCCAGTGATTTATCTTTTGCTTTAACAACTTTTTTCTTTATAGTTAGAGCTGAAATCTCAGCTGCAAATTCACCAAAATGACTAAATTGTGCATCACGATATAAGGCAAGATTAAATTGCTCAATCAAATTGGCTAACTTGGCATTGCTGTTATTCAGATCTTTAATATCTGATACAGAATAAATCGGACGATTATAGTGCAACGAAGCAAAGCGCAATAAAGCTTTATTCATTGCTTGAACATCTTGGTTTTTACAGGCTACAACAAAAGCGTTCAATGCCTCTTTTTCAGTAGTAATCTTTTCGATTATCGCCGTTTGAGCTGGATTAGATTTGTTTACAACTTCTTGAGGCGTCTGATTAGCATTTTTGCGTGAGCGCCACCATATAACTAAGGCTAAAACACTAATTAGCCACAAAGCGCCAATTGCCAGCGCGATATAAAACCAAATACTTTTCGGAGCACTGTTTTTATTCTTAGCCGTGGTATTTTGGCTCGCTACAGCTTTATTATCATCAATTGTATTAGCGGTTACTGCACTTGCTGTAGTCTTACCATCGCTGACTACATCAAAAGAAGTTGCTGGAATCTGCGCGTGTTGCATGGTATCTGATTTTAAATCCCACCATTCAACCTTAGTTGCCGGAAATTCAATTTTTCCTGCTTGGGTAGGCACATACGCGATTTTAAAAGTTTTATGCGCACGCAATTTGCCACCAACAATCACATCTGAGCTATTTGTTTTATCTGGATAAGCGTTAACGCCCTGTGGTTTACTAAATTCTAACTCCGGTAAAGAGCTTGCCATTACGCCATCTGTATTAATGGTAATCGTGCGAGTAATTGCTTCACCAACTTTGACTTGGTGTGAACTTTGTGACCAACTCTCACTAACATTTAGTGAATTAGCTGGCAGCCAGGTCATTGGATTAACCCCAGCTGGCGTTGACTTAACTTTTAACGTCAATGGCTTAGAGCTGATTACGAATGGTTGCTGATCCATCATCGCAAAGAAGCCACCACCTCTTTGATTTTGCCCAGCGCGCACGCCACGAATTTTCAATGCTGGAATTATTATCTCTCCAGCGGCAGTTGGTGTAACCAAATATTTTTGTTCAACAACCTGATAGTTAGTATTACCTTGGGTATCCTGATATTGAATCGATTTACCTTGTTGCTGAAACTTAGCATTGGGAATATCAAACTGTTCTAAGCTCAAATTAGCAACTGAAACGGCAATATAAACCTTTAAACTAATAACGACTGGTACACCAACGTATGTCGTTTGTTTAAAACTACTTACATCAGCAAAAAGCTCACGTCGTGAACCAGCTGCTTGTTTACCAGAAGCCACACCGCCTTGTGTGACCTCAATCGGAATTGCGGCAGTCATATCATTCCCTACTTTTAAAGCAGGTATAACTTGCTTGCCGGGATTTTTGGGCATTAATGTAATTTGATAAGAGGATTGCGAACTCGTTTTGCCATTAACAATACTCATCTGGCTACTGCTGCTAGTTCCATAAATTTCAAAATTAGCATTTAATGGATTTAAGTCAGGCTTATCACCAGAATCAGGTAAAACTATGGTTAACGTGAGGCTTTGACCAAGCGCAAGATTTGCATGATCAACACTTGCTTCCACTTGAGCATATGCCGCCTGTACCATCATTAATGAAGCAATAATAAAACTTAATACTTTCTTATTCATTAGTTACCACCCTGTTGCTGCTGTTCATTTTGATAATCACGTAAGAATTTATTTCTCAAAAGTCCGCCCGGATCATCTGGGATTTGTGATAATGCCGCACGCAGTTCCTGATCCTGATAATTCTGCGGATTATTATTCATATTATTCGCTGCGGCAGGCGTTGGCGTAGCCCCAGGAGTTGGCGTCGGTAAGGCTTGATTTTGCTTAGGATCTGATTTGTTTTGATCTTGTTTAGCCTTATCCGCTGGATTGTCCTTCTTCTCTGAATTTTCAGGGCTATTCTTTTTCTGATCTTTCTGATCTTTCTGATCTTTCTGATCTTTCTGATCTTTCTGATCTTGTTTATTTTGTTGTTCTTGCTGTTGCTTTAATTTTTTTACTAGCTCGCGATTATGCTCGGCATCCGGAAAATTTTTTTGTAATTCCAGTGCTTTGGTATAAGCATCAATAGCTTCCTGATATTTCTGCATCTGAGCTAAGGTATTACCCTGATTGTACCAACCATTGGCTGTTTTATCCTGCTTAAACATCTCCAAAGCTTGGTCATATTTTTTATCACGATAGTAAGCAACACCCTTCCAATGATTATCGTTAAATTTAGCCGCTGCCTCGCTATTTTTTTGTTGATCCAATAACCTTGCTGCTTGTTGATTCTGATTAAACCATAAATCCTGAAAGCTAAAAGCAAAAGCAGTATTAGATAGCATCAAGCCAAGCATGATGCAAGTTCCGCGTAACATATTGCGTAATGGAATTAATTTTTGTTCTAACATAATTTCTCCAACCATCCTCTACGCGCTAACAATGCAAACAAAATCAATGCTCCCCAAATCAAATAATCACCGCGATCTTGCCATAAGCTTTCGGTTTGCGACTCAGCTGAAGCTTTAGCATCAAGATCATTTAAAGCAGCCACTTTTAATAAACTATCGACATCGCTATTATCGCCCTTGAATGCCACATATTCACCGCTACCAGTTCTTGCCAAATTCTCTAAACCGCTAACATCAAGATGCGTCAAACTCACATTACCATTAGCATCAGTTGCAAAATTACCATCATTACCTCTCTCAGGCGTCCCCTCCTTAGTTCCAATCGCCAAAACAGAAGTCACAAATCCTTGCTTGGCTAGATCACTCGCCTCAGTCAATGCACTGGCAGATGGTGAACTATCGGTAATCAAGATAATTTCGCCACGTGTTGATCCAGATTGTTTAAAAAGTTCGCCAGCTTTAGCTAGTCCTGCAGCAATATCTGAGCCCTGTACTGGAACAATGTTTGAGTCAAGCACTGGCACCATTGCAGCAATAGTATTACTATCTGCAGTTAGTGGTGACACCACAAAAGCACTGCTTGAAAAAACCACCATTCCCGTTTGCCCTTCTTTTATCGCATGCAGCAAATCAAGAACTTTATATTTAGCTCTTTGCATCCGTGAAGGCGTAATATCTATCGCATTCATTGATTGCGAAACATCCAGTACAATTACCCGAGCAATATTTTTTTGATAAACTGGTGCAGCATAACGTGACCAACTAGGTCCACTTAGCGCAAACACAGTTAAAAACCAAGCAACCCCAAGTAGCACTATCATCCATGTCGAACGAGCCGAAGGAGAACTTACTAAAATATGCTCAAGCAAATGCGGATCACAATGCTCTTTCCAAACATTATTACTCGCTTGAGATTTTTTATGCCACAAGATAGCAATCAAGAGCGCTGGAATCAATGCCAGCCACCACCATGGACGTATAAAATGAAACGTTCCTAACATTTTACCTTCTCCATATTCTAATAATCATTAACAGAAAACTTAGTCCCAGAGCCACCCCAAGAGTCCACGGATAAAGCGGAGTCACAGGACGAATGGTAATTGCATCCGATTTAACTGGCTCAAGTTGATTAATTCGTGCATAAATATCGGATAATGCAGCACCATCCTCAGCACGAAAAAATTCTCCACCAGTAATTTGAGCAATTTGTTTAAGGCTATCAATATCCAAATCGCTAGACGGATTAACAATCTGCGTACCAAATATTCCCGGGATCGCCATTTGACTGGCACCAAGTCCAATCGTATAAATTTTGATATGTTCTTGTGCAGCAAGCTTAGCTGCAGCCAAAGGTTGCATTACGCCAGCATTATTTCCGCCATCAGTGAGTAATACCAGTGCTTTACTATCACCGGGATAATTAAGAAATTGTTTAACCGATAAACCAATCGCATCACCAATTGCCGTTTGCGGTCCAGCTATTCCCAAAGTCGCGTCATTTAACATTTGCCCAACGGTTTTACGATCAAAAGTCAATGGTGTTTGTAAATATGGACGCGACCCAAATAAAACTAAACCTAAGCGATCACCTGTACGCCCGCTGATAAACTGATTCGCAACCCGTTTGACAACATCAATCCGCGTTTCAGTACCGCTACTGGTTTGCATATCAGGAGTTTGCATACTACCCGATAAATCAATTGCCATCAATAAATCGCGCCCACTTTGCGGAAGCGTTAATGGTTTACCCAGCCACTGTATCCCAGCACCTGAAATCACCATTAAAATCCAAATCAGCAAGGCAAGATATTTTAAAGAAGAAAGTGCTTTAGGCTTGCCAGAGCTATCGCCATGGGCAAAAGCCTGTTGCAGCTGGCTAAAAAAAGGAACTTTTAACGCCGAAGACTGCTCATTTTTAACGGAAGGAAACAGATAGCGCACAATAAAAGGCAAAAATATTGCCAAAAAAACCCATGGGTAAGCAACTTGAATCATAACATCACCGTCCTTAACCAATTTTTAACTACACCCAATAGTTCTTGTGGATTTTCCAAAGATTGTCGTTTATAAACATCAAGTAAAACACGCCCAGTACCACTAGTAAATTCAGTTGTTTTACCACTCCGATCCAAAAACTGCAACCATTTTTCACCAAATAGATTTTGGGGATGCAATTCGCTAAATTTCTCGCGGGCAACCCTTTTTAGTAAAATCGAAATCTCAGGGAGAACTTCTTCTCTTTGCTCAGGCTCCGAAGCTTGTGCTTTAGCTTCAATCTGCGCCAGCAAAATCAAAACTTGTTTTAATTTATACTGTTTACTTGCACGGCGTAATTGCCATAGAATAAGTAAAATTATAATCACAAGCATGACTGCCAGCACAATATACCACCCCGGAGCAAGAGGAAAAATTGAAACTGGTGCTGGTAAATGAATATCTTTTAAATCTGCTAAACTATTATTTTCCACTTCTGTTTACTCCAGCTTTTAATACTGCTGCCAAATCATCATTAGTTGCCAGTGTCATAAACTGCATCCGATTTTGCCGCGATAAATTGCGTAAATCAGCCACTCGCTTAGCAAAAGGTTGTGCATAACGCTCTTTAGTTTGCAAAGTATCACCAATCTCCAACCGAGCGCTGCCATTATCCGTAAAGCTAAATATCCCACGATCAGGCAAATTAGCTTCAAGCGGATCATAAACCAGTAGATTAATCAGCTCACATTTATGCGCAATCAACCGTAAATATTGTTCTGCTTCGCTAATTAAATTACAAAAATCACTCAAGACAATCACTGTGCTACCTGATTGAATCTGGCGCAAAATAAATTGCAAGCTATTTGCCAAACCACCTTGCTGGCGATTTTTCCGCGGATACGTCAAAAGATTAAACACATCTAATAAAGACTGACGACTGCGCCGTGGCTTAATATACTCTGCACCTAGTTCATCAAAAACGACTCCACCAACTTGTTGATGTTGTGTCAATGCTGCCCAGCCTAAAAGAGCAGCAATTCGTGCTGCAATAACGCTTTTAAAAGCAACTTTGGTAGCAAAGCGCATCGATGCAGATTGATCTATCAATAGATAAACTGAACGCTCACGTTCTTCATGATAAACCTTAGTATAAGTTTTACCAGATCTGGCGGTTAGCGGCCAATGAATCAAACGAATATCATCACCAGCCTGATAACGCCGAACTTCGTCAAAATCCATTCCACGCCCACGGGCATGCGAAGCATTGATACCATTAGTTACCGAATTAACTTTATTAGGATTAAAGAGCTGTAATTCGGCTGCGCAATAGCGCATCGCCAAAAGCTCATTAATTTCCGGATTAATGCCTTTAGTCATAATTTTTCATTCACTAGATATTGATAAAAAGTTTACTCGAAGTATTTAAGAATACATTCCTAAGGAATCGGAACTACATTGAGAATTTTATCAATAATTTGATCGCTATTGATACCTTCAACCTCAGCTTCAAAAGTAAGTAAAATTCGATGGCGTAAAACTTCATGAATCATGACATGAATATCGTGTGGTGTAACATAATCGCGACCTTCCAGCCATGCATGAGCACGGGCTGTGCGTTCTAGTGCAATCGTTCCGCGTGGGCTAGCACCAAAACTGATCCATTTAGCTAGTTCTGCTTGGTATTTTTGTGGGTTGCGAGTTGCCATAATCAGTTGAATGATATATTCTTCTAAAGCATGGCTTAAATGAATATTAGCCAGTTGTTGTTGCGCCGCAAAAATTGATTCTTGGGTAATTCTTGGGCGATTTACATCTGCAGCTTGATTATTTACGCGATTTAGTGCCAAAATTTGCGCTTCTGCAGCCGCATCTGGATAGCCAATTTTAACATGCAACATAAAACGATCTAGTTGCGCTTCAGGTAAAGGATAAGTTCCCTCTTGTTCAATTGGATTTTGCGTTGCCATAACTAAGAATAATTGTGGCAAAGGATAAGTTTGTTTACCAACTGTGATTTGTTTTTCACCCATCGCTTCAAGTAGTGCTGACTGCACTTTAGCTGGCGCACGGTTAATTTCATCCGCTAGCAAGAAATTATGAAATAATGGACCAGATTGAAATTGGAATGTGTGTTGCTCAGGAATATAAACATCAGTACCAGTCAAATCTGCTGGTAATAAGTCTGGTGTAAATTGAACCCGGTGATAAGAGCAATCAATACAAGAAGATAAAGTTTTAATCGCGGTAGTTTTAGCAAGTCCCGGTGCGCCTTCAACTAAGAGATGCCCTGATGATAATAATGCAATGAGTAGGCGCTTGGTTAGTTCGGATTGCCCAACCACCCGGCTATTTAGATAATTAAGTAATTGTTGAAACTGTTCGTGTTCGGTCATAAATCCTCCAGCATTTTAAAAAACCAGTAAAGGTTACTCCTTTTATTAAGATAATCTTGGTTTGAGAGTCAAAACAAGCATCTCTCTCAGACGCTATTATCTCAAACGTTGGCAATTGTAACATATCATTTTTTAAAAATCAAGACTCTAATTTAAACATCACCACGTATAAAATATATCTGACTGATATAAAACAATAAATTACACCAAAATTCAGAACAGACAGCATCTAAATAAACTCAAAAATATTTATAACCGTTACCTTGCAAACTTCAATCATTAGATCAAATAACAGAAACATATAAATAAATATCCAAAATATTTGACTTTTAGCAAATTATCAATGATTAAAATATATTTTTATTTGACACAACTACCATTAAGAGCTAATGGATCTACGCTTAATAATAGCGTTCCCTTAGTATCACAAACCGTTGCTAAAACCAAAACCTCTGATTTTACCCCAGCTATTTTCTTTATTGGAAAATTAACCACGGCAGCAATTTTTTTGCCAATCAGATCACTTGGTGAATAATTCTGCGTAAGCTGTGCAGAACTGGTTTTCATGCCCAAATCACCAAAATCAATGGTTAAAATATATGCGGGAATTCGTGCTTTTTGATTAATTTTGGCATCAAGAATTGTGCCACTACGAATATCAATCTTTGCAAAATCCTCCCATTCAATTAATTCTTTCATATCAAACACCCTAAATATACGATAAAACATTACAAATACTGTGCTTCATGATGCAATACTGATTTTATTGAATTTCGCCGAGTAATACGTTCAATATAATTACTTAGATTAGGATAGTTTTGAGTAGAAACGTTCGTGTATTTTGTCCATTGATAAACGACAAATAAATACGCATCCGCAATTGAAAATCGTTCTGCAGCGAGATATGACTTATCAGCTAAGTGGTTATTTAAAATCATAAAATATTTATTAATGCTAGTATGCGCCCAAGTTCTGACATTTTGTTGAGTAGCAGCATTACCTAAAGAGAGCAAATTTAGATTTTGTTTGCTCATCTGCATTTTTACCAACGTAAATTAACTCAAACTCAACTTGTATTTCTTTTAAAATGATATGAACACTAGTACAACATGCATATGGTAAAAAATACAATTTAATCATGTTTCATCCAAGCTAAAACATCCAAAACAAACCACGTAGGAGAATGTGATTAAACAAACTCCCCTACTATAGATGAAGGTCAACTACTTAAAATGGAATATCATCTGCTTGCAATGATGGACCAGGTGCATTAAATCCAGATTGCTGCATAGCTGGAGCTGGTTCATTCCCCGGTGCCTGATCATAACTACCATAGCCACCATCAGGTGCACCAGCTTCTTCAGAGCGCTCACGGCTACCAATAAATTCAATATTTGAAGCACTAACGCGCAATGAGGCAACCGCTTTACCCTCTTTATTGATATAAGCATTGGCGCTTGGCGTACCCTCGATTAATAATTTGCTGCCTTTTTTCACCCATTTTTGTACCGTCTCCGCAGTGCGTCCATTACAGCTGATTTCCAACCAGTCAGTTTTTTGATTGTCTTTAGGTCCTGTAGTAACTGCTAATGAAAAAGTTACAAAAGACTCTCCATTTGGCGCGTAACGTGACTCTGGATCACGACCAACATTACCTGTCACAAATATTTTTTTCATAGCAATACCCTTATTCAAAAATTATAATTCAATCCTCTATTGTACATCAGTCAAAGAAGCACCGTAATCAAATATCAACGCTGATTATGGCTTAATATTTCGTCAAACGTATATTCTTGATAACATTTACCATCACGATAAATCGTCTGCATCAAATCACTCGCCAGTAAATGTTCATCCTCAATTCGCTCAGTATAAATATCTTGTTTATCACGACTAATATAAGTGCTAACATGTCCCTTTAATGACTGTTTTCCCAGATCAGTTATCGGACGCTTTTGCAAATCATGCCATACTTTGCCATCAAAACGCGCAGTTGCTTTCATCGAAAACGAAAACTCATCGCGCCCAGCATCATGCGTCAAACCACTCCCCATCCCAAAAATAATATTTTCCAAACTAATCCGCGCTTTATCCAAACGCGCAACGATGTGGCGGATACTATCATTATTGATTCCATCACCTTGAATCACACCAATATAAGGCGGTAAAACTTTATAACCAAATTTATTAACACTATAACCGAATTTATCCATCAAAATTTTAATTACTTCCATGCACATGGTAAGTGGATCGCCCGAATCAGGTCTTACTACTACTTTACCACCCAAGGCACCTAGCTCAATAATTTTGTCACGATAGATACCACCGATATAATCACGAGTCAGCCGATAAATATCATAAGTATCGCCAACGATCGAAACAATCGGTAAACCCTCTTTGTTTTTTATTTTGTACTCCAGCAAATCAATCATCATCTTAACTGCTGGCAAGTCATCTCGGGTATTTGAATCAGACCAAGTACACATTACACTATGTTCAGAAGCGCTGACACTCATGCCATAAGCTTTGGTTGTATTATAAAAATGCTTGATATTACGATTTGCCTGAGCACAATCAGTACCATTAAACCCAGCAGACAAGTGCGCCATTCCTGCCAAAATATCCGCTTCATAACTATCAGCGCCGCGTGAGCCAAAATTATGCAAATGAAAATTAACCTTACCCGCCTCTCCACTATGTTTAATCATCATATCATCAAGATAGCGATATAAATCCAAGGCAATTGACGCAACCGTCGTCATCTTCCAGCATACTCGCTGAAACATAGTCTCAATATATGAACTTAACCAGCCGCATTTAGGATCGGTATTAACAATTGTCACGGTTGCCACACCAACTGGTACTAACATGCCTTCTGGCACAGCACGAATTTCCAACGGTAAATAACCATTATGCTTATCTAAAATGTGCTGCCAACGCTCGCGGTTAAAACTAAAACCTTGCTCACGCAATTCAATTTCTGCTTCATCCAACATCCATGCTTCAACTGGTTCAGTGATGTATTTCTTAACTGCATATTGATGCCCCATTGCCTTAATAACATCAGTATAACGATTGCCACGTCGCGGAACAATAGTTGAAAAAATATACTCGGTGTCTTCAGGTAACATTTTGCCATGATCATTTTTATACGAATCAATATCAAGAATTATATTGCGGCGCAAGCTATTACTCATATTTTCACTTTTTAAAATTTAGTTATAATTAATCTTTAATTGAACACCACCCTCGAATTATATTCATTATTGAGTTAATTGGCAACGCGTTTTTTTACCACTAAGCGCAACTGGAGTGGCTGCAGTCAAATCAACACTCATTAATTTTTGAATCTGTGGTGTCAAAGCATTTTTTTCTGCCTCTTCAAATTCATCACAATTATCTTTAGTTGCAATTATATTAGCACCCTGCCAATAAGTCAATTTTTTGCGACTAATTTCCATCGGATTAGAATAGCTAGCAGTAAATACCTGACGTTTGCTATCCAAATCAAAAATCAGCACATCGCGCCCATCTGGTCCAGTTCCCCGATCAATAAAAATCAGATTTTTCCATTTACCAAGAAAATAGCTCGCCTCACCACTATCGGTTTCCCAACCAGCAGCGTTATCCCAGCTACATGATGCATCATCGCCTGATTTAATTAAAACATGATCACCCGGCGCATCCTCATCTTTTTGCGTAACAACAGTAATGCTCTTCTTATAGTGCAAACATTTGCTATTTGTACTTTCAATCGCTTTATACGGCGACTCACTACCATCCAGCATACCCGAAAAGCTATCCGCAAAAACTGGAGTTAATGATAAACACAATAAACCTAAAATTAATTTTCGCATAATTCCCTCTTTGAAATAAAATTATTGACCATCTTTAGCATTTTATTGTTAGTAACAATTAACTCAATCTTATGATAATAAATATTAGAGCTACTACTTATATAAAGCTTAATTACTAAATAAGTCTTGATGGCTGTCTATAATTTTCTTTTTATAGCCACGCTTCGTAATTTGAACTGTATGGTCAATTGATTGTTTTATTGAATAAACTTCTTTAACAGAATAGTTTCTGCTAACCTCATCACCAAATTCATCGTAAGTTATATTTATATATAACTTGCAAATTATTGTACTACCATTCCCAAACTGATAGCGACCAAGAATTATGTCATTTTTGAAATTATTATCACCCATTGTAAAATCTATTTTATCACCGTGATATAAACCAGTCCATTTATATTTACCACTTTTTAGCACTGGTGATATTATTTCTATTTCTGCATCTTCATATTGTTCATTTCTGAGTTTATTTATGATAAAGTCACTAAATTGTGAACGCTCAACGATCTGCTCGCTATTCTCACTTACAGTAAAGCCAATTTTATCAACCTTATGTAGTTTACTAACATGTTCATAATATTTTGACACATGATTTTGAATACTTCGTTTACTCTCTTCTAACTCTAATGCCTTTTTTTCATTATCTAGTTTGAGTCCTTTTAGGGTTTCTTCATCTATTTGATAAGATATTGCCGCATTTTTATTATCTGTTGTAAAATAGTATTTTATTATGTCATTTATAGCAGGACTTAAAAACAATAATACAGCACTTATATTTGCTATTCCTTTCAATCTGAAACGTTCTATTAGTCCGCCTGTTATATATGCCTCTGTTTCAAGAGATAATTTTGTTTCAAATATATTTTCTAAAATACTAATTACAGATAAAAATTCTTTTTCAGCTTTGTTTCTAATAAAAGCATCCACTGAATGAGAGTTATCACTTAAGTAATAATGTATTTCAATATATTTATTAGAAGTATCATCCATAACCCAAGCCCCCTCAAATAGTTTATAAATTTAAAATTGCGACTCATTAAGCTACTCTAAGTCCGCGCGACTAAGCTGTTATAGTCACTCAATACAAAATTAAACTTGACACCGTACACCTTAAGCGGTTATAATCCGCCCTAGAGTTAATCAGTTACTTGAAAACTGGTGCTTGTAGGTGGCGTAATGGTATACGCGTGCTACAAGTAAAAATAGCCAACCCACAGTTGGCTATTTTTATTTCCAGATTCAATTTAGTGCAAATTAGCAGGCTTGCCTCGATTCAACAAATAAATCACCACCGCCACTACAGCAAACAAAACATATCCTCCAGCAATTTCTAATGGAATAATTTGTTTTTCAGCAGGCAGTGAGCCAAACCAATACATTGATCCATCAAGATTAATCGAATGAATTACCCCAAACAATGAAGCAACAGCCAATATTGCACACGTTATAACCGCCGCAACAATTTTTCGATCAATTAAATAATAAACTAAAGCCGCCCACAAAGTTCCGGTTACGATAAAACCATTCCCAAAAGTCACGATTGCCGCAATATCTGACAATTTGCCATCATGTACCGTATAGAGCAGACTATTTAATTTATCCATTGATACTAGGTCAGGGTTAGAAGATAATTTAATCTCAACCATCCGCGCAATAGATGGGAATAGCCCCAAAATCGCAGCAGGTAAATATTTTTTCTCACTAATTAAGAACACTTGCATTGCAATCTCAATACCGACAAAGAATAACACTGGAGCCAAGATTGCATCAGGCACTAATTCTATCAGATAGTTAACAAAACCAAACCATGCACCGATACCAACAACAATAATATTAATCAGTAAATACCCAGCACGTGAATCCATCTTTTTATACGCAGGGAATCCAGCATAGGGTGTAGTTTGAGCCGTACCACCAAAGACCCCCATCAGCATCGTTGCAATACCATCAACCATTAATAAATCTTTGGGTGAGTATTCTTCACCAAGTACCGATGCACTTTCTGCCACTGACACAGTACCGAAAATCACCAACAGAGCAAAAGGAAATGCAATTGAAAAATATTTTGCAGCAATACCCAACGAACCAAAGAAAGTCAGATCAGGTGAAGGAAACGCAAACTCAATATGAGAAAGACTAGGAATATTACTATGCCCTGTTAATCCAATTTGGAAAAGGTAGTACACGATAGTGCCAAGAACAATAGCAACTAAAATTGCTGGTAAACTATACGGGAGTTGATATCCTGCAAAGTAAACCATTACAATAATTGCCAATACCAAAAAACTAACCAATGGTAGTTGCAACATCGCAAGCAATGGGAAAAAAGCAATTAACCCGATTGCCACACCAGCTAGTCCACCTAATAAAGCAACTGTCGGCAATGCATTTTTAATCTTATGTGCAAAAAATGAAAAAACAAATTTCACAAAGCCAATAAAAAAGCAGCATGCACAACTGATATACCAGCTATGTAATGCTGCTGATTCTGGATTCATACCCTGAGATTTAAACATCAAAAATGATGGACCAACCACCGCCAGGGTCATGCCAATACAAGTTGGCGCATCCAGCCCGGATGGAAAAGCAGTTACATTATCCCGACCAAGCTTTTTTGCCAAGCGAAAAGCAAAATACATAAAAACAATATTGCCAAGCACCACACCAACCGATAAGCCAGGAATAATATGTTTAACAACTATCCCTGCAGGCATACCAAAAACTACGGTCAATAAAAAAGCAATAATCGCCATATTGGTCAAATTATCAAAAACGATGGTTGCCGAACTACTGATGTCGCCTAGACTAAACCAACGATATTTTAAAACATTTGCTGATCCCATAATCCCCTCCATTTTTTATAGTTATAGTAATTAAAGTGTAAAATTCTCACCTAGGTAAACTTGTTTAACTTTCTCATTTTGAACTAATTCATCTGGCACGCCACTAGCTAAAACATTGCCCTCGCTAATAATGTATGCACGATCACAAATACGTAGAGTTTCACGTACATTATGATCAGTAATAATCACGCCAATGCCTAGTTCTTTTAAAAATACAACTACTTTTTGAATATCACTAACCGCAATTGGATCGACTCCCGCAAAAGGCTCATCCAATAAAATAAAGCGCGGATAGTTAGCCAAGGCACGAGCAATTTCACAACGACGGCGCTCACCACCAGATAAAGCCATTGCATTAACATCACGCAAGTGATCAATATTTAATTCAGAAAGCAATCTATCTACTTCTCGTTTAATTTTTTTACGATCTAAGTTCTTTAGCTCTAAAATCGAGCGTACATTTTCTTCTACTGTCATCTGACGAAAAATTGACGCTTCTTGAGGTAAGTAGCCTAAACCAAGTGCCGCACGTTTATGTACCGGAGTACTCTTGATATTCTGACCATCGAGATAAATATCTCCTCCGTCGCTAGCCAATAATCCTGCCACCATATAGAAGCTAGTAGTTTTACCTGCTCCATTCGGGCCAAGTAAACCGATTACTTCATTACTATGCACATTAAATGAAACATCTTTAACTACCACTCGTTTTTTAAACTGTTTACGCAGATGTTGAACATCTAAAAAACTACTGGAGCTTAATTGTTGAGTCGCTGCCATTGCCACCACCTTTTTGCGGTTGTAAAATTACTGTCACCCGACCACTTTTAGTCGTAGAGACTCCGTTCGCATCATTTGAATTAGCACTATAAATTTGAGTCTTGGTATTATAGGTAAGCTTATCACCCATCACCAAATTATCACCTTTTTTAACTCGTGCCCGACCAGTTAATACTGCCAAATTATTTTTGGTGTTATAATCAAAAACATTGCCCTGCCCTTCAGTTTTATCCCCGTCATCGTTCAGCTGTGAAAAAGTAACTGGTGAACCAGTCATGTGGATAGTTTTGTAACCATCTTTATCTTGGCTGGCTTGCGCTAAATTCGCGTGTGCCAACATACTGCCCTGTGAAATAACCACATTCCCAGTAAATACCGTCACCATATTTTTCTGATCTACGGTAAGATGATCTGCATCAATATGAATCGGTTGTGATGCGTCAGTTTTTAAGGCACTAGCAGTACCAGAGATAAAACACAGACCTAAACACCAGCACAATATTTTTTTATACTCAAACTGATTCGAACACACGCGTGTGGCAATACTAGTAGGCGATTTACGACGAAGCCTACACCAAGTAAGTGAGGAGTAAATCAACGACCTAGGATGCTGAATCAATTTGAGTATATATTTTGAATTATTTATCATAGATAACCTTAACATTTGATTCAATTACTAATAGTTTTTTGTCATAATCAACACTAAATCCAATACCTGTTAAAACACTCTTACCTTGAACTGCACGTATCGGCGCGGAGCTATTTGCAAATTTAGTTTTACCATTAATATTAACATTCTTAGTATAAACATTTATGTTTTGCGATGGGACTGACTCAAAAAAGGTAATAATCACGCTCTCGCCTAAAAAGCCCAATAAAGTTTGATTATCCAACCAACCATCTTTGCTGGTTAACTGCTGTGCAATTTGGGTTGTTGACTCATTAAAGGTTTGAAGTGTTAAATTCTGCATCACAATCCGATTACTATCAGGAAACTGAATCCCACTCTCAGCACTAACTTGATAAATTAAAACACCTTGAGGAGTATATAGATTGGCTTGAAAATCTGTCGCAGAATATTCTGGCTTATTTTTGGGTAATTCTAGCTTATGAAAGTCAATTCTGGTCAAAACATTAAGGAGTACACATAAAGCACTAAGAATTATTACTGTTAATATATTAAATAGTCGGGAAGACTGATATTTTAATCTAAACATTGCTCGTTTACTATACCAAATATTGTGCTAGGAAACCATCATATTTGTTTTGAGCTGTAAGCACGATTTCAACAATTTCACGCAATACACCGCTACCACCGTTTATAGTACTTACATGATCTACACGTGTTTTCACGTCGCTAACGGCATTATTTGGTGCAAAGCGCAATCCAACAACGGATAATACGGGTAAATCAATCAAATCATCGCCAATATAAGCAATTTCATCCAAGTTAACTCCTAATTCATTGGCAACTTCGCAAATCTTTGCCCGCTTATCATGAACGCCAGTATAAGTTAAATCGATTCCCAATTTACTACAACGTGCTTCTGTAGCCAATGATTTACGACCTGAAATTACTACAGTTTTGATCCCGCACTCACGCGCCATAATAACCGCAAAGCCATCCAGAATATTAAATTTCCCAAATGGTTCCTCGAAATCATCACGAATAAATACACTACCGTCAGTTAATACCCCATCAACATCGGTAGCAATAACTTTAATTGTTCGTGCTTTATCACTGACTGCTTTGCTTGGCATCTTCTAAAACCCTTTAAATTAATTTAGCTTGAAATAAGTCATGGACATTAAATGCACCAACCACTTTATTGTTATCATCGACAACTAATAAACCACCGATTTTATATTCATTGACGATGTCCACCGCATCAATCGCCATATTGCTTATATGAATAACCTTCGGCTTAACTGTCATTATATCTTTAGCGGATAACAATCGTACGTCATGTTCGCCATCTAAAACTCGGCGTAAATCTCCATCCGTGATGACTCCAAGCATGTGTTGTTGTTCATCGACCACCGCCACTAACCCCAAGCCTTTGTTACTAATTTCAAAGACCACTTCTTTTAAAGGTGCATCTGCAGTTACCAACGGCAAACGCTCACCTTCATGCATAATATCACTGACTTTGGTAAGAAGTTTACGCCCAAGGCTTCCACCAGGGTGAGAGAGAGCAAAATCTTCTGGCTTAAATTGGCGCAATGAAAGTAGTGCTACTGCCAAAGCATCTCCAAGAACCAATGTTGCAGTTGTACTGGTAGTTGGTGCTAGATTGAGCGGGCAAGCTTCTTTGTCAATTCTGACCGTCAACGCGCAGTCAGAAAATTTAGCCAAACTAGAATCAGGATTTCCAGTAATGCTAATGATTTTTACCTGCTTATGCTTAACTGTAGGAATTATTGAACTTAGTTCGTCTGATTCACCTGAATATGATATTGCCAGTAGCAAGTCATTGCTATCAAGCATACCCAAATCACCATGCAAAGCTTCAGCGGGGTGCATAAAAAAAGCTGCCGAGCCAGTCGACGCCAGCGTAGCAGCAATTTTATTTCCTATATGACCAGACTTCCCCATTCCAGATACTATAATCTTACCGCGACAAGCTAAAAGCAACTCAACTGCAGCTACAAAATTACTATCTAAATGTTGCTCAACCTGAATTAAACCAGCAATTTCATCATGAAAAACTTGCTTTGCAATAGTTAATATCTCGGCTGGAGTATGTGTCATTATAGTTATCCTTCTAGACCACCTGCTGTAATATTATAACCTGCATCCACATAAAGAACTTCGCCAGTAATACCACTAGCCAAAGATGAGAATAAAAACGCAGCTGCATTACCAACTTCTTCAGTCGTAACTCCACGTTTTAATGGCGCAAATTTTGCCATATGGTCTAAAATTTTACCAAAGCCACCGATACCGCTCGCCGCCAAAGTTTTAATTGGTCCAGCCGATACCGCATTAACTCGAATCCCCTCTTCACCCATAGCATATGCCATATAACGAGTAGACGATTCCAAAGCGGCTTTAGCAATTCCAGCCATATTGTAATTCGGCAACACTCGCTCACCACCTAAGTAACTCAGACAAATTAAAGAACCATTACGCCCTTGCATCATTGAACGGGCAGCACGAGCTAAAGCGATAAAGCTATAGGCAGAAATATCATTTGACATGCGGAAAGTTTCACGATCAACATTTTCAACAAAATCACCCGCTAAACCTTTTTTAGGTGTATAGGCAATTGAATGCAAAACGCCATCTAAACCATCCCACGCTTGTCCAAGATTAGTAAATAATTGCTCAATTTGTGCATCATCGCTTACGTCCAATGGATATACCAATGAAGAACCAAAATCTTTAGCAAACCCAGCAACACGCTCAGCATACTTTTCGGTTTGATAGGTAAACGCCAACTCTGCACCCTGTGCGTGACAAGCTTTTGCTACACCATAAGCGATTGAGCGGTCTGAAATTAAACCTGTTATTAGAATTTTTTTACCTTGTAAAAACCCCATTACATGACTCCTATCTTAGTATTGATTGAATTAATATGTATGATCTCAATATCTCATCTAAATTATTTTTTGCTGATTTTATCAGGCTTGAGATTATACCATACCAGCCCATATTACGCCTAAATATCAGTTAAATTAAGGTTATTATAAAATGTATAACCTATTTATTTGCTAACAGGGATGCCGGGTAAACATAATTTCAACAATTAAATGATAATCTGTTTCAAGGTTAGGGTAAAATAGAGCTTGTTTATTTTTGTTTGAGAGCCTGAATCATAATGAAAATCCATGAATATAATTCCGCAGATGAACAAGCTATCGCATTGTCACAAGCAATAGCTAATACAATAGAACAAGTTTTGCGTCATAAACCGCAAGTAACCTTGGCTGTGTCAGGTGGCAAAAGTCCAATTAAACTCTTTGAGAAATTAAGCCATTTTGATTTAGCGTGGGATAAAGTCACATTAACCTTAGTTGATGAAAGATTCCTAGCAACCGATCACGCCGATAGTAACGAGAATTTGGTGCGCAAACATCTCTTAATTAATCACGCAGAGCAGGCTCATTTTATTGGATTAGTTACGACCAGAAATATCCTTACTAGTGTAAGTAACGCCAATCTGCACATCAAAAATATTGATATTGCAATATTAGGAATGGGTGAAGACGGACACACTGCCTCAATTTTCCCCTGCTGCGATGAATTAAAATCAGCAATTGACACCCAATTAACCCCAGAAAAATATATTATCACTAATCCTAAAACAGCCGCTTACCAACGGATTGGTTTATCTCTAGCGGGAATTTTAGAAATTCCAAATCTGTTTATCAGTATCAATGGTACTAATAAACTGGAGATAATGACTAAAGCATCACAAGAAAAATCTCTGCAGTACCCAATAAGCTATGTATTGGCCGAACGCAAAGATAGTCAAGTTTTTTGGCATAACTAAGATGAGCAATAACACATTCCCACGCTTGGTAGCAGACATTGGAGGTACTAATGCCCGCTTCAGTTTAGAAGTTGCCCCCTATGTTTATTCTCATACCAAAGTTTTAGCATGTAAAGATTATAAAACGTTAGTTGAGGCCGTAGAATCATACTTAAACGGGATTGGTGTCCCTCACGTAGAATATGCCGCAATTGCTCTACCAACGCCAATTGCTGGTGATATTATCTTCATGGTAAATAATCCATGGCATACTTGCTCTATCTCGGAAACCAAACAGCAGTTGCGACTAAAAAATGTTGTCTTTTTAAATGATTTTCACGCTTTAGCTTTATCTATCCCACATATTCACTCTGACTACTTAATAAAAGTCGGCGGCGTTGCTATTGACGAATATAAGCCACGAGGAATTGTTGGACCTGGCACAGGATTAGGTGTAGCATCACTAATCCGTCACCCAAATGGCGAGTATCTTGCTGTTCCTGCTGAAGGTGGGCACTCTAGCTTTACGCCCTTTAATCCAGAAGAAGTTGAACTGTGGCAATGTATACACAAACGCTTCCCTCACGTTTCATTCGAGCGTTTTGTCTCCGGACCTGGATTACAATTGATCTATGAAGCAGTTTGTCATCAGCAACAAGTTACGATCAGTTCGTTACCAAGCCCAGCAGAAATTACTGAAAAAGCTCTAAGTAAAGAATGTTGGCTGTGTCAAACAACTCTTGATCACTTTTGTCGCATGTTGGGCACTATAGCATCTAATCTTGCGATAACTATCAATGCTTTTGGTGGAATATACATTGGTGGCGGCGTTGTACCGCGTATCTTAGACTATTTTATCCAATCTGACTTCCGTTGTCGTTTTGAAGATAAAGGTCGCCTACGTCAATACTTGGAAAAAATTCCAGTTTATGTAATTACCCATGATTTCCCAGCCTTTCTAGGCGTAAGTTACGCTTTAGAAACAATGATAACCAAAGGTTATTTACCTTAAAAATAACGAGTATATCAAATGCCAACTACTAATTTTCCACGCTTAGTGAGCGATATTGGCGGTACTAATGCCAGATTTGCAATTGAAGTATCTGCCTATAACTTTGTAAAAGTAACAACTTTAAAATGCCGGGATTACCCAACCTTGGCACAAGCAATTACACATTACCTGCAAAGCTCTGGTTACCCGCAAGTAAAACATGCCGCGTTAGCAGTACCATCACCAATCGTTGATGATACTTTGTTTATGGTAAACAGTCCGTGGCATCAATCATCAATGTCGAAAACTAAAACAGATGCTGGTCTAGATAGTTTAATTTTCCTAAATGACTTCCACGCATTAGCTTTATCTATTCCACATATACCAACCGAGAATTTAGTCAAAATTGGTGGACAGGAAGCTGATCACAGTAAACCAATCTGTATTATTGGACCAGGTACTGGTCTTGGTATGGCAACACTACTCAAACATCCGCTCAGTGAAGAATATTTTGCAATTCCCGCAGAAGGAGGACGTTCTAGTTTTGCAGCGGCTAGCGAAGAAGAGTTTGAATTGTGGAAATTCGTACACAATCGTTTTAGCCATGTTTCAGTAGAACGGTTACTCTCTGGACCTGGGCTACAATTAATCTATGAAGCACTTTGTACCAAGCAAAATCCACCAATAGAAAAAATGCTTGATCCAAGCGAAATTACTCACTTGGGCGTTACTAATCAATGTTTCATTTGCAAACAAACCTTAGATCATTTTTGCCGTATATTAGGCACAACAGCATCTAATTTAGCCTGCATAACCAGCTCATTTGGTGGTGTGTATATTGGCGGTGGGATCATTCCACAAATTTTGGACTATTTTATTAAATCTGATTTCCATGCGCGTTTTGTCGATAAAGGACGCTATCGTACTTATCTGGCAAAAATGCCTATTTACGTTATTGCTCATGACTACCCAGCAATGCTAGGCTCTAGCTACGCACTAGATACATATCTTAATAAACACTATATCCCTTAAGGAACTACATGCGAGCAGTTGTACGAAATGCAAGTATCATAACAATTTTAATGTCTGGAATCCTAACTGGCTGCGCAAGTAGCAACACAGTTAATTCTAGCTGGATGAGCGATTACCGTAAGCAATTAAAAAATAAAACACTTCCTCAGCTAATGATCCCGGGAACTCATTATGCAAATGCGTATGATATAGATCCCAAAAAACATCTAGAAGTATGTACTGGCGAAACATTGCCAGCTAGCATGAGTAATAATGCCAAGCTTGCAGCAATGGTTGCAGCAGAGAGCGATAACGAGATTCACCGTGATTTCATTGAATACCTGAATACGCAAGATAATAATATTCGCGGTCAATTAAATAATGGCATTCGTTATCTGGAATTACAAATTTGTATTCAAGATGCTACTTACTATACATCCAACTATTACTTAACGGAAAATCTAGATGATGTAGTCAGCCAGATTAAGGCATTTTTAAACGAAAATAAAGACGAAGTAATTATTATTGATTTGGATAATAATTTGCGGGCTTTCTATGGCTATCTGAATGAGGATGATTTGAGTAATCTGCATAATTACTTTCAGGTGCAATTTGGTTCATACTTAACGCCTAAAAAAAATTGGCAAACTACTACGATGAAAGATATTTGGGATACTCATCATCGTATCATTTTATTCTCTAGTAACCAATTTTTAACTCGTTATTATGATGTTTGGGATAAAAAAGATATAGCATTAGCAGAACCATCGCCACATTATACTACAATTAAAAAACTGACAGCAATCCAAACTACGATGGAAGCTGAATCAGAAAATCATCAGCAGAAATTTAGTCTAATTCCGATTTATACTTGGTATAATGCAGATATAAATATGTCCAATTTATTTAATGGTGATAGTAATGACCACCTGATTATTAACTATCTCTATTCACTACCACTGGATGCACCACTTAACATCATTATTAGTGATAACCCATATAACCGCCAGTTAGTCAACTATGCAATTTATAAAAACACTGGTACAAATGAGAATAAATAAACAAAGCTGCGAAACATAATCGCAGCCTTTTTATTATCGCTGATTCATTTACTTGGATCAACCTCTAAATAGGTCATCATCCCAGTTGGCATATGCCATGCTAAATGGCAATGCAAAAACCATTTGCCAGTTTCATTAGCATCAAAAACTACTTTTACGGTTTCACCCGGCAAAATAAGTACCGTATCACGTAGTGCACCGTTTATTTTATGCCCGTTAACCTCTACTACTTTAAAAGTATAACCATGTAAATGCATTGGATGCGACATCATGCTTTTGTTAGTGAAATCCATTTCAACTCGTTGACCTTGCTTGACTTTAAAAGGGGTCACATTCGGCCAACTCTGTCCATTAATTTGCCATACATATGGTGACATATTGCCCGTTAGCGTATATTTAAGCACTCGATCAACTGGTTTATTTACAAATTTATCTATGCTTTGTAATTTTAACTCTTGAGCATCATTTAACGCAGGTGCTACAGTTGTTGCTTCAGGACTAAGCGTGGTTTTTAAACTTTTCTGAGTAGTTAGCACTAAACCAGTCTGGCTTTTTAGCCCTTCCACTTGCCCTAAGATCGGAAATGTGCCACCTGATGCTGGAATAGTAACTATAATATCAATTCGTTGCCCTTCAGACAGTTGAAATTTATTTGCGTTAAAAGGCTTAATATCATGTCCGTCAACCGCAATTGCAGTTCCTGAAAGCTTACCTAGATTAATCCAATAACCACTGCTGGCAGAACCATTAATAAAGCGTAATTTGACTTTTTTACCTGCAGTTACTTGCGTAATTTGCGGGGTTTGTGGCGTGTGATAATTAGTTAAAAAGGCATCATATTTAACATCATTCAAATCCATTACCATAGCAGAACCCTTGCCACCATGCTTCATCGCCATCCCGCCATGTCCTGATTCCATTTCCATCTCATGATCTGAACTCATATCCATACCTGCCATGTCATCATGCATATCATTATGCTCTGTCATTTTCATATTGTGCATATCATGACTGCTCTGTGCGCCATTGGTTAATTCGGATAAAATTTGCTCAGGTTTTTTGAAGCTAAAATCTTGAAACATTACCACAACTTGTTGGTAATTTTTATCATCTGGCGTTTCAATAATTAATGGAGCTTCGGCTAAACTAATCTCTTGTAATCCATGATGAGAATGTAGCCAAAAAGTCCCACTGTTTTTTAGAGGGAATTGATAATGATACTCACCATTTGCTGCGATTTCAGGTTGATTTAATTCTGTGCCATCTTGATTATTTGGTAATTCTAGTCCATGCCAATGGATAACCGTAGATTCATTTAATTTATTTTTGACGGTTACATCAAAAACATCGCCAGACTTAGTATAGTAACCCCAAGTTCCATCGGGTTGTTTGATGGTCATCACCTTTGCGGTTTTGCCATTCACAACTATATTTTGATACTCGACATTTAAAATTACCGGAGCTGCCATGACATTTGCCAGCAATAATGATAATAGTGATAGTTTCTGCATGATTTGCTTCCCTCAAATAATTATATTTATGCTCGTAAGGTATCGCTTCAACATACCCCACCACGGTATATTAACATTTAAAAATTTACTTCGTCAACTTTTTTGTGATTAACTAAAATTTTTAATCAGTTTAGTTAATTCATCAACTTTATTGTTAATTTCATTATCATCACCACTTTTACTGGCTTTAACCAAACACATCTGCATATGACGCTCAAGTACATTCATTTCAATATTTTTGACTGCAGAACGTGCAGCTTTTAACTGCATCAAAATATCGACACAGTAGCGTTCTTCATTAATCATTTTCTTGATTCCTTCGAGTTGCCCGATGGCACGATTAAGGCGCGCTAGCTCTGTTGCATGATTGGGGTGTTTAGTAATTTTTTCGCTCATTTATTTTTCCTCATGATATACTACTGGGGGGTATATAAAAACTTCAGCATGAATTGTACCAAAAAATACTCTCCATCAAACTTAAATATTACACAGAAATTATATAATCATGAATAACAGCGAATTTAATCTACAAAACGTCAAATGTGCTGGCTGCGTCGGCAAAATTCAAAGTGCTTTAAATAAAGTAACTGGAATAAAAACCGCGCAAGTAAATTTACTCGACAAAACCTTATATATTGAATATCTCGATGTTAAATTAGATAAGCTGGTTATCGCTGAAGTAGAAAAGCTAGGCTTTGGCGCTAGTTTAGATGTGGTAGACGAACAAAAAATCAATTTATCAACAAATATTGCCCTACCTTTAATCGCTGGTATGTTACTAATGACTATTGGTATGTTGCCACAATTTATGATTAATCCAACAACTCCTAGTGGCTTTTTCTTAGGTATTATTTATGGTTTAACCTCACTAACAATCATACTAGGTGTGGGAAGTAAGATCATTAAGAGTGGCTATATTGGCTTTAAAACGCTTAATTTCAATATGCATAGCTTGATTTTGTTGGGTGTTGGATCAGCATGGCTATATTCTTTAAGCGTTGTTCTTATTGTCCACTATAGCAAAATATCCCTACCCCATCATTTATATTTTGATTCCGCGTTAATGATTTTGGGTTTAATTAACCTTGGAGCCTATTTTGAAGAGAGCGCTAAAAATAATACTACTGCAGCAATCAAAAGCTTGACTAGCCTAGTTCCACAGACCACAACTATTATTGTTGATGGTGCAGAACAGCAAATTGCTACTAATTTATTACGTACCGATAATCTAATTAAAATTCGTCCAGGTGAGCAATTGCCAGCGGATGGTGAAGTAGTTGATGGTGATGGTTATATCGACGAAGCGATGCTGAGCGGAGAACCTCTCCCAGTTTATAAAACTATTAGCGATAAAGTTAGCAGCGGAACTATCAACACTAGCGGTGCATTTACTTATCGGGTAAGTGCGGTTGGCGGCAATACCTTACTCGGTGAAATTATTAAATTAGTAAAATCCGCGCAATTAACTAAACCACCACTAGCCAAAATAGCAGATAAAGTTGCCCGAATTTTTGTACCAACTATCATTATAATCGCAGCTGTTAGTGGACTAATCTGGTATTTCTTAGCCGCAAGCGATAATTTTGCCACAGGATTAGCGGTGTTTATGACTGTTTTGATTATTGCCTGTCCCTGTTCAGTCGGATTGGCAATACCAGTGGCGCTGATGGTCGGAATCGGACGAGGTGCGGCGCAAGGTATTCTCATTCGCGATGCGAGCTGTTTAGGCCAAATTGACAAACTTCAAGTAGTACTATTTGATAAAACAGGAACTTTGACTGTCGGCAAACCACAAGTAGTGAATTTTGAGCATTCACAGGAAATCTCTGCAACAAAGGCACTACAAATTTTAAAAAATCTAGAACTTAACTCAGAGCATCCCCTAGCTCATGCGCTACTCAGATACCAGCCTGAAATAATTGCAAATAACCACAGTGAGGAATTTAAATCCATTGCTGGCAAGGGTGTCAGTGCCATAATAGATGATATTACTTATTATGCTGGTTCTGCAGCATGGATGAAAGAAATGGGGTTAATAGATTCTAAATTAATCATTGATAATCACTATAGCCAAATCTATTTGGCAACACAAGATAAAATATTGGCACGAGTAGATATTAGCGATATATTAAAACCTGATACTACTCAAACTGTGGCTAAATTGAAAGCTCAGGGGCTAAGCGTAGCAATGGTGACAGGAGATAATCGCAGCAGCGCTAAGCATATCGCGCAACAAGCGGGTATTGGTGAAATATTTGCTGAATGTAAACCACAAGATAAAATTGCCATCGTCAAACAATACCAAGCACAAGGTAAAATCGTAGCTTTTGTTGGTGATGGAATTAATGATGCGCCAAGTTTGGCACAAGCCGAAATTGGTATTGCTATTGGTGGCGGAACAGATATTGCATTGCAAACAGCAAGCATAAGTCTACTGCGTGGACAACTCAGCGCAGTTGATGATGCATTAAAGTTAGCCCGTAAAATTAATCTAAATATGCGCCAAAACCTCTTTGGTTCATTTATTTATAATTCATTGGCAGTGGCTATTGCGGCCGGAGCTCTCTATCCACTATGGGGAATTTTACTAAATCCAGTAATAGCCAGTGTGGTTATGAGCTTATCTTCAATTACGGTAATTGCTAATGCCTTACGTCTGCGCTTTGCCTAGATTTTCTATGCAAACTCAAGAAATAAGCTATTAAGCATTCAGACTCAACATAAAAAGCAACAGTTATTAACCCATTGATACAAATTATTTTTATTCGTTAATATACTTTTTAATATCAGCCATTTAGCAAATTAATTAGTGGTGTAAGCCTGCGTAAACAGCAATATGCTATAATTCTAGAATTACTTTCTGGAGCAGATATGAGATATTTATTAGCATTATTCATTCCATGGCTAACATTCTTTACAATGGGTAAAGTTGTCCAAGGAGTTTTTTGTTTGTTTTTGCAAATTACAGTAATTGGCTGGCTACCTGCTACTATCTGGGCTTTTTTTGTAATTTCTGATTATAATAGAAAACAAGAGAACGACCGACTAATCAATGCCATTAATAATAAATAAGAAACATAGATTATTTACTTGATTTTAGATTTTTAAATTTGCAATGTTTATCATAATAATCTACTCTAATCTAAACATTACTCTTGATTGTTATAGAAAAAAAGCGGTTTGAAACCGCCTTTTTATCTATTGCCAAGTAACTGCACTAGTGATATATTCTGGAGCAGTTCCATTGTAAAAAGCTTTAAGGTAATAATCACCATGATAGTGATCTGTATATTTATTGTACATTGAAATTATATCCCCATTTTTGAAAATTAGCGCATTAAAATTTTGATTATAATTTCCTGTTGAAGTAAAATTGGGAAAATTACCTACTTGACAGTTAGAATCTCCTGGAACGCATCCTAAGAGCATAAATCCTTGATTATCAGAACCATAATTATGTATAGCCCCTGCACCAAGTGTGAACGTATGAGATCCGTCAGAAACCATTACTGGAATACCAACGTAAGTTAATCCTATCGCAGCAAATGGTTGTACATCAACATTGAATCCAACATTAGTAGTGATGTAGTTGGTAGGGTTGTCATCAAGCTGATTTTGAAGAATTGTATTTGCTTGTGCTAGATTATTTGAAGTTATTGGATAATTTGGATCGTAGTAAACATTGAGTGTACCAGTTGACCAAAATGAGTAAAGTTGGGAAAACCATGCTGTAGAGCCATATGCTGTATAATTAGGTACATTTGAATAATTTATCCAGGAAAGTTGACCGGGAAGGTCACCTTCAACATTATGTACTGTGGCAGCCGTGCTATAGTCTTGCATAATTAGGTAGTTGTTGATAGAGGTTCCACAACTTATATAACCATTATTTGCCTGTATATTGGAATTAGTAATTTCGCATAGTACTCCAACAGGTGTCGTGGTTGTCAGCTGTCCACCATTTGAGCTACAGTTTACTTTTAGATTAGTTCCATCCCAATAATATTGACTTGAATTAGCAGGTAACATGTCCACATTTGCTGGAACACTAGATACAATATTTTGAGGAGTAACTCCACATTGTGTTTGTAGAGATGCCGAATTAACCGCTGGGGCTAATGTTGTAACATAATTAAAGGCTGATTCTTTAGCTTCCATAAACATTGTATTTAGATAGCTCAAGCGACTGGTATACGCAAGTGTTACATCATTTAGTGCTAATTTATAACTATTTACATTCGTTACGTAATCAGGGAAGCCAACACTGGAATTTTTAAATTGCCCTAAATATGCTCTTAATTGGTCTATAGCATATTCCTGTGTAAGCGAATTTACCATGGTTAGGTAAAATATATCTAGTCCAGCGCTAAAGCTTGAATAAAGATAAAAAGCATTTGTCCCATTAGTTAGAGATGTATTTTGAGCATTATTAAAGTCATTTAATACTGCTTGTAGTACCAAAGCTATTTGACAACCTTGCCCAGCAGCATATGATAGGTTAAGGTTTGGTGTAGGATAATTATTTGGGGCTAGAGAATTATATTTTCCACCAGAAGTATCGCAGCTCAAATTCATACTGGCAGTGTCAAGGTTTGAAAATGGTCCGGTTTGATTGACAAGAGTGTTTTGGTTATTCTTTGTTGACATTGCCTTTAATATCATACTTTCAAAAGGTACGCTAGATTCAAAGGTAAATGCATTATAAGCAATTTCTAAATTTGATTCAGTAATAGTTGGAAATTTTGAAAAATGATTAGTTTGTGATATGAACTGTCCAATTTTATTATAAAAACTACCTATTACATTGACATATTGATTCTTTATTACTGAATAATTGTCTTCTGATTGATACGTATTTATTAAATTATCAGTATAAGCATTCTGAGCAGAGATTACTGACTCAACTTCATTTAATTGATTACTTATTCCAGATATTAATTCTGCTGGATTATTAGGCGGAAATGCGCCATTTGTTACCCGTTCCAATAGCCAAAGTGCAACTTGCCCACCGACTGCAGATACAGCACCCTGACCTAGCATAGATATTACTCCTGATCCAGACCATGATGCAGCTGTTTCGTCTAAAGTTATATCACCAGCCACAGGTGGAACAGCATCGGCATCAATTTGTTGTCCATCCCCACTTGAATTACCACCACCATTACAGGCAGCAAGTATGAATGTACTTATAACAGCAAAGCTGATTAATTTAAGTTTGTTGTTCATTTTAAGAGCTCCTTCAAGGTAAAAATAAAATGTATATCTCACAAATTGAATTGTAACAAATAGAAAACACTTTTGGTTTCCCATTTTTGCAAAATCACTTCCCATTTTTGCAAAATCACTTCCCATTTTTGCAAACAAGCATCATTCCTCTTAATAAAATTAATTATTACAGTACATTAATCCAAAATCTGTAATTTAAGATGTATTAATTGTCTTAAAAGCAGGTCTGCTTTTTTGCAACATTCCCCACAGCGTTGATAAACCATCAATTTATTTTTTTGGATGTATGCAGGTAACCTAAACAGAACTCACCTAGCCAATAATTTTCAATTAGTGCAGCACGCTCTATTAATTATTTGTAAATTAAATCATAAAGTTATTACCGCTACAACATACTTTTTTACTCTCATTATCAAAGTAATTGTCTAGCTCTTTAACTATAATTGACTATAAACATTAAAATCATTGAATTAGAGACTCTCAAAGATCATATAATACCAATTGAAATATATTTAAGGGTTAACTATAATAAATGTCCTAAGTAAAATA